>Ga0222706_1000018_pt1 | contig 116677 bp, 103 predicted proteins | sample AntAcemetage1572_FD_179829 | JGI IMG/M metagenome (GOLD analysis project Ga0222706, IMG submission 179829) | Saline water microbial communities from Ace Lake, Antarctica - #1572 | ecosystem: Environmental > Aquatic > Non-marine Saline and Alkaline > Saline | place: Antarctica: Ace Lake...
TGATAGCCGACTATATCTGTAAACACATCTTGGCTTGTAATATCATCACCTTCTTGACGGGACTTTTCCCAAACCTTTTCAGGGTGATCTTTCCAAACGAAAAGTGACTCAATATTTCCCACCCATAGCACTCTAGTGTATTCAAAATCGTCCTCTGCCAATTTGGTATCGTAAGTAATGGCAAAATTTTGAGCCCATAGTCCAAAATTTATTGTTAGAAAGCAGTATGTTAATAGTAATAGTTTCTTCACTTGACAAATAGTTTGGGTATAAAAAAAGCTGCTTTGAGTTTTGTCAAAGCAGCAAATTTTATTTGATACTGTTATTCTTTATATATCTCTCGGAAGGCTGCATAGGCTTTCAAAACTTTATCGCAGTTCCCTCTTCCCACAAAACCTCTTTCGTGATCAGTTATTTTGCAACGTCCAAACAAAAGTGGTGTGTACTCTACTGTGGATATGGTCACCACTGTAACTGGTGTCGCTGGTATTACCGGCGTGACTGGTGCGCTTGCCAATGTCAGGCCTGCCACCAATGAGGATAATAAATTTGTCATCTTTTTCGTTTTTTTTAAATTGTCAATTGATTTACAAACTCTGAGACCTAGATATTTAAGATAAATAAAAATTGATACTTGCAAGAGTTCAAGAAAAAAATTTGGAAATAAATTCAAATTATATAGCCCCCTTATTGGGTGTCATAAACTAGGAAATGAAAAAATATAAATGAAATGTTCATAGTTATCCCAAAATAGAATTGAAATACGTAATTAGTTAAATTGTCCCTAACCAAATTTCCATTCCACATTAACCAACAAAAAAGACCAGAATTCAATATTTCGGTCTTTTTTATGTTAAAGAACTGTGTTTTTAATATATGACCGCTCTATATCATTAACAAAATAAAATTATCCAAAGATTTGGGAAGCTCCTTCAATGCGTCCGCTTCGGTCTTCCTGCCAATTAGGCAAAGAAACTTTGGTTAGCTGGGAGGATTCCATAAAGTCATATTTCTTACTCATCTACCTCTTGTTTCTTGATGTGTTGTTTGACTCTCAGAGTGAAATCACTCAATACGTTCATATAATTGATAAATGCATCGTAAGGCGAGTCATATGGACTAAAGTAGGTGTGAATGTCACCGTCGGAAAAGAACTTGGTACACATATAGTAGAAGTGATCCGAGGTCTGAAGGTATGTCCAATCCCGCTTGATTTCCGGATCATCGATCTTTTTTACCATTTTCTCCAGCTCGTATAATTTTCCGAATGCCTCGTCCTGAAGGTCGTTGCCCAGCCATGCGGTAAGGTCACGCTCCTCATCAGCCCAAGAGATGGGAATCGGAACATGTATTTTGCCAATTGGCTGTACTTTACCAACTATTTCTGAAGGAGTGGAGAAGCCATAATTAGTGTGCTTAAATACAGCTTCCGGCAGATGCCTCATGAATTCGAAGATCCCAGTCTCAGCCCACTGATGCTCCCCGAAGGTCTCATAATCCATGAAGAGATTAATTACCTCTTCAGCCTGAGGAACGTTATTGATCCATCTCACGAATTTTTCCGTGGTCAAGGGATAATCTGCCCAAGTTTTATTTCCAAATCTGAATGCAATATCATCACTGAGTTGGAAGTTTTTCAAAAGCACTTTCAACTTCGGCTCGATATTATTGCAATAGACATAATTTGGACTCTTCCATCCCAAGATATGTTTTGCACCCTCGGTCAATGTCGCCTCAAATCCCATCTCCGCAATCATGGCTCCGATCTGATCTGAATAGATTAACTCTGTGTTTCGGAATACTTTTGGGGTGTAGCCGTTGAATAGTTTTTTGATTTTCTCTTGCTGATTTCTCACCATAGTTTGAAACTCAGATTTGCTTTTCAATGAAGCTAGCGAATGTCCAAAAGTTTCATTTAATAGCTCCACGTGGCCTGTCGCTACTAATTTCTGAAAGCTTTCCAGTACATCCGGAGCGTAGGATTCCATCTGATCCATAAAGGTGCCCGACAACGAAAAAGTCACTTTAAAGCCCCCTTCATATTTGTTGATCAAATCCAAAAGCAATGCGTTCATCGGTAAATAACATTTCTGCGCTACACGACGCATCACGCTTCGATTCAGGAAGTCGTCCCAATAATGGTGGTCTTCTCCAATGTCAAAAAAACGATAAGGTTTTAATCGATAAGGCTGGTGGACTTGGAAGTAAAAACAGATGGTTCTCATGATTTATTTGCTAAAACATTTTGATATACAGTAACAAGTTTGGCAGCCACGTGCTCCCATTTCAATTTCTTCAGTTCTTCGGTTCCCAGCTCTTTGAACATTTTGGAGATACCTTCATAGTGGAGCAGGGCAAACGTAGCATCCGCCATTGCGTCAATATCCCAAAAGTCAACCTTAATTGCATTATCCAAAACTTCTGCAACACCGGATTGCTTGGATATAATCACTGGGGTGTTATGCCTCACTGCCTCCAATGGTGAAATTCCGAATGGTTCTGAAACAGACGGCATCACATATACATCACTGATGGCATACATGTGATCCACATCGTCTCCTTTCAAAAAGCCTGTAAAGTGAAACCTATCAGCAATTCGAAGTTCGGCCACCCGATCAATCATTCTATTGAGTAGATCTCCAGATCCTGCCATCACAAATCTGACATTGGGATCTCGTTCCAGTACCTTCTTTGCTGCTTCTACAAAATATTCCGGACCTTTCTGGAATGTGATCCTACCCAGGAATGTCACAATCTTTTCAGGTACTTTTTTATTGTAAGTTGACTTGATGATAGATGCATCAAGTACAGCATTGTGCAACACGCTGACCTTGTGCGCTGGCACGCCATACTTTTTGACAATGGTATTTTTGGTCAATTGGCTGACCGCACATACATGGTCTGCGGCGTGCATTCCAGCTCGCTCAATGTCGTAGACAGGCTTATTTACACGTTCACCAGACCGATCAAATTCTGTCGCGTGGACATGAGCTATCAATGGCTTTCCACTTATTTCTTTCGCTGCTATTCCCGCTGGAAAGGACAGCCAGTCATGCGCATGGATGATATCAAAATCACTTCTGTCCCGAGCTATTTGTGCACCTGTGAGTGCATAGCGAGAGACTTCTTCCATGAGGTTTTTACCATATTTGCCGCTGAACTCATATTTAGTGGAGAAAATGCTTTCATCTACATCCGTACGATCGTGAATCGCATAGTCTGTGAATTTTTGATATTCTTCTGGTCCGAGATAAGGAACTAAAAAGCTACTTACTTCCAGATAGGTAAGATTCTTCCAAATCGATTTGAATCTTTTTTCACGATAATCGATCGAAATATCGGAGGCATTGACAAAATCTGCCATCGGCTCTTCATCGCCCCAGAGTTTAGGCACTACAAATATCACCTCTTGGTTGTGGTGAGCCATTCCTTTGACGAGGCCATAGCAAGCCGTACCCAAACCTCCTGAAATATGTGGTGGAAATTCCCACCCAAACATTAGTACTTTCATAAAAAATCTATTAAATCTTTTTGATCAAATCCATCATTCGTAATAGTTCTGCCACACTCCAAGCTTGAGATACTGCACCTTTAGGGCGATGCGGAGGATCTCCATCAAAAATCTCTGCAACCGTTCCTACACCATATTGCGTCATGACACCGTCAAATCCCTTAATTATTTTTTTTATAAAATTCCCCGCAGATTTTCCATGCAGCTTGATATATCCTTCTACAAAATGACCCATTGGCCAGATCCAAACCGTACCATTGTGGTAGGCATTGTCACGGCTGATTTGATCACCAAAATAATAGCCCTTGTATCCAAAGTCGTCTGGAGCAAGAGATCGGAGTCCCCGGGTAGTTAATAGCTTAGATTTTACTGTCTCGAGAATTTGATCATTTTTATTTTCATCTAGCATGGTGTAAGGAAGGGAAGTGGCGAACACCATATTTGGGCGGATGGCCCAATCTTTTTCCGCTCCATTCACCAGGTCTGCCAGATGGCCATACTCGTCTGACCAGAATTCCTTTTCAAATGAATTTCTTACTTTAGCAGCTAGTAGCGCAATCTCTTCATCTCCAGTTAGTTCATGGTAGAAGCATAGGGCATTATACCAAAGTGCCTGAATCTCTACGGGGCATCCAGTTCTAGGAGTGACGGGTCCATCTGGGGTGACTGCATCCATCCAAGTCAAGGCAATGCCCTCTTCACCTCCATAGACTAGCCCGTCGGGCTGTACATGAATATTGAAATCTGTACCTACAATGTAGCCGGCAATGATCCCTTTTAACTTTCCTAAGTATCGATCTTTTATGGTTTTGGAATCTTCTGTATAAAATATATACTGCTGAAGTGACCAAAAAAACCAAAGCGGTGCATCTATGGAGTTCATGTTCGTCATTACTCCACTTCCAACATTTGGGAAAAGTGGACCAGTTAAGTCATCCGCCATTGTATCCATAATATTCAGAAATGTCTTGGTATCTCCTTTGGTCAAGGTCAATCCCGGTGCCGCCACAAAAGTATCCCTACCCCACCAGCCAAACCAAGGGTAGCCGGCAATGATTCGGGTTTTTCCATTTCGATTTCTAATGAATTGCTCGGCGGAGTTCTTCAGACAATTTTCAAAGTTACTTCTAGGAATCCTTCGCGCAATCTCCTTTTCAAAGCCGTCTTTTCTGGTATTGGGATCTGCTTCGGTAAGACCTGCGGAAAAAATCACTGATTCTCCTTTTTCAATATCAAACTCGAAATAACCCGGCACATAGAGATCCTCTTGGTAATTGTATCCACGCTCTCGCTCCATGATGTACTCCACATTGTAATACCAATTTGGCGCAGGTACAAATTCAGCATTTTTCGAAATCTGAAGATAGAGCGGATCGTACTGAGGATACAAGTGGAACGAAGCTCCGTTTGGCACTTTCCCGAACTTCTGATTGATATCAGTATTGGCTTTCATCAAATCGTGGTACCCTCTGAATGCCAGGAAAGGTGAAATTCGGATTTTAGTAGGAGAGTGGGCTTCCAATAAAGTGTAGCGAATCATCACTCGATCTCTATTGGTATCTAGAATCAACTCTTTTTGAAGTAATACCCCACCTACTCGATAAGTAAGTTTCGGTATTGGTTCCGAATCAAAATCCTCTAAATATTTATGTCCTCTCGGAGAATAATTCCCCGGGAATTTACTTATCCCAAGATTAAAACTTGCGCCATGCTGGATTACAGTTTCATGGACTGTAGATAGCATGACGTGATTCTGAGAATCAATCTGGGGCTGGGGTACGACCAATAGACCATGATATTTACGGGTGTTGCAACCAATAATGGTGGTGCTTGTGTAAGTGCCTGATTGATTGGACCTAATTATTTCCCTGTCGAGAGAATAATTTAAGTTCACCAATTGCTTTTTATCGAAATGTATATAACTCATAGAAGAAAGATTCTAAAGAGTTAAAAATAGAGTTTTGCTTCGATAAGAAAAATGAAAAGATTAAAAATTAAGGGCATGTTATAATAACCTTGTCGTTTTTTAGGAATGAGTTGCCTCATTTTGAATTTCTTCGAAATTTTTTAGTGATTCTTCAAATTTCAAAAGGTAATTTCTTGCCTGTTTTACGTTGGTTAGTTTTACAGCTGGAAACTTCGGTGAAGTTTTAAATAATGTAAACATCTGAAATTGGTTTAATTTTTTAATTTGGTCAAATGCTGTGCCAAATGGTTCTATTTAAAAGAAAAGCCCCTCATAATGAGGGGCTTAGGGTGAAAGACCGGGTTTGAACCGGCGACCTCCGGATCCACAAACCGGCGCTCTAACCAACTGAGCTACAATCACCATTTTAATCTGGTTTCAGGATGTTTACCTAATACCGACCGCAAAAGTAGTGATTAACCTTTTTTGCTACAAGCAAGGATTTAACTTTTTATTAAAAATTTATTCGATGCCTCTTTTGACTCTGGTTAAATTGTCAGTCACGATAAGCTAAATGGTTACAAGCGATCGGATGAGTTACTTTAGATTTCAAAGAATGCCTATCAAAAGGTGACTAATTACCCCTCGCTGACGTATTTTCTATATGTATTCTACATTGGGAATTTAAATTGCCTGACACTGACTCAGCAAAATCCTCTTCAAGGATGAATCTCTCCTTCTTTGATTCAGAAGAGTTTTGAAATTTTTCATCATACTTTTTCAAACTGAGTTTCCCTAAATGGTAAAAGTATTACACCACCATCAAACCATGTTGATACAGCTGGGCATCAGTAGTGGTCTTTATGTAGAGCTGAACTTTGTTTTTTTAATGTGTGTGGCGCATGATCGGTAGCAGTCACATCAATTTTATCATCTAAAACTACCTGAAATACTGCGTGTCGATCTTCAGAAGTTTTATGGCAGGATTCTATTTGATCAATTTGCCCTTTTCTGCTTAATCTTATTCCGAAAACCATGCACAATGGATGCAAGCTTCGGCGATGATATTTTCTTCCAAAGTAATGGTATTGTTAAAGAGTTAGATTTATCTTCAAGTACCGATATATAGGATATGCAATCGGGTTTCGTATTTCTTTGCCATCGAGCCAGTACGGTAAGAGGTATTGTAACGTGCTTCAAAGGAGCGAATTTTTGAATGATAGCTCACTTAGCTCACTGGATAGTAATCTCCATGTTACGCTTCGATTTCAGCGAGATTAGTAGCGATGATGTAATCACTTTGCGACGGATCTATATAAATGCTTTGCATCCTCTGATGATTCCTTCTCGAGCTTCAGCATTGTCTACGACCATATTTGCAGTTGAACAACCATGAAAAATTTTCAACCCAGATATCTGTTCCAAATCAATTTTGAGTATTTCTTCCAAGTTGCTGTATGTCGCTTCAAAGCAGAAATAATTCGCTGGAGAAACCTCAGCTACTCGGTCGTATTTGTCTTCTAGATGTGGTAAAATGGCTGCTTGAGTCACTTTGTTTACCATTTTCAGGTAAGGGGTAGTGCCTCAACTGCTGTACCATCGTTTCATTTGGTATAGATTTCTCCTTTACGAGCCAATTCGGGCTCTCGAAAACTTACTTGATCATAAACGATTTCAGAAAAAAGATACTTTCCGCTCCTGTCTACATGAAAATCAGCTTTCTCATTTCAAAGGTTTGAGCCTCTTTTGCTGATCCTTCCCACTCTGATCAATACATCGCCCGGACTTATTCGACCTTCATTGCCTATATTTGTACCAGTGATTAAAATACTTTTGATTTTTTCACTAGTTAACAAGATTTACTACTCTATTCAAATATAACGAATCATGTCCGATGAAACCCCAACTTTTGACGTTTTTAAACTAAATCGTCAGCTTTTGGAAGCAGTAGCTGTGGCAGGTTATATCACACCGACGCCCATTCAGCTAAAAGCTATTCCTTTGGCTCTAGCAGGCCACGATGTATTGGGAATTGCTCAAACCGGAACAGGAAAAACAGCTGCCTATATTTTGCCATTGCTCATGAAAGTGAAATATGCCCAAGGGATGCATCCTAAAGCGCTGATTCTAGCTCCTACCAGAGAACTGGCGATGCAAATCGAGGAAGTTGCCATTCAGATGGCAGAGAATACCGACTTGCGGATAGTTTGCCTGTATGGCGGGCTGGGACCAAAGACACAGATCGAATTGATCGAAGCTGGAGTGGATATAATTATCTCCACTACAGGTCGTTTTTTGGATCTTTATAAAAAGGGAAAAATCTTCACCAAGGAGATTAAAACAATGATTTTGGACGAGGCTGATAAAATGATGGATATGGGTTTCATGCCTCAGATCCGATCAGTTTTAGAGATTATTCCGGTAAAGCGCCAAAATTTACTCTTTTCGGCCACATTTAGTGATCGAGTTGAAAAACTGGCCGCGGAGTTTTTAGAATTTCCTGAGCGAGTAGAAGTTACTCCTTCTGCGACCACCGCCGAGACTATTGCTCAAACGAAATACTTGGTCCCAAATATAAGAACCAAGATTAATTTGCTTGGTGAGCTACTCAAGCAGGAGGATATTATCAGGGCGATCATCTTTACACGATCACGGAAAAATGCAGAAGAGGTCTATGGCTTTATAAAAAATCGAGTCGAAGGAGAAGTACGTGTGATTCATGCCAATAAAGGACAAAATACAAGAATCAACTCTATCGATGATTTCAAATCTGGTGATGTTCGTCTCCTTGTCGCCACTGATGTAGCTTCCAGAGGATTGGACGTGACTTTAGTTTCGCATGTGATCAATTTTGATGTGCCACTGATTTATGAGGACTATGTGCATCGGATTGGGCGTACTGGCAGAGCCACACACGAGGGGAAAGCCATCACTTTCATCAATCCTGCTGAGGCCTATCATTTCCAGCGTATTGAAGAACTGATCCGTATGGATGTGGCAGAGCTTGAAATCCCAAATCAAGTGGATGTGCCAGAAACACCTTTTGCAGAGCGTCAAGCTTATGCTCGAGAGCTTGATCACTTAATGCAGCGGGATAATCCTGACTATAAAGGAGCCTTCCACGACAAAAAGGAGCATAAAAAGCCAAACAAGTTCAAAGAAAAGGAGAAAGAGGAAAAGAAACGCGGTAATAAAAACTCTAAAGCCAAAACCAATCGGAATCAGCTGAAGACTAAGCATCAAAAGAATAAAGGCAAGTAATCGTCTAAAAAAAACGGTTCGAATAGTCATCGTAAATACTTCATATTAAGTAGTCAAATCCTAGATTGGTTTGAATATGCTTTTTCAGAAGAAAAACTACAATTTGATCCAAATAGGTAAATAAGAAGGGCTTCATCTACGAAGCCCTTCTTATTCTTATCTTTCTGTTCTGGTGTTAGAACCGTCAACTGGCGTTCGATTATCACGATTTGCCAGGTCCCAAGCTGTATGAAAAACGAGTTTAGCTCTTTTCTCCATCAATGGGAATTCAATTTTATCTACTGTATCAGTGACTTGGTGATAATCGTCATGTACCCCATTGAAGAAGAATATCACAGGGACACCATGCTTGGCAAAGTTGTAATGATCTGATCTGTAATAGAATCTATTTGGATCGTCCGCTGCATCATAGCGATAATCCAAGATCAAGTCGATGTAAGTAATATTATTGTACTCGTTGATCTTCTTTAGCTGCGAAGAAAGCATCTCGGAACCGATCACATAGATGTAATCTTTGTTTTCAGCATCTTGATATTCATAGTCGATTCTCCCAACCATATCAATATTGATGTTATTTACAGTGTTTTCCATTGGGAAAATAGGATGATCTCCATAATACTCTGAGCCCAAAAGCCCCTTTTCCTCACCCGTCACATTTAGAAACAAAATTGATCTTCGAGGTCTATGACCTTCTTTTGTAGCTATGGCAAAAGCCTGAGCAATCTCCATCACGGAAACTGTGCCTGATCCATCATCGTCTGCTCCGTTAAATACTTCTCCTGTACTACTCACGCCTACATGGTCATAGTGAGAAGAGATTACCAAAACTTCCTCTTTCAAATCAGTACCCTCTAGATAACCCATCACATTGGAACTTTCAACTGGTGCTATATTTTTTACCACTTGGAAAGCTGCCTTTTGTGATTTGATAGATTCTGGATTGGTCTTCGCCGCCTCTTTCAAAATCGCTGTAGGCTGACCGAATAACTCAGCCATCTTATCAGAGCTCACCGTAAATGTAGGTCGCTGATCAGCTTCCTTTGCGAAGCCAATTCTACCTTTTCCCGCAAGTGTCTTGTAGCGATTAGCTACTCGGTCAAAATTTGCCTGACCTTCCATAGTTACCATCACAACTCCTGCTGCCCCAGCGTCCATTACTTTTTTGATCAAATCATTACTTCTGACACCAACGGCCCAGATGCCTACGAGCTTATCTTTTACCGCTACTTTTGCTAAATTCTCATCCGTAACAAGTCCCAAGAATACTAAATCGGTCTTCATTGATTTAGCCATGTTACCGTCTCCCGAAAAGACAAAATCCTCGTTCATCACGAGTTTATTTTTCCCTATTTTAAGGTCAACTCTGTTAAAGGAGACGCTTACCAATGGCACCTGTTGAAAATAGCTTCCGTTAACAGGCCCCTTCAACCCATTTTTTTTATAAAAATCAGCTAAATACTGTGCGGCTACTTTTTGCTCTTCAGATCCTGTATCTCTACCTTTCATTTCATCTGAAGCTAAGTAAGTGAGGTACTCAGTAAGATCACTTGCTGTAATGGTATTTGCATACTTTACTTGAATGGGATCTTGTGCAAATGCACTAAATGACAAGGTTAATGCCAGTGTCCCTGTTAATAACAGTCCTTTTTTCATTGATTTTTTGTTTCAAACACTAAACTAGATAAAAATTCTACTCATCGATAAACCGTTTGTAAAGTATGCGTGTTACAGGTTAAAATTTAAAACGTTACAAAGTTAAATTCTTACTAGAACGATTAGCTTTGTTACTTAGAAAACCAATAAACTTTAACCTCAAATACTTCATTATTTCTAAAGTTCTTTATGCAGATCAATCTTTCTAATGCTGTCAAATTTGAGAGCAGACACAATGGCCCGACTGAAGCGGAAATCGCAGCGATGTTGGATAAAATCGGAGCCTCATCTTTAGAGGAATTAATCAACCAAACTGTTCCCAAATCAATTCAGCTGGAGCGGCCAATGAACCTTCCAAAGGCAAAGCTAGAATCTGAATTTCTCAAGGAATTTAAAGTTTTGGCTTCTAAGAATAAAGTTTTCAAATCATTTATTGGTCTAGGATACTATGATACTCTTGTACCAGGAGTGGTTCTGAGAAACGTATTGGAAAATCCAGGATGGTACACCGCTTATACTCCATATCAAGCAGAGATCGCCCAAGGAAGACTTGAGGCTTTGATCAACTTCCAAACTGTAGTAATGGAACTTACCGGAATGCAGCTTGCTAATGCTTCACTTTTGGATGAGGGAACTGCAGCAGCTGAGGCGATGACGATGTTATATTCTGTCAAGTCCAGAGAGAAGAAAAATGCTGTCAAGTTTTTTGTAGACGAAAAAGTGTTCCCGCAAACCAAGGCAGTATTAGTCGCTCGAGCTGAGCCGGTTGGAATTGAACTGGTTTATGGATCGATAGATTCGCTTGATCTTACAGATAAAGATTTATTCGGAGTTCTTTTCCAATATCCTAATTCGGATGGAGAGGTTAGAGATTATTCTGCTATTGTAGCTGCTGCAAGAGAGAATGATGTCACTACTGCATTCGCAGCTGATTTACTTTCTTTGACTTTATTGACACCTCCAGGTGAAATGGGAGCAGACGTGGTGGTGGGTTCAGCACAGCGATTTGGAGTACCTATGGGATATGGTGGACCGCACTCGGCTTTCTTTGCAACCAGAGAAGCTTACAAAAGACAAATTCCGGGAAGAATCATTGGAGTTTCAATAGACCGAGCTGGCAATAAAGCTTATAGAATGGCTTTACAGACACGAGAGCAACATATCAAGCGCGAAAAAGCAACATCTAATATTTGTACTGCACAGGTACTCTTGGCAGTGATGTCAAGTTTCTATGCTGTTTATCACGGCCCTCAAGGTCTGAAGAATATTGCTTTAAGAACTCATGGTTTGGCAAAGCTGACAGGCAAAGCATTGAAAGAGTTGGGCTATGAAGTTTCTTCTCAAAACTATTTTGATACGTTAAAACTGTCCATTGAGCCAGAAAATTTAAATACGATAAAATCTATCGCAGAAGATCTGGAAATGAATTTCAGATACGATTACGATACAGTGTTTATCACTTTTGATGAAGCAAAAACTATTGACGATGTAGTAAATATCGTGGAGGTCTTTTCGAAAGTAAAGGGAAAGACGAGCCCAGATATATCCACTTTAGCTCAAGAGTTGACTTTAGAGCTTCCTGATTCTTTAATGCGCAAATCTGATTATTTGACGCACCCGATATTCAATAATTATCATAGTGAGCATGAAATGCTTCGCTACATTAAACGATTGGAAGCAAAAGATCTATCCTTGGTACATTCGATGATCGCGTTGGGATCGTGTACTATGAAATTGAATGCAACCGCCGAAATGATTCCTGTGACTTGGCCTGAGTTTGGTCAAATGCATCCTTTTGCCCCAATTGATCAGACAGCTGGATACCAAGAGCTTTTTGCCAATCTTAGAATATGGTTAAATGAAATCACCGGTTTTGCAGACACATCTCTTCAGCCTAATTCTGGCGCTCAAGGAGAATTTGCAGGTCTTATGGTGATACGGCAATATCATTTGAGTAGAGGTGATGCTCATCGAAATATTGCGTTGATTCCTACTTCTGCTCATGGTACTAATCCTGCCTCAGCGGTAATGGCTGGAATGAAGGTGGTACTTGTGAAGTGCGATGAAAAAGGAAATATTGATTTGGCAGACATAAAAGAAAAAGCCGCTGCCCATGCAAATGATTTGGCAGCATTGATGATTACTTATCCATCGACTCACGGGGTTTTTGAAGAAGCTATCCAAGAGATATGTGCTACAATTCACCAATATGGTGGACAAGTCTATATGGATGGAGCCAATATGAATGCTCAAGTTGGGCTCACAAGTCCAGGAAGAATTGGTGCTGACGTATGCCATCTAAACTTACATAAAACCTTCTGCATCCCTCACGGTGGAGGTGGACCAGGAATGGGTCCAATCTGTGTAGTTGCTCATCTTGCTCCATTCTTGCCGAGCAATCCATGGCTGAAGACCGGAGGAGAAAATCCTATAGCCTCAATTTCTTCTGCTCCTTATGGAAGTGCAAGTATTCTCCCGATCTCTTACGCCTACATCGCAATGATGGGTGGAGAAGGACTAACCAATGCCACCAAGATTGCTATTCTAAATGCAAACTATATCAAGGAAAGGCTTAAAGGTAGTTTCGAAATTCTATACACTGGTACCAAGGGTCGGGCAGCTCACGAAATGATTGTGGACTGTAGAGAATTTAAAGAAGTAGGAGTGGAAGTGGAAGACATTGCCAAGCGATTGATAGATTATGGTTATCACGCACCAACAGTTTCCTTCCCTGTTGCCGGGACCTTGATGATTGAGCCTACTGAATCAGAGACAAAATCTGAAATAGATAAGTTCTGTGATGCACTTATCTCGATCCGAGAGGAAATCAGAGAAATCGAAAACGGTCAGGCTGATAGAGAACATAACGTATTAAAAAATTCGCCGCATACTGCCGCAATGGCATTAATCGGTAAGTGGGATCTTCCTTACTCTAGAGAAAAAGCTGTCTTCCCTTCTCAAAATGTAAAAGCCAATAAGTTTTGGCCAACCGTCAGAAGAATAGACTCAGCTTATGGAGATCGGAATCTGATTTGTAGCTGTATTCCCGTTGAGGAGTACGCTACATCAGAAGTGGAGATTTGATAAGTTTAAACCAAAGAAAAAAGCCTCGAAATAATTCGAGGCTTTTTTTATGCTTCTTGTAGAATAGGAATTATACGTTTACATGTCTTTCTGCATGGTAGGATGATCGAACCAATGGTCCGGATTCTACATACTTCAGACCTTTTTCAAGGCCAATTTCACGATATTCTGCGAATTGGTCAGGGTGGATAAATTCCGCTACTTCGATGTGCATTTTGGTAGGCTGTAGGTATTGTCCAAGCGTCAGAATATCGCAACCATGTGCTACTAGATCGTCCATTGCTTGTAGTACCTCCTCTTTCTTTTCTCCAAGACCAAGCATAATACCAGTTTTGGTACGTTTGCCATATTCCTTGGTCAGTTTGATCTGCTCTAAGGAGCGGTCATACCTAGCTTGGGGTCGAACTCTTCGGTAGAGGCTGCTTACAGTTTCCATATTATGAGAAACTACTTCCTGACCTGATTCAATCATTCGATATAGCGCATCCCAATTTGACTTTACATCAGGGATTAAAGTTTCAATAGTTGTATTAGGAGAAAGTGCTTTGGTTTGTACTACAGTTTGATACCAGATCTCTGCTCCTCGATCTTTCAGCTCATCGCGGTTCACAGAAGTAAGAACAGCATGTTTTACTCCCATCAACTTAATTGCTTCTGCCACTCTTCTGGGCTCATCTACATCATACTCTGGTGGCCTGCCTGTGGCTACAGCACAAAAAGAGCAAGAGCGCGTGCACACATTACCTAAAATCATGAATGTAGCTGTGCCAGCTCCCCAGCATTCTCCCATATTAGGACAATTACCACTTTCGCAAATGGTGTGAAGCTTATGTTCATCTACTAATTTTCTGACTTTGGCATATTCTTTCCCAACAGGCAACTTGACACGAAGCCAATTTGGTTTTTTTCTTCTAGTTGCTTCTTCTGGAATTACTGGTAATTCGATCATGAAATTGTGATTTAATACAAGGATAAGAGATTTAACAGTAAAGTCTTACTGTCTAAATCCGTAGAAAAAGGTGAAATACACTGACTGAAATAGTTGGTTGTTTTCAGAAGTGGGAATCAAAGAGATTTCTTTGGTGAAACCTTCCAACATGTATCCAAGTTCCAAACCAGTGACATTTGATCTAAAAACACCAAATTCAAAAGATACTGCGGCTTTTAGATTAGCACCAATAGCAAATTGAGATTCTCCCAATCCCTCAAATAATCTACCTGTACCCAAAATGCTACCTTGGTTTTGATGAATTTCCGGATCATACTGCTCCCTGACTGTTTCAACTCGATTGACTACATATTCGATGTAATATGGAGCGATCAAACCGAAAGTTGGACCCGCTGCAGCCAAGGCCGACACTTGAACACCTTGATTTGGAGCTTTTTTGAAAAGAATTATTTCGCGGCCATACTGAGGACGTATCGCATACAGGTAATTTGATTTCCCAAAAATGTAACTGTTTCCCAAAACAGTGTTGTATCTAATTTCTTTTTGATTTTTTACATTTGAAAGCTCTATTGACCAAAAGCTAAATTGGTTATCGTCAATTCGAGTTCCGGATTTAAAGATAAATCCCCCAATGAGTCCACCATTTGTATTTTTATTGACTCCAAAAAGATATTCTTTATCGTAATCGTAATTTCCGGCATCCTCTCGCTGAGCCCAAGATATAGAATGGACAGAAAAAAGAAATAGCACTAATATGAATTTTTGCGTGTTCATTCGAAAGGTCGATAATATTGCCCTAATTTTGAGTTCAATTACTTTAACTCAATTTTAAAAGTAAGAGTTTATGGCGACTATAAAAAGTTCATATCTAGGAAGTTTAAGGACAGAATCTATCCATGTGCAATCCAATACTATTTTATTGACTGATGCGCCTGTTGATAATAATGGTAGGGGAGAGGCATTTTCGCCTACAGATTTGGTCTCTAGCGCATTAGGTAGCTGTATGGTCACAATCATGGGGATTATAGCTGAGCGAGATGGGCTTAAAATTGAGGGTTTAACTTATGAAGTGACTAAAATAATGCAAGTTTCCCCAAGAAAAATTGCAGAAATCAGAATTGATTTTTTTTGGGAAAATCCCATAAAGGAACAATCATTTATTCAGAAACTGAAGAACGCTGCAAGGACATGTCCTGTCGCTTTGAGTTTAGATCCCTCAATAAAACAAACATTAAATTTTAATTTTTAATACTCAGCTTGATGCTGGGATATCACAAACCAAATAAACCCAAATCTTATGAGTTTCCTTTTTGAGAGTTTTAAAGAATGGAAGAGCTATTGCGAGGAGAATCAAGTTTCCTTACCCGAATCCGTGATTGACTATGAGATCAATCAGAAGAATGGGGTAAAGGACAAGATCCGATCTGGACTTCTCAATGCATATCATGTCATGTGTGATGCAGTCAAAACTGGTCTTGAAGAAGAGATGACCTCACGATCAGGAATGATAAACAATGGAGCGAAAAAAGTTTATAATCATCCGCTGGCGGTTCTTTCTCCAGAATTTCAAAAATTAATCTCGAGAGCCTTAGCTGCAAAGGAGGTTAATTCTTGTATGGGTAGAGTGGTGGCTGCACCTACTGCCGGTGCGAGTGGAATCTTGCCGGGAACACTGGTGACTCTTCAAGAGATTCATGGTTTATCTGATGAGGAAATTGTTGACGGATTATTAGTAGGCGCAGGAATAGCTCTTATTATTGAAGAGAAAGCCAGTTTGGCGGGAGCAGTTGGAGGCTGCCAGGCAGAGACTGGATCTGCAGCAGCTATGGCAGCTGGTGCAATAGTTTATTGCCTTGGTGGGACAACCGATCAAGTTTTCAACGCTGTGGCAATAACTATTCAATGCATGCTTGGCTTAATCTGTGATCCTGTGGCAGGACTGGTAGAAGTGCCTTGCGTAGTGAGAAATGCAAGTGCCGCAGCTATAGCTTTTAGTTCATCTCAGATCGCGCTGGCAAATGTTTCGGCAGTGATTCCAGTTGATGAGTGTATTGAAGCGATGGGTGAAGTAGGTGCCTCTATGGAGAGCCGATACAAAGAAACTGCGATGGGTGGACTTGCTGCAACCTTGACTGGTCAGGAAATTTCCAATCGAGTTTTAATTCAGGACATTGAGATTTTACCTGAAGAAGATTTATAAAAACAGATTTTCGAAAAATTCAATTTGTAAGATGGTTTCAATACTTAAACTAAATACAATTGACCAAAATATGGCGCTTAACAACATTAAAATAAAAATCCTTCTTTTTTTTACACCGAAAGAAACCATGATTAAAGTACCACCAATTGGGGTTAACAGAAGAGGTGTACAAAAGGCTATTCCTATTTCTCCGTATTTTCTCCAAATATTCACAATACGTCGATTTTTTTGAGAGAATTTCAGTTTGGGTCTGGTAAATTTTGATTCCCAGTAAGTTTTGAATTTCTGGCCAGCTAATGCAAAAATGGTTACACTTGTCATCATACCTGATACGGTCACAAGACAAGTGGTAACCAGACCAAATCCTCCAGCGGAACCCAGAATCGGTCCAGCAATAAACTTGAACCCACACAGGAAATAGATCCCCAATAGCTCCAAGACCTTTTCCACTACAGTAAGAAAAACAAATATGCTCCATAACTAAGGAGCAGTAGGGATCCTTCTATTTTTGACACTCTCATTTTGATCTTCATAAGAGGTAATAAAAATAAAGTGATTCCCAGCATCCAAAAAAAATCAGAATTGATAAATTCGAGCGATACCCCGATTGGTTTAATAATGGCAGTCAACCCAATAATTGAAAGAATATTCATGATGTTGCTTCCTAGAATATTTCCTAAGGCAAGATCAGTTTGTTTGGAAATTGCAGCAATTACAGAAGTTGTTAATTCAGGAAGACTGGTTCCAATTGCAATAATGGTAACACCAATTATACGTTCTGAAATCCCAAATTCCCTTGAAATTGATACTGCATTTTCGACTAAAAGTTCTGAGCCTAGGTATAGGCCAATAATTCCTCCTGTGAAATAAATAATTGACTTAAACCAACTTAGTTCTTTTGCATGCGCGATTTCTACTACTACTTCGGAGTCATCATTGCTACTTGTCTTAAAAAGATAAACATTGAATCCAATGAATAATCCAAATAACAATATCCCTTCAAGGGTTGAAATCACTCCATTGTAGCTCAATCCGAAGAATAAAAAAGATACTAATAGCGTTATTAAATACTCAAATTTTAAATGATTTCGTTTGATTAGAATTGGATAGACCAAGCCTGATAGACCAAGCACTAAAGCGATGTTGGCTATATTAGAACCGATTACATTTCCGATAGAAATATCACTATTGCCTTTTAGTGCGGCATTCACACTGACCAATAGTTCTGGGGCGGATGTCCCAAAAGCAACGATTGTTAATCCAATAAGACCTGCACTCATTCCCAGCTTTAAAGCAATCCCTGATGCGCCATCAACAAGTATTTTTCCGCCAGCTAACAGGATGGCCAATCCAAGGAATAAAAGATAGTAAGCAAGCATAGATTCGATTAAATTTTGGGCCCAAAAGCGAGATCACCGGCATCACCCAAGCCAGGAATAATGTAGAATTTGTCATTTAACTTTTGATCTACATTACCAATCCAAAGTGTAAATGGAATTTTAATTTCGGCTTCCAAAAACTTTATTCCTTCTGGGGCTGCAAAGATCGTTGCGATGTGAAGGTGTTTGGGAATGCCATTCCTGCAAATCATATCAATAGATTCTAAGACTGACTTACCTGTTGCCAACATTGGATCTGCCAAAATCACTATACGATCTTGAAGGTAAGGCGTAGCACAATAGCCGAGATTAATCGTTAACGCCTCATTCTCATTTTCCTCACGGAAAGCCCCAATGAATCCACTGTCTGCATGATCGAAAAGATTCAAAAATCCTTGGTAGAAAGGGAGTGATGCTCTCATTACAGATAATAGTACTGGATTATCTTTTGGAACTTGAATAGACGCTTTTGCAAGAGGGGTTTGAACAATATATTCTTCAAAATCAAATTTCTTAGAAATCTCAAATGCAAACAACTCACCCAACCTCTCCAGATTTTTTCGAAATCTCATGCGATCTTTTTGGATGGTTTCATCCCTCATTTCAGCTATGAATTTGTTAGCAATAGAAGGTGTATCTGATAATATAAACATGACTTAAAGGTAAAATAAAACTTTGAGTTGATTTTGATACGATCAAAAAAGCAAGTGTTTATTCCACTATGGCAGAAAAAAAATACTTGCGAATATTTAACTAAAAGAATAAGAATAATTTTCATAGCTTATCCATACGTTTTCATCTCAACTACATAGCGCTTAAATACAAAAGAAATCCTAACTATTAAGCCAGAATTTCTTTTGCTAATTTCAAAAATTATCTTGTTTCAAAGCTTGCTTGGCTAGCTATTTGCCCCACACTTGCTGATACTTTACTTACGCTGATGTCTTCTCCGTATCTTTTGAAAGATAATCTTGCTGCATCGACACCCGAAGAAACTAAAAGGTCATAAACTGCATTTGCCCTTTTCTCAGAGAGCCTCATGTTGTAATCTTCTGGACCTAACTTATCCACATATCCTTTGATTTCAACACTTACCCCTAGATTTCTCTCCGTAAAATTAGCAGCAGAACGTAAAGCGAAATCAAAGGGCTTCCTGCTGTCAAATGAATAACAAACATTCACATAACCTTCATTGATCGCTTTCTTAAAGTAATCAATTTCTTCTTTGATCTGCTCCACTGGGCATCCATTTATGGACAACGGACCGGAAAGGGATAGGCATTTATCCATATGATCCGGAATTCCATCACCGTCAGAGTTCTGTAGCATGGCCTTGATTTCATTGATATTTGAATCCAGCCCTCTTTAGTGGCATACTTATCAGCTTCGATAAACCAGTCTGCTTGAGTCTTATTTTTTCCTAAGTAAAAATTAAGATCTATTACTGTCCATCAAGTAGCAGTAGCGCAGACGTAAGGAATCCCGGGCAATAATAGTCTTCCAATCTGATTGAAGTGATTTCCATTGAATGTAAATCGCTGTATTCCAGTCACAATCATAGTAAAAGTTTCTTGTAAGCTGATTCTATGTGAAAAAGAGTACAGTCCTTTTAATGTTGAGTTGAATGAATAAACATAATCAGGATCGAAATCTGCAATTATACGGTCTTCGGATTTTAAATATCCAGTACTTGCACCAAGTTCTCCTAAGATAGTAAATTTTTTGGTGAATGTTTCAAATGAAATAGATCTTCCACTATTCCATACACCTCATAAACTAAAACTCAGGTAATTTGTCTTGAATTCAGGACTTACAGCTTTGGCTTCGCTAAAACTTCCAAACTCTAAATTTCCAGCAAATCCAAAGTATTGGTTGATCATGTATCTTCCTACAAAATCGACATGTCCCATACTGTGGCTGAGGGTTGGACAGATAAACAACTACCAGTAAGTGGCTCCATAGGCTTCTTAAACCCACCATTTATACCAAAGGAAATCCTATTCTAAGGTTTCTCAAAAGCGAAAATTGATGTCCCTAATAGCATCAGGACTAGAATTATCTTTTCATTTAAGTAATCTTAAGGGTAAGGCAGTTTTTTTTGAAAAAAGAGCAAAAAAAAAGCCCGATTTAAATCGGGCTTTAGAATTTTAAATATTTTTACTTTACTTCAAAACTAGCTCTTCTTGCCATTTGTCTTGCATCGGCTGATGATTTGTCTACGCTTGTATCTTCACCATAACCTTTGAACGATAACCTTGCCGCATCTATGCCAGATGCTACTAAAAGATCATAAACTGCTTTTGCTCTTTTTTCTGAAAGTTTCATATTGTAATCCTCTGGACCAATCTCATCAGCAAATCCTTTTATTTCTATACTTACTCCAGGATTTTTCTTCATAAAGTTGGCTACATAACTAGCAGAACTAGTAGAATATCCAAGTGGTTGAGCACTGTCAAATGCATAGTATACGTTAACGTAACCATCGTTAATTGCCCTTTTGAAATAATCAAGTTCTTCTGTAACTACTTCTATTGGACATCCATTTGTTGATGAAGGGCCAGGAAGAAATGGACACTTATCCAAATGATCTGGTATTCCGTCTCCATCCGAATCTATAGTTGTTCCCTTAGAATCGACTCTAGCTCCCACAGGTGTGTTAGGTTCAGTGTCTAGGTAATCAGGAACTCCATCTCCATCGGAGTCTTTCAACATATCTTTAATGCTATTGATTTGAGAGGCAAGTTCCTCCTTAGTAGCATATTTATCAGCAGCAACATACCAATCTGCATGTTCTTCGTTTTTACCTAAATAGAATTGAACTCCAAGGCTACCAGACCACCATGTTGAATTCGGTCCAAAAAACCCGTTATCAATCGCAGGCCGTATCGCTGTCGATCCGTCCCAAGTAACTGTTTGGCGACCGTTGAGAACAGTTGAAATATCTCCAAATATAGAAATGTTTTTAGTTAATTTTAATTGAGGAGTAATTCCGAACATAATGTTATATACATCATCGTCAAACTCACTGAACTCATTTTCTTCAGGATTTACCCTTCCAATTCCAGCTCCTCCGTGTAGTAATAATCCGAAACTCCTTGAGAATGACTCGAAGTTCATGATTCTTCCAATGTTTGCAACACCCTGCAAATTTAATCTGCTGTATTTGGTGTCGAAAGTACCCGTTGAGGCATCAGTTGAGCCGGCTTCGTTCATTGATCCAAATGCGTAATCTAGTTTTAAACCAAATTTTTCATTGAACATATAACGTGCACCAAATTCCATGTGCCCCACATTTAAAGTCGGCGATAAATAACCAGCAGCTAGCGGAGCCATCGGCTTATTAAAACCGCCGCCTACTTCAAGGGACCATTTGTTAAATTCTTGGGCATTTGCTCCGATGGCCAAAGCACCTGCCATGATTGTTGATAGTATTATTTTTTTCATAACAAAAAATTTTTGTTCAAATTTTAAGTGTTGATAGATGTGATTACAAATTTATTACCTTTCTATTTGCTGTAAATCTAAATAAATAATTCAAATCCTCACTGAGGTATCAGAAATAATTTTGTTTGATTTACGTCAAAATTAAACAAAGAATTAACATAATTTATGCCAAAATGAAATTTTTAAATGAATTACTAGAAATACAAAGCGTATCTGGAGATGAACATTTGAGTACACGCTTTGTATTAAATTATGTTTCAGAGCACAAGTCGCTCTGGAATATTCAGCCTGAAATATACTCCGGTGAGGAGTTTCATGACTGTGTTTTATTAAAGTTTGGCCAACCTCGAACAGTGATTTTTGCCCATATCGATACTATTGGTTTCATGGTTAGATATGACAATCAACTGATAAGCATAGGGGGTCCGGAAATAATAGCAGGAACTGAACTTGTAGGAAGAGATAATTTAGGCGAAATAAATTGCAGATTAACAGGTAATGAAAATGGTTATTTTCATGATTTTCCGAGAGGAATTGAACCGGGAACTCGGCTTTCGTTCAAGCAGAACGTAAGACTTGATGAAGATTTCATCACTGCAGCATACCTAGATAATAAACTGGGGGTCTATTCTGCATTGAAAGTTTGTGAAACAATTAGTGATGGATGGGTGGTTTTCTCCACATATGAAGAACATGGGGGAGGGAGTATTCCATTTTTGCTCAGATTTATCCAAGAGAATGCTCCCGTAAAGCAAGCCTTAATTTCAGATATAACTTGGGTTACTGAGGGTGTAAGACATCACGAAGGAGTGGTGATATCTATTCGAGATAAGTTTATTCCAAGAAAAAAATTCTTGGATCGAATAATTAAATTGGCCGAACTTAGTGGCATTATGTTCCAAATAGAAGTGGAAGAATATGGCGGTAGTGATGGTAAGGAAGTTCAATTTTCTCCTTATGCAATAGATTGGTGCTTCATCGGTGCTCCTGAGGATAATGTGCATACTCCAGATGAGAAAGTTTCACTATTTGATTTTAAATCAATGATTGCCTTGTATTGCTACCTTTTAGAGAAATTATAATAAATGGAATACATAAAAGTTCATGAAAAATATTTCCAATCATATCTCAGTGAAAATTCCATTAGGAAAAGAGTCGTTGAGCTTGGAGAAAAAATCACCACTGATTTTCAGGGGAAAGAATTATTTGTTGTTGGGGTATTGAACGGAGCGTTTATTTTTCTTGCAGATCTGTGCAGGGAAATTTCCATACCAATCGAGATATCTTTTATCGGCATAAGTAGCTATGAGGGAATTGAAAGTAAAGGTGTGATAGAACGCACTGTAGCCTTGAATGCCAATTTAAAAGGAAAAAACGTCTTGATAGTAGAGGATATCGTTGACACTGGTTCGAGTATGAACCATCTGATTTCTGAGATTTTGAGTTATCAGCCAGCACATATTTTTACAGCCTCATTGTTATTTAAACCAGATGCTTTTCGCTTTAATTACACTTTAGATTATGTAGGTTTTGAAATTCCGAATAAATTTGTACTTGGATATGGTCTTGATTATAATGGTTTAGGCAGAAACTTGCCTTCAATTTATCAACTTAAGATTTCTTAACTAACACCTTTAGATGTATAACATTGTATTATTTGGCCCTCCGGGAGCAGGAAAAGGCACACAAAGTGAAAAACTCATAAAGAAATATGGTTTAACTCATCTTTCCACTGGAGATTTATTCAGAAAACACCTTGGGGAAGGCACAGAGTTAGGCATTTCTGCTAAAAAATATATGAATGAGGGCCATTTAGTTCCTGATGAGGTCGTAATAGGGATGGTGGAGGACAAAATAAATGAGACCAAAAATATGACTCATGGTTATATTTTCGATGGATTCCCGAGAACTACAGCTCAAGCCCGAGCTCTAGATCAAATGTTAGCCATCCATAAGCTTACCATATCTGGGATGATAGCCTTAGACGTTCCACAAGAAATTTTAAAATCCAGGATTAAAGAGCGGGGGAAGACCTCGAATCGTATGGATGACCAAGATGAAGTGAAAATAAATGTACGAATAAATGTCTATTTGGATGAGACATTACCTGTAGCGGACTATTACAATGTTCAGGGTAAACTAACTACAATCAATGGTGTTGGGGAAATCGAACAGATCTTTGATTCCATCACTTCAGTAATAGATAGCTACTAGTAAGGTTAATTTACTTAATTTTGCAATCAAAACTTGGCTAGGCATCAATGCTTAGCCTTTTGATTTTCAACAAATGGCAGATTCCAATTTTATCGATTATGTGAAATTTTGCTCCAGATCTGGAGCAGGCGGACCCGGTGCTTTGCACTTTAGGAGGGAAAAACATGTTCCGAAGGGTGGTCCAGATGGTGGAAATGGTGGCCGTGGCGGACATATAATTATTAAAGGAACCACTCAGGTGTGGACCTTATTGCATCTAAAATATAAGAAGCATGTAATCGCTGATGCTGGAAATCACGGTGAGGGAGGTCGGAGAACTGGAGCAGATGGAAAAGATGTCATTTTAGAAGTCCCTCTTGGTACCATAGCCAAAGATGCTGAGACAGGAGAAAAAAGATTTGAAATCACTGAAGTCGGTCAGGAAGTTGTACTGACAAAAGGAGGTCGTGGAGGATTAGGTAATGAGCATTTCAAAACATCAACCAATCAAGCACCACACTATTCTCAGCCAGGTGAAGATGGAATCGAAGAATGGATTATTCTGGAATTGAAACTGCTGGCAGATGTAGGTTTGGTGGGATTTCCAAATGCTGGAAAATCAACGCTTCTATCATCAATTTCTGCTGCTAGACCAGAAATTGGTGATTATCCATTCACTACTTTAGTACCTAATCTGGGAGTGGTTGCTTATCGAGGCGATCAATCTTTTGTGATGGCAGATATTCCTGGAATTATAGAAGGCGCGGCTGAAGGAAAGGGTTTAGGAATACGTTTCTTAAGACATATTGAGAGAAACTCGATTTTACTCTTTATGATACCAGCCGATGCGCCAGATTTGAAAGAACAATATGAGATACTTATTGGAGAGCTTGAAAAATACAACCCAGAATTACTCGACAAAAGAAGAATATTAGCGATCTCCAAATCGGATATGCTAGATGAAGAATTGATAAGTGAAATGGAATTTGAGATTCCAATTGGAATACCTTATACTTTTATTTCTTCAGTCACCCAATACAATTTAGACAAACTCAAAGACTTGATTTGGCAGGCAATTCATGTGGATTGATTGTCAGATTGTCAGTTTTTAACTGCTGGCAACAATATTGTTATAATGTTAGGGCCAATTAGAAAAAGATAAATCGATGAATGATAAAGAGCAACTTGACCAGAAGATAAGTCCAAGCGATATACCTCTCAACGAAGAAATCACCGAAGTGAACGTTGAAGAATCTGTCAATAATACAGGTGAAACTGACAATGAAAATCGTACAGAAAATTCGCACGAGGAAGAAATTGCAGATTTAAAAAATAAATATTTAAGGCTTTATTCTGACTTTGAAAATTACCGAAAAAGAACATCTAAAGAGCGATTGGATCTAATTACCACGGCTTCTGAAGATGTTCTCAAAGATTTAATACCGGCAGTTGATGACTTCGAACGTTCGCTAAAGGCTAGTGAAACTGAAATTGACATTAAAAAAGTCAAAGAAGGCAATCTATTGATTTTCCAAAAACTCGTCAGGATTCTAACGAGCAAAGGGCTTGTCCCAATGGATGGTTTGGTGGGTCAAAGTTTCGATGCAGATACGCAAGAGGCCATTACCCAGATTCCTTCGCCTAATGAAGATTTGAAGGGTAAAGTAATTGATGTGGTAGAGAAAGGATATAAGCTTGGTGATAAAGTAGTTCGCTTTGCTAAAGTAGTGATTGGAGGATAAAATTATGGCAAAAAGAGATTATTACACAGTACTTGGAGTTTCAAAATCTGCACCGGCAGATGAAATAAAAAAAGCATACCGAAAACTAGCTATTCAATTTCATCCGGATAAGAATCCTGATAACCCTGAAGCTGAGGATAAATTTAAAGAGGCGGCTGAAGCCTACGAGGTTCTTAGCAATCCTGAAAAGAAGCAGCGATACGACCAGTTTGGACACCAGGGTATGAGCGGTGCCGGTGGTTATGGCGGTGGGATGAATATGGATGATATATTCTCCCAATTTGGCGATATTTTTGGAGGTCAAGGGGGTCAAGGAGGTTTTGGATCTTTCTTCAGTGGGGGTTCCGGAGGTCGACGTACCAAAAAAGGAACCAATCTTAGAGTTAAAATGAAATTGACATTAAGCGAAATAGCGAATGGTGTCGAAAAGAAAATAAAAGTAAAGCGTCATATTGTTGCGGACGGAGTATCTTTCAAGAACTGCGCTTCCTGTCAAGGTTCAGGCCAAATCAAGAAAGTAGTAAACACAATGCTCGGTCAAATGGTCTCTGCAAGCACTTGTGGGGTCTGCGGAGGAAACGGTCAAATCGTTGATAAAAAACCAGCAGAGGCAGATTCCAGGGGACTAATTATTAAAGAAGAGGTTATTTCAATCAATATCCCAGGTGGAGTAGCGGAAGGAATGCAACTCAGCATGTCAAGCAAAGGGAATGAAACACCGGGAGGTGTTCCAGGAGATTTATTGATTGTGATTGAAGAGGTAGAAGATACTATTCTACAGCGAGATGGGAATAATGTGATTTTTGATCTTTATGTATCCTTTGTCGATGCAGCATTAGGGGCGTCTATTGAAGTACCTACCATTGAAGGGAAAGTGAAAATCAAAATTGATCCTGGCACTCAATCAGGCAAAATGCTTCGATTAAAAGGAAAAGGAATAAAAGATATCAACGGATATACTAGAGGTGATCAATTAATTATGGTTAACGTCTGGACCCCAACTCATCTGTCGAAAGAAGAAAGACAACTACTTGAAAGTTTACTGCATTCAGAAAATTTCAAGCCTGATCCCGGTAAAGGGGATAAAACCTTCTTAGACAAAATGAAAGAATTCTTTTAACTATTTAGGCCAGAATTTATTCTGGCCTTTTTTATATTTTTCATAAACTTTTTGAATGTCAACCCGTACTTTAATCTTATGATTAAAAATTTGTGTCTTCTTTTCCTTATGTTTTTGGGAAGGGTGAGTCTAAGCGAGGCACAATTAATTAAAGAATTTAAGGTTACCGAGACTAAAGGATTTGAATTAGTTTCGTTGGAATTCACCTCTTATAAAAGTACTACTCAGCTTAAGCAAGTACGCTCTTCAGATCCATTATACATTCATGGACATCTAGAAAAAACTAACATTCTGCCAGTCTTTTCTAATTCAATTTCCAATCACGTGCTAAAAGCTTCTTTGGTTCACAAAAATGTGGAGTCCGAGAATCTAGGAAAAAGTATCACTTCAAAGATTTTTTCGAGCTCATCAACTGACTTTGATCATACTTGGGACTTGGGACTTACGACTAATTATCGGTATACTCTTGATTTTAATCTTGGGATAGGAACTTCTAATTTTGATCTGGCTAACCTAACGGTAAGTAAATTAAAAATAAAAAGCGCTAGTGCAGACGTTTACGTCCACTATAGCTCAGAATCCCCTAATCAGGTCCAAATGGATACATTATTAGTGACTTTGAACATGGGAACGGTTACTCTTGATAAGGTAAATTATACTAATGCCAAAAAGATAATTGTTGAAGTGAACTATGGAAAGATAGATCTTGATTTTTCAGATGGAATGTCTGGTGGAAGTGAGGTAATTGCTGCTGTAGGTGCTGGAACAATTAACTTAAATTTACCCTTTGATTCGTATCCGATCAAAATCAAAATGAAAACTTCTCCGATGTGTAGAGCTTCTATACCTAAGTATCTAAAAGCATTGGATAGTGATACCTATGTCACCAAGGGATACAAAGAATCAGACCCAAGAAGAATTGAACTAACAATTGATGTCGGTGTGGGTTCCATTACCATAGATTAAAGCTTACTTTTTGCCCCAATGCTAAAAATTGAAAAACTTAATAAATCTTACACTACTACCAAAGCGCTTTCAGAGATAGATCTTGATGTACCCAAAGGGATTATATTCGGGTTGCTTGGTCCAAATGGAGCTGGTAAAACAACGTTAATTCGGATTATCAATCAAATAATCGATAGTGATTCTGGGTCTGTCTACATCAACGGAGAATTACTAGCCCCAAAACATATCGCACAGATTGGCTATTTACCCGAGGAACGTGGTCTTTATAAAAAGATGTCTGTCTGGGATCAGATGATCTATTTTGCTAGGTTAAAAGGACTTTCGTCAATTGATGCCAAAACCAAAATCAATCAGTGGCTGGATAAGCTGGAAATCGCAAGCTGGAAAGAAAAAAAAATCGAAGACCTATCCAAAGGGATGGCTCAGAAGATTCAATTCATTTCCACCGTAATTCATAATCCACCACTACTAATCTTAGATGAGCCATTCTCCGGATTTGATCCGGTCAATGCGGAAATAATCAAGAATGAGATTTTGGAACTAAAATCGAAAGGTACAACAGTGATCCTATCCACCCATCGTATGGAATCTGTAGAGCTTTTGTGCGACCAAGTAGCTATGATCAACCGGTCCGAAAAGATTCTGGACGGAACTATTAAACAGATCAAATTAAGCTACCGTCCTGATGTTTATTCTATCTCTTTGGACCATCTGATTCAGCAAATTCCTTCCGAATGGGCTGCCAAGCAGGAAGATTCAATAATGCATTTTACACTTCCACTAAGTGGTAAGACTCCAAATCAATTACTTCATGAACTCATGGAATATGGAGAAATCATCAAGTTTCAAGAAGTAGTCCCGAGTATGGAAGAGATTTTTATTCATCAAGTAAAAGCATCAGAAAATGGATAAAATCTGGCTTGTCATCCAGCGAGAATACCTGTCTCGCGTCAAGAAAAAATCATTTTTATTAGTCACTTTATTGACTCCGCTTATCTTCCCTGCCATTATGGGAATCTTTGTTTGGATAGCTTTACAAGAAAAAGAAAATCAATCGTTGCGGATTATTGAAGTCATTGATGAAAACAAGCTTTTTTTCTTAGAAAGCTCAGAGCAATATGCCTTTTCATTCTCAAACACTACGGCAGAGGACGCAAAAGTATTAGTGCAAAATGGAGAACGCTACGGATTTTTACTGATCCCAAAGATTGATCTGGAGTCTCCGGCGGGGATTACCTATTATGGGGAGGAGAATCCAAATATGAATTTGATCAGTTATTTGGAGAATAATCTCAAAAAGAAAATCGAAGAGCAGCGGCTATTCGAAAGTGGAATTGATCCTAAAATAATCAATGATGTCCGTACCAAAGTTGCGATCAAGTCCATTACGCTTGATGATCAAGGGGCCGAAACAGTAAGCGATGCGACGGTCAATTACGCGATAGGATTCTTGGCGGGGATTCTGATTTATATGTTTATTTTCATTTATGGCAATCAGATCATGCAAGGTGTCATTGAGGAGAAGTCTAGTCGTATTGTAGAGATTTTGGTATCCTCACTAAAGCCTTTTCAATTGATGATGGGTAAAATTTTAGGGATTGCCGCTGTCGGTTTAACTCAATTAATTATTTGGATTGTACTGATTGGCACATTAACTACAGTGGTGACCGGATTCTTGGGTATGCAGATGCCACAGCAGCAAGCGATGGAAATGGCTAGTGCAGACTTGGGTCAATCACTGCCGAATACTCAATTGGGAGATATTCTCCAAATGATCTCAGGAATTAATGTGATCGAGCTGGTACTCTGTTTTATATTTTATTTCCTGGGTGGGTATTTAATGTATGGAGCGCTTTTTGCCGGTATCGGATCTGCAGTGGATGCTCCTTCAGATGCACAGCAGTTTATGCTACCGGTAACAATCCCGCTGATTGTAGCCTACTTAGGCCTTTTTGTCTTTGTGCTTAATGACCCAAATAGTACTACTTCCTTTTGGCTTTCTATCATTCCGCTCACTTCACCCATTGCCATGATGGGTAGAGTGAGTTATGGCGTGCCTGGTTTAGAATTGGCATTGTCAATGGGCTTGTTGATAATAGGATTCATTAGCACAACATGGCTGGCGGGAAAAATCTACAGAATCGGAATTCTGATGCATGGTACGAAGCCTACCTATAAGACCCTTTGGAAGTGGATCAAGACAAATAACTAAACTCAAAAGCTAAGATTAATTAGATTTTTCTTCCAAAAGTTTAAGACTAAATTTAGTGCTGAAGGCTTTATGTCTAACTTTTAAAACTGGCTAGGTTTTATACTAAATTTATCGATAGGAAGTTACTATTGAAGTCTCAGTAGAACCGATGAAAAACCGATTTCAAGACCTTACTTCAGTCGATCTTTACAGTAACAAGAAACAAGTCAAGTGGCTTGTGGTCTTGGTTTCCATAGTTATTGGCTCTGGTTCGATTTGGTATACTAACAGACTGGTGAATGAGCTTAAAGAGCGAGAGCGTAGGCAGATTGAGCTGCTCTCAGCTGCGCTAGAATATGCAGCAAGTAATGCTGAAAATCTGACCTTTATCAATCAAGAGATTATTCAGCAGAATTATTCGATTCCAATTATCATGGTCGATTCGGAAGGAGATCCGATTGAGTTTAGGAATATACGCTTCAAGAAAAATGCCGATGGATTAGATTCGATTCGGACTTTGGAGTCCGAACTACTCGAGATGCGAGAAGAGTACGAACCGATTTTACTCGAAGAGGCAGATATCCAAGTCTTCTACAGGAATTCTGAGCTTCTTCTCAATCTGAAATACTATCCATACGTTCAGTTAGCAGTCATTATTCTTTTTGGAGTTTTAGCTTACACGCTTTTTAATCAAAGCAAAATTGCGGAGCAAAATCGTGTTTGGGCAGGATTGACCAAAGAGACGGCGCATCAATTGGGGACTCCAATCGCTTCTTTGATGGCATGGATTGATTACCTACGAAATTCTCCAGTCTGGGAAGAAAACCGTGAGATTATCCAAGAAATGGATAAGGATGTGGTGAAACTTAGAATGGTGACTGAGCGATTCAGTAGCATCGGAAGTAAGCCGGTGATCCAGCCGGAAAATCTCTATGAAAGTATTGAGGAGACGATAACCTATTTAAGACCTAGGATTTCGACCAAAGTGGAGATGAATATCAATGCAGATTCGAAAGATCTCGATGCCATGATGAATCGTCCGCTATTTGAGTGGGTCATTGAGAATATCTGTAAAAATGCAGTCGATGCGATGAAAGGCAAAGGAATTATCACCATCGATGTGCTCCAAGACAGCGATAAGTTTGTAATAGTTGATATCTCTGATACCGGGAAAGGTATGGATAAGAATATGTACAAGCGTGTGTTTAATCCTGGTTTTTCAACCAGACATCGTGGTTGGGGATTGGGCCTAACTCTTGCTAAGCGTATTATCGAGGGCTATCACGGCGGTAAGATATTTGTCAAAAACTCTGAAGTCGGAAAGGGTACGACTTTTAGGATCGTACTTCATGGAAGCCTCGAGGGTGCATCGCAGTTTGTCACTGAAGGGATATTAGAGTACTAATTTCGATTGACGAAATACGATTTACGAGATTCTGAGGCACTGCAACCAAGCTGGCTAATTCAAAAATCCTGGAAGTGAACAAAAGGAACAGAATTATGGAAAATGATTATTGATTCATAGCTCTTGTAAATCGTCACACATAAATCCCTTCACACTTTTTCTTTACCTTTGCATCCTGAAAAACATTACCCATGAGTCTAAAAGAAGAAATCCAGAAACGAAGAACTTTTGCCATCATTGCTCACCCAGATGCTGGGAAGACTACCTTGACGGAGAAACTACTCCTTTTTGGTGGAGCAATCCAAACTGCCGGCGCGGTCAAATCCAATAAGATCGATACTGCTACTAAGTCTGACTGGATGGCTATTGAGAAGCAGCGTGGAATCTCTGTTGCCACTTCCGTGATGGGCTTCGAATACAAAGGGATGAAAATCAACTTGCTTGATACTCCTGGTCACCAAGATTTCGCGGAAGATACCTACCGAACTTTGACGGCCGTCGATTCGGTGATTATGGTCATTGACTGCGTGAAGGGCGTGGAGATTCAGACGGAGAAACTCATGGAAGTCTGTCGTATGCGGAATACACCGGTGATCTGCTTTATCAATAAGCTGGATCGAGAAGGAAGAGATCCGTATGAGCTTTTGGAAGAAGTAGAGCAGAAGCTTAATATCCAGTGCCATCCGCTTTCTTGGCCGATCGGTATGGGAAAAAGCTTTAAAGGAGTGTATAATATTTTTGATCATAAATTGAATCTCTTTACTCCATCCCAACGAAAGCTGAGTGACGTTCGTAGGGAATTTGAAAATGTAGAAGATCCTGAATTGGAAAAATTGATTGGTCCAGGCTTTGCCAATCAACTGCGCGAAGATGTGGAATTGATTGAAGGCGTTTATCCTGAATTTGATACCGAGGCTTACCTTTCTGGAAAGATTGCTCCTGTGTTTTTTGGGTCCGCTGTAAATAACTTTGGGATCAACGAGATGCTGGATACGTTTATCAAAATCGCTCCAGCACCCAAAAGCAGAAAAACAGATGAACGGGAAGTCAAGCCAGATGAAGCAAAATTCTCAGGTTTTATCTTTAAAATCCATGCAAATATGGATCCCAATCACCGGAACCGTATTGCTTTCCTTCGAATCTGTTCAGGCAAGTTTGAGCGAAACAAGCCCTATAATCATGTGGGTGGACCGAAACCATTGAGATTCTCCAATGTGACCCAGTTTATGGCACAGGATAAAGAGATCATCGATGAGGCATTTCCAGGAGATATAGTTGGACTTTACGATACCGGAAATCTTAAAATTGGAGATACGCTAACCGAGGGAGAAAATATGGTCTTCACCGGAATCCCAAGTTTTTCACCGGAGATTTTCCGCGAAGTGGTGAATAAGGATGCGATGAAAACCAAGCAGCTCGAGAAAGGACTGAAGCAATTGATGGAAGAAGGAGTTGCACAGCTGTTCACATTTGATATAGGTTCCCGAAAAGTAGTTGGTACAGTAGGTCAACTTCAGTTTGAAGTAATTCAATTCCGATTGAAGAATGAATACAATGCTACGGTAGAGTTTCAGTCAATGAATCTATACAAGGCATGCTGGATTACAAGTAAAGATAAAAAGCAGCTGGAAGAATTTGTCAGATCCAAAAACCGTCATATTGCGCATGATAAGGAGGGCAAGTTGGTCTTTATGGCCGAGTCAAAAGCTTGGCTTCAGATGGTGCAGGAAAACTATCCAGAGATTGAGTTTCATTTTACTTCGGAGCTTTGAAAAAACCAAACCTGCCAGATTTAGAAAATCTGACAGGTTTTTTAAATGCTACACAAAATTGATTACACGGAAAAACAATGTTATGTTTAAAAGTAAAGATTTCGAAATAAGGGAAAGTGTTATTTGAGCTGTAGCTCTTCAAGTACTTTTTGATAGTCCAGAATATCAAATTTCTGAAATCCATTCGGTTCAAAAAGTAAAATCTGATCCGTTGCCAGCACCAGATTCTTTTGAATCAGTTGCTTTTCTTCATCCAAGTACAGTGGAATAGGCGAATTTTGAATCAGGGGATTCATCCGAAGCGTCTTACTGTTCTTTGCCAAGATGACTATTGCTCCATCTGTACTCGGTGCTAAAGTCATCAATTCCTCATAAAAGCTATCCAAACAAGTCTTGCAGCCTTCGGGATGGATGACCAAGATCCAATTTTTTGGTTCGTTGATTTCCAAAATTGCTGAGACTTCGCTTTTCCCTTGTGGTTTGCAGGCCATCAGTCCAAATAAAAATAAATAAACGACGGCAGACTTACTCGTCATACTCCAATCCATCAAAGCGGATGATGTCATAGCGCAGTACGTTTTCATCAAAATCATCCCGATTGGGATTATTGGTAGAGACGTAAAGGCCTTTGCGGCCAACGAAGTAGTTCCAAGGTTGAATCTGATGAGTCTCAAATAAGTGTTCTCCAATAAGGTCTAAATTCGAGCTTATAACCATTATTCCAACTTTTGGTCTATTTCCAAAAAGTCCTCTTGGAGTAATATTATATTCATTTGAGTCTACACCCAAAAAGAAAAACCGATAAAAAACATCACGGTATTTGTCATAAATAACAATTTCATATCGATCATTTTTAAGTTCTTCAATTATACCCTCATCACCACCAAATGCTTTTTGGCTTAATTCATGAAAATTATTTACAGATGTAGATTTTACTGCTTTATAATTTATGAGTGTATTCTTACTTTTTGAAATTATCCAAAGCCTATGGTCTGTATATGGAGCTACAATTATGGAATCATATCGATCAGTCCATGAAAAATTTTCATCGCGTCTTCCCTCTGACCAAATATTTTCAGGCCTATAAATAGGCATCCATTGGACAATCTCTTTTTCAGAAAGCAAATTTACTTGATAAATATGCTTCACCTGAATAGCCTTCTTTTCGCTTATTTCAAAGAAATTCCTGAGGAAGGGTTGTGCTCCGAATAATTTGTCATCATTGAATAAAAATGGAGTTTCATTGTTGGCGACTAAAAAGTTCACATCATTGTCAATGTCTTCTATTGGAATTGAGAATTTAACCTCTCCTTTAAAATTCAATATTTTTATCTTTGGGGGAATAGAAGCAATAAATAGACAATCAATTCCAATTATTTCGAACCCATTATCAACTCCGATATTATTTGGACCTTCAGAAAACAATGGGATTTTGTAGCTGGCTCTCTTTTGCTCAATATTAAATAGTATTATTTCAGGGATACTTTTGTTTTTTATTGCTAAAAATTCGCCTGAGTCAGTTTCTATATATTGAGTTCTAGTTCTATCAGGATTGAAAGAATTTTCGATCGGGATCTCTAAAGTATTAAATACTTTTAGAGCTACAGGAGGCGTCACATTCTTTTCCGAGCAGGCAGGCAGCAGACATACAGCAATTAAATAAATCTTAATTTTCATTTAGTTTTAAAAAAAAGGGCTACATTTGAGAATCAATGCTCGAATATTCGAACTTCTTATGTTCCATCTTCACACAGCCCTTGTAATAAATTTATTAACTGATTTTGACCCTATGCTTATTCACATCCGCACAAGTTTGTTCTAGTAGGGTTTTTACAATGCTGTCCATTCCATTCGCATTCTACACCCATACCTTGCGCTTCTGTATTTGAAGCTCCAAAATAAGAAAAGCCGAGTGCAGACATTCCAATTAAAGATGCACCCAAACGAATAATTTTAACTTTTTCATGACTCCTGTCTTTTTTAGTTTGTTTGATAATTGATTTACATCCAGAGTACTCTGGGATTCTGATCTTTTGGCCAAATTGATATCTACTAATATAGGTGCCGCAAAAAAAAAACAACCTAAATGCAAATTTTTTTTTAAAAATTTTAGGTCAGGCCAAAAAACACCTCCTCAAACTCAAATTTCTTCCCACTAAATAATCCCTTATCACTCAGTTTCAGATCTGGAATGACCAGTAACCCCATAAAGCTTAAGGTCATAAATGGAGAATTTAAAGTTGACCCCAATTCCTTGGCTATGCGATCAATCCTGGTGTATGCAGCGGCCACTTCATAGCCATCGGCAGCGGACATGATGCCACCTACCGGCAGTGGCAAGATTTCTTTCTGAGTTCCATTGACAGCTGAGATGCCGCCTTTTGCTTCAATAATTAGATTGACTGCCCGACAGATCGATTCGTCATCGACGCCTACTGCAATAATATTGTGGGAATCATGCCCAACAGAGGAGGCAATTGCTCCGGATTTTAGGCCAAAATTTTTGATAAAAGCGACTGCTGGAGAAGCATCTTCGTAGCGATTCACGACTGTGATCTTTAAAATATCTTGTGCTAGATTCGATTCAGCAAATCCCTCTCTAACCAAAATCTCTCCTTCACTAGCAGGCGTGATCAACTGCCCATCAAGGGCTTCGATCACTCTGACTTTACTGCCTTTTGATTCTATTTGAAAATCTTTTATGGTCTTCGGCAAACAATTGAAATTGTTAATGATGCCATTATTGACTCGCTGAATCAGCGTTTTCCCGCTTTCCGCTACTTTTTCACCATTTATATAGGTTGCCAGAACCTCGAATTTTTCCAGGTCTTTGACCAAAATAAAATCAGCAGGATCACCTTTTCTTAATTGACCAACTTGAAGTGAATAATGTGAAATCGGATTGAGGCAAGCTGCTCGAAGTACATCGAAAAGGTCTTTCCCTTTGGCAACAGCTCGAGCTGCGAGGTTATTGATATGAGATAGTGCCAGATTATCAGGATGCTTATCATCCGAGCAAAACATAATCATCTCAGGATAGTCGTCGATCAGGTCGATCAGCGCTTCAAAGTTTTTGGCAGCGGAGCCTTCCCGAATGGCAATCTTCATCCCAAGCTTGATTTTGCCAAGTGCTTCTTCATAAGTAAAGCACTCGTGGTCGGTACTTGGGCCTGCTTCGACATATTTTTTGGCAAGCTCTCCCTGCAGTCCAGGCGCATGACCATCGATCGGTTTGCTATACTTTTGAGCGATCTTGATTTTTGCCATGACTACTGGATCTTGGTTCACCGTACCAGGCCAGTTCATCATTTCTGCCAAGTAATGAATCTCCGGTCTGCTCATGAGCCGCTCGATATCTTCTACATTTATTTCCCCTCCAGCTGTTTCAAAAGGCGTTGCTGGAACGCAAGATGGTGCGCCGAAATAGAATTTGAACAGGACCTGCTTGCCATTTTCAATCATGTAATCTACGCCTTTCATTCCGCAGACATTCGCAATCTCATGTGGATCGGAGATGGTAGCTACCGTACCGTGAACCACTGCCAATCGTGCAAATTCGGATGGAACAAGCATAGCGCTCTCCACATGTACATGAGCATCGATGAATCCCGGCATCAGAAAAGGAAGGCCAGCTTCAGGAGCGATAGGCTCAATATTCTGAATTTTGGAATTCGCCAGACTGAGTAGTACCGGGTAAATTTTTTGATTTGGGATATCGACGAATTGCGCTTTGAGTTGCATGAGAATTGGGGCCTTTGAAATATGATTTAAGTCAGATTACTGATAGAGCTTTCTGGTGTTAAAGAATCGGTGTGATTAAAACTACTATATTTGCGCTTGAATTAAAAAGCGGAAACGCATAGTTTTTAGATGGATAAAATCATTATTGCCATCGATGGTTATTCAGGCTGTGGTAAAAGTTCAACTGCCAAAGCAGTAGCAAAAATTCTGGGCTATACTTATATCGACTCAGGAGCGATGTATCGGGCTGCTACACTATACTTTTTGAATGAAGAGCTTTCTCCATCAAATGAAGAAGAGGTGAAGAAAGGATTAGATGCATTGCATATTTCATTTCAAATAAATCCTGAAATAGGACTTCAAGAGACTTATTTGAATGGTCAGAATGTGGAAGACGAGATTCGATCCATGCGTATTTCTCAAAAAGTGAGTGAGCTGGCCACCAGAGCTTTGATTAGAAAAGAACTTGTAGCGCAACAGCAACGTTTGGGAAAGTATAAGGGTGTAGTCATGGATGGGAGAGATATTGGATCAGTGGTTTTTCCAAATGCGGAGTTGAAAATATTTATGACCGCTAATCTGAACACCCGCTCCAAACGACGACAGCTGGAATTACTTGAAAAAGGACAAGCTGTTGAGTTGATAGAAATCGAAGAAAACTTGGCTGATAGAGATGAGGTAGATTCATCACGGACAGAAAGTCCCTTGATGAAAATGCCTGATGCCGTGGAAGTAGATACGAGTGATTTGACTTTTGAAGAGCAAGTGGCACAAATCGTGCAGCTAGCTAAGGCGAAAATTAAAATGAATTAGGCTATGGAAGTGACAATTGATAAAAATTCAGGCTATTGCTTCGGAGTAGAGTTCGCTATCAAAATGGCAGAGGATGAGATGGAGCATGGCGAGAAGTTATACTGTCTTGGAGATATTGTACACAACGATATGGAAGTGAGGCGATTGAGTGAGAAAGGGCTTGTGGTTATAGACAGAGCGCAGTTAAACCAATTAACGGACTGTAAAGTACTGATTCGTGCTCATGGTGAACCACCCGAAACTTATAAAACAGCTATAGAAAATAATATTGAACTGATCGACGCCTCTTGTCCGGTAGTATTGAAGCTCCAAAATCGGGTGAAAAATGCCTTTGATAAAATGGAGCGTGAGAAAGGGCAGATTGTGATCTATGGCAAGAAAGGCCATGCCGAAGTAATTGGGTTGACCGGTCAAACTTTAGAAAAAGCAATCGTAGTGATGGAGGAGTCAGATTTAGATAAAATAGACTTTGCGCGTCCAGTCACCCTTTTCAGCCAAACTACTAAGAGTACGAAAGGATTTTATGAAATTTCTGGAAAAATTGAAGAGCGAATTAAAGCCAGCAAGGGAGAATTGACTGAGTTGGACTACAATGCCAATGATTCGATCTGTAGGCAAGTTTCAAACAGAGAGCCTCAACTCCAGCGATTTGCAAAAGAAAATGATGTGATTTTATTTGTTTCCGGAAAGAAAAGTTCTAACGGAAAGGCGCTATACCAAGTCTGCTTAAGCGAAAATCCGAGAAGCTTTTTCATTGAAAATGAAACAGAGTTAGACTTTGAGTGGTTTTCAAAAGATGATAAAGTTGGGATTTGCGGAGCTACTTCGACTCCAATGTGGTTAATGGAGCGCGTGAAGGTATACTTGGACCTCCACTCTCAACGAGTGTTAACCACTTAACGATGAAGGATATCGAAGTAAATAATTTTTTTTCAGATTAAAATTTTCAGATTAAACGTCAATAAAGTCAAAAATAAAAAGGTTATTCATTAAATTTAACCCTGGATTTAAAAGCTCATAGATTAAAACAGATATGTCTAAAATAGTGAAGCTTAAGAAAGGCTTTGACATCAATTTAGCTGGGAAACCGAAGCAGGAGTTCTCTGATTTCGCAACACCTCGAACTTTCGCTATCAAGCCAACGGATTTTATAGGTTTTCAGCGTCCTAAAGTCCTTGTAAACGAAGGTGATACTGTGAAAGCAGGTACTCCATTGTTGATCGATAAGAGTATGAGCCAAGTTATTTACGCGTCACCTGTTTCTGGAGAAATTGTAGAAATTAAAAGAGGAGACCGCCGGAAACTACTTGAAATTACAATTTTGGCTGATAAAGACATAATTTTCGATATCTCCCAAAAATTAAATCTTGAATCAATAGATCGGGATATCCTAATTGGGAAATTAGCAGCGAGCGGTGTTTGGCCTAATATCATTCAACGACCTTTTGGAATTGTAGCTAATCCTGCTAATATGCCAAAAGCAATCTTCATCTCGGGATTCGACACGCATCCTTTGGCCCCGGATTACGGATTCAGTCTTCAAGGAGAGGAAAAATATCTTCAGGCAGGAGTCGATACGTTGGCCAAATTAACCTTGGGTAAGGTTCATTTGAATCTTGATGGATCTAAGCCAGTTCCCGCAGTGTTCGCTGAAATTAAAAATGTACAAGTCAACCAATTTTCAGGCCCTCACCCCGTAGGAAATGTAGGTGTGCAGATTCACCATCTTGATCCAATCAATAAAGGTGATATAGCTTGGACAGTTACTCCAACTGGAGTAGTACAAATTGGTAAGTTTGTATTAGATGGTGTATATGACTCATCAAAGGTGATTGCAGTAACTGGTTCAGAAATCACCAAGCCATCCTACGTGAGGACTTACAGCGGAGCCAATGTTTCCACTTTTATCAAAGGAAATTTGAACTCGGGACATGTAAGAGTTATTTCTGGAAATGTACTGACTGGTGAGAAAATTCATTTAGAAGGTTTTCTTGGGTTTTATCATAATCATATCACTGTAATTCCAGAAGGCGATTATTACGAATTTCTAGGTTGGGCTAAACCAACAACAGAGAAATTAAGTTACCACAGGGCATTGGGCTTATTCTCTTTTCTTACTCCAAAGAAAGAATTTGTTCTTGATTCAAATGGTAGAGGCGAAGAGCGAGCATTTGTTCAGACTGGTGTCTTTGAATCTGTTACTCCAATGGATATTCTTCCTGTATATTTGTTGAAAGCAATTCTAGCTGATGACTACGATGAAGTCGAGGAACTCGGGATTTACGAGATAGTTGAAGAAGATTTAGCGCTTTGTGAGTTTGTGGATGTATCAAAGCATCCAGTCCAAGAGTTAGTAAGAAGGGGTATAGAACTAATTCAATATAGTTAAAGCATATGAAGTTTCTAAGGGAATTAATGGATAAGCAACGACCTCTTTTCGAAAAGGGAGGTAAGTTAGAAAGTTTGTACTACGCGTTCGAGGCAGGAGAGTCATTCCTTTTCAGTCCGAAGCATACGACCGGCATTAAAGGCGCCCAAGTAAAAGATGCTATTGATTTGAAGCGAATGATGATCACTGTCGTGGTGGCTCTGATTCCAGCATTGATTTTTGGGATTTATAATACTGGTCATCAGCACTTATTAGCAACTGGTGGTACTACTGGCATTTGGGATCATTTTGGCGATAAGCTCACCACAGGTATGGTTTTAGTACTTCCTATTATTCTCGTAGCTTATGCGGCTGGTGGAATGGTAGAAGCAATTTTTGCGGTAATCCGAAAGCATCCGATAAATGAAGGATTTCTTGTAACTGGGATTCTTATTCCATTGGTAGTCCCTGCTACTACACCACTGTGGCAAGTTGCACTTGCAACTGTTTTTGCGGTTGTGATTGCCAAGGAAGTCTTTGGGGGAACCGGCATGAACATTCTCAATGTTGCAATGACTGCAAGAGCGTTCCTATATTTTGCTTATCCAGCTCAGATTTCAGGTGATCAAGTTTGGACTTATTTAGGTGATAAAACTGCTGTAGATGGTTATTCGGGTGCAACAGCTCTTGCTGTAGCGTATAATGCTGGTGTCGATGGTGTGCCCGTTACGGATGCCTTGGCTACTCACAACTCAGTAATGGGAGCAGATTTATTTAGTTTTTCAAATTTGTTTGTGGGCTGGATTCCCGGATCAATCGGAGAAACATCCACACTTATGGCATTGGTAGGAGCTTTAATCTTGATTGGAACAGGAGTTGCTAGCTGGAAAATTATAGTTTCGGGTTTTGCTGGCGCGTACATAATGGGATTTATAATGAATCTTCTTGCAGTCAATGAGTATATGGCTATGCCTCCGGAGTACCACTGGGTATTGGGAGGATTAGCTTTCGGTATTGTCTTTATGGCAACTGATCCAGTTTCCTCAGCCCAGACCGAGACCGGTAAATGGATTTATGGTTTGTTAATAGGTATGTTAACAGTTATTATCCGTGTGACCAATCCAGCGTACCCAGAGGGAATTATGTTAGCGGTGTTGTTCATGAATGTTTTCGCACCGTTGATCGATTATTATGTAGTTAAAGCTAACAAAACAAGGAGGTTACAACGTGCAACAGTCTAATACTTATATTATTACATTCTCTGTCATCTTGACAATAGTTTTGGGACTACTTCTCTCTGGTACTTCTCAGGTTCTAGGTCCGATGCAGAAAGAAGCAATAGCTTTAGATCAGAAGAAGCAAATTCTGGGAGCAGTTATTTCAGGAGATGAAGTCGCTGCAATGACACCAGATGATGTAAATACCTATTATAATAGTCATATTGCATCCACTGTTGTTGATGCGAATGGAAGAGAGGTGGCAGGGGTAGCTGCTCAAGCTGTTGATGTGGCAAAAAATTATAAAAAGTCCGCTGCTGAGCGTCAATTTCCGGTCTACATCTTTCACGAAGAAGGCGATCCAGCTAAAGTTAAGTCTTACGTTTTCCCTATATATGGCGCAGGTCTTTGGGATGCTATCTGGGGCTTTCTTGCATTGGATACTGATATGAATACCATAGGTGGCATTACCTTAGCTCATGCTGGAGAGACTCCCGGCCTCGGAGCAAGAATCACTGAACCCGGAGTTCAAGCCAGATTTGAAGGAAAACAAATTTTTGATGAGGGAGGAGATTTAGTTGCAATTGAAATGCAAAAAGGTGAGGGTAAAGACTACGATAGTAATCCACACCAAGTAGATGGCATGTCTGGTGCTACTATTACTGCATATGGAGTCAATAATATGCTGAAAAATTACTTAGGATATTATCAGCCTTACATTGAAAGCAAAAAGTCCTCAACAGCTGTTGCTGCATTATAATTGAATAATCAACTCTAGAATACAAAAATATGAGTGTTGAAACTTTAGAAAAAACAATAGTAAAAAAGCCTGCTGAAGTTCTCCTTTCGAAACGAAGGAGAAAATTAGTATCTGATCCATTAGTTGATGATAATCCAATCACTATACAGGTATTAGGTATTTGTTCAGCGCTAGCAGTCACTACACAAATGAAGCCTACATTAGTAATGGCAATCTCGGTAATTTTCGTGGTTGTGATGGCGAACCTGACAATCTCATTGATGCGAAATACGATTCCAAGCCGTGTTCGAATAATCGTACAGCTTGCAGTAGTGGCTACACTAGTAACCTTAGTAAGTGAGGTTTTGAAGGCCTTTGCTTTTGATATGTATAAGGAGCTATCAGTGTTCGTAGGTTTGATTATTACCAATTGCATCGTAATGGGTCGATTGGAAGCATTTGCTTTGGGTAATAAGCCATATGATTCAGTCCTGGATGGATTTGGATCTGCTTTAGGTTATGCATGGATCATACTTGCGGTAGCTTTTTTTAGAGAACTTTGGGGATCAGGAGCGGTATTCGGTATTCCGGTTTTTGAATATGTATCTAGTCTTTTTGGGCCTGATTTCAAATTAGCAACCAACGGTTTGATGGTCTCTCCAGTCGGAGCATTCATTATACTGGGATTGATTATTTGGGTACAGCGTACCAAGACAGGTTATGTTGAAAATTAATTAGAAGCTGAAAAATGGATTTATTTAACTTGGGTATTCGGTCGATATTTATCGACAATATGATATTTGCTTACTTCTTAGGGATGTGTTCTTTTCTTGCAGTATCAAAGAAAGTAAGTACTGCAATTGGTCTTGGTGCAGCCGTGATCTTTGTACTGTCAGTGACTGTGCCAGTCAACTGGTTATTGAATGAATATGTATTGAAGGAAGGTGCGCTCTCGTGGGTAAATGGAGAGTTGGCTTCTATAGACCTTTCTTTTCTTAGATTCATTATGTTTATAGCCATTATAGCAGCGATGGTCCAACTGGTAGAGATGGTAGTTGAAAAGTTTGCCCCAGCACTTTATGGTGCTTTGGGTATATTTTTACCGCTGATCGCTGTAAACTGTGCAATTCTTGGTGGATCATTATTTATGGCACAACGTGATTATACTTTGGCAGAGGCATCTGTTTATGGCTTTGGATCCGGAACAGGCTTTCTTCTGGCTATCGTAGCTTTAGCAGCCATCAGAGAGAAATTAAAATATTCACATGTTCCCAATGGGCTCAAAGGTCTCGGTATAACCATGCTGTTGACTGGTCTAATGGGCTTGGCATTTATGTCATTCATGGGAATAGATCTTTAAGATTTAATCTTATCAACTAGTAAAGGCTCTGGAGAAATTCAGAGCCTTTTATTTTTATTATGGTTTTTTTCCGTGATGTTTTATTAACTTTTAGCGTATAAATCCCTAAAACCTATTCTATGAAAAAGTATTTCGCAGTACTCGTATTTTTCTTTTTTACTATTCACCTTTCAGCTCAAACTGGTGAATGGATTGAACTATTTAACGGTCAAGACCTAAGCGGTTGGAAAGTGAATGAAAACCCCGCCTCCTTCGTCGTGGAAGATGGCGTGATCAAAGTAGCAGGTCCACGCGGGCATGCATTCTATGTTGGGGAGGTTGGTAGTCATGATTTCAAAAATTTTGAATTGATGGTAGAACTGAAGACCATGCCTAAGGCTAATTCAGGAATTTTTATCCATACACAATATCAGCAAAATGGCTGGCCGAGCAAAGGCTACGAAATCCAAGTGAATCAATCTCACAGTGATTGGAGAAAAACCGGTTCAGTATATTCTTTCCAAGATGTCAGAGAGGTCTATGTGCAAGATGGCGAATGGTACACTGAGCATGTGATTGTCAATGGAAGCCAGGTCACCGTCAAAATTAATGGAAATACTGTCAACGATTATGATGAGTCGAAGGACGAAAAACGCACCAATGGATTGGGCGAGAAAAGTTTGAGCTCCGGTACTATTGCCCTTCAGGCACACGATCCAGAGAGTATAATCTATTACAGAAGTGTAAAGATCAAATTATTGGATTGATTAAATATGCCTTTGAAATAGGAAATGCCTAATCTTAGAGATTAGGCATTTTTTTTGAACATACTTTTCTAATTAACCAAAACTATGTTATTTATTTCTACTCGAATCGTCTCCTATTTCCTACGGGGACTGCTATTCCTAACTCCGATTGCTGTCACCAGTTACATTATCTATCAAACCATTGTCTTTTTGGACAATTTGATTCCAGTACCGATTCCCGGAATAGGAATATTAATAGTACTGGCTTTGATAACCTTCTTTGGTTACTTGGCTAGTCTCTTCTTTGCCAAGCCTTTCTTTGAATGGATGGAGCGAGGCTTGATCAAAATCCCCTTGGTTAATCTGATTTATACCAGTATTAAAGATTTGATGGGTGCTTTTGTAGGAGATAAGAAGAAGTTTAGCTCACCGGTGATCGTGCAGATCAGTGAGCACCTTTCCCGATTGGGCTTTATCACTCAAGAGGATATGTCACAGATCGGAATGCCAGACTTGGTGGCGGTTTATTTCCCTCACAGCTACAATGTCTCGGGAAATGTATTCCTGGTGCCTCGGGAGAAAGTGAAACAGCTGCCTGGCGTCAAAAGCTCTGATGTCATGAAATTTATGGTTTCTGGAGGGGTTTCCTCCTTAAGCTAATCAAGGTTTCTCATACCTCACAAAAGCAATCCACTCTCCATCAGGTGACCAGCTATGCACATTGATGGTGCCTTGACCGCCATAAAAAACTTTGGTTAGGTCTCGGATTGCTTTTGTCTCGACGTCTAACAGCCGGAGCTTGACATCTTTGCCAAAAGGATGAGATCCTTTTTGATCTTCCAGGTAGGAAATAATCACTGCTGATCGGTTGTCCGGTGAGGGATGCGGAAACCAATTATCCAGTCCATCATCAGTCAGCTGCTCTGCGCCGCTACCATCCGGGTTCATTCGATAGGCTTGCATTCTACCGCTACGATTCGAGTTGAAGTAGATCCATTTCCCATCGTAAGAATATTCTGGGCCATCATCCAGCCCGTCTGCATCTGTTAATTGGATCTCAGCTCCTCCAGCAGTAGGAATCGCATAAATATCCCAAGCACCGTCACGCTCAGCACAATAAACCAAAGTCTCCCCATCAGGGCTGATTCCATGCCAATAGCTGGGGTATTTGGCGGTGAGCAGCTTTGGAGATGAACTGCCGTCCATCGGCATGGTAAAGACTTGTGAGCTTTGGCCAGGTTCGCTTTTGCTGATGACCAGAGTTTTTCCGTCAAAGCTAATTCCATGATCGTTATTTGCCCTCGAAACTTGATCCGGAAATAACTGCCCAAGCTTCTTGCCTTCCAAATCCACTCTTTCTAAAAATCCACCAGAATTAATCAGAAGAAAGCTTCCATCTCTTGACCAGTTGGGCGCTTCAAAATGACGCTTTTCTTTCAGAAGGGTTTTTTCCTCACCAGTCTTGATATTCAGAACTACCAGTTCACTGGTAATGTCTTCAGGCACTTGAGCGATAAGTGAAAATGAAACAGCTAGAAAGATTAAGAGAATGGAGCAGGTTTTCATGGCTTTTGGGTTGATCTCATTAAATATAAGAAAGCCAAGTTAACCTATGTCAAAACTTCTACGATGTGTTCCATTTTTTCATTGAAGCGACCAATTTCCCAAACGGACTGGTTGGCCTTTTCCATAGTTTCTCTAAACCAATCCACTTGCTCCGGATCTACTGCCAGCATCAAACCCCCGCTAGTTTGAGGATCACAGAGCTTAACCAAATCCATACCTATGACACCTTTTGTTTTGACAGAATAGGCATTCCAGTTTCGATAGGTATTATCTGGGAAGATAAACTGATTGATGTATTCCTGCACACCTGAGATCATTGGAAGCTTTGGCAGTTCAATAGTTGCCGAAAGTCCAGCCCCCTCACACATTTCGATCAGATGTCCCAGAAGTCCAAAACCTGTCACATCAGTCATCGCATGAATCTCTTCATGATCTCCTAGAACTTCCCCAATTGAATTTAACGTGCAGGTGATATCAATCAGTTTGGAATAATCTTCGTCTGTAATTTTCTGTCGTTTCAGTGCAGTGGCCAACACCCCAACACCCAATTCCTTGGTGAGGAAAATCAGATCTCCTACTTTCGCTCCTTTGTTGAGTTTGATCTTTTTGGGATGAACTATCCCACTCACAGACAGTCCGAAAATTGGATCTTTCGCTGCAATGCTGTGCCCACCTGCCAATTCAATGCCAGCAGCTTTGCAGATGCTTTTAGCACCTTCCATGACTTTAGCCGCTAATTCTGGAGCGAGCTTTTCTACCGGCCAACTCAAAATTGCATTGGCGAATATTGGTTTTCCGCCCATAGCATAGACATCCGAAAGTGCATTTGCAGCAGCAATTCGCCCAAAATCAAATGGATCGTCAACGATTGGTGTAAAAAAATCAACAGTATTGATGACTGCAATTTCTTCTGATACTTGATAGACCGCAGCATCATCTTTTCCTGAATTTCCCACCAGAAGGTTTGGATCCATTTGGGTAAATGAACCGCTGGAACTTAGGATTTGATCTAAAATTGCGGGGGCTATTTTACAGCCACAGCCGGAGCCTTCACTCCATTCAGTAAGTCTTGTGGGTAGCTTTGGAGCTAAGTTGGTTTCTAGCATTTATAAGTTGGTTTACCGCTTCAGTTTCAGATATTCCTTCCAAATTCAGCGAAATAGTATTTTTTGATTCGTGCTTTTCTAGGTCAAAATCGTAAGCTTTATCGTAATAAATCAAAAGATTGGCAATCCAATCTTCGTGATTCTCATCGACGATGGCTTCAATAGCTTGGGAGGTTCGTAAGCCTCCAAGTTTCTTTTTAAGGCGAAGAACTGCCTGAATTAATTCATCTTTTGGCAAAATGGCATACTCGTCCGCAATTAATTTGACTCGCTCGGCCTCAGTTCGTTGAATATCGATCAATGGAGATTCAAGCATCTGTTGATAAAATAGTTCTGGCAAAACTAGGCGGCCTATTTTCCGACTTTCATTTTCAATCCAAGTCGGCCGCTCGGGATCTAATTTTATCACAGCCTCCGCGAGTAAATTTTCAAATTGCTCGACAGTAGGTTGAGGTGCTTGTCCGATTGCACCGAAGCTGGAGCCTTTGTGGTTGGCAATTCCTTCCAAATCTAAAATTTGCTCTCCTTTTTTTTCAAGACTTTTAAGCAAACGAGTCTTTCCAGTTCCCGTCCGACCTGCCAACACGATAAGGTTCACTTTATCGCGTACTAAATCAAAGCTATAGGTTCGGTAGGTTTTATATCCACCTTGAAGACGGTAAACTTCAAAGCCAACCATGGTCAACAGCCATGAAAGAATCTGACTTCGCATTCCTCCTCGCCAACAGTAGATAAGAATTTTTTTATTTGGAAACTGTGCTAAAGCAGATTTTTGAATTTCATGAAATCTAGGCCCTACCAATTCGAACCCTTTCAAAGTAGCCACTTCATTCCCTTTTTCTTTGTAGAGCGTACCTACAACTACTCGCTCTTCATTGTTGAGAATCGGGATATTGATTGCATTTGGGATTTGACTTTGGGCAAACTCGCCCTCACTTCGTGCATCAATTAATGGAAATCTTTTGCGAAGCTCAAAAAATTCAAGAAGGGTAATTAAGGTTTCTGCCATAGCTCGGTGAAGGTAAAAAAAACATTAATGAATTAGGAATCGCAATGGGGAAATTGAATAATACCCAAGTCCGTGTGTCAGAAGTACCAGGATATATTCAGCTTTAGACTTATGATGTAAAGATCCAACTCCGAAAAATTGAAACAACTGGTTTTCGGTAATTTTTCAGTTCTTCTTCGAGAAAGCGCTGTTTTATTTTGGATCAAATGCCTGTAAGAAAAAAAGGTTCAAGTAGCTAGACTTGAACCAATTAGGTATAGTTAATTCTAAGCTTTTGACTTACAGGTGTGCATCCAATTTTTGGGAAAGCACAGATTTTGGTACTGCACCAACTTGCTTGTCTACGATCTCTCCACCCTTGAAGAATAGAAGTGTGGGAATAGAACGAATTCCGAAAGCTTGCGCCACAGCAGGGTTGGAATCAACATCTACTTTACCGATTATTGCCTTTCCTTCATAGTCACCAGCAAGTTCTTCAACTACTGGCCCGATCATTTTACAAGGCCCGCACCACTCTGCCCAAAAGTCAACCAAGATTGGTTGCTCAGATTTTATGATTTCTTCAAAATTTGCGTCGGTGATTTCTATTGCTTTTGCCATCTTATGTTTTGGTTAATATTTTAGCTTTTAAATTATAGGTTATAAATGGAATCCAAGTTTAATAAGTTCCAAAGCAAATAAAAAACTGGGTACTATTCCTAATAAGTATAAGTCGATTTGCTCCTCACTTGCTGACCAAATTGAAGGGAGTATAAGCTTTCCTCCGCTAATTGATTTTGACCGCTATATTTGAAGCTCATAAACGAGTCGCCCAGACCCCTCTGCCTGCTAGACTTTTTTTCAATCAGATTGCCAGCTAAGTCATACTCATAAACTAAAAAATAATAAGGAGTGTCAGCCCTGTGATCATAGTAGAAATGTTTCTCATTAATTTTATTGGGATTGTCTGAGTTAATAAATTCAGCCAAATTCCCCTCACCCTTCCGTAAGTACTTTTTATTCTTCCCTGTTCATCATAGGTATTCTGCACCCAAGTTGTGAAAGCTATTTCAGAACCTCGCGACTCAGGTGCTAAAAGTCCTGAAGTATTGTACACGTATTAGCGAGTATTGAAAAAGATCAACCCAAATTCGCCAACTTGAAATACTTTGCCAGAAGTGATCAAGCCTTTGCTGTCAAAGTAATTTAATAGATAGGCACTTAGAATGCCAGCATTGTTTTGGGACACTTCTAGAATTGGGTTTCCAGTTTGATCGCAAAAAAAACCTGTGACAAACCCAGCTTTATTGAGACTGGAATAGAAATAGGATTTAATTTTTATTTTCCTTTGGCTTGCAAAAGCTCTCCGGCAAGCATACTACTCAACTTGATGACATTGGAATCTAAGACAGGCTCTTCGATCTGAGATTCCTGTTCATTACAAGCACTTAGCGATAAAAAGAATAGGAGAGGAAGGTAAATCAGCTTTTTTACGATTACAGCACAATTAGTATAAACGAAAGCTTCCTCCTAATCTTATTTATTTACTAATTTGAATTAGCGCTTTTTAATTTCTAAACCACCTTATACATCACTTCTGGAATCTGTCTCAATTCTTTGATCATCTCCGCACTCGGATCAATGGAGAATTTCTTCGAAAAAAGCTCGAGAGTGATATTTTCCTTCCGATCGATCACGTCAAAATAAAGCTTTGCCTCGCCTTTATACTTCGAAGTGATCGCTTCTAATTTTTCCATCAGATCATAGCTCAAGTCATCCAAATTTATATTTAGCCGGATTCCTTTTACCATTTTGCCCCGGACCTCACTAAGCAGCATAATGCTGTTGATCTTGAACTCCAACTCGTTTTCTGCCCAGCGTTTGGGTTCGACCTTTCCAGACAGGAATACAAACCAACCAGACATGAAGTATTCTTTGAATTTGACATAATCTTCACCAAAGAGAAAAAAGGTGAATGATCCTGCATAGTCCTCCAAAGTCAACGTACCAAATGGTTTTCCATTTTTAGTGGTTCGATGTGCAAAGCTCTGCACCGAACCAGCCAACTTGATATCGCTTCGATTTCGTAAGCTATCGAGGTCAGTCAGATCAGGTAAGGAGGCATTTGTGAAGGAATCGATTTCCAGTTTGTATTGGTCCAATGGATGCCCTGAAATATATAATCCCACTACTTCTTTTTCTATGTTTAGCTGCTGAAGTTGAGAGAAAGGCTCCATCGGTGCTACAGTCGGCATGGGAACAGCCATACTTCCCGAGCCACCGCCAAAAAGGCTCACCTGCGCAGAATCTGCCTCTTGTTGGATTTTCTGAGCGTATTTTGTGGCTTTCTCGATCAAAGAAATATCCCCATCTGCTGCTTCCAAGTATTGTCTTCGATGATGCGCTGGAAAGCAATCAAAAGCTCCAGCCATTGCCAAGGCTTCCATCGTCTTTTTATTTAAAGCTTTTGAACTTACTCGCTTTGCAAATTCAAATATGTTTTTAAATACGCCCCCTTTCTCACGTTCCTTAATGATCTCCTCCACGGCGGCTGAACCTGCACCTTTGATTGCAGCCATTCCAAAGCGAATTTCTCCAGCTTTGTTGACTATAAAGCCACTTTTAGATTCGTTGACATCCGGACCCAGCACTGGAATTGCAGCACGCTTACATTCTTCCATGAAAAACGTCACTTGGGTGATGTCATTCATATTATTGCTAAGTACCGAAGCCAAATACTCTGCCGGATAGTGCGCTTTCAGATAAGCAGTCTGGTATGCGATCCAAGCATAGCAAGTCGAGTGGGACTTGTTGAATGCGTAGGAAGCAAAAGCTTCCCAGTCAGTCCAGATTTTAGCCAATCTTTTAGCATCATGGCCATTTGCAGAAGCTTGCTCAATAAATTTTGGCTTCATTTTATCCAAGACATCTCGCTGTTTTTTACCCATTGCTTTTCGCAGCACGTCGGCCTCACCTTTTGTAAAACCCGCCAACTTTTGCGAAAGCAACATCACTTGCTCCTGATAGACTGTGATACCATAAGTCTCCTCGAGGTATTCTTTCATATCATCCAGATCGTAATCAATCACTTCTGTTCCATGCTTTCTTTTGATAAAAGAAGGAATGTAGGCAAGTGGACCTGGACGATAAAGTGCATTCATGGCAATCAAATCTGCAAAAACGGTTGGTTTTAGCTCGCGCATGTATTTCTGCATTCCTGCAGACTCGTATTGGAAAATACCTACTGTCTCACCTCGCTGGAAAAGCTCATAAGTCTTTACATCATCGATAGGAAATTCATCTGCATCAAGTTCGACTCCATGGCGTTCCTTCACAATTTTTATTGCGTCTTTGATCAGGGTAAGGGTTTTTAAACCCAAGAAGTCCATTTTGAGCAAACCGGCAGATTCCACTACGGAGTTGTCAAACTGGGTACAAACCATCTCAGAATCTTTTGCCAAAGCGACAGGAACAAAATTCGTAATGTCGTCAGGAGTGATAATCACTCCACAGGCGTGGATACCGAGATTTCGAACTGATCCTTCAAGCATTGTTGCCTGATTGATGGTTTTGGCTAATTCGTCTTGTCCTTTTGAGATTCGGATCAACTCATCCGCTTTGGCAATCATCTCGCCCTGACCTTTGAGTTTATCGGAAATAGCAGATCGGTTTCCCTGCAAGGCAAAGAGCGCTTTCAATTTGATATCAGGAACAAGATTTGCCAGTCTTCCAGCTTCCGCCAAAGGTAGATTCAGCACTCGTGCCGTATCACGGATTGCCGACTTGGCAGCCATGGTGCCATAAGTAATGATCTGAGCTACCTGATTCGAACCGTATTTTTTGATCACATAGTCAATCACTGACTGGCGGCCTTCGTCGTCAAAGTCAATGTCAATATCAGGAAGTGATATTCGATCCGGATTCAAGAATCGCTCAAATAGTAGCTTGTATGCGATTGGATCAATGTTGGTGATCCCTGTGCAATATGCTACGGCCGATCCTGCAGCCGATCCACGACCTGGACCTACGGAAACCCCCATTCTTCTCGCCTCTGCGATGAAATCCTGCACGATCAAGAAGTATCCAGGATATCCTGTATTTTTAACAGTTGCCAGCTCAAAATCTAAACGCTCCTGGATTTCAGGAGTCATTATTTTGTAGCGCTTTTTCGCACCTTCATACGTCAGGTGACGCAAATAGGCATTTTCTCCTCGTTTACCCCCATCTTCCGTATCTTCGGAATGGATAAATTCCGAAGGAATATCAAACTTCGGAAGTAAAACTTCTCTAGCAAGCTTATATGCCTCCACCTTATCTACAATCTCTTGAGTACAGCTGATGGCTTCGGGAAGATCTGCGAAGAGTTTCTTCATCTCTTCCGGTGTCTTTAGATAGAATTCATCATTTGGGAAACCATAGCGGAATTCTCGCCCACGCTTGCCAATGTATTTTTTTGGCGTGACCAAGAGTGCACCGTCTTTCACACAAAGCAGGACATCATGAGCTTTAGCATCTGTTTTCTCTGTGTAGTAGGAATTGTTTGCTGCGAAATACCTGACATCGTATTTGTGAGCAAGCTCCAACAATACCTCATTTACTTTTTCTTCCTCCGGGACTCCATGACGATTCAGCTCTACATAAAAATCTTCTCCAAAATGCTTTTTATACCAGAGAAAAGCTTCTTCTGCTTGGGTTTCCCCTACGTTCAAGATCAAAAATGGGATTTCTCCCCAAAGTCCTCCTGTGGTGGCGATTAAGTCGCCTTTGTATTGGAGTAAGAGTTCTTTGTCGATTCTGGGGAGGTAATAAAATCCTTCAATATTGGCGTATGAAGCTAATTTGGCTAGGTTGTGGTAGCCCGCTTTATTTTTAGCAAGTAAGACAGTCTGATATCCGTCATCCTTATTGCTTTTATTTTTTCGGTCACGACAAAGGTTGAATTCACAACCCAAAATGGGTTTGATATCCTTTGCCATAGCCTCCTTCACAAAGTTGAAAGCACCCATCATATTACCATGATCGGTCATGGCGATGGCAGGCATTCCCAAAGCCTTTGCCCGAGCCACCATGGCAGGAATCTCTGAAGTGGCCTGAAGTACCGAAAACTGACTGTGCACATGCAAATGAGTGAAAGGCATGTCCGTCAGATCTGAAATATCTGCTTTGCCAGCCAATTTCAGAATATCCTCTGCAACAGCTTTTTGTGTATCTTTTGCTTGCGCAAAGTTCGCCTCCTCCAATTTCGGGGCCTCGTAAATCACCTCAATTGCGGACAGACCTTCAATTGGAGCTTGCACACCTTGATTGATTAAGCCGAAGAAGCAACGAGCCGTGGCATCTACGTCATAGGCGGCATCGTGTGCATCGCCAAATCCTTTCCCAAAAAGCTTCTGATGTAATTCCGTTAGTGTCGGCCATTTGAATTTGCCGCCACGACCACCTGGCAGTGCACAAAATTCTGTGGAGATATCTTTAGTGTCAAGTTTAGGTGCTGTGAGTGGCATGGTCGTTTCCGCTCGTATAAATTCTGAACCGACGACATTAATGTCAAACTCGACATTATGACCCACCAAGTATTTTGCTTGCTGCACATCTCCTATAAAAATTCCGAGAATCTGTTTTAGCTCACGGCCTTCGGCCAAAGCTCGTTTGGTGGAGATTCCATGGACTTTTTCCGCATTATAGGGAATGGTAAATCCTTCAGGGCGGATAATATAACTATGATTGGAAAGCAGATTTCCTTTAGCATCATGCAGTTGCCATGCAAGTTGTACGAGCCGCGGCCAGTTGTCCACGTCGGACATGGGGGAATTGTAATCTCGGGGCAGACCGGTAGTTTCGGTATCAAAAATTAAATACATACAGCTTGAGGATTTGAGACTTCAAAATAAGGCTAATCTCCCGAAGCTGGCAAGCGGAAAGGAGGTAATTGTCAGGAAAGTTTACTTTAATTGGTTTGTGGCTATGTCGGCTTAAAAAGAATTCCTCAAGCTATATCCAGTGATTACTTCAAACCTTATTTTCTATGAAAAAACAAAGCTCGATTTACAGGGATTTTTAAAAACCCATAAAATCCCTCCTTGAAATCACTTTATCTTGCAAGCGGTTTTGGATTGACTTTCCTGTATAGATTAGGCCTTCGTCATCAACAAGTAAGTCTCATATTGATTCAAATTACACAAGGTTTATTTTGAACAAGTGTAATTCTAAAAAATGTATAGATTTATGATTTTCCTTAATCTGTCAGGACAAGAAAGGAGAAGCGGATTAAGACTTCTTATTCAAAGTAGTCTTCATAAACTCACCCAGTTTGTTTTGATAAAAAGTTGGATCAGCTTGATATTCTGGGACCAATCCTTTTCTCTCGGGGAAAGATTCCATGTGAAGTGTCTGCGTAGGGAAGGCAAATCGAACACCAAGCGAATTAGCGAGCTTCACCGTCTGAACCAAAATCTCATGCCTGCTAGCCAACTCTTCCCCCCAGGTGGGTACTTCGAAAAATATGTAAAACATGATGTCCTGACTGAAGGACGAAAGATTATTGAAATAGATGTGATAGAGATCCTTCCGCGTATGTGGATGCGCCAATACTATTTCCCGGAGGCCTTTGACAAACTCCTCAATTAAAACCGGAGGTGTATCATATGTGACTGTCAACGTGGTGTAAAATCGTCGGTACTGGCGGAGTCCATGATTATCAAGGATTGCATCTGCAATTTTGCCATTTGGTACATACATCAGCGAGTTTCGAAAAGTCCGAACTCGTGTCGAGCGAAAGCCAACTTCTTCTACCGTACCGTCTATGTCTCCAGAGGTGATCCAATCTCCGACTTGGAAGGGCTTGTCAATAAAGATCATCACTGAGCCAAAGAAGTTTTTGATCGTGTCTTGTGCTGCCAAAGCAATTGCAACACCACCAATTGAGAGACCTGTCAGGAATGGAATAATATCTAGACTCAGTCCATCCCGAAGAATAAAAAGTGTGCCGATGATTATAACAAAAGCTTTTAGCGTTTTGCGAATCAAGGGAACAAGTTGATCATCAAGCGTAGATTCTGTTCTAGTTGCCAAGCGGGCAAAATAGGCCGCGAGTACATTGACTAATTTGTAAAAAATCAAGGTGATCAACAATGGCTTTAGAGTTCTGAAAATCACCAAAACCCAAGTCCAATTCTCTGCCGGAAGTTGGAGCACTCGGATGAAAATCGACAGTAACAGAACAAGCAGGTAAAAGCTGGTCACCCGAGCTACTGGTAATAGGTAGTTTTCCCCCAATTGTCCGTAGCCAAATCGTTTAAATGAATAAAGTAAAATATTGTCTACAACTATGGTGAAAAACCAATGTGCAAAGAGTATCAATAGGATCAGAATAAAAATTCCTACTAACTGCCAAAGTTGTAAACCAAGGTACTTTTGTGTACCAATCTTTGGTAAGATATTCAGCAGTTTTGCTGTACCGTAAGGATAGGTTTCTGAGTGGAGTTCTTCAATTTGACTTACTGAAAAAGAAGAAAATTTCCATTCGTCACCTGTTTTCTCTAAAAATATTCCAGGAAGGAATTTTTTATCAAAGTAGAAAATATGTTCCTGCGTGGTAGAATCATCAATATAGTCAGCGTCTTTTGAAATAGTACTTGTCCTAACGATTACTCCTTTGCCTTCAAAGATTTGCTTCAGTTGAACTGCAAGTTTTTTGGCATTCACATCACCTAAATTTTTTATAGCTAATGTTCGGGCAGCCTTTTCAGTGAAGTAGTGACCTTCTTCTAAGTTGTAAAAAAATGTAAAGGTGGTATGGTACGGCGAGCTGAGGTTAGGATCATCACTGATATTATCCAGCTGCTGCTGGTCTGTGTCCAGTTGCGCAATACTTTCAAAACTTATAAGTAGGAGTATAAAAAATAATTGAAGATACTTCTTAATCATTAGAGGCTAATTTTTATGCAAGATAGGCATTCAAGGCCAAGACTGAGTTAATCGCCTAATTTGCCAATAGGAATTCAGTTAATTTTTTCCCGTTTATTGTCCTGATCTTATACTGGTTTTTTCCAGGTTGGTAGGTTATCTGAATTGATCCAGAACTTTCTAATGGCATGGTGATTAGCAGATTTCCTTTCAGATCATATAGGTAGGCGAAATTCTGAGTTAGATCAGTGATGGAAATAAGTTTTTGGTTTGGACCAAAATTAAAATATTGATAAATCAATCCTTCAGTTGAGGTTCGAGTTTCAAATAGTATCTTTTCATTAGCATCCAAAACCGATACTTGGCTGAATTGGCGGGAGATGAGTACATAATCGCTGGCATTTTGACTTGGGATCACCAAGAACTCGTGATCCCGGTCGTTTTTGACGAGTTGATTTCGGTAGACGACTTCACCATTGAAGTTTATTTTCACGATCTCTCCAGTAGCTGAAATTCCCACCAACTGACTTACCCCGGATGCAGGATCTGGAGAAAATACCAATTTTGAATTGAACCCTTCACCGATGTTTATTGCTGATTTAGTCTGAAGCTCACCTCTTCTATTAAAAAGATGGAGCAAGCCGTTTGCAGTCAGTGCAACCATGAAATCACCTTTTCCTAGAACTCTATAAAATGATGGTGGTCCTATTACCGTAGATTTCAGTGGATTTGGATCCCATCCCTCGAGTATTTTTCCATTTTTGTCCAGCAGGTAAAGATCACCGGTTGCAGATGCTAAGAAATACCTATAATCTTTGGAGTTGCTATAATCCACCAAATTAAGGTATGCCAATTCTGCTCCTTTGATGGTGAGGGGATAGCCAGGGAGAGGGGCTCCTAAGCGATCAATACCATAGATTTTCTCTGCAGTAGCTACTAGCAGTTGGAGCTTTCCATTTTTGTAATAATCAATAGAAAGAGCATCCGAAATAATTGGTCCGGATAGTTGTAATGAGTAGACTTTCTGGCCTTCAGAATTGATCAGGTGCAGGACATGTTGATCATCTTGGGTCACAATATCTTCGGTATTATCCTGATAGTTGGGTATGACTTTTGGGCCGTAGCTCAGAAGGTTATTAAAAGTTACTTCATTGCTTGGTTGAAGTCTGATCGATTCCGAAATTTTGACTGCTGGTTTGTTTGTGCGGTCGTATTTCAAGCTCAATGAGGCAATTGATTTGTTTTGAATTTGGTTTATTCTAAAGGCGATAGTATTAAAAGACTTAAAAGAAGAGGAATACTTTTGCAAAAAGGAGCTCCAGGCTGGATTTGTCTGTTTGGTCCAATCATCCCAAAGTCGATCTATCAAAAGTAATTTTCCGAATCCAGCAGTTGGCAAAATGTAATCTGCGGAAATAGGCGGATTTGAAGAAATTCCCCAAGTATCCCCCTTGGCTATCGTATCAATGATATTTTTCATCACTTGCTGGGAACTGGCAAAAATCAGAATATCCTCATGTTCAGCAATAAATGTTTTGGGAAACCCTTGGAATTTACCTTGAAAAAGATGTGCTGGAAACTCTTCTTCGGAAATATAAAATATCGTTTTTTCTTGATAGTAGTCTGTTGTGCTTTCTGATTTTTCTGAAATGAAATCAGAAAATAGGGATAGTGCATTTTGAGAATTTGTAGTTCTAGCTAGAAGAACTTTATTTGATGGGCCTACACCCACATTAGCCAATTCAACTAAATAAAGCTCGCCCGTAAAGCTGTCGAAAATTCCTCTATCAACGAGTTTGCGCTGAATCTCACCATTCAAAGTGGATCTTCCGGAAAAGGATCGATTGACGAGTTCTTGTGTCTGAAAAATACTTCCAAGGTTGATTTGGGTTACTTCACGTGCTTCATTGGGAATTAATCCTGAAATGGCAGCAAGGTTAGCTTGGATCGACGGTGTAAAATCAGTCGGATCCCCTAAGAAGACAGGTCCATTGAATTGGATTTCTTCTTCCTCAAAACTTAATTCTAGAGCTACCGCACCGGCGATCATCTCTAAAGTACCGACAAGATTCACATCTTGATTCGAACTGATACCTTTAATCAAAGATGCAATTCCCTTGCCTGAGAGTAAAAGTGTTCCCAGTGAAGAATCATTAATCGACTGAGAAGGCATTAGAATGTAAAAGCTTCCAATATTTCCGTTGGAATAAAATCGAATGGCTTCTTCAACTAAAAATGATGAGGATGACATTATTGTCAAACCACCAACCGAGGAAACACTCCATTGGCGTTTGTTTGAAGAATTATAGTATTCAAAAACCTGAATGTCAGAATAGCTGCGAACTTGAAATTTTGAGCCGGATGGAATTCGTTTTTTAAAATCATCCAATAATTCTGATAATTGATCCCCAGTAAATGCGGTGGTAAAAAGTAACTCAAAGGTTTCCGACCCTGTAGGATGAAGACTTACAGTCGTCGCTTTATCTGCAAAAAAAGTTAAGAAGCCTCCAGGTTGGCCTATCAAGTCATCTAATTCAATTAGCTGATATTGTGTCTTCTCAAAGCTAGGAAAGGCTTTCAAGACTTCCCAAGAGGGGTCATTAATTAGTGCATTCCAAGTAGTTGCTGGCTGTCGAGTCTCAAAAACGAATACAGCGCTATCACTAATGAGTTCAAGATTGGATAATTTTTTGTCAGAAAAGTAGGTTTCATAGATCCAATAACCTGAAGCTGCCATCAGAATCAAAACAATCAGAATAACTAAGCTTTTCCAGATTTTCACAATGGGAAATAATTCATAATGTATAAATACAAAAATCAATTCTTGAATGTGTCCCTAGAATAAAATGACACATCGAAGAACTGATATTGAGATAGTTGATAATTATTAACCAAGATTGTCTAACACCCGCATTACTTCTTTGACATGTCCCCTTGAAGTTTCAAGAAGTGCCTTTTCTTCAGTATTTAAGTCAAGTTCTAATACTAATTCTACTCCATTTTTGCCCAGAATTACTGGAACACCCAAATAGCAATCATCAATTCCATATTCGCCTTCTAGTTTGATACAAACTGGGAATACTCTACGCTGGTTTTTCAGGATTGCTTCTACCATTTGAGCAGCAGCAGAACCTGGAGCATACCAAGCAGAAGTACCCATGAGTTTCACCAGTTCACCACCACCAAACTTGGTTCGCTCGATAATTGCATCCAACTTATCTTTTGATATCAATTCAGTCACAGGAATACCCGCTACTGTAGTATATCTGGGAAGTGGTACCATTGTGTCTCCATGACCTCCCATCAATATAGCCTGAATTTCTTTTGGGGAGATGTTAAGCTCTTCAGCCAAAAAAGCTCTATACCTTGCTGTATCCAAAATTCCTGCCATCCCGATCACCTTATTTCTAGAGAATTTTGAAGTAAGATGAGCCTGATAGGTCATTACATCAAGTGGGTTGGACACGATAATGATTACCGCATCCGGAGAATATTTTACGACACTTTCTGTAACTGACTTCACGATGCCAGCATTGGTTTCAATCAGGTCATCTCGAGTCATTCCTGGTTTTCTGGGAAGACCTGAAGTGATCACCACTACATCCGAATTCGCTGTTTTGCTGTAATCATTTGTATATCCGACAGTTCGGCTGTCGTATTGATCGATTGGCGCTTTTTGGAAGATGTCCAATGCTTTACCTTCTGCGAAACCTTCTTTGATGTCAATCAGGATAATTTCTTCGGCTATTTCGCGATAAGCCAAAACATCGGCACAGGTTGCACCCACATTTCCAGCTCCTACTACGGTTACTTTGCTCATATTGGTATTTTTAATTATATAGTTTATGCTAAAAAACTTAGCCAAGTTATTAAACAAAGCCCGGTAATCGAAGATCGGGTCACAATACTTTGATAAAGCTTACTTTCCTCCACCAAAAAAATGAGAAATGTTTGACTAGTTTATTCAAACATTTGGCGCAAACTGAAAAATCCAAAAGACTCCCTATAGGATCTGAATAGTCGTTGATTATTATCATTGTAATACTCTGACAAAGAGGTCATCATTTTGGCTTTTATTTTTGGATTACTATCAAAGATCTCCATGATGGCGAAATGAGGTATTACAATCAGTTCTGCCTCCTCGGATGTTATAATCGCGGTATAGGTTCTTTTTGTGTTTACTAAAAGCGAATTTTCCCCAAAAGCTTCACCTTTCTTGATTTCCATAATCATCTCAAAACTATCCTTGATATCAATAGTTAGGCGAACTTCACCCTTTTTAACCAAATAAAGGGCCTGACTTGGATCCTTACTAAAAAAAACCACTTCATCGCGCAAGTACTTTCTGTGGTGTATTCCCGGAAGAAATCTTGACATTTCCTTATTTCTAAGACGCTCAAAAAACTTGACCAACCCTAAAAAATCAAACATTTGTTGATCTTCTTCTGTATAGGTTTTAGAAAATGGATTTAACATAGATCAGTTTTTTTGAGGTATAGAACTTTTCGAGTAGCCGCTGTGATTTTTGCCCAATCAGCAATCCTGTGACCGATTACCCAAGCTATTTCTTGGTCAGAGATAAGTACTTTTATTTCTTGTTTTCTCAAGAGAGGAATTTTCAAATCTATCAAAAAGTCAGAGATTTTCTTTTGACTTTTCATCCCTAACGGAATAAATCGATCTCCCTGCTCCCAAGTCCGAATGGTAAGTGGGAATTTGAGTCGCTCAAGGTCTAACATTGCGTTGGCCTTTTTCTGATCGAGGTTCACAGGAGAGATTAACTCCAAAAGCTCATAGTCTCCTTCAGCAATCGTAAATTTAATAGCTTGATCAGAAAGTTCGATAGACTTGAATTTTTCTGAAATCGGGGCGAGATAAATGATATCCCGATCCACGTTAACGATGTATGTCGCGGATTCAAAAAGTTTTCCTGTAGCTCCCTGTTCTAATGAATGATGAATTGCCTGAGCTTGGTCAGAATTAAAGCCATACGATCTAAGCCAAAAATAAATGATACTCGCAGTTCCCTGCATAGCAATCAAAGCTTCAATAGTAATGGATTGGATACCATTTTGTTCCACAATATTTATCTTTAACCACTGTTCCACTAGACTAGTGAATGCCTTCCCCGTATCGGTCAATCTGGTAAGGCTGGTTTGGAGATTGGTTTTGGCATCAGGGGCAAAGCCAAAGACTTCTGGAAGAAGGGAATGGCGAAGTTTATTTCGCTTATAATCTAATTTGACATTGCTACTATCTTCTCGCCATGCCAATTGATGTATTGAAGCAAATTCTTCAAGGTTTTTTCTGGAAAAAGGCAGCAAAGGCCGAATTAAATTTTCTCTTCGATCTGCCATACCATATAGCCCTTCGATACCTGTACCCCTGAGTAGATTGAGAAAGACTGTTTCTATTTGGTCATCCTTATGGTGAGCTAATAGGATTCCATCCAGTTTTCTTTCCTCACAGACTTTCTCAAACCAAGTGTAACGAATTTCCCGAGCTGCCATTTGTGTGGAAATTCCAGCATCCTTCGCAAAGACCATGGTATTTGCACGCTTAACGTGAAATATTAAATGCCTGCTATACGCCCACTCTCGCACAAAATCTTCGTCACTAGCACTTTCTGACCCGCGTAATTGAAAATTGACATGTGCAACTTCAAATGGAATGGCGGCTTGGGAAAGAAGTTCACCAAGACACATGCTGTCTAATCCCCCGCTGCAGGCGAGTAAGTAGGTTTTGGAAGGATTTAACAAAGTTTTAACCCTTATATGCTTGATAAAAGTGTCTAACATGGATCAAAAATATCAATTTCTATTAATTTTGCCCACATCCAATTTGATATGATTCGAAAGCCTCTGCTTACTCTTTGTTTTTTTATCGGCCTGACTTTGATCGCTCGATTAGGATATGCGCAGAGTTCAAATATTTTAGAGATCATGCAAGCCGAAGTCCTTCTAGGAGCAAATGGATTTCAAAGACTCATCGGTTCCGTCCGAATGAAAAATCAAAATTCGTTGATTTATTGTGATTCCGCTCATTTTTTTAGGGATGAAAATCGTGCAAGGTTGTTTGGAAATGTACGAATTGAGGATACTGAAGATCCAGTGAAGACTCGTAGTACTTATGCCGAATATGATGGAAATACAAAAATGGCCAAACTTAGAAATAAGGTCGTCTTTTCGAATCAATCCACTATACTTTACACCGAATACCTTGATTATGACCGATTCGCAAATATAGCCTATTACTTCAATTCCGGAAAAGTTATCGACTCGGTTAATGTACTGACAAGTGAGCGAGGGAGGTATGAAGTTAATCTGGAACGTATAACTTTTCAGGAAGAGGTGGTTTTGGTCAACCCTGACTACACTATGAAAACAGAATATCTGGTGTATCTGACAGTACCAAAAACTGTTGAAACCAAGGGTTTGACAAATCTTGTTTCTAAAGACGGGAATAAGCTTGATGCCCAGAAAGGAAGTTTTTACAATACGCAAACTAAACAATTTCAATTTTTTGAAGGGATTGTCGAGACCGAGACTAGTCGAATAGGGGGTAAGCAACTTTTCTACGATGAGCTAGCTGCGTATTACAAAGGCGAGGGTCAGGTAAGTGTATTCAACAAGGAAAGACAGGTTGAGATTTTTGGCGATGTGGGAGAGTACTGGGAGGATCGAAAATACAGCTTAGTGTACGGGAATGCACTAGTTAGGCGCTACTTTGAAAAAGATACACTATACATGACATCAGATTCCTTGATTTCACAAGATAACGAGCTGGATTCAGCCAGATTTTTACTTGCCTTCAGGACAATTAAAATATTAAATAAAGATGTTTCTGGCGTTGCCGATTCCCTGGCATATAATTATTCCGATTCTTCCATTCGGATGTTTAAAAACCCTGTGATGTGGAACAGTAAAAGTCAAATTTCAGCAGATTCGATGGTTTTTTATATTGCCAATGAAGAATTGAACCGTGTTTATTTAAAAGATAAAGGCTTTCTGATCACTAAGGACACTTTGGTCAATTATAATCAGATGAAAGGTCGAATCATGAATGGTTATTTCAAAGATGGTCAGATAAATAAGTTGGATATCGATGGGAATGGAGAGTCACTCTACTTTGCGCTCGAGGGTGACACACTGACTCAAGGAATAAATAAAACGCTGAGTTCGACTATAAAATTAAAATTTCAAGATGGAGTTATTACCAGAGTGACTTATGGCATTAAGCCTGATGGTAAATTTACGCCCTTCCAACTTGTGAATGAAGAATCTGCGAGACTTGAAGGGTTTGAGTGGCGGCTTGAGGAAAAACCAACAATGGAGGATATAAATCTTTGGAGGACAGTTGATGAGATTGATATGAATGCAAAAAATTTATTCAACCAGCCGGATGAGAAATTGAGACCACCAACTGATCAGGAAATTCAAAAATCACTTGATGAACGATCTACCATTGATAAAAAGAGGATTTTAAAACCACTTTTGCCAATCAAAAAAGCTGGTTAACGTTTATTGTTGAAAATTATTTTCTGAGGGTTAACAGATTTTAACCACAATTTTCTACTTTGCTACAACCTTCAACCTAAATTTATACGTAGAATGAGTACAGCATTAAACCTAAAACCTATATAGATCAAAACTCTACATGAACAGATTGTTTATATTTTTTACCTGCATTTGGCTAACTCTGCCCATACTCGTGAGCGGACAGCAAGTGCGTGTGCTAAGTGAAAACCTTGAGTTCAATGGGGATTTAGGATCAACTCAGACAAAAACAATCATACTTCAAAATGATTCAGACCAGTCCAAAACCTTTTTTATGAAGAATTTGAGAGGAAACATTGGCACTTCTCAAAATATCAAAATTTGTATTGGGGATCAGTGTTTCAATCCTAGAAAAGATCTTTCTAAAGTAAAATTAACTTTAAAGCCTGGCGAAATAGTCACGGACATGTACCTAGATTTTGACATGGGTATCGCGGAAACCAGAGGTGCCTTTGATTTGATTTTCATGAACGAATCAAATTTTAAAGAGATTTTCATCGTTAAATCTTCATATCAAGTTGAGAATTCTAAAACTAAAGTGAATGATTTTGACTATAAGGATATGATTCTGAGTGATATTTATCCTAATCCTGGCAACAGAATAGCGCAATTGGATTATGAATACAAAAATCCTAAAGTAAAAGCTAAAATTACTATCAACAGCTTTATTGGGAATCCAATAGCTGAATATGAACTTGATCCTGAACGAAATACTTTATTGATCAACATATCAGAATATAACCCTGGTTTTTATTTCTACACTCTTTTCCTGGACAATAAAAATATTGTCACCAAGAAATTACAAGTTAAGAAGTAATCCATTTATCAATTCTGTCATCCATTTGAATCCAATTATTTATACTGTACCTTTCGAGTCTAAAAAATGAAAATGCGCTTACAATTTCTTCTTTATACCGTATTTCTAGTAATGTTCACTGCCTGTGGTCCATTCAATAAATTGGAGAAAAGCACCAATTGGGAGGAGCTGTACAAAGGCGCAAATGACTATTATCAAGCTGGAGAGTACAATAAAGCTATAATTTTATACGATAAAGTGCTACCCGTAATCAGAGGAAGTGAAAAGGCAGAATTGGCTGATTACAATTACGCAAATTGTCATTTTAAGACTAAGAGATATATTGAAGCGGCTGGCTATTTCAGCAATTTCAATAGAACCTATAATAGAAGTCCACTGGCAGAAGAGGCACTGTTCATGAATGCTTATTCGCTCTATCTCGATTCCCCTGATTATAATCTAGACCAGCAAAGTTCTCAAGAGGCAGTTTCAGCTATTCAGACATTTGTTACCCAGTTTCCTGGCTCCGCTAGTTATGAGCGAGCGATGGAGATGCTAGTTGATCTTCAAGGTAGATTTGAGGAAAAGTCTTTTCAGGAATCAAATATGTACTACCGATTGAAAGATGGACTATACCCCGGGGACTTTTATCGTGCTTGCATTATCAATTTTCAAAACTTCACTAAGGACTATCCGGAAAGTAAGTATAATGAAGAGTTAGCATATAAATTGGTCGAGGTGAGTACTGGCTACGCAAAAAACAGCGCCTACTTAAAAAAAGAAGCTCGATTAAATGAAGCTTTATCTTTTTCAGCTACATTTTACAGAAGGTATCCAAGTAGTCAATTTGTGGGTGAGGTTAAGAAATTCGAAGGAGAAGCTCGCGAAGAGTTAACGCAGCATATTGAGCTGAAAAACAAGTACGCACAGCAGACAGCTGAGCAGCTTGCCAAGTTAGAAGAAGAAAAAAAAGAGAATAATTAAATTTTAAATAATAAAATATGGCAATCAATCCATCAATCATTACGCGAGATTTAGATAAAATCGCAAACAAAACTGGGAACATATATGAGTCTCTTCATATAGTTGGCCAGCGCGCAAAGCAAATTTCAAATACCCTAAAGGAGGAATTGAATGCCAAGCTTTCCGAATTTGCCTCAACGGTCGATAATCTGGAAGAAGTATTCGAAAATAAAGAGCAGATAGAAATTTCAAAGTTTTACGAGCGTATGCCAAAGCCTAGTACACTAGCGATGGAGGAGTTTGCCGAGGGTAAGATCTATCATAGATTACCAGAAGAGCCTACTAGCGAATAAGCTGATGAACCTTGCGGGGAAGAAAATTCTATTAGGTGTTACAGGAAGCATTGCTGCCTACAAGACAGCTCATCTTACCCGTCTATTAATTAAATCAGGAGCAGAAGTGCAAATCATTATGAGCGCTTCTGCTTTTGATTTTATCACTCCACTCACCTTAGCCACACTTTCTAAAAGACCGGTTTTAAGTCAGTTTAAAAAAGACGAAACCGGAGAATGGAATAATCATGTTGAATTGGGACTATGGGCCGACTTATTCTTAATCGCACCCCTTAGCGCAAATACGCTGGCTAAACTTGCTTTGGGAATGTGTGACAACTTACTGGCAGCTGTCTATTTGTCAGCCAGATGTCCGGTAATGGTCGCTCCGGCAATGGATTTGGATATGTATAAGCATCCGGCAGTTCAATACAATCTCAATCGCCTGGAAGCTTTTGGTAATCAGGTTTTGCATGCCGAATCAGGAGAATTGGCAAGTGGCCTTTCTGGACAAGGACGAATGATGGAGCCCGAACACATTCTTGGTCATGTTCAAAGTTTTTTTAAAGTCAATGAGGATTATAAAGGAAAAAAAGTCCTAATCACAATGGGACCTACTCAAGAAGCCTTAGATCCGGTTCGATATATTAGCAATCATTCTAGTGGTAAAATGGGACTGGCATTGGCAGAAGCATTTTCAAAAAGAGGAGCAAAAGTGTTCGTTGTTTCGGGACCTATTGCACTAGAGGTATCTAAAGAAAAATTTCATTGGAATTCGGTAATCAGTGCTGATGAAATGTACAAAGCAGCCGCTGAGATCCACCCCAGAGTAGATATATGTGTCTTTACAGCGGCGGTGGCTGATTATGCACCAGTTCAAATTGCGACTGAGAAAATCAAAAAGGACAGTGCTTCAATATCTATCAGCTTGAGAAAGAACGTAGATATCGCGATGGAATTGGGAAAAATGAAGCGTGTAAATCAGATTCATGTTGGATTTGCATTAGAAACTGAGAACGAAGTGGTAAATGCAAAAGCTAAACTAAAAAGTAAAAATTTTGATCTGATAGTTTTGAACTCTACTAAGGTCGAAGGCGCAGGTTTCAAAGTGGATACGAACCAAGTCGAGTTATTTGGTGCAGATGGTAGATCAGTCCATATGGAACTGACTAGCAAGACAACCATTGCAACCCTAATACTGGATCAAATCAACACTATCCCAGTTTGGGTTTGAGGTTGATCTCTTCTTTATTTCAAAGTTCATGAAAAGCAAAATCCTATTAGCAGTCATATTGTTCTTACCGTTAAAAGCGATTTCGCAAGAATTAGATTTCAAAGTAATTATCAACAGTGATCGCGCAAGAATTCAAAACACAGATGTTTTCAATCAGATGAAGATAAGTTTTGAGCAATTTCTTAACGGAAGATCATGGACTACTGATGAGTTTAGGCCTGAAGAGCGAATCAAGGGTAATCTACTGATCACAATCAATGACGTCCCTCAGGTGGGAAGCTACAGTGCAACTGTCCAGATACAAATTGTCCGGCCGGTGTATGGTACAAATTATCAAAGTTTGGTTTTCAATTTTGTAGATCGAAATTGGAACTTTGAATACATAGAATCACAACCTATTGAATTTAACCGATTTACATTTCTGAATAATATCAGCTCCCTTTTGGCATTTTATGCTTACATCGCAATGGGAATTGATTATGATTCATACGAAAGTAGAGGAGGTGATCGATTTTTTGAAATCGCCAATGACATAGTCAATAATGCCCAACAATCAGGCAGACAAGGTTGGGGGCAAAGTACTTCAGATCGAAGAAATAGATATTGGTTAATTAACGATATTTATGTGTCCTCAGTTTTTTCTCCGATACGTGATGCTTATTACTTGTACCACAGAAAAGGATTAGACATCATTCAGGTAGAACCCCAAAAAGCATACGAAAATATCTTAGAAGCAATAAAAATTGTTTCCGAATCTAATAAGATTCAACCAAATGGAATCTTTGCGATTTCCTTTATGGATGCTAAAAGTGATGAAATTGTCCAAATTCTTAGAAGTGCACCTTTGGTGATTCGGGTGGATGCAGTTGAATTTCTACTTGAAGTAGATCCGAATAATGCGAAAAAGTACAATGATTTACTGAAAAGTTGACCTTGATTTTTTAATTTCACCCTCTAGTAAAATTTTCTATGCTTAAATCCCTCAGCATTTCTAATTACGCTCTTATTGATCAGCTATCGATGCAGCCTGCTTCAGGGTTAAGCATGATTACGGGTGAGACCGGTGCCGGAAAATCAATTATGCTCGGAGCAATGGGAATGCTCTTGGGAAATCGTGCTGACACCAAAGTTTTACTTCTTGAAGATAGAAAATGTGTGGTTGAGGCGGTATTTGAAATTGGAAGTTACAAGCTACAGGAATTTTTTGAGCTACAAGATCTGGATTTTGATTCGACTTGTATCATTCGTAGAGAGATCAGCCCAAACGGCAAATCCCGAACTTTTATAAATGATACTCCAGTTCTGTTGGATACGCTGAAAACCCTTGGTGAAAGACTAGTAGATGTCCATTCTCAGCACGACACACTTCAGCTTGCATCAGGAGCTTTCCAATTGGGGTTAATTGATGCCTATTCCCAAAGTAAAAATGAACTGGAGGCTTACCGGATTGCTTTTAAAACTTTCAAATCGACTCAAAAAAAGAGAACTGAACTTGCTAATCGTGCTACCGAATTGAAAAAGGAAGCGGATTTCAATGCATTTCAATTGGAAGAATTGCATGTGCTGGTTCTTCGAGTTGGGGAACAATCTGAGCTTGAATCATCTCAGCAGATTCTGGAAAATGCAGAAGAAATTAAACTTCGAATCAACGAAATACTTCAGTTACTCCAAGATGATCAGCTTGGTGTCATGAATGCCATTGACCAGATCAATCAGGGAATGCAGCAGCTATCTAAGCTGGCGTATGTTTTTGATCCTTTAAGAGCGCGTTTTCAATCACTGATGCTCGAGCTTCGGGACATTGAGGAGAATCTTAGTGATGAGGAAAATAAAGTTGAAGTTGATTTTGAAAAATTAGATCAAACCAGAGATCGGCTTAGTAAAATTTATCTTTTGCAGAAAAAGCATGGCTTGAGTTCAATAGAAGAATTGATGTCGCTAGAGCGAGAATTGACGGATAAGGCCTTTGAGGTCCAGAATTTAGATGAAATTTTAGAAACGGCTGATTTGGAATTAGTAGAAGCTGCAAAACTCCTCCAATCCACAGGTCTCGCGCTACGTAAAAAAAGGTTAAATTCTACTGCCTCCTTTGCCAGGGAATTAAGCCAACTCTTGGCTGGCTTGGGTATGGAAAATGCCAAAATTGAAATTGAGCATCACGAGGTTGTAGCTGGAATATTGGGATTGGATGAACTGGAAATCCTATTTTCTGCCAATAAAGGTGCCCCTCCTCAAGCTTTAAAGAAAGTTGCTTCAGGAGGCGAATTTTCCAGATTACTCTTTGCCATTAAGTATTTGATGGCAGACAAAATGGAGTTGCCTACTTTGATTTTCGATGAGATCGATACCGGTATTTCTGGGGAGGTGGCTTTGAAGATGGTTGGTATGATGCTGGATATTTCAAAAAAACATCAAGTTATTTGTATTACACATCTGCCCCAAGTGGCTGGAAAGGGTGATGTGCACTACTTTGTATATAAAGACAATACGGCCGAAAAAACCATTAGTAAAATCAAATTGCTGAACTTAGAAGAACGAATTGAAGAGTTGGCAAAAATGATTTCAGGAGTTTCTCCATCAGCTTCAGCGCTTGAGAGTGCTCGAGAATTAGTTCGTAGGTAGATCTGATCGGAGTCTAAAAAATCTTGAATAATATATTTGCCTATTTTTAACAAATTTTGAAATTAACACTAGTACAATATGTCAGATAACTTGCTTAAAGGAAAAGTAGGAATCATTACCGGAGCATTGGATGAAAATTCAATCGCTTGGAAAACAGCTTTAAAAGCGAAAGAACAAGGAGCAAAATTTGTGTTGACGAATGCACCTATCGCCATGCGAATGGGAGCAATCAACGAGCTTGCTCAAGAATGTAATACCATTGTGATCCCAGCTGATGCTACAAGCTTGGAGGATATTGAAAAGCTATATGCTGGGGCCAAAGAATATTTGGGGGGCAACTTCGACTTCTTATTACACTCCATAGGAATGTCTCCGAATATTCGGAAAGGACGTTCATACGGAGATTTGAATTACGATTGGGCGATGAAGTCCTACGATGTTTCTGCGATTTCATTTCACAAAATGATGCAGGTTGCGGAAAAGAAGGACGTGATGAATGAGTGGGCTTCTATTGTTGGTCTATCTTACATCGCCGCGCAGCGAATCTTTCCATTCTATACTGATATGGCTGATGCCAAAGCTTTGCTAGAAAGCATCGCAAGAGGTTACGGCTACCGATTTGGTAAGTTGAAAAAGGTAAGAGTGAATACCATTTCTCAGTCACCAACCAAAACTACTGCTGGCACAGGAATCGGAGGATTTGATTCCTTCTATAATTTTGCCGAGTCTCTATCCCCACTGGGAAATGCTTCTGCAGAGTCATGTGCAGATTACATCGTGGCGATGTTCTCAGATTATACCAGAATGGTAACGATGCAGAACCTTTTCCATGACGGGGGCTATTCATTTACCGGTATCTCCGAGGAGATGATGGACCAGCTTAAATAATTGATAAACTACCACCCTTATTTCAATAAGCCTTTTAGATTTTCTGAAAGGCTTTTTTCATGCGTTTCGTTATCAAAATTAGGTTTTTTATTGAAAGATTTTCACCTATATTATCTCACTGATTTCACCACCAATTTCTATGAAAAAGAATTTTACACTATTCATTTTACTTGCTTTTTGGACTTTCCTTCCAGCGTTTTCCCAAATTCTACCTGCACCCGATCGCGCTGAGGGCGATGGGCAATATGGAAGATTGATTCTTCGCGGAGTGATCTTAATCGACGGGACTGGAGCACCGCCAATTGGTCCAGTTGATATTGTAGTGGAGAAAAATATAATTACTCAGATCAAATTAGTAGGTTATCCTGGACTTCCAATCTCTGAAGACAGACGTCCAGAAATAGGTCCAGATGATAAAGTTTATGAACTTGAGGGACATTACTTATTGCCAGGATTTATTGATTCACACGGGCATATCGGAGGAAAAGAACAGGGTACTCCTGCAGAATATGTGTACAAGCTCTGGATGGCTCATGGCATTACTTCGGTAAAGGATCCTTCTGCTGGTAATGGCTTGGCATGGGTGCTTGATCAGAAAAAAAAATCTGCTGCAAATAAAATCACTGCTCCAAGATTATTTGCTTATACTGCTTTCGGACAAGGAGCAGACAATCCAATCACGACTGCTGAGCAAGCAAAAGCCTGGGTAAATGAGAATAAAGCTAAAGGAGCAGATGGAATTAAATTCTTCGGAGCAAATCCAGAAGTCATGGAGGCAGCCATTTCTGAAAATAAAAAAATAGGTCTTCGTTCTTTGATGCATCATCAGCAGATGGATGTGGCAAGATGGAATGTGTTGAATTCTGCACGAGCAGGCTTGACTGCAATGGAGCATTGGTATGGACTTCCAGAGGCACTTTTTGAAGACCGTACAGTTCAGGACTTTCGATTAGACTATAATTATCAAAATGAGCAACATCGATTCGGTGAAGCCGGAAAACTCTGGAGACAAGCAGCCGCTCCTTACTCTGAGCATTGGAATAAGGTCATGAATGAGCTATTGGAACTTGATTTCACCTTGGACCCTACTTTCAATATCTATGAAGCAAATCGTGATTTGATGCGAGCCCGCACAGCGGAGTGGCATCAAGTCTACACGCTTCCCTCGTTATGGAAGTTTTATCAGCCCAGTCGTCAGTCTCATGGCTCATATTGGTTTGATTGGACTACGGAAGAGGAGATTCAGTGGAAAGAGAATTACCGTCTTTGGATGAGCTTTGTCAATGAATATAAAAATCGTGGAGGCAGAGTGACTGCAGGCTCTGACTCTGGATTTATTTATCAGCTCTACGGATTTGCATACATCAGAGAATTGGAATTACTGAGAGAGGCTGGTTTTCATCCGCTTGAGGTAATCCGAGCTGCCACTTATTACGGCGCAGAATCCCTTGGAATGGAGAAATTAATCGGATCTGTAGAAGTTGGTAAATTGGCTGACTTCGTGATCTTGGAAGAGAATCCACTCCAGAATCTTAAAGTATTGTACGGCACTGGTGCGATACGACTGGATGATAACAATCAGCCGATCCGAGTTGGAGGTGTAAAATATACCGTCAAAGATGGGATTGTCTACGATGCCAAAAAACTTTTGGAAGACGTGAAAGCAATCGTTGACAAAGCAAAAGCAGCGGGGGATAGCAAGCTTAAACAGCCAGGGTTAGATTGGTAATAACCAACTAGTTCAACCTATAAATTCTTTAAAATATGTCGATTGTAGAAGCAAATGGAGTAAAACTCTATTATCAAGAAACTGGAAGTGGAGAAGAAACCTTAGTCTTCTCACATGGATTGCTCTGGAGTCATCATATGTTTCGGGCTCAAGTCGAATACTTCAAAAGTAAGTACCGGATTATTGCTTACGATCACCGGGGGCAAGGTCAAAGCGAATATCGTACGCCATTTGACATGGATACCCTGGCTGATGATGCAGCTGCTTTAATCAGAACACTTTGTGATGGTCCTGTACATTTTGCAGGGCTGTCTATGGGTGGTTTCATTGGAATGCGCTTAGGAGCTAGATGCCCCGAATTGATCAAGACGCTAATTCTATTGGAGACTTCTGCTAATGCTGAGCCAGTGGATAATCATCCAAAATACAAAACACTTAATGCTCTGGTGAGATGGCTTGGAGTTCTGCCGATCGTAGCCAATCAAGTCATGCCAATCATGTTTGCCCAAAGCTGGCTAGCTAATCCTGCAAATAAAGAAGAAGCTAACTATTGGAAATCCCAACTTCAAAAAAATGGGAAAAAGGTCACTGCCGCAGTTGAGGGGGTAATTTATCGGAAAGGAGTCGAAGATGAACTTTCAAAGATTGGTTGCCCTACTTTGATTATCGTGGGAGATGAAGATGTGGCAACCAAACCTGAGAAAGCTAAATTCATTCAGATGAGAATTAAAGGCTCCAAGCTTCATATGGTTGCAGGAGCTGGACATAGTAGTTGTATTGAGAAACCTTCTGAGGTCAATCGACTTTTGGAAGATTGGCTGGAAAATAGGCTTTAAGCTTCCCGTTTTAGTTAATTCTAATTTGGGTCAAAATGCTAAATCAAATTTAATCCGGTAATCCGATTCACTTTTCATGGATAGTAGGACTGGTATCTAGGTAAAACAACAGACTTTTTTCTATGATTGAAATTGACTTATAAAAGGAATTTAGACTACAGATACGCCGAATAAAGAAAGCGCATCAGAAATTATTTTCTGGAAAATTTAAAGGAGTGAAACTTTAACGTGTATTTAAATGTATGTACATTAAATACAGATACAAATAACATGGGGACAATAGAAGAAGCCATTCAGCAGAAATCATTCAAGAATTCTTATAATAAATTGGTGGTGAATCTTCTTTATACCAATAGCTATCTAGTCAATTCTCAACTCGCCTTGTTCAAGCCTCATGGAATATCACCAGAGCAATATAATGTATTACGGATCTTGAGAGGTCAGAACGGACTGCCTACAACAGTATCCTCTATTCAGGATCGGATGCTGAATAAAATGTCAAATGCTAGCCGTCTGGTGGAGAAGCTGAAATTAAAAGGACTTTTAAAGCGAGAAGAATGTCCAAATGATAGGAGACAAGTAGATATACTTATTACTGAAGCAGGATTAAATCTGCTCAATCAGGTGCAGTTGGAAGTTGAAAATGCAAATGAACAGATTGTAAATTTAGGGTTGGAGGAAGTAAATCAGCTTAATGACCTCTTGGATAAAATGAGAGGATAAATTTTTAATCAAATTCATGTCTATACAGACAATGTGAAAATATCCCTAATTGTAAATCAACTAAAACAAAATAAATCATGACTATTACTAAATGGACTATTGACCCAATACACTCTGAGGTCTCTTTCAAAGTGAAGCACTTCATAATTTCATCTGTAACCGGTTTTTTCAGAAAATTTCAAGGAAGTATGGAAAGCATATCAGCTAATTTTGACGGTGCCAAAGTGAATTTTTCAGCTGTAACTGATAGCATCGATACCAATCAGACTGGCAGAGACAACCACTTGAAATCAGAAATTTTCTTTGATGCTGTGCGTTACCCAAACATTATATTTGCTGGGTCAATTAAAAATATAGGTGGCCATTATAAGTTGGTTGGAAACTTGACTATGAAAGCGACCACCAAAGTAGTAGAATTAGACCTAGATTACAGCGATCTGACAGATGATCTTTATGGACAGAGTAAGGCTGGATTTGAAATCGACGGAATAGTTAATCGTAAAGAGTTTGGATTAGCCTGGTCAGCGATCACCGAGGTAGGAAGTGTAGTAGTAAGTGACCAGGTACGATTACACTTAAATGTGCAAGTAGTAAAGCAGCACTCAGAAAAAATAGCTTAAGCAAATTCTCAATCAAAAAGCTGCTATTTTATAGTTATTTCTCACATTAAAAGAAATGAAAACCAATGCAACCATTAATCACAGGAATTCACCACATCACTGCAATCGCAGGTAATCCGCAGGCAAACATTGACTTTTACACTGGAATTTTAGGATTAAGGCTGGTGAAGAAAACGATAAATTTCGATTCACCTGAGGTATATCACTTATACTTTGGAGACGAGTTTGGCAGCCCGGGAACTGTATTTACGACCTTTCCCTTTACTGGGGCTGGAAAAGGTACCAAAGGAACAGGTGAGCTAGTCTATACTGCATTTTCTATTCCCACCGAATCATTGGATTATTGGATTGCCCGACTTAAGAAGTTTGATATTAATGTGTCGGATACCTTGACTCGGTTTGGAGATAAACTCATCCGATTTGAAGATCATGATGGAATGGGGATCGAATTGATAGCCAATAACTCAGATAATCGGAAAGGATGGACTTATGGTCAAATTCCTTTGGGACATTCGATCCGTGGATTTTACGGAGCCACACTTAACCTTAGAGGCAAAGAAGGAACTGCAGAGCTCCTAACCAAGCACATGAATTACCGGTTTATTGGGGAAGATAATGGACGATTCCGATACGGGACTGATGGCAAAGCTGGGGACATCGTGGATATCCTCGTCAATTCCAATGGAAATCGTGGGCAACAAAGCGCGGGTACAGTTCACCACATTGCATTCCGTACAGCAAATACTTCAAGCCAATTGGAGATACAAGAAATTCTACTTACGAATGGTTATCAAGTTACAGAAGTGAAAGACCGGAATTATTTCATGTCGATTTACTTCAGAGAGCCTGGCGGAGTCTTGTTTGAAATCGCAACGGATGAGCCGGGTTTTGCAATTGATGAAGAACAGGCCCATCTGGGAGAGTTGCTGAAATTACCAGACTGGGCTGAGCCAAGCAGAGATAAAATTGAAGCGGCACTCGCACCGGTCACCTTAAATGCAGCTAATTATGTCTGAGATTATATCAGCGGGTTTACCACTGGATCAGGCTTCAAAAGTAGCGATCCTGATTCATGGACGAGGTGCTAGTGCCTCTGGGATTCTTACACTGAGGGATCATCTCAACTTAGATGATTTTGCTGTTCTCGCACCAGAGGCAGTGGGTAATTCTTGGTATCCTTACAGCTTCATGGCCCCAGAAGAAAGCAATGAGCCTGCTTATTCTCTGGCCATCCAGCAGCTCAGGGATATCACGGATGACTTGTATAATACAGGCTTCACTTCAGAACAGATTTACCTGATTGGCTTCTCTCAGGGGGCTTGCCTGTCACTTGAGTTTTCAGCACGCTTCGCAAAAAAATACGGTGGAGTAATTGCCTTCACTGGTGGACTGATAGGTCAGAAGATTCAGTCTGAGAAGTACTCGGGTTCGTTTGAACAGACACCGGTATTTATTGGGAGCAGTAAGCAAGATTTTCATGTCCCCTTGGAAAGAATTAAACTTTCTGCGGAACTACTGGTTGATATGGAGGCGAATGTAAAGACGCTGATTTTTGAAGACTCAGATCATACGATTCGCAAGGAAGAGACTGATTGGGTCAATAGTAATATATTAAAATAAGGTTTTCTTAATTAAGAAAAGACCCTGGCTATCGTCAGGGTTTTTTGTTTTACAGGAATTGCAATTTAATTCTAAGATTTTTGATGAGAATTTCCTTAAAAATAGTTTCGCAACTAATTGATGTTAATATAAATGGGATCAACATCAGTAATTTACTCAATAGAATGAGTAAAATATTATGAGCTATCAGCGTGCAGAAAAAGCAATCATCCAAAAGCGTCCACAGGGAGAGCCCTGAAGATTCATTCAGGTGATCTATGGACCACGATAAGTAGGAAAGACTATGCTGTTGTGTCAAGTGATCAAGGACACGAATGCTTCAAACACTTTCGTAGCTGCGGATGCTATTCCCGATGGGGATCGAATATGGATTGCGCAGCAATGGGAAAATGCTCGTCTCATCCAAAATCAAAACCCAGAGATTCCCCATCTTTTGATTATTGATGAAGTACAAAAAATCGATAATTGGAGTGAGCAAGTTAAAGCAGAATGGGATCGGTATGCCACATAAAGTATTGATATTCAATTGATTTAGTTAGGTTCTTCCACTCCTAAATTCATGGTGGGTACTACTCTAATCATGTCAGGAATCTCGAATGAAACCCCCGAAACTTTGTAGGCTGATCATCGGGCTTGGGGTCGATGGGTAGAGTCAGCAGTGGGAGCTCATCTGGTGAATCAGGCTTTCAAAGAAAAGAAACTGACCATCTACTACTGGAGAGAAGGTAACGAAGAAGTAGATTTCGTAGAGGAGTATAAAAACGAATCATCGCTCTTGAAGTCAAGACCTCTAAAGTTGGGGGACTTGCAGGCCTGAATGCCTTTGCCAAGCAATATCGACCAGAGAAATCCTTGGTCATTGGTACAGACGGCATTCCTAGGAAAGAGTTCTTGCAGCTCGATGTGTTGAGTCTATACGATTAAAAGACAGCTTTTTACCTGTCTTTTTTGCTTAAAAATACCTTTGTAACTTACTGTAAATCAATTGATATAATCAAGTTTAAATAATTTACTCAACGCGATGAGTAAAATTACTCAGTGGAAAAGTTAATCAAATACTCGACTCAGTTCCCCTGAAGGAGCGTATAATTGGTAGCGAAACAGGTCCAAGTCTGAACTCAAATCAAGTGAGGTTTTGCAACTCGATGTATTGAGGTGATACGATTAAAAGACAGCTTTTTACCTGTCTTTTTTGCTTAAAAATACCTTTATAACTTACTGTAAATCAATTGATATAATCAAGTTTAAATAATTTACTCAACGTACTGAGTAAATTTACTCAATGGCAATTGTTAATTAAATTTCCACCGACCCCAGCCCCATGAAGCGGGAGAGGATTTGGGGAGATACAAGTCTGGCTTGAACCGAAAGGAGCAGTCCAAGACTGAAGTCTTGAACCAAATAGATTTTGATCACTGGTCCAAGTCTGAAGACTTGAACCAAGCAGTCCCAGATCTTAATAAGAATAACTTACCTGAGATCCTTTTTCAGGATCTAGCCCGATTTGAGCATACACCCCGATTTCCTGTTGCAATTCTTCCACATGACTGATGATTCCAACGATTCGGTTTTCATGACGTAAGGATTTTAGTGTCTCAAAAACAACTCGGAGTGCATTTCGATCCAAAGCACCAAAACCTTCGTCTAAGAAGAAAAAGCTTTGATCAGCTTGATTGAGTGACTTTACTTTTTCGGCAAGAGCCAAAGCCAAGCAAAGCGAGGCCTGAAATGTCTGTCCGCCGGATAGGGTTTTGAGAAGCCGTCGCTTTCCCCCATTGAGGTAATCGATCACCCAAAAGGTATTATCCGCGTCAATTTCCAGGCTGAGGCTATTTTTGCTCAGTTTCATAAATCGGGTATTGGCCGTATTGCACAGCTCCTGAAGGTAGATGGTGCTCACATATTTCACAAAGCCACTACCCTTAAAAAGGCGTTCCAGTTCCTTTAAATTGGTTTCGCGTATATCAAGTTTGGCTAGGGTTTGTTCCAAAGTTGCTTTTTCACTCAGCTTGGTTTCAGACTCCTTGATCCGCTGCTGTAGTAATGCGGCCTCCTGCTGCATAGACTCATGCTGGGATTTTAGCAATTGGAATTCTGCTTTGAGCGATAGGAAATTGGCTTGATCAAAATTTGTAACTCCAGCCTCGGATTGTAATTCTAAAATCCTGCTGCTGATTGTCGCAAGCTTTTGATCAAAATGGCGAATCTCCAAGTCCATTTTCTCTGCATCGATCGAATGCTCAAAAAGTATGATCAGCGCTTTCTCATCCTGAAAATTATAGTCAATTTTCAGTTTTGAAAAAGTTGCTGTTAGCTCTTCGAGTTTCCCGCTGAGGGCTAATTTACGGAGCTCAAAATTCTTCAGATCAGCCAGATTGGTGCTTTGCTCGGCTCGTTTTTCGCGGAGATGCTTCTGTTTTCCATCAAGAAGCTCAATGGCCTTTTGAATATCGTTTTCTACTTTTTCAATCGTTGCTTTGATGACATTCAGCTCTTTTTGAAAAAATGGTCTACAAAAAGTCGGATCTTTTATCTCCTCATTCTTAGTGGCGATCGCTGTTTGTTTGGTATGAAGCAAAAGCGAGGCTTGGTTGAATGTTTTTTCAATTGTCTCAAGGTCTAGCCGATCAGTATTCCAAGTCTGGCGAAGACTTTTCAGTGACTGTTCGAGTTTAGATTTGATCTGCGAGGCCTGATCTAGAGTCTCAATTCGTTTCAAAAGCGAAGGCTGATCGGCTATCCCAAATGCTTCCAGTTTACCGATTAGATCTGATTGTGAACTGAGAATCTGAGCTAGTTCCTGAGTTTTTTCAGCTTTGGTTTTCTGTTGGGACTCTCTTCTGATTTCGATCTCCTGCTGCTTCTGAATTAGGCTTAGGAGATGCTCGATTTGATTTTTAGCAGATTCGATTCGATACCTCAGCGACTGAAGTTCTTCTTCCTCAGCGACGGCTGCCAGCGGTGAGGGATGCTCGAGCGAACCGCAAAGCGGACAGGATTCTCCGGCATGTAGGAGGTGGACATGGGCTGTCAATCCCTGTTTGATCGTTAGTTTTTCCCGCTCGCTTTCCAGTGATTTAAGCGCTGATTTCTCCACCTCTATCCATTCTTGGGTTGATTTGTCCTGACTTGGAAGTGTAGCAAGTAGGTTTTCCAAATTCGTTTTGGCTTCAAGTTCTTGGGAATTGATTTGTCTGAGACTTTCTTCGAGATAGTTATTTTGACTTGTGATTTGCTCCCATTCTCGGGCTGCACTTTTCAGATCTGAAAGCTGACTCGCATCTACATTGGCTAAGTTTTCTGATAGCTGCTCTTGATCTTTGATTTGCTTTTCTATAGATTTTTGTTTGACTTTTTTGGACTCGATTTCGGGTTGTAGCGTTTCTACTTTTTTATTCGCTGCGGATAGCTCCTGATTTAAGCCCTGGATTTCAGCTACCTTTTTGAGATCTCTGATCTTGGCTTCTCGATTGGGACGATCTTGATTTTTTTGCTTGAGATCGATTTCCTCTTTTTCCAGTTCCGCTACTTTCTGCTCAAATCTCTCTTTGAATCGGATAGAATCTGTAGCGCTAATAATTGCTTTTTCGAGTTCGGCATTGCAGTCTTTCAGATTATCCCAAGTCGGTTTTAGGTAAGTTTTGGCAGTAATGAATTCCCGATGAAGAATTCTTTTTCGTTCGATTTCAGGTTTTCGGCTTTCTAAACCTTGTTTTTCTCCGACGAATTTTAACAATTCGCTATGTTTTTGACCTTGAGTTTCTTTCGATCTCAGGTCTAATTCCTGCTGATCCAGGTTTTTAGAAGAATCCGATATTTTTAATTTTATCTCACCAAGTTGGTTTTCACATTCTTTGAGATTTGCTTTCGAATATTCTTCTAATCCTGCCAGTTGTGTCTCCAGTCGTATTCTATTTTCCTTCTCGACTTTCAGCAAAGCTCCTGTCTTCTGCGAAAGATCAAACCGCTCCAAACCAAAAAGCTCCTTCATCATCTCTGCTCTCGGTCCCGGTGTGAGATCAATAAATTCCCGGAATTTTCCCTGCGGAATAATCACCGTCTGCTTGAAATGCTCCTTTTTCATCCCGATGATATCCTCTGCTCGGGCTTCCAGCGGTTCCCATTCTCCAGCTTTTCGGAGGTAGAAAACATGCTCGGCCGAATCAACTTTTTCGGGGTCCTTTTTATTTCGTTTGGCAGCGTAGCGTGCGAGATAGTGCGATTGGTTGTTTTTTCCAGAGCGAAATTCAAAATTGATCAGGAGCGTATCACTTTGGAGATTAAGCATACTGCTTTTTTCGCCACGGTCTGAGAGCCGCTCAGTGCTTCCATAAAGAGCCAAAAGTACCCCCTCCAAAATCGAGGATTTCCCAGAACCCACAGCCCCAAAAATTCCAAAAAGTCCAGCCGCAGTCAGCTTTTGAAAGTCGATGACTTGCTTTTCCCGATAGGAATAAAGTCCCTGAATTTCTAATTGTATCGGTATCATGATTGATTTTCCTGACTGATTACTTCCTGAAATAATTCTAATAGTTTGGCATTTGGTTCTTGACCTTTTTCACTTTTGTAGAAAAGCTGAAAAAGACTCGTCATGCTTTTACCAAGGTCCTCTACCTGAAGTCGATTGTTTTCGGTGTTCGAAACCCCCTTTAACCGCGGAATTAAATTGACGATGCCATCGTGCGCTTTTTGGATTGCTTTTCGCGTGGCGGCATCAATGGCATAGTCGGTTTCATAGGTCAGTTCGACGAAGCAATAGGGATTCTCTTCCAGCCATTTCAATGTTTCGGGAAGATTGTCAAATTTTACCCGGTACAGTGCCCGGCCCGATTGGAGGGGAATTGGATTATAGCTTACGGCTTTTCCAGGTTCTGCTTCGATCAATACTACCTGTTTTTGCTGATCAGCTTCGCTAAAAGAGTAGGCGAGTGGCGAACTTGAATAGACCACAGGATGAGGATTTTTGCTGACTGCATGGTAGCGATGCAAATGTCCCAAAGCTGCATACTGGATTTGATCAGGGATATTGCTGGTGAAAAGTGCTTGCGTGCCACCAACATGCAAGATTGGACGCTCAGATTCAGGTTCAGCTTCCAATGGCTGACCTTCCTGCATGAAATAAAAATGTCCGAGAAATAGGTTGACACCCGAAGGATCACAATAATTCTCAGCGAGATTGGTCCATTTGGCGGATAAAATCTTCCTAAATTCCTCCTCCCGGTTTTCGGCGCCAAGGTAGGTTTTGAGTGATACTTCATTGGCATAAGGGGCCAAGAGAATTCGGATCGGAAAGTCGAACTTAGGAAGCCGAAGCTCCATAAATCCCGATTCTGAAGCTGTAATTTCAATTCCAGAGTCCAATTTTCCCAGAGGAAGGACGGTCTGGAAACTGCTGTAAAATAGGATTCCCAGTTCTCGGGCTAGCGGATCTGGTGCTTCGATAAATTGACTGCTGTCGTGATTACCTGAAATGGCGACAATTGGTCGGGTGCCATTCTTGGAAAGTTTTCGGAGTGTTTTGTAGAGTAATTCCACCGCTTCATGACTGGGATTGAAAGAGTCAAAAATATCGCCTGCGAGTAACACCAAGTCTACGTCTTCACGATCTGCAATCTCACAGATTTCAGCCAGTACGAGCTTTTGCTCTTCAATTCGAGGGTATTCCTGAAGTCGCTTTCCCAGGTGCCAATCGGCAGTGTGGAGGATTTTAATCATGGGTTTACTTTAAAGGTATTTTGGCTAGATTTTTATAACCACAAAGCGCAAGTAGTTTTCACTGAGTGTGCAAAGAGAAAATTTAATTAGTTTGGTTTTTACAATTCTGGTTTTGTAATTGAAATTAATCCGAGGTATTTAATTCTGATTTAGCTGGAAATCTTTTGCACTCGATTTTTCGGAAAGTAGTCGAAGTTAGCTGTTATCTGGACTTGGCACAAACTTTTGATCGACTTGACACAAATTGGCAGGCTTGTTGGAAGGATGCGTTGAACTTCTAGTTTTGTGTATGCGGCTACTACTTTGCTTTTTCTTATTTCTGTTGGTGGGCTCATTTGCTTTTGGGCAAGCGAAGGACTCAGTTTTGATTCAAAAGGGTCCTGCAAGTTTTTATGGAAAGAAATTTCACCTGAAGAAAACTTCAAATGGAGAGGTATTTCACATCGATAGCCTAACCGCCGCGCATAAATTTTTACCCTACGATACCTGGGTAAAAGTCACTCGGGTAGATACCAAGGACTTCGTTTGGGTACGAATCAACGATCGTCTGCCCAAAAGCTCCCGTAGGGTGATTGATATCTCGAGAGGTGCGGCAACTCAATTAAAGATGATTGATAAAGGAGTGGCTACCGTTAGCGTGAAGGTTGCTACAATCGATGAAATGAACCGATTATATGCTCACTTCGAGGGAGATGCACCCGGTACCATCCGTGTTCGGATCTATGAAAAACCACTTTCCCTGCCTCGGCCAAAACCTACCTGGACATGGGTGCTGGAGAAGAATAGTAGTACTAACTAGCTGTAAAAGAAATTAATACAGACAAAATAACTTTTTTGTTAAAAGTTTAGTATTTGATTATCAAGGAACTACATTTTCAATATAAAAATAATAAAAACTAGAGTTACAAATATAGTTGGGGAGGGGTATATTGAAACCGAAAGATCAAGGTAAGGCCAGTCGGAGATTTTTTTAATCAATTAGTTCTAACTCGCTCTCTGCTTTTTGCTTGAGGGCACAAACGATTAAAAAGATGAAAAAAGTAATTTTAAAATCGAGTGTAGCTGTATTTGCAATGGTAGGGATGTTTTTTGTGGATATTCCAGAAGCTGATGCAGCTCAATGTGTTTTTGTTCGGGAAACGGAAAACCCGCTTTTCGCAATCTATGATTGTGAAGGAACAGAAATAACAGTGATGATAGGCGCCGTAATTGGTGGTTAAAATTCAAGAGGCTTTGACTTTCGAGGCAAAGCCTCTTTTTAAACTTATGAAAAGTATAAAATTATTACTTTTTTGCTCAACCCTATTCTGGGGATGTGAAGACGATCTCAGTAAGTTTGATTTTTCATTCGAAGTAGGTGAAATAAATTTTATTGACTCGGTTAAAATCGAAGAGATGGGATACTCATTTAATTTTCTATTCAATGAAAAGATATATCAAGATTCTCTTTTAGTGTTTGGAGATGGGTCATTTTCCTCAATTCATTTGTTTAATACTAAAACAGGTAAGCGAATGGGGCTATTCAATTCAGAAAGTATTGAGGAGTACCCTATTCCTGAAAGAAGTTACACCAACGCTTATATTAATGGAGACTCGATTTTCTTACTTAACCATTTTTTGAATAGGATCTATGTATTTAATATTTATGGGAAATTTATTCTTGAGGAGCAGTTAAAGTTTAGTAAACCAAACTATGTCCTTGATTATGAAACTTTCTTTGATAGAATTGGAGATAAATTATTTATCAGTACAAGATTTGATGGTCCCATTTCTCAGGCATTCAATGAATCCACTGTTTTATCTATGTTTTCATATGAGGATGGAGTATTTTTAAAAAGCTTCGGTAATTTCCCCTCAACTTACTCAAAAGGAGCTTTAGCCTTAAGTCAAAGTGAAAATGTAGTCTTCAAAAATGGGTTTATTTATGTCCTAAATGTAGCTGGCGTTCCTATATTGAAAAAGTATAATGTGGAGGGTGAATTAGTAGAGTTCGTTGAATTGAAAAGCAAAACCCATGAACCGGCTATGTCATATTTCAACGATGATCCTTCGGAGTCTCAACTAATGGATCAATTTTTAAGTCTTGCTACAGATAAGAATAAGGATGACGGTATTTTCTATGCAGCATACACGCATTACGAGGATCGGAATAAAATGTCCGGTGGAAATACTTTCAGCTACAGACTAATGAAAATAGATTTAGCCAAAGAAACTATCAAGGAAGGAAAACTGCTAGGACCGTGGTATTATTATGAATTGCGAAATCTGTTGAGAGAAGTAAAGGGAGATACCCTAACGCTGATGGTCAGAGGATTTGATGAAAACCTTTATTTGAAGCGATTTCTATTCGATTAGAATTTCACGGGATCAGTTTTTTCTACTCAGTATCGACTTTATACCCACTCCGATGGCGATGATCTGGGTACCGTTGGCGTTCGCGTCTATGAAAAGCCATTTTCTGTCCCTCGACCCGATCCTGAATGGATATGGGAGATGGGGAAGAATTGGATTACTAACTGACTGTAGTTGAGGAATCTGATATATGTTTAATTTTATTAATAAAAATTTATTCATTGAAAATCAGTCTATTACAGGTTTAGTATAAAAAATATTCAAACTAGAGTTGCAAATATAGTTGGATGAGGTATATTGAAACCGAAAGATCAAGGTACTGGCCAGTCGGAGATTTTTTAATTCAATTAGTTCTAACTCGTCCTCAGTTTTTTGCTTGAGGGCACAAACGACTAAAAAGATGAAAAAAGTTATTTTAAGTTTAGGGTTATTTGCATTAAGTATTTCCGCATTTCCGTGCAGTGGTACTTGGAATGCTTGCGGAGGTAATGATGTTGCTGATATGATTGAGGACATTGCGAAAAATTGCGGTGAAGGAACTACTACAATCGTAGATATATGTAGTCAGAATGGTGATATCTATATTGTTGAAATGTCTTTTGCTGGACCTAATAGTAGTGGTGGTTGAAATCTATGAAATTAAAGTATAGTTTTTTATTGCTATTCATTGCTTGCTCTGAAGTGAAGACTTCAGAGCAAGCTCTTGATGTTTCGATTAGCCCAAAGTTTGAAATCCAAATCGGAGAATCAGGAAATACATCACAGCTCGATTATGTCAGTTCTATCTTGAATGGTAGCTCATTTTTAATTTTAAATAAATTTTTGCGGTCAATAGATACTGTTCGAGTCGGTACAGGTTCTGGGAAAATTTCAATTGGAAATCCAATTCCATTTGAAGGGCCTAATGGGATTGAAATCATTAATTACTTTCAGGAGTACAAAGGGGAATTGGCATTTATTGATAATATCACGATCTATTTACCAGGAAGTGATGAAGTAAAACGATTGAAAATAAATGAATTCAAATCCTCACAATTAGAAGGTCTCCTTTCAATAGCGAGCATAAACTCTAAAAATAAGGTGGTTAGTTCACTAGACGAGAAAGATAATCTTGGGTACTTTTTTCTTTTAGATATCATAACCCGAAAATTGAAATTGAGTGTTCTTGATTTTGATAAGAAAGAAATAAATCTGTTGGATTTCCAGATTTCTGAGAAGCTTGATGATCATATAATTTTAAATCAAGTGAAAAGGGCTGCCATCACAAATCCCTATTATCCTAATCTTTTTTTGACGGATGATAAGTTGATTGTTTCCTACCCTTTTGTCAATCAGATTCAAATCTACTCCATCAAAACCGGAGAAACAGTTTCAAATTCCCCTAAAACCAATCTTTATAAAGTTGAAAAAGATTTGCCTGAACGAATACTGACTGAAATTTCTTTTAAAGAATATCAACAAATTTCCGTAGCCTGGCAGGATGATGTCTTATTTGGGCCGATTATGGAAGTGGGATCAAATTACTTCAGATTCATTAGGGGCGAGCATGAAGTTGAAGATGGGCTGATTTACATGGAGCTATTCAATAAGCAGTTCGAAAAAATAGGCGAAGTGAACTTATCTGCCATTCAACCGGATCTTGGAATGTACTATATGCCTATCGGCAACCGAATTTTTGTGAAGGCTAAAAGCCAAGCCAATGAAGATATACTGGAATATTATCTCATAAACCTAGATTAAATACACCTTGAATTATTTAGGTATGCATGAGTTCGGGTCTATGAAAAGCCATTTTCTGTCCCTCGACCCGATCCTGAATGGATATGGGAGATGGGGAAGAATAGTATTACTAACTGACTGTAGTTGAGGAATCTGATATATGTTTAATTTTATTGATAAAAATTTAGTCATTGAAAATCAGTCTATTACAGGTTTAGTATAAAAAATATTCAAACTAGAGTTGCAAATATAGTTGGATGAGGTATATTGAAACCGAAAGATCAAGGTAAGGCCAGTCGGAGATTTTTTAATTCAATTAGTTCTAACCCGCTCTCAGTTTTTTAGCTCGGGGCACAAATGACAAAAAAAATGAAAAAAGTAGTTTCTCTTTTATTTTCCTTATTATTCATGTTTATGATTTCAGGGAATACAACAGCACAATCAACTTGGTATGAAATTGAATATAGTATGTCCTATACAAGTGGAGGTATTTTCATCGTCACCACTTGTACTTCCATTCCGGGTTCAGCATGCAATATGCCTGGCTCAATTCATAGAAGTGATATAGGCCCAATTTTGGCGATGATTGGTTAAAATTAAATTCTGACTTAAGGCTGGCTAATTATGGTCAGCCTTTGTTTTATTTACCTTATGCGTGTATTTTCTATTATATCTATTCTCTTTCTTTTTTTCTCATGCAAAGAAAAAAGGGAATTATCTGTTTATCCTATTCTTGAGATAAACGATACAATCGCGTTTAATTTTGATAATATACCTATCCCAAATGAGCGGAGTTCTTTTGGGAGTTCCTCGGAATCATTTTACTATACCTATGGGTTTACAGATTCTTTGGGATTATATCAATATGAATTCGAAAAGGGACTTTGGGAAGCTTTATTTTTTCATTTCGATGGACCAAATGGGCTAAAAAAAGATGATGATTTCGTGTTAATAAATGACACATTAGCTATTCATAATCTTAAGGGATTATCCTCATTTCAATTAATTGACCTGAGATCTAAACAACTAAAGACTTTCAAATTTGAAGATTCAAGAATGGGGTTGGAGAAACTCACATCAAACTCTATATATTTTGATGGAGAAGTGATTGGGTTTCCTATCTCTTATTACATGAGTAATAAGGATATAGAATATACCAAGACTGTCCCTATTTTTGGGATTTACCACCTAGATTCTTCAAAGATTATTTCTCATTTTGGTTTCCCCAAAGATTTCCATGATGATGTTTACAGTTTAAATTTCTTGAGTCGGAGTTTTTCTATTGTAGATCAAACGATTTATTTAAATATGGAAAAATCCGCGCATATTTTTTCTTACGATTTAGACGGTAAATTAATAAAGAAAACACTAGTCGATTCTGAGTTTGTATCTATTTCAAATCCTGGAATAGGGGAAAATCAAATAAGTGATATGTTATCTTCAGTAATTGAGGGAAGATATTCTTCATTTGTTTTTGATGGTCAGAATTTTTCTCGAACAGTAATTTATTTCCCGAATGGCACCAAACCTAAGACAATAGATGTAGAATCATTTATGGGTGCTTTAGACCAATTTAGATTTAAAGTAATAAAACTTGATAAAAATTTAGAAAAAGTTGGAGAAGGAGATTTTAGCGGATCACCTTCAAAAAAGGGAATAGGTGATGATTTGTATTTTACTAAAAATGGAACAATTTATTTTTGGTTATTAGACAAGCAAAGCGAAAATATTGAGAAGTTTGTTTCAGTAGAGTAGTTTGATTTTTCACCCTTTTTAACAGCTTTTCCGAAACCTTCATTTTGATTTTGAAAGATTAGTTAGTTTATTTAGGTTGTAAACTAATAACTCATGAAAAACGCTGTTCGAATACTTTTTGCATGCCTGCTGACTTTTACCTTTTCCTGCAAAGAGGAAACCGATAAAGTCGACGAAGCACCCACTGAATCCTTTCGAAATGAAGTGGCCGCTACGGAAGTCAGAACAGCCGCTGCCGAGCGCAAAAGCTTCGATTACCTGATCAATGCTACCGGAAAACTGGAAGCTGGTTCGGAGGTCATGGCGCTGATCGAGCAGGCAGGATACCTTCTTGAAGTAACTATAAAGGAAGGCCAATACGTTAAAAAGGGGGATATCATCGCGAAGCTCGATCCAACTGAAGCGCAGTTTCGATTGGAAAAAGCTCAGATCGCCCTGCGTAATGCCAAAGCCGAATACGAGTCGATGAAATTTGGGTATGAAGCTGTATTTTCTTCCAAAGATCTTGAGCGGATCGCATTGATTGATGATCAGCTTAAAGCTAAATCCGGTGTATTTCTGGCTGAAGTAGAACTTAAGGAAGCACAGATGAACTTCGAACGCTGTCAGGTCAAAGCACCTATCTCTGGGCAAGTGGCAGATTTGAAATTCAGCTCAGGAAGTCTCGTAAGCAGTTCTCAGGTGCTTTGCGAAATTCTTAGCACCATTGAATTGATTCTAAGAGTCAAAGTGTTAGAATCGGATATTCCCCAAATTTCCATTGGACAATCCGCCGAAATCTATCCGATCACTGCGACCAATGCAGCCCTAGCAGGTCGAGTCACTGGGATCAACCCAAGAGTAGATGAAAATGGCTTGGTACAAGTATCCATTTCTCTCGGAGGAAATAAAAATCTACTACCCGGAATGAACGCCCGTGCCATCATCCGTGCGCCACAAAACAATTCGCTAGTTGTCCCCAAAGCAGCCCTAGTTTATCGATCAGGTCGAGCGGTGGTCTTCACCATCGAGAAAAACGAATCCAAGTGGAACTACGTCGAAGTGGGAAAAGACAATGGGCAGGAAGTGGAAATCCTCGACGGGATAGAGGCTGGCAGCACAGTCATCACCACCAATAACCTCCAACTCGCGCATCAGGCACCGGTTCAAATCGTAAAAGACTAAGCTATGGTGAGATTTTTACTGGCTCGCCCGATTGCGGTTTTCATGACTTTTATGGCCTTGATGGTCTTTGCCTTCATTGTCTTGCGTACGCTGCCGATTTCACTCTTGCCGCCGATCGATGTGCCGCAGATCGTGGTCAAAATCAGCTATCCCAATGCCTCCCCAGAAGCCATTGAGCAAAATGTACTCAGTCCAATCCGTGAAGGGCTGATCACGCTGAATGGTCTGGAAGAAATGGATTCCAAAGCGGGTTCCGAGGTGGGTACGATTCGCTTGACTTTCGATTACAGTACTCAGATGGAGCTGGCCTACATCGATGTCAATGAGAAAATCGACCGACTTACCAATTCCCTTCCTGAGGATCTGGGCCGTCCCGAAGTCATCCGCATCAATACGTCCGATATCCCTGTGGCTCGAGTTCAGGTAGTGCCAAAGGATAATGTGGACGAAGTAGAAGTCAGCTTGCTGGCGGAGAATGTGCTCAAGAAGCGAATCGAGCAACTCCCCGGCGTATCGCTCGTGGATATCAATGGGAAAAAGGAGCGGATAATCACCGTTGAGCCAAATATGCAGGCACTGGCAGCATTGGGGATGACTCAGCAGCAGGTGATTTCGGCCATTCAATCCGGTAACTCAGAACTCCCGGGGATCTCGGTCAAGGACGGGCAGTTTCGCTACTACCTTCGATTGGCGACTCGGGTGGATAGTCCAAGTGATATTGAGACCTTGCCGGTAGCTGCTCCTTCGGGTGCGATTATTCCACTTGGCCGATTGGCAAAAGTGACCTATGAGTCCAAGGAAATGCTCGGTTATCACCTGTTTGGGGCCAAAGAAGCCTTGGTCATCACCGTCCACAAGCAGGCTTCGGCCAAAATGAATGAGCTGATTCCGGAGTTGAAGGCGGCCTTGGAGCTGTTCCGGACGGATTATCCTCAAGTAGATTTTGAGCTCACCCAAGATCAATCCAACCTACTGAATGCCGCAATTTCCAATTTGGAAACCTCGCTGCTTTTTGGTGGAATTTTCGCTTTTGGTGTGCTTTTCCTCTTTATGAAAGATTACCGCTTGCCGCTGATCATTGGGGTGAGTTTGCCGTCTTCGCTATTGATCAGCTTTCTGTTTTTCTACTTTTTTAATATTTCCATCAATATCATTTCACTCTCAGGCTTGGCGCTTGGCATCGGGATGTTGATTGATAATGCCATTATTGTTTTGGATAATATTACCCGAAAGCGGGAAAGTGGCTTACCACTTTTCGAGGCTTGCGTAGCAGGTGTGGAGGAAGTGATGGGTGCCTTGATCAGTTCGGTATTGACGACTTTGGCTGTTTTCGTACCGCTGGTATTTCTGAGCGGGATCTCAGGAGCTTTGTTTTTTGATCAGGCAGTTGCGGTGGCAGCGATACTTTCGGTTTCCTTAGCGGTTGCGTTTATTCTGCTTCCAATGCTTTATTATGTCTTTTTCTCCAAAAGTAAAAAAGTGGACGATGGAAAAGAGGGTCCATTTTTCTCCAAGGTTCTGGATATCTATGAGTTTGGCTATCGCAAAATCACTGCAAATCGGAAGGTTGCCATTTCAATTTTTGCGATTCTGATTCCACTGGGATTGTTGATCAGTCAAGTATTGAAAACGGAGGGACTTCCTGAAATTGAAAAGTTAGATGCCACCTTGGAAGTAGATTGGAATGAGCCGATTTCGGCTTTGGAGAATCGTGAGCGGGTGGTCCAACTGATGAAAAATCTAGAAGGCGATTATTCGCAGGCGGAGGCAGATGTTGGAGTCCGGCAGTTTTTGCTTTTTGATGGGGAAAATTCCATTCAGCAATCCCTACTTTATTTTCTTTTCCCCAATGTGGAAGAAAAAGAAGTCGCAATCGAAAAGCTTGAAAAATATGTAAGCGAAACCTATCCGCAGGCAGCATTTACCTTGGGCGATGCTCCAAACGCATTTGATCAGTTATTCAATGCCTCCATGGCTTATTATGAAGTGCGATGGAAAGATCTGACTGCAAAGGAACCGGTATCAGAAGAGAAAATGGATCCTTGGCTGAGTCAATTTCCTATCGAAGAATGGGAGCGAGGTCCAGGATTGCAAAAAGAAGCCTCAGTCGTGTTTACCCTTCGCGCAGATCGACTGGCCACGTACCAGATTCCTGTGAATACCATTCAGGAGCAGCTTTCGAAGCTCTTTGGTACCTTTACGATCACTGATATTCGTAGATTTGGAGAGGTGACGCCGATCAGACTGAAAGAGCCGAACGATCGCTTTGAGGATTTGCTTCGTACTACCCGAGTCTATGCCTCGGATTCGACCTCTTACATCTTAGGCGAATTTGTAGATTTTCGATACGAAGATCATTACAAATATGTAACCGCCGATAAGGGTGGAATCTATCAGTCCGCCCTTGTGACTGTCGAAAATCCGGATGAGAAAGCAAGTGAATTTTTCCGTTGGGGACAAGATAAAAACTTAGGAATAGACATTGTTGGCCAATATTTTAAAGACCGCGAAAATATTCAGCAACTGATTGGAATCTTGCTGATCTCAGTTTTGCTCTTGTATTTCATTCTTGCTGCGCAATTTGAGAGTTTTGTCCAGCCGCTGATTGTGGTTTTCACACTTCCTTTGGGAATTGGCGGAGCATTTTTGATTCTTTGGCTGGCAGGCTCTTCACTGAATGTCATGTCTGCCATCGGGCTAGTCGTGATGCTGGGAATCATGGTGAATGATGCGATTTTGAAGATTGACACGATCAATCGCCTTAGGCTGGTCTATGTAGAATCTGACGACATCAATGCCGAGCAAGCATTGGAATTGGCGCTCCACCGAGCTGGGCAGATTCGGTTGAAACCGATTTTGATGACTTCCATTACTACGATATTGGCTCTGATTCCGATTATTTTCAGTAGCGGATTGGGAGCGGATTTGCAGCGACCTTTGGTGGAGGCGGTCATTGGAGGACTGACCATCGGGACCTTGACGGCCCTGTATTTTGTGCCGTTGGCGTATTGGTTTTTTGTACCAAAGTCAAAATTAAAACATAGCTGATATGACACCATTTCGGATTCTGATCGCTTTTGTCTTGCTTTCCATTTGTGGATTTGCAGTGATTCCTCTGCTCTCGGTAGACTTGAATCCTCGAGATCGCGAACCGGTGTTGAGAATTTCCTATGCGATTCCCAGATCTTCGCCGGAGATTGTTGAGAAACTCGCTACTTCGCCCTTAGAAGGTTCTTTTTCCCGACTTTCAGAACTGAAGAAAATCGCCTCGGTTTCCAATTATGATCAAGGTTCGATCACGTTGACTTTCGATAAGAAGGCAGATATGGAGCTCAAGAAGTTTGAGGTGAGTTCCATGATTCGACAGGTCTATCCACAGCTTGATCAGCGGGTTTCTTATCCCATGGTCTCTCAGTCATCAGATGATCGTAGAGAGGTCAAAACTCCCATTTTGACTTACAGTGTGAACGGACCCTTCGCATCTTTTGAGATCAAAAAAATAGCTGAAGATATTCTGAAACCCGCTTTGACCAAGTTTGAGGAAGTGGAGGAAGTTTCTGTTCGTGGCGCAAATGATTTACAGCTCTTCGTGACTTTTGATATTCAGAAAATGCAAGCTTTCGGGGTCACTCGAAGCGATTTGAATTCGAAAATCAATCAAGCTTTCGGACGAGAATTTCCCGGTGCAGTGCTCAATACCAAAGGAGAGACGCTTTTTGTGCAAGTGGATCGCTCACTGAAGGAGTTGGATCAACTCGAAAATCTCACGATCCGCCAAGTCAATGGAATGCCCGTCCGACTTAAGGATGTTGCCAAACTAACTTTGGAAGAAGCAGAACCGAGTAGCTATTACCGAATTAATGGCAACAACTCAGTGACACTTTCGGTCTTCAATCGAGAAGGGATAAATAAAGTCTTGCTGGCGCAAAATTTAAAAGAATCGATTATTCAAGCAGGAGAACTTTTGCCCGCGGGTTTTGAGGTTCGTCTCGAAAATGATGACACCGAATTTCTGGAAAAGGAACTGAATAAAATCTACAAGCGCTCTGGACTTTCCATCCTGATTTTAATCGTATTTATATTTCTGATTAATCGCAATCTGAAATACCTGACGATACTTTTTTTAGGGATTGTCGCAAATTTGAGTCTTTCTGCGATTGTGCTTTATTTCCTCAAAGTGGATATTCATTTGTATTCGCTTGCAGGGCTGACGATTAGCTTCGGGTTGATTGTAGATAATGCGATCATCATGATGGATCACTTGCACAAGCATCGAAATCGAAAGGTGTTTTTGGCTTTGCTGGCGGCTTCTATGACGACCATTGCTGCGCTGATGATCGTCTTTTTCCTGCCGGAAGAAGACCGAAAAAACCTAACCGAATTTTCCATTGTGGTCTCAGTGATGCTTGGCATTAGTTTGCTGATCGCACTTTTCTTTACACCTGCCTTTTACCAAGTCATGTTTGGCGATTCGATCAAGAAAGTGCGACAATTGACGATTCCCAAACTTCGGAAACGAGTCCAAGCTTTGCGACGCTACGAAAGTGGAATTGCCTGGACGGCCCGCTATCGCAAATCTTTTATATTCCTGTTGATTTTGCTTTTCGGTTTCCCAGTTTTCTTTCTCCCTGCCAAATGGGAAGGACAGGAGTGGTATAATAAGACCGTCGGAAATACTTTTTATCAGGAGGAAATCCGACCCTATGTGGACAAAGCGCTCGGCGGTTCGCTTCGAATGTTTGTCCGTGGAGTGTATGAAAAAAGCTCCTATCGAGAGGCAGAAAAAACCAGACTTTATGTCTCAGCGCGACTTCCATTTGGAAATACCCTGGATCAGATGGATTTTATTATGCGGGAGTTTGAAGCTTATCTGAAAGACGTGAAAGGTATCGATCAGTTTGTCACCGTAGTCCGATCTGGACAGAGTGCTCAGATCTCGATAACTTTCGAGGAAGCCTATGAAAAAGCTGCTTTGCCGTATCAGTTGAAAGGCAAACTCTCGGTGAAGTCAACGGATTGGTCCGGCGCACAATGGAATATTTATGGTGTGGGTCAGGGCTTCTATACCGGTGGAGGGGGAGAAGGAATTCCAAGTTTCAGAGTGGAGATGCGTGGCTATAACTTTGACGAACTGGAAAGGCAAACTGTAGTCTTGGCAGAAAAGCTACTCAAGCACAAGCGAATTCAGGAGGTCAATACCAATGAGCGATTAGGATACAACGAGCAAAAAACTGAGGAATATGTACTTCGTTTGGATCAAAATCAGATCGCATTGGGCGAAACCAACCAATACGAGGTGATCAACACCATGCTTGATCTGAGCAAACCTCAAGGTCCCTCGGGAATGCTAACGCTCGAAGATAAAAACTATAGTTTGGTGATTCGAGAAACTGATTCTAAGGATTTCAGCAAGTTTGATCTAGAACAGAAAGGCTTGATTGGTGGGAATGATCGGATTTTTAAAATCTCAGATTATGGCACACTGACCAAAGAAACCACGACCAATGCGCTGCACAAGGAAGATCGACAATACCTGCGGGTAGCCTCTTTTGAGTACATGGGTTCAGCCAAATTCGGTAACGAATATTTGGATGAGATCTTAGCCGAAATGAAACAAATTATGCCAATCGGCTATGAGGTGAAAAAGCAAACCTATTCTTGGAACTATGAAAAAGCAAAACGGCAATATGGACTGATCGGTTTGCTGATCGTAGGGATTTTCTTTATTTGCACGGTGCTTTTTGAAAATTTCAAGCAGCCAGTCTATATCATTGTCATCATTCCGATCAGTTTCATCGGCTTGTTTTTGATCTTTTCATTGTTTGATTTTTACTTCGACCAGGGTGGCTACGCCGCATTTGTAATGCTCGGTGGATTGGCTGTGAATGCGGGGATTTTTATCATCAATGATCTAAATAATAGAGGTTCTGGACTTTATAATCGAAACGTATTGAAATCAGTTGCCGGAAAAGCAATTCCGATTTTGCTGACGATTATGTCAACCTGTTTTGGTTTGATTCCATTTTTGATTGAAGGCCAAAACGAGATCTTCTGGTTTTCACTTGCGATCGGAACGATAGGCGGCTTGATCTTTAGTATGGTGGGGGTTTTCTGGGTGCTGCCGATGTTGTTGTGGAAGAAAGGTAACCTTTGAGTTATATGAGTAACCTTTGAGGTTTTTTCCAACCTCGAAGGTTTTTAAACCCATATCAAATAGGAGTGATAAGTGCCGAAAATAGAAAATTTAAAAAGTCTAAATTATCAATGATCAAACTCAATGATCAATTGCCCAAACACTTGCCATGTCAATTATTTGGATTAAATCTCGAAGGTTTTTAAAATCAATACTAAAGAGAATTTGTCAGAGAAATATCTATCAAAATAAGACCTTTGAGGAAATCCCTCTGACTTCTTTCCCTATACACTTCATTGTTTGGACCAGGAAGTCTGAGCTAACACCTCAAAGGTCGAAGAATAACCTTTGAGTATTTTTTCACTTCAACTTAAATAGTTTAGCTTGAAATAGCCTCAATGAATTGTTTTAGCCCCACCACCTGAATGTTTTTTGCCATTGGATAATTTTCTTCCCGTGGAATTACTACCTGTAACTTTTCAATCCCAAGGTCTTCCATTGCCAGGAAAGTACCTTTGGTGAGTTTAGGACTGAGGCTGAATTTGATTTCTGCTGCTGCAAGCCAGCTATTGTTGCGTCGAATCAGCAAGTCAATTTCCGAACCATCCTGTGTTCGATAAAAGAACATTTCGTCATCAGATTTTAATACCGTTGCAGTTTGATTGATTACAAAAGCTTCCCAAGAACTACCTAAAACGATATTGCCAAAGATACTTTCCATATTCTTGATCCCAAGCAAATAATGCAACATTCCCGTATCCCGATAATACAATTTTGGAGATTTTACCAGACGTTTTTTGGTATTGACAGACCATGCGGGTAACTCTCTCAGAAGAAAAGCATCCAAGAGAAATCCGAGATAGGTTTTAATAGTGGGCGCTGATAGGCCCAATGATTTGGCATAAGTTGAATAGTTTAGGATTCCTCCATGAGCGGAGGCTACCATCATCAAAAACTGCCTCGTCACTCGTGGATCAGCCGGTAATCCATATAGAGGCAAGTCTCGCTGAATGTAACTTGTGGTGAAGCTTCGGTACCAATCTTGGACAAAATCCGAATTGCTCGACAGTGCAGGTTCAGGAAACCCGCCATAAATCCAGAGATCTTGGCTGGATAGTTCTGCTTGTGTTTCCAAAATGGAAAGCGGAGTCATTTCCAAATAGTTGATACGACCAGCCAAACTTTCGGAACTTTGACGAAGTAAAGGCGGGGATGCAGATCCAAGGATTACAAATCGACCGGGCTTTCGATTTTCATCAATGACAGTACGCAATAATGGGAAAATCTCAGGAAGATGATGGATTTCATCTAAGATGACGGTTTTGTCCTGATTTTGGGAAAAGAATAATTCAGGGTCTTTCAGTTTGTTGAGATCTGAGTTTTTTTCTAAGTCCAAATAAATAGCATTTGTATCAAGCAATAGTTGTTTTGCCAAGGTAGTTTTGCCCACTTGCCTAGGCCCGACTATCCCTGTGACAGGAAATCGGGCAATCGATTTTAGAAATTGGTTTTTAATTAGTCGCTGAATCATCCCTGCAAATCTAAAAATAAATTTTAGATTTGCAGGGATGATTCAGTTATTTCATCAATTACTGTCCTATACTCTGGGATTTTTTAGACTAATATTCAAATCTCAATTTCTAGTTATGAAAAATTCCTTTTATCTATTTTCGGTACTTATTGCCCTGTTTTTTGCCTGCTCCGAAAAAAATCCCAACTCTGAGACGATTGATCCGATTCAAGAACTCGAATTTGAGGTAGTTGATTCGCTAATTGTCGATGTATTGTCTGAGCTGATCGTCTTGGATTACCATTCAAGAAAAGATCAATACCTGATGAAAGAGCGAAGAGGTAATGGGATTTATTTGATTGACGGAGCTGGCGTAATCCTCTCGCAACCGGAACTTGTCGGCGAGGGGCCGAACCAAGTCTCTGTGATCTGGGAAGGGAGGTTTTTTGGGGCTGAGCATTATATTTTCAAAGAGATGTCTGCGACTATGGACTTTCATGTTTTTGATTCTGGTTTCCAGAAAGTTGAAAAGATACCTGGAGCAGCAATAGGGTTGAATGCGATTTTTCTATCGTTTTATCGGCAGACTTTTACAGTTTGGGAGGGAAATGGAAAACCATTTATGATTGGCGAGGAAGTCAATTCTTACAATCCCGGCGATGTGGATTCAGGTAAAACTGATGGAGACTTTTACAATCAGGTGAAATCAGGCTTTTTTTACGATCTCAACGCCGACTCGATCAGCTATCTGAATCTTTATCCCAATGCCTGGGAGCCAAAAAAATCCAACCGATGGATTGGAGAGAGTTTTCCATACTTGGCTTTTGATGCTCAGCTGCAACGGGCTGCAGTCTTGCCTCCTTTGGGAGATCAGCTATTTTTATACGACTTGGAAGATGGTCAATTGACCAATGAACAGGTAGTCGAACTCAGCCATCCCGATCGGAATCAATCTATTCCTGATCTTTCCCGAGAAAATCTGCTCTATCCTTCCTTCAGTGATGTGAAAAACTTTGGGGAGTATCAGTTGGCTATTTTTTATACGGCCATACCTGAAGAAGTTTATTCACAATTTCGGGCAAAAAATGAAAACTACACACAAGATCCGGAATGGGGAAAGGTGATAGCCCAATATCGAAAACCTCGATTCATTGTGATCAAAGATGGAAAGCAAATCGGAATATTAAACGAATTGCCCGTAGCTGGCAATGTGAATCTCGGCCTTGCCGATGGGACTCTCCTAATTAAAGCTGCTGCCGGAGAGGTGGAGCGAGACGATAATTTGTTTTATAAGATCAGGTTGAAGTAATTGGTTAATTGCTTGATAGTAATAAACATGTGTTTAGTCACTTTAAAAATACTTTGTAAACTAAATATCAATTTTTTTCTCATCTAATATTTGGATATTAAAAATGGGGGGGGTATATTTAGTTATGAAATTTCTATTTAAGCCGGCTGATAGCATTTTCTGGGGAGTCCCAATTCCGCCCGTCGTGTTGAGAAAGGGAAAAAATAAATCTTAAAACAAATGAGAAAATTTATTGGAGTTCTTTTTGGACTTGGCATACTAGCCTTGAGTTCAATTCCCTTAAGGTCCGAAGGGCAGGTCGTTGCCTATGGATATTATACTGTCAGTGAAGCATGTCCTGATTCAGGTGGGACTCAAAGCAGATGTAGACCAGACGGACCTGACTGGTGCCAGGTAAGTAGACAGACTACTTGTCCTGAATTTGAGGGTTTTGGATAAAGTTTGATCTATAATTTTCAGTATTATGGTACAAGCCTTAGGGCTTGTGCCATGATAGAATAATAATTAGCTAGACAACACTAGTTTAATTGAATAATTTCAAATAGTATTTAAAGTTCAGATAATAAGCCATTCATATGAAAAACCTCCTGTTATTTTATTTTCTCATTTTTATTTCATCTTGTTCTACCGATAATTTATCGTCTTCTGATGAAATAGATTTGAGTAAATCTGGCTCAGGACTTGCCTCTGACTTTATAAAGTCTTTTGACTATATGTTAGTGAATTACTCCGATTCTTTCCCTATAGTGCAGCCTTATATGCTTGTTTCCTATAAAGACTTGATATTTATAGAGGATCAAAGCTTGAACAATATTTTTATTGTTGATGACAAAGGTGAAGTACGAAATATTATAAAAAATGAAGGAGCGGGGCCAAAGCAATTTCAATATATTGATGATTTTCAGATAGAAGAAAATAAAATAATAATTAAAGATACACAGTTAAATAAATTCATCGCTTTTAATTTTAATGGGGATTTTCTCTTCGAAGAACCGGCTAGTAATAAGGCTCTCAACTTCTTTTACTCAGATGAATTTAAACTTCATTTCTTCAATAATCGATTAAATGATGGGGAGTATAATTTTGTCAAAGAAGCTTCCAATGGAGAAATATTAAGCCGAACCTATCCAGCAAAGCCAAAGTATGGAGGAAATATTCTTTCTTTAGAAAATAGTTTTATTAAAGACGATATCGAAGATCAACTTTTCCTGAATATCCCATTTTCATATGATGTCGCGTTCTTTGACTTCAATGGTAATTTGAAAAAAATTAAAACATTCGACTTTGGTAAATCTAGTCTCACAGATGATTTGCGTTTAATTTACAAGAATGGTGAGTTTACAGATGATAGAAAATCTGATTCCTACTCCTATGTGGAATATATTAGCAAATTTTTCGCTCTAGGGGATAAGTATTATATGTTTATTGCTAATGGGAAAACGGAATCTCACTTGGTTTCTTTGGATAGGGAGTTCAATGTTTTAAATCAATATAAAAAAATTGAAAACGACATTGATGGGTTTAGCTTGATAAACTTTCCAAGGTGGCAAACTGATGATCAACTAATTCAGCGCCTTACTTCTAATACTTTCCTTAAAAATTATCTAAAAAATGAGGAAAGGATGAAAGAGCAATTCCCCAATGCCAAAATTCATGAGTTTGTGAAAAAAAACAGATATAAATTAGAGCAAGATTGGTTGGTTTTAATTTTTTGGAATTTGAAAAAATAGATTGGTTTCATAAAAAGAGCCTCTTAATAAAATAAATCATAGACTACCACACCGATGGAGAAAGTTAAGAACTCTAAAGGTCCACGTCTAAAATTGTAATCAAAAATACCTTCATCTGGTAGATAGGTGACATCTCCCTTGGTCAAGAATCGAATGCTGTTGCTGGTTTGGTAGGTAGTTTTGAATTCCAGCTTAGTGCTGCTATCCAAAAATGGCAGTGGAATCTGAATACCTGCACCCAAACGATAAGCTATTGCCCAGTCACTATGGTCTAACTCTTTTTCGATTGGTTCTTCATCGATCGTAGCTCGAATCTGATAATTTGTAAATAGGTAATTGGCTCCAAATTGCGCCTCGAGAAAGGGGGTGAATTTTGCCTGTACAAGAGGTAGGTAGCGCATGGTGACAAATCCTGTTGCGATGTGGTTATTTCTTCTCAGCCTTAGTTCATCGTTAAATCCCGTGTATAAATCTGTTCGCTTTTCCAGCTTGCTTCCATAGAGTCCATAGCCTAGATCCAGGCCAATTTGAATAGGCGCTTGCTCAAATTCATAGAGCATAAATCCGGAAATTGTGGGAAAGAAAACCGAGCCAGCTTCTTTTTTAAGATTCCCGACAGAAGAACTTGCATTGAAATGTGCACCACCAAGGAAGAATTGAGCTTGGACTGAAAAAGCTAAAAAGAGAATAGGGAAAAGTAAAAGTTTTCGCATTAAAGGATTTTTGTATAGATACGAGTTCGGTGCTTGCAAGGGTTTGATAAAAGTTTGAATTCTTGGAATCACCTAAATTTCAGAATTACGAGATACGATTTACGTGATTTTGAAGTCCTCCATCTGTAAAAATCAATTGGAAGATGATTGATTCGCTCAAATAAGAAACGGTTGTTTGTGGGATTACAAATCCCTAGATATTGGTTCTAGATTGCAAATCTCGAACAGCAGAATTACGATTTACGGGATTTTGAAATCCTCCGTCTGTAAAATTCAATTGGAGAATGATTGGTTTGCTAAAACAAGAAGCCGTTTTTTATGGAATTACAAATCCCGAGATAGAGGTTCGAGATTACAAATCTCGAACAGCGGAGGAATTTTCCAATCTCTCAATCTCTCATCAATACTCCACCAATTCCTTCAATTTCACCTTAAACCGATCGACCGGAAGAAACTGCTTTTCCAAGCTTGACGCAAATGGAACAGGAGTATCCAAACTCCCTTCGCGCATCACAGGAGCATCCAAATCCTGAAAGCAATGCTCCGAAATCCATGCGCAGATCTCCGCGCCTATTCCACCTGTCAAACAATCCTCCTGAAGGAAAATGACTTTGCCAGTTTTCTTGACGGTAGCTTTTACTGCTTCTTGATCCCAAGGCAAAAGTGTCCGCAAATCCAGAATGTCAGCGGAGATACCTAATTCTTCCACTGCTTTTAGCGCCCAATGCACACCCATGCCGTAGGTGATAATGGACATCTGATCTCCGGTTTTGGCTAATGCTGCTTTCCCGATTTCTACCGTGTAGTATTCGTCTGGAATGGCTGCACTGATGGAGCGGTACATGCCTTTATGCTCAAAATAGAGGTAAGGATTTGGATCTTCCAAGGCTGCGTTGAGCATTCCCTTGGCGTCGTATGGATTGGAAGGGTAGACGATTTTCAATCCGGGGGTATGAAAAAACCAAGCTTCATTTGATTGAGAGTGAAAAGGTCCAGCTGACATTCCTGCGCCGGTGGGCATTCGCACGACTACGTCAGCATTTTGACCCCAGCGGTAATGGATTTTCGCCAGATTATTGATGATTTGGTTAAAGCCTACCGTGACAAAATCTGCAAACTGCATCTCCACCATTGATTTATAACCCTTGATGGAAAGTCCCAATCCAGCCCCGATAATTGCGCTTTCGCAAAGCGGCGTATTTCGAACACGATCAGCACCAAACTTGGCTTTGAAGCCGTCGGTGATTTTGAAAGCACCGCCATATTCTCCGATATCCTGTCCCATCAAGATGAGGTTAGGATATTTTTCCAAAGATTGCCTTAGTCCATCTGAGATGGCATCGATAAATCGTTTTTCGGATCTTGTACCCTCTTGAATTGGAGAAATGACTTGCTGCGAAAATGGCGCATAGACATCGCTCAACTCCAATTCTAAATTCGGCTGGATTGCCTCTTCAGCAAATGCGATTTCCAAACCATCATTGATCGCTTTTTTGACTTTTTTATTGATGTGATCTTTGGTTTTTTCATCCAACACTCCAATCTCTTCTAAGTAAGCTTCATAGTTATCGACCGGATCAAGTTTTGCCCAATCTTCCATCAATTGCTTGGGTACGTACTTCGTTCCAGAGGCTTCTTCATGCCCTCGCATTCGGAAAGTGATCGCTTCGACGAGCACTGGCCTTGGGTTTTGGCGAATGTCTTCAGCTAAATTTTTGATCGCATCATATACTTCCAAGACATTATTTCCATCGATCCGAAGTGTCTCCATACCGTATCCTGGCCCTTTCTCAGTAAAGTATTTGAAAGCAAATTGCTCCTCACTTGGCGTGGAAAGTCCGTAACCATTGTGCTCCACCACGAAAATCACAGGGAGCTTCCAAACGGCCGCGACATTCAGTCCTTCGTGAAAATCACCTTCGGAACTTGCTCCATCTCCTGAGAAAACCAGCGTGACTTTTTTTTCTTTGGAAAGTCTATCTGCCAAGGCAATCCCATCGGCAATCGCCAACTGTGGGCCGAGATGGGAGATCATTCCCACGATGCGATGTTCATTGCTTCCAAAGTGAAATGAGCGATCCCGACCTTTGGTAAAGCCGGAAGCTTTTCCCTGGAACTGCGCAAAAAGCTTTTCCAGAGGCATATTTCTGCCAGTGAAGATACCCAAGTTCCGATGCATTGGTAGGATGTATTCATCTGCTGCCAAAGCATTCACCGCTCCAATGGAAATTGCCTCTTGTCCCCAACCGCTAAACCACTTGGAAATCCGCCCCTGCCGAAGCAAAATCAACATTTTCTCTTCGATTCGACGAGGCATGATCAGTGATTCGTAAAGGGAAAGTAGCGTCTCGTCAGAATAGTCTTTTCGATCAAAAGTTACTATTTGGGCGTTTGTTGTGGTGGTTTCCATCAGGATTGAATTTCGAATCAAATGTAAGCGAAGTCCCGAAATCGACCAAGTGTTTTTTGATTGGTGAAAAAGTGTCCTTCAAGAAAATGAAGCGAAATCTTCCTTGGTTTTCAAATGACCTCGGTCTTCCGGCATCCGTCTTCCAGCCATCCGCTAAATAGGATTTGAAATCTAGTGGGTCAAGAAAAAAATCTTAGGAAATTCTTTTTTGTCTCCCCTGCAAAAGTGCCCCGAGGTTAGTCGGGGCAAAAAATAAATGCAAGGAGCTAAAAAGTTTTGGTGGACATTTGAAATGTAGGTAAAAGAAGAATCGAAAAGTAAGGCAGGTTGTTACCGATAGTTTGCTCATTTCCAGACATTTCACCAAATAACCTATCAAAATAAATTTTTTCGAAATTTTTCGACTATTAATTTGGATGTAGTTATTTTGTAGTTATATTTAATCAGATCTATTTGTTCAAGATTTAGAAACTAATTTCATTTACTAATTTAAAATTAAAAACTATGAAAAAGTTAATTTCTTCTTTGGGAGTCATTTTATTAGTGACCTTCCTCAACACTGGTTTAAATGCCGAATGCTGGGATTTTTCTTTTAATATCGTGGAGGTGAATCCAACCGCTTGTATGGGAGATGGTTCAAATTGTTTTCTTAGGATTTGTAACGATCAATGAACCTTAGGTGGCTGCCCAAGATAAAACGGGCAGCCATTTTTTTTAATAATACTCTACACTATAAGGTATAAAAAGCAAATTTAACTCAGACTACAACCCAAGTGGTGTAATTGGAGAAAGTGTTGAATTTGAATTCTGCTATTAAACTAACTGTGGTCATTTTTTTAAATATTATTAAAAATGCTAGAAAAATAATATTTGTCTTTTCCTAAAATACGATCATAATTCGTTTTTCCAAAATGTTTTAAGGGTACAGTATAGAACTATTCAATTAGATTTTGATATGAAAATATTTTATAGTTTATTTATTATTGTTTGTTTTATTGGGTGTGTAAATAGTCAAAAAGAAGAAGACGATGTTCGGAATAAAGATTCTTATCTGAGTAAAGTTGGAGAGGTAGTTGTTTCTTTAGATAATTTATCAACTTATGAATTCTACAATGCTGCTTTAATTCATGATGGATCCAAGGAGTTTTTATATAATTTGAACTATATAAATTATTCTATAGATGTTTATGATGCGTCAATTGGTAAAATAATAAAAAGAATCCCTATTCATAAAGGAGGTCCAACAGGTATCAACATGCTTCAAGGATTTACTGTTGTCAATAAAGATTCCATATTTATTTTTGAACGGTTTAAGCTTGATGGTAGTATTTTGATAGATGGTGAAGGCAATTTTAAAAATAAAATAAGGGCTCAAACAGTAGATACCGAATTACAAGGTTTACTGAATCATCTTTCAGATATTTCGAATAAATCTTACTTTATAAATAATAAATTATATTTTTCGAGATACTTACTTGGAAAAGATAGTAATGGTTTTATGAATTTTACTGGTGAGGGTCATTTTAATATTAATACTGGAAAAATTGAATTCGTAAAATCAATTCATCCTCCTGAAATTTATGGAAAAATCCCTTCATTACAATCTGAGGGTTCTTATTCACGAATCAAAATAGATGAGTATAACTGGTTAATGTCTTGGCATTACAGTGATTCTATTGAAAATTACATTCAAACTGACACCGCTATGACAATTACTCGTTATTATGCTAGTGTTAAAGACTATATTCAATATGAACCCTCAATCTCTTTAGCGAACGAGTACGATAACCGAAAATTGAAATTTGAGTCTCATTCATTTGGTGCCATTTATTATCATGACAAGAGTAGAACGTATCATAGAATAGTATATCTTCCCTTAGAGTTTAATCCTTCTGATCATATTAAAGAGAATCCCTTTTTATTAAAGAATTTCAGTATTTTGTCTTTTGATGAATATTTTAATATAATAGGAGTTTCACATTTTAAATCTAAGGTGTACGATCCGAGATTAATTATAGTTGGAGAAAAGGGTTTGTATATTCCAAGATCGAATCCCAAAAATAAATCATTAAATGAGGACGAATTGGTTTATGATATCTATTCGAATTAAAATTTCACTATGTATTTCGATGTTTATTACTACGATATCTTGTAATCTTAAAGAAAGTACAAATCTTTCATGGCCTAGTTGGATTTTCGACCAATTAGCTGTAAGTGAGGATCATATTTTGGTGTTTAATCTGGATAAATGTCATAGTTGTTTATTTCAGTTCAGGGAGGAAATACTCCTAGCGTGTAAAAAGAATTTGAAATTAATTATTCTTACTTCCGACCAAAAAAAGGCTAAAATTTTTTTGAATGAAGATTGCCTAAATTATCAAATCTTGAAGGACATTCAAATTATTGATTCTTTGAAGATGGATTCTTCCACTAAAATCTTTTCTAGAAACAATAATTCATTTAATCAGCTTGATTTCTATTTCCCAGATGAACTATATGAATATTTACAAAATTCTAAATAAAATTTCTCTGTTGATCCTTTCAATCATTGCAACACTGTTTGGATGTAATGGTACTTCGGAATCCTCTAAATTCGAGTCACTAACCGTTGATAGTGTATATATAGCTCCTATAATAGACTTGAAAGACGCAAGCGTTCATTATAGAGAGAGTAAATTTATAATAAAAAAGGATAATGGGGCCAAAATTATTACCTATAATAATAATGAAATAGTTAATGAAGTTACAACTAGTGATATCGTGTATTTGGGAAGTGGATTTATGATACCTGGTGGTGGTATTACAGATGGTTGCGTTTTTAGAGGAAAATACATTTATTGTATTCAAAATTTTCCACCTCAATTAAAAAGAATTAATTTGAATCAACAAAATGAGAGTGTCATTTATCCAATTAATTTATCGGATGGTATTTCTTTACGGTTTATTGATGAACGAGATGATCAAACTATTTGGATTCAATTGGTAGACTCAAAGGAAAGTAAAAGGTTAACAATTGGTTATTTGAATCTTAACACGAGGAAATTAAATATTATCTTAGATAAATTTCAACCTTTTTCATCTGTTAAAGCTATAACAAGGATTTTTGAAAATAGATTTTGGATCTTACCTCAATTCCAAAATTTGATTTTGCAATATTCTTTTGATGGTGAACTATATAATAAATTTACTTTGCCACGGCTAAATGAGCGAGAATATACCGAAAGACCCAAGTATGCTTCCGAAAGTATTAACGATTTTATTTTCCTTTCCAATGAAGAAAAAAGTATTTACCTAAGCGACTATTATAAAGACTTTTTCTACGATGGAGACAGGATTTATATTTTACATTATGTATTTCAACGAACGAATTTTAAAAAATCTAATCCTAATTACTTACTGACTGTTTTAAATGAAACCGAAGAGATCTTATACAATGGGTTTACTAATTCTTATATACTTGGATTTGACCATCCAGGTGTATTTTTTAGTTATACTAAATCTGGGGAAACTGCTAAAATTATAAAATATCCTTTAGGTGATTTTCTTAATGTTGCAAAGTAAGGTTGTTTTGGATATTTTTTTGAGGTCTATTGTAATAGCTAGACTTTAAAGCCCATATTCATTGTGCTCCACCACGAAAATCACTGGGAGCTTCCAAACTGCTGCCACATTCAATCCCTCATGGAAATCACCTTCGGAACTTGCTCCATCTCCTGAGAAAACCAAGGTGACTTTCTCTTCTTTGGAAAGGGTGTCTGCCAAGGCAATCCCATCGGCGATAGCCAACTGTGGTCCGAGGTGTGAAATCATCCCGACGATGTGATGTTCATTGCTTCCAAAGTGAAATGAACGATCCCGACCTTTGGTAAAGCCGGAAGCTTTTCCCTGAAACTGCGCAAAAAGCTTTTCCAGAGGCATATTCCTACCCGTGAAGATTCCCAAGTTTCGATGCATCGGGAGAATGTATTCATCCGCTGCCAAAGCGTTTACCGCCCCAATCGAAATTGCCTCTTGTCCCCAACCGCTAAACCATTTGGAAATCCTGCCCTGACGAAGTAAAATCAACATTTTCTCTTCGATCCGACGAGGCATGATCAGCGATTCGTAAAGGGAAAGTAGCGTCTCGTCTGAGTAGTTTTTTCGATCGAAATTCAAGTGGGTAGTCTGGGTCAATTCTGCCATTTGTGTTGGATTTGGGCACTAAGTTAACCGAGGATTTAGGCTTTGCAAAGCCTAAAATCAGGCTTTTGCCAGGTTAGTAAGTAATCGAGGTAAAAAGCGGCTTTAGTCAATTTAAAGCTATAAAAAGCAAAACCCCGACTTTCGCCGGGGTAAAAAATAAATGCAAGGAGTTAAAAAGTTTTGCTGTAAGTCTCAAAAGTAGCCATCGTAAGCCCATCGCACGACTGTTTCTAATTATGCTTAGTTTATCAAAAATCTTCTCATTTAATAAAAAGGTAATACTGGTTTTGTAAATGGGAAAATTGACCAGCTCCATATGTTTTATAAGAAGTTTTGGGTACTTTCTCACATAATTTTAAGTTAATGAAGAATCTGCCAAGCTTATGAAAACTCTTACGATCTGCCTTACCGTTATTTTCTTTTTTGCTGGACTCAGCATAATTCCCACAGTAGCACAAGCTGAAGTGGAAATAAGAGGCGAGCAATTCTACATCAACGGCAAGACTACTTATGAGGGAAGAACTTGGCAGGGGAAAAAGATCGAAGGCCTCTTGATGAACTCCAGAATGGTTCAGGGGATTTTCGACGATCTGAATCCTGAAACGGTTTATAATTGGGGATATCCCGATACCGAAACTTGGGATGCTGATGGGAATACCAATGAGTTTGTCGCTCAGATGGTAGAATGGAAATTCCACTGAATGCTTTCCTTTACATTGAACCTGCAAGGGGTAAGTCCTTTAGGCTATTTACAAAATCAGCCTTGGATCAATTCAGCTTTTGCCGAAAATGGGAAAATGAAAAAAGCCTATTTGGCTGGACTGACACGAATATTGGATGAAGCCAATCGATTGGGAATGGTGCCTATTTTAGGCCTTTTTTATTTTGGTCAGGATGAAAATCTGAAAGATGAAAAAGCGGTTATCAAAGCAGTTTCAGGTATGCTGGACTGATTGCTGAAAAAGGAGCATCGAAATGTATTGATCGAAGTGAATAACGAATGTAATGTACGTTATGACCATGCGATTCTGCGGCCAGAGCGAGTGCATGAATTGATTGAGTTAATGAAAAAGCCCAGTAATTCCGGGAAAATATTACTGGTTAGTACGAGTTATGGTGGTGGAGCTATACCTTCTCAAAATGTCGTTCGGGCATTTGATTTACTTTACTTCATGGCAACGGAGTGAAGGACCCGAAGCGAATCACAGCGATGGTGAAGTAGACTAGAAAAGTGGCTGGCTACTTGTCAGGGCTGATAGTTTTCAATGAGGACGACCATTTCAACTTTGATCAGGAAGTGAATAATTTCACCGCAGCAATATCAGCTTATGCCTCTTGGGGATTTTTTGATTATCGGATGAAAGAAGAAGGCTTTGCCGAAGGCTACCAAAGTGTGCCTGTGGACTGGGGAATCAACGCTGAGCGGAAGAAAGGATTTTTTGGATTGATGAAGGAGATTACGGGGTAGTAAATGAATTTAAAATGAAGAATCTAATTGTCCGCAATTACGCCACTAACCTAATTTTCTTTGCTCAACTGGCAGGCAAGCCCGCCACAGCGAGGCAAGCAGATGACGTTCCGATAGCCATCGGAAGAAGTACCAGTAATGCTAGTGTTTAACATGTGTTAAGCTGCTTTTTGATTTCTACTGGTGCAATTGCGGATGTACATATTAAAAAACTGTTCGGTTTAAAAAGACATTGATCGATCGCAGAAAAATACCAAAGGTATTTTCGGTAAAAGTCCAGAATGAAATTCTGGGTTCAATAAATTATCCTACATCATGAGTGCCAAAGGCACGATCGGTATGTTGGAAGTTTAATTCTGATTGGAAGAAAGACTTCTCCGGATTGACCAGAGAGATTATGCGGTATTCAGCTATTTAGATACCAATAGCCATCGGCAGTAATCCTGAACCTTGATTATAGGATTTGCAATCCGGCAGGAAGAAAATAGCATATAGATGTTAAGTAAAATACCGATTTTGAAGATTACAAATCTTCGGAACGAGCTTCGAGATTACAAATCTCGAAGAGCGGGGATGGATTTCATACTTTCCTGAAGTTGATCCAACCTGCTAAGTATTGCGCTGACATAAGAACTTTTCAAGAAATAATAGGCGAAAGTAAAACCTTCGGTGTAAGCTAAAATACCGATCAATTCTTAGTGTGAAATGCTTTTTTTTAACAAAATATTGTAAAGACTTTAAAATTTTTTATCCAGCTAACCAGTTCGTGTCAAAACTTTTTCTTGCTGGTCAGCCGGGAGAAGGAGTTTCAGGAAATGGTGGAATTCGTAGAGCGAATGAAATTTGAGCGATTGGGCGTATTTACCTATTCTCATGAGGAAAGTACCCATGCTTTCGGGATGGAATATAGCTTGTCTCAAGAGGTGAAACAGGAGCCTGCTAATCATTTTATGGACGTTCAGGAGCAAATTTCATATGATCTCAATCAGGAGAAAATTGGAAAAACTTTCAAAGTGCTCATCGACAAAAAGGAAGGCGGACACTTTGTAGGCCGAACTGAGTTTGACTCTGTGGAAGTCGATGCTTCAAAGTTTTATTGCCGTGTCGGCGACTTCGTCCAAGCCAAGGTTTTCGAGGCGACAGAGTTTGATTTGTATGGAGAGGTCGTGGAAAATTAAAAAAATGCGGGGGGGAGCTCAACCTCAGCTTCAGTAGTAGAAGGATATTTCTAAAAAGGGCGACCCAATAGATTTGTATCGCCCTTTTTCTGTTTACTTGTTCAAGGGAATCTTTAATCCTATCCAAAGAATTTTTCTTGTCCTTCTTTCATCGAGCACTACTTCGTCATTTCCTATTGATGTGCCATTTTCAGAAAGGGATATCAAGGTTCGGTCTAATTGAGCTTCTATGCTGATTATTTTGTAGTCAAAACCAATTCCCACCGATCCGCTTAGATAAAAGGGTCTAAAACTATCGACTAATTTATCTTGAATTTCCTGAATGGCTTGCGTACCATTTCTATTTTCTGTTTCTGAAAAACCAGATTCAAAAATAGATGCCAAGCTCGGTGCTGAATTAATTGAGAATGTAGGCACCAGCCCTCCAAAGACTCTTAGATAGTTGAAGAAGTCTAAACGATGCCCTATGTATACAGGAATTTCAATAGAATTTGTTCTTACTCTTGCGTAATGGTAAAGTACATCTGGATTCTTAGCTCTCGCAGGCACACGGTAGCCAATATTATCTTGAATAAAACTAATTCCAGTAGAGAGGTAGAAGTCTTCGTAGTTCCTTCTCACAAAAAACCTAAATGAGGGTAAACTAAAGCTAAAATTATCCTTTGCTGGGCGAGAGGTTTCATTTGGTTTGAGCAAAGTGAAGGGATAATTGGTGAACTCGCCTGCCTGCTTGAATAAGTTCTCGTCACCACCATTGTACTTTGATTCCCAAAACCCAACGTTAAATCCGACTTCAGTTTTCGGTATGTTGTTTTGTCCAAATCCATCAAAACCAATCAGGATCAGCAGTAGAAGCACTAGTGTCTTTTTCATAGCAATTTAATTTTCTATTGGATTAGTTCGAATAGTTATATGCGACTACACCAAAAGTGTAAAATAAGGTTCCTCTTCTAAATTCTTGGGAGCGGATAGCATTTTTATCACTTGGATGGATTCCTCGGGATTCAGCATTTTGCCAATTTTCAAAGAAAAATTGTCTGCGATTATATTCAAATTTTCTAAATTCGCTATCCCTCTTGATAGTTAGCTCTGCTCCAATAGAGGCTTCCGGCCCTAGTTCAAGTGCAACACCATTTTTATCTACTTTTACTTTTGCAGCAATTTTTACTGTTCCAGTTAGTTTCAACTCCGTACTCTTCGAAGAATCATCAGTTTCTACTACAATAAATTTTGAGATTTGCTCATTACTCCAATTTTGATCAACTAATGTGGCTTTAGCTACCCAATGACTTTTTCTGCCTTGATATCGAGAAATGTATATTGGCGCTGAGTTTTTGGAATTTGGATTTGAAGTGGAAACATTTTCATCGGAAAAGTGAAATGTAATTTTGTTGTCTCCTCCAAATAAACCTCTAAAATTATTGGATATCCTAATTAGATTAACGTAAACTTTGTTAACATGATTTATTCCACTCAAGGTAATGGTGCTGCAGCAATTTGGGATTATTGAAAGGTTACTATTTTCTATTTTTGAGTATTTGCGGCTATTTAAATCAGTACTGTCTAATAAATCAGGAAAGTCGATAATAAGTACAGGATTTAAAAATGCGAAATCGTCATTCACTAAAACTGTGTCTTTCAAAATCCATTCTTCATTTATTTTGATAAGTCTATATCCCATATTTTCATCCTCACTGATCAATGGATTAAAAGTTATCGTAATCGTATTATTCTTGATGGAGTCAATTATTTCATGATAAGGCCAGTAAATTCTTAAATCTCCGCCTGTGATTTTGTCAAAATCCACTTTCCTAAGATCTATTAATGACCGAAGATTAATTTGGCTTAAATTAGACTTTAGTTTAATTTTTTGATTAAGGCTTGATTTTGGATCGAACACTTCGGAAAACAATACCTGATTTTGCCCTTCGAATTGTAAATCCGTTCCAATCCTTAAATAATCTAAAAAATTACTGTTTTCTTGAATCATGTTCTGCACTAGCCTTGTCCCATTCTTGAGTTTTTGCAATTCTTAATTGAGTTCGATAGGGTTTTCAGCCAAAAGTTTTTCTTCTTCAAGATTAACTCCTTTTATATCTTCACCAAAAGGCTCAGAACACCCCCCTAACAAGATAGTGGAGTAAATTGCAATCCCGTAGATTGCTTTTGTAATTAAATTTTTCATATTTATTTTTGAAGATTTAATGAAATTTAAGCGAAAAATCATGAACCCAAAGCTGTACTTCTATATTTTGATAAAATTAAAATAGAAATTACTTTAAATGTACTTTACTATTTATAATCGGTCATATATGGATTTAAAAGGAATTTAAATTTTTTCAGGCTACTCAAATTAACTAAATATATGGTTTTATTTAAGAATCTGTCAAGAAGTATAAATTGAAAGTGAAAAGCTGAATTTTTGTATAATATCGATCAATCCGTCATTTGAAATACTCTCGGTTATCGAAAAGATTGGACCTGCTTTGATAATTTTAGTAATTTGACTATTTCCTAACAAGACTTTTTCTTGCTGGTCAGCCGGGAGAAGGAGTTTCAGGAAATGGTGGAATTCGTAGAGCGAATGAAATTTGAGCGATTGGGCGTATTTACCTATTCTCATGAGGAAAGTACCCATGCTTTCGGGATGGAATATAGCTTGTCTCAAGAGGTGAAACAGGAGCCTGCTAATCATTTTATGGACGTTCAGGAGCAAATTTCTTATGATCTCAATCAGGAGAAAATTGGTAAGACTTTCAAAGTGCTTATCGATAAAAAGGAAGGCGGACACTTTGTTGGCCGAACTGAGTTTGACTCTGTAGAAGTCGATAATGAAGTGCTAATCGATGCTGCGAAGTATTATTGCCGAGTAGGAGACTTTGTTACCGCGCGAATTACAGATGCCACGGAGTTTGATTTGTTTGGGGAGGTAGTAGAGTAGTCTTTAGAAGTCAAATAATCAAAAAAGGCATCCAATCGGATGCCTTTTCTGATTTCTCCAAGAATGCTTCAAAAGCGAATATTGTATCCAAGATTTATTCCAAATTGTCTAAATGATCCTGAATTTTGGCCATACAATAAGTCCCTTTTACCACCAAGCTGAACTCTGTAAAAAGGTTGTAAGGATACTCCTGAAGATTTTCCAAAATTATATTGAATAATCGGTGCGACATAGAGGCTATACTTATCTGGAATTTTAGTAAAACCATTGGGATTGATTGTGGTTTGATCATAAACAGGATTAGAGTTAGGCGTTTGAAAGCCCGAACGTTGAGTGATTTCAGAATTGACCCACAGAGTTTTGATTAAACCTAAATCAATTCCTAAATCAAATTTGGATACTGTCTTTTTGTAGCCAATCAAAATAGGAAGATCGACTTGATTGATCTCGTGACTATTGACTCCAAAATAGTTTGTTTCAGATTGATTGTAAGTTGTACTATTACCAAAGCTCATACTCGTCCACGAAAGTCCTGATTTGAAGTACTAGGGTTTATCCTTTGCCAGTTGCCAACTTAACAGGACTCCGTAGTTTATCGATTTGCCAGAATTATAGCTGAACTCACCAGTTCCTACCTCCAAGTTTGGAAGTAGAACTGAACCGGATGGGTTGATTCTTGCCGAACTTGAATTGACTCCGACCGAAAACTGAACGTTAGTAAGGCCTTGGGAATAAGAAGTAAAGGCTATTGTGCTCAGTAGGGAAAATATAAAAATGGTCTTTTTCATTGGCTTATAAAAGACTAATGAGGTTATTCAAATTAATTCTAAAACTAAGTGATTAAATATTATTTTACAAGAAGGAAGAAATTTCAAAATTAGTTGGAGAAAACTGGGGTGGGAGTTAAACAGTTGATAGTCAACTGTTATTAATCTGATTTTTTTTACACTAATAATTATTCTGATAGAATAATGTTGGTTACAGTTGAACTGTATAAATACAAACCATCCAGTTTCAGGAAAATCAGCTTAGGGTTTTAACCATTTTCTGATAAGACTTCTTCCCAATTCCCAAGTAATCCTCCTATTTTTAAGCTATGAAGAAAATGATCTATTTCCTGATAGCCTGCTTGCCGATGACTGCTTTTGCTCAAAATTCATATGATCTCCAAGGCCACCGTGGCAGCCGAGGCCTGATGCCTGAGAATACCATTCCCGCGATGATCAAAGCGCTGGATTTGGGAGTGACTACTTTGGAATTGGACTTGGCCATCACCAAAGACGGGGAAGTGATTCTGTCGCATGAGCCTTTTATGAATCCCCAAATCTGCCTGACTTCAGAAGGCAAGGAAATAGACCCGAAGGATCATTCTTACAATCTTTTTCAAATGACTTATCGGGAGATATTGGCCTTTGACTGTGGGAGTAAAGTGCATTCGGGATATCCCCAACAAGTCAAGTTTTTTGCTGCTAAGCCTCTGCTGAAAGATGTCTTTGCTGTAGCAGAGAAGTATGCGAAAGACATGAATCTCCCCGCTCCACACTATAATATTGAGATCAAAAGCAGTCCTGAAGGCGATGGAATCTATCATCCAGAAGTAGCTGAGTTTTCTGATAAGGTGGTCGAGCTGATTGGCGAAGCGATAGGTTGGGAGCGAGTGAATATCCAGTCATTTGATTTCCGGGTGTTGAAATACATTCATGCGACCTATCCAGAAGTGCCGCTGGCGATGTTGGTAGAAGGTACAGCGAAGTTTGATAATTATTTAGGAGAATTAGGTTTTCAGCCTGAGATTTATTCTCCTTATTTTTCAGAATTGAATCCAGAAATCGTTAAAACCCTCCAAAGCAAAGGGATGAAAGTAATCCCTTGGACTGTGAATACCACCGATCAGATGCTAAAGCTTTTGGAAATGGGAGTAGATGGCATTATTACGGATTATCCAAATTTGGCACCTAAGCTGTAATTTTTGCCCTTTGCCTCCCTTTCCCTAATTTAGCCGATCAAAATTACCCCGAATGAAGCTAGTCGAAGTCAGTACTCCTGTCCAACAAACCGAATTTATCGAGATGGCCGTCAGGCTGTACAAAAATGAAAAAAATTGGATTCGACCATTGGACAAGGATATCGAAGGACTTTTTCATGCAGAGACCAATAAGCTTTTCCGCAATGGAGCAAAGTCCAAGCGTTGGCTTTTAGCGGATGATAATGGTCAAACAATTGGCCGAATCGCGGCTTTCGTCAATCCCAAAATGAAAGAAAAGCAACCGACAGGAGGGCTGGGCTTCTTTGAATGCATTGATAATCAAAAAGCTGCTTTTTTACTTTTTGATACTGGAAAAGCTTGGCTGGAAAGTGAAGGGATGGAAGCAATGGATGGTCCGATCAACTTTGGTGAGCGCGACAAATGGTGGGGTTTGTTGGTGGATGGATTCACTGAGCCGAATTATAACATGCCGTGGAACTTTGGCTACTATCAGAAATTCTTCGAGGATTACGGTTTCCAGATTTACTTCAAGCAATTCACCTATGCCAGGAATGTCCAGAATGTAGGAGGCTATAAAAAGTTGATCGCGCGGGCAAATGTGATTTTGGCAAATCCGGATTACACCTTTCGCTACATCAAAGGCGCAGAGTTGAAAGAAAAAGCTCCGGAGTATTTTATGACTACCTATAATAAGGCATGGGCTAGGCATATGGGAAAAACACTTTCTTTAAAAGAAGCGCAATTGATGTTTGGGAAGATGAAGCCGATTATCGATCCAAAGCTGATCTATTTTGGTTTTTACAAAAGTGAACCTGTTTCCATGTTTATACAGATTCCTGAGATCAATCAAATTTTCAAGCATGTCAACGGGAAATTGGATCTGATCGGAAAGCTGAAATTCCTTTGGTATAAGACTTTCTCTCCTCCCAATAAAATGCTTGGTCTAGTATTCGGTGTGGTGCCCGAACATCAAGGCAAGGGAGTCGAAAGCGCTATGGTTGTGGAGTTTGAAAAAATGAGCGGAAAAAGTGATTTCCAATACAAGACCATTGAGATGAATTGGGTTGGCGATTTCAATCCCAAAATGATGCGAGTCTGCGAGCAGCTTTTAGCCGATATCTATAAAACACATCACACGTATCGGTATTTATTTGATCGGATGAAGCCATTTGAGCGGCATAAAATCTTTGATTGATTTATGGTGTTGGATGCCCGATGTGCGATGTGCACCTGTGAAAACGAAATATCAAATGCCGAAATAAGCGCTCACTGACAACCACAGCATCAACGAAAGAAATTACAACTTGCTAAATGTCGAATGTTGAAGTGAGCTAAATTTTATAATTTTTCAATAGGTAACATCGAATGAAGAATGTTGAACTTCGAATGATGAAGTAACTCCTAACTCTAAACCCAATCTTCCTATCCGCTACGGCGGAGCATTAATTTAATTTCAAAATATTTCAATTTTCCAATACAGAAAAATAAAATGAAAAAATATGACGTAGCAGGCATTGGAAATGCCTTAGTAGATATTGAATTCAAGGTTTCTGACCAGTTCTTTGCCGATAACGGTGTGGAAAAGGGACTCATGACTTTGGTTGATGAAGAGAGACAAAATGCACTGTTGAAAGTGATCAATACAGAGGAAGCGAAGAAGCAATGTGGAGGATCTGCAGGAAATACCGTGATCGCTGTAAGTCAGTTTGGTGGCAAGTCTTACTATTCTTGCAAAGTTGCCAATGACCAACTAGGTCATTTCTATATGAATGATATGAAAGATGCCGGTGTCACTCATAATCTCAACGAGACTAGTCTTGCAGAAGGGATCACTGGCAAATGCCTAGTGATGGTGACTGAAGATGCGGAGCGAACTATGAATACTTATTTAGGTATCACAGAGACTTATTCTACTGCAGATGTAAATGAGGCAGCGATCAAGGATTCAACCTATTTATATATAGAGGGCTATCTGATCACTTCTGAGAATGGCAAGCAAGCGATGAAGCATGCAAAGAAAATAGCTGAGGATAATGGCGTAAAAGTGGCTATGACCTTCTCAGATCCTGCGATGGTGAAGTATTTTAAAGAACCGATGACAGAGGTAGTCGGAGCCAGTGTGGATTTACTTTTTGCAAATGAAGAAGAAGCGATGCTGTTCACAGGGAAAGATAATCTAATTGATGCTCGAGAGGAATTGAAAAAAGTAGCCAAACGATTTGTAATCACGCAAGGTAAAAACGGAGCGATGATTTTTGATGGAGATACTTTTATTGATATCGAACCCTATCAGACCACAGCAATCGACAGTAATGGCGCAGGAGATATGTTTGCAGGAGCATTTATGTTTGGAATTACTAATGGCCACAGCTATGCCTCCAGCGGGAAACTAGCCTCCATGGCAAGTTCGAAGATCGTCAGTCAATTTGGCCCTCGACTACAATGGCATGAGGCAAAAGAGATTTTGGCAAGATTAAATCCATAGTAGAAATAACCCGAAGCAATATGTTTCGGGTTATTTTTTATAAAAAACTCACTAAATACTTTTTAGTATGATTAAAATGTCACTTTTTAGTGAATTAATTGTGATAAGGGGTTTTAGGAAGAGTTAAGGAGTTTAAAACCGCTCTTTGTAGGCGTTGTTAAAGCAATTTTATTTTAGAATGAATTTATTGAAAACAAACCCAATTTGATTATGATGAAAAAAATCACCGTTTTAGGGTTGGTTGCCTGCATGTTGACCTTGCCAGCACTGGCCCAAAAGAAGATCGAATACAATGAGTTCGATTTAGACAATGGCTTGCATGTAATAATGCACCAAGATAATACGACGCCGATCGTAATCACTTCTGTATTATATCATGTGGGCTCAAAAAATGAGCAGCCTGATCGAACAGGATTTGCCCACTTCTTTGAGCATTTGATGTTTGAAGGATCGCCGAATATCGAGCGGGGCGAATACATGAATATTATTCAGAGTCGTGGAGGCACATTAAATGCTTTCACCTCAAATGATATCACGTATTATTATGAGTTGCTTCCTTCCAATGAACTAGAGCTTGCCCTTTACATGGAAAGTGAGCGAATGTTACAATCCAAAGTTGATCAAACAGGGGTTGATACTCAGCGAGAGGTAGTGAAAGAGGAAAAGCGTCAGAGCTACGACAATCGTCCTTATGGAAGTATTC
>Ga0222706_1000019_pt1 | contig 106661 bp, 82 predicted proteins | sample AntAcemetage1572_FD_179829 | JGI IMG/M metagenome (GOLD analysis project Ga0222706, IMG submission 179829) | Saline water microbial communities from Ace Lake, Antarctica - #1572 | ecosystem: Environmental > Aquatic > Non-marine Saline and Alkaline > Saline | place: Antarctica: Ace Lake...
GTACGCGACCGAGTGTAGCGATGAAAAAAATATATGATGCGCTCAAATTTAAGGACAGACCCTATGTGAGGAAGTCAAAAGTTGTGACCCAATTGTAAAAACAATTAGCGTAACTAGTTGTATTACATAATATTGTCTAATTCGATTTTCAAGTTGGGTTAAATCTTTATTTCAAATGATTTCCAAGAAACTTGTTTTCGTACCAGAATCCCAATGACAGAAAACCCAAAAGATTTGGAAATTTATTTTTTTTATCTTGAAGCAATTCCAAAGTTAATCTTCAAAACCATCTCCGGTAACGATTGGGAAGTCAGAAAGCTCCGAGCCATTTGGTCTATAGGCTATTCCCTTCCAAACAGTTTTAAGATACTGTAATCTTTTGTACGCACCATGTCCGGGCTGTTGATCAGAGAAACTCAACATGGACCTCAGATAGGCAAATTGATTGCTCAACATCGGCTGCATATACACGCCCTCCTGCATGATAAGTTCAGATTCGATCACCTGCGGCTGATCGATTTTATCGGTTTTACCCAATTTTCTCAACTCCTTTTTATTCTTTTTTATTCCTGACAATACCCTTTTTGAAGCATTTTCTAAAGCTATGATCTCCTCCAAAAGGTTAGATTGTGCTTTTAAGTCATCTAACCCAACATTTACTTCCGCAAGCCTGGGATCAATTTTAATCTCAAATGTCTTTTCTGAAACTACCCCTTGATGCGTCATCCGAGCTGTGTATGCACCGGGTATTACTAAAGGTCCTCGTTGAAAACTTTTTTCAGGATCTTGATCCCAAGGTCCGGGCAATTTCATATCTCAATTGAATCTGTTCAGTCCCTTTTCTGCAGTCAGAAGGGTTTTAGGATCAATATGGTAAGATCCTGTTGACATATCTACAAAAAGCTGTTCCTCTTTCCCTGGCTGTTTGTTGCTTGAGAAGGATCGTATAGCCTTTTTGTTTTAATCAAAAATTTCCAGCGTCACTTCATTACTCGTCGAATCCTTTAAAAGATGGTCAAACTGCCCGGCAGCTACCGGATAATTTGGTGCATCGTCATCACTAGTTCTATATCTGAATCTATAAGTTTCTTTGAGCTGAAAAAGCAAGTCATTACTTCTTAAATTGGCTGAGGTCAATTGATGAAGGGGAGTGATGTTATCCATAATCCAAAATAACCTTCCCATAATTGACAAAATCAAATCTCCCCTGAAAATCTTGATATCAGCAATGGGCACAATTGGCAGGTTTTGTTGGAAGGATTCCCAGGTTTCGCCATCATTCAAGGAAATATAAAGACCGTATTCTGTTCCGGTAAACAAGACGCCTTCATGCTCAGGATCTTCCCTGACCACTCTGGTAGGATTATCAATAGGAATGCCCTTTCGATCTGTTAGCAATGACCAAGTAGCACCGTAATCAGTCGTCATACAGATATATGGTTTCCAATCTCCAAACTGATAATTTAGAATCGCAGCGCGAGCTTTTCCCTTTTGATGGGCAGAAGGTGTGATACGACCTACTCCACTTTCTTTAGGAAAACCTTTAGGTGTGGCATCCTTCCAGGATTCTCCACCATTCTTTGTCACATAGATAGGGCCGGCATTTGCTCCTATCCAAATTACCCCTTATTCCAAAGGAAGTTCATTGATTTCATAGATAGCACTGTAATATTCTTCCCCTGTGACATCGCTTGTGATGGGAGAACCGGAAACGACCTGTTTATCGAGATTGAAGGCAGTCAGATCCGGTGAAATGATTTGCCATATTTCCCCATCGTTGGTGGTTTTATGTAAATATTGAGAACCGTGGCAAACTACATCAGTATTGTGAGGAGAAACGAAAATGGGACAACCCGCTGAAACCTGAAATTGAGATTTTTTGGATTGTGATCATAAATAGTATCGGTACCAACATAAAACTGAATCTCCCGACCAGTAAGTTTATTATAGATACCAAATCTGCTTTTATAATTGGAATAGACAATATTTGGGTTTCCTGGCTTTGGTACTGCCGGTCCTGATTCACAGCCTCAGGTATCCAACCAATAGCACACCCAATCCGACTGGACTTGGAAGGGGAGGAAGGCTTGGCAATGCTGTAGTAGTATTTGTCTTGTTGGCCATCGGCGGGCTTCTTTGAGACCCATCATGGCTACCAAGATTCTGCAGGGATAGTGAACCTACCGGAGCTCTTTGAAAACAAGGTCTCAAATAACTCCTCCTCCACTTTCAAAGCGACCTGTTAATAAATTGTGCCATGCACTGATCTGCTCTTACAATTGCTCCGGCCGCTCTGAAAGAAAGGAATTAGGAATACTGAAGGCATTAAGTTGGGCTTTGAGCGAGATCCCCTTAAACATCCTATTATCTGTTAACTATTTGTAAAATAGCTATTTATATTTATTAAGGGATCAAAAAAGAAGGATGATTTTATCCAAATTTTGACTGATCCACATTCATACTATCAGCTAAATACTTTTTGAAGTGGACTCAACTATAGCATATTTTTAAATCTTGCACCCACTCTACAATCGCAAAGTTCACCTCTGGTTTCATCGCAGGATTTAGGGTCAAACAGTACAATGCGCTGACCATCCTCCATCGTTACGACAAATTTAAATAGGAAATAATCATTTGCCCGTACAGTGGATAAGTCTATTCCTGTAATATCTGCCAGTTGTTGAGGTGTGAAATTATAGGTCTGAGGAAATGAGGTGACTGTTTTGTACAGAATGTCTGAAGGCAATATTTTGCTTGGTAACGGAAACTGCGGCTGATTGGGAAATACTCCTGCAACAGAGAGCACGATCGGATAAACGGGAGCTATTCTTTCTGACCTATAGAAGTTTACATAAACTTCTATGTCTTTTGGCACTGCTCTGCCTTCTGCGTCGTAATAATCCAATTCCCATTCAAACTCCTGGGTGCTGGCAAAATCAGGATCGGCAAGATTAAAGAATGAGACCTTAGCTGTCTGTTCTGTAGGTAATGCGGATTTTGCGGTATTCATAGTCACTCTTGGAGTGGCTGTAAGTTCAAAATCTTCCCAGTCATAATCTACTGTTTTACATGAAAACAGGACAAATGCAAATACACATATAAGAATTTCTTTTTTCATAATTTCTCTGATTATTTCCTCCAAAAAACAGGAGTTATTTGTTGGTTCCTTTGTAATTCTTCTCTTATCTGTACTACAGTTTCATTCGTATTCAATTCATTGTCCGAATAAAACAGCCGCTCAGGAAAAAGATCCAGAGGTGCCATAAGGTCTTCCAATTGCGGAAGTCCGGTTCTTCTGAAGTCATTGTAGGATTCAACTCCATTTCCATACATGGCAATCCATTTTTGCGTCATCACTAATTTCAGTTGTCCTTCAGGACCGACACTTGAAAATTCGGCTACCAATTCATCAGTGAAAGAATCTATTAAATTGGCACTAAGGGGAAATGCAGGGGAGACTCCATTGATTTCCTCCATCTGTGCCCTGACCGCCTCCTTCATAAGTAAACCGGCGTCCTCACCCGTTTCTAATGTGAGCGCTGCTTCAGCTCTATAGAATTTTACCATGGCATGGGTAAGCAGTGGCTGAATACCTGCTCCTGTTCCATCACCTTGAGCAAACAAAACACTTTTAAAGGAATTTGAAGTAGTGCCGGTCACTGCTCCTTCATTAGTCAAATATTCGTTCGTTGAAGGTAAGGAAGGGATTCTGCCATTGTCATAAACTCCACCACTTGGATAAATACCCACGATAGCGCGTGTATTGTTATCTGCAGGTGACGAGGTACCATCACCGGGATATCTTCCATAATATCCCTCTCCAACTGAAGAATTTCCAACCCCTGAATTTTCATTTAATCTGAAGATATAATAACGAAGTCTTGGGTCATCCTGAGCCTTGAGGCGATCAACCACCACCATACTCACATATCCGTCCCTACCCGGCGCATATCCTTCTGTGTACCATGGGTGTCTTGAATTTGGGGCGGTATTGGTTCCAAAAAGAAAGGTGAAATTATCTTCATTGCTATTAATTAGATTACCTTCTTGAATCAAGGCAGCAATTTCCCGAGCTGATCTGTTTGGATTGTCTTTTCTGCTCTGTAAATACAGTTTAAGTTTCAGGCTATTGGCCATTTTTTGCCACTTTTCTTTAGATCCCTGATAGAAAAAATCTGCGGAGGAAGACACTATAAAACTCTTTTCCATATCAAGCAAAGCTTCATCAATGAGGGCCAGAAGATCCTCATAGATGACAGCTCCGTCATCAAAAGCCGGATCGGGTGACTGGCCGGCTTCAAAATAGGGAATATCTCCCCATAGATCTACCATCATCCCAAAAAGGAAAGCTTTTTGAATCTTGGCTATCGACACATAACCCCAAGCTTGTTGCGCTGTACCGGTTTTTATCATGGTATTCAGATCAGGCAAAGCACTTGTATAATACCCAAACCAGGTGTTTTGAAAAGTGCTTCCTGTCTGGTCATATCTGTTTAAACTGCCGGATCCTCTGTGTTGCACCACTGCTGAAGCCCCTCTGTTGACCTGATCAAAACTTCCTACAATGGAAAGTTGGGTTGAAGGGAGCAGTAGGTTCAGCTGTGGAACGGTCGGGTTGTTGGGATCCGCATTGATGTCCACAAAATCATCACAGGAAAAGCTAAACATCAGCAGCATCCCCAACAGTATATAATTGATCTTATTTTTTATGATTTTCATGTTTTATACTTTTAGAAATTTACGCTTAGGTTGACGCCATATCTTCTTGTCGCAGGTACACCAAGTTGATCATAACCCATATTGTTGGCTCCTTGAGTACTCAGTTCGGGATCGTAATTCATATATTTGGGTGCATTGGGAGCCAAATACCATAGATTTCTTCCACTTACAGAAATAAAGGCACTGCCAAAAGGTGTCCTGGTCAATAGATTTTTTGGAATTGTGTAACCCAAAGAAATTTCTCTCAACCGGAATACTGTTGCATCAAAAATATTGGCTTCGCTAATTCCCCCCGGACCAAATCCGCTGGAAAAGAAATAATCATTGTATCCGATAGCGGTATTGTTTGGTATCGAATTTCCATTTTTATCCAATAAGGGTGTACGTGTGGAAGCATCTCCCAATACGCCCTGAAAAACCCGATGAGCAATTCTGTCTTCGGAATCTTTTATGATACCTCTAGCATAAATTTGTCCTATGGTAGTGGAAAGAATATTTCCACCCTGTTTCCAATCAAACAATACATCCAAAGTAATTCCTCTCCAAGACAATCTGTTGCTTAATCCAGCAAAGAAATCAGGATTGGGATCTCCGATAGACTGATCAACAGCTGAAGCCAAAGGTTTGGCTGTATTCGGATTCACCAGAACGTTGCCATCATCATCTCTTGCAAAGGCAGTTCCCAGAATTTGACCGTATGGCTGCCCTGCTATATGTACATTGCCTCCATAAGATAACTGTGCAAAACTGCCAATGTCCATTACCAGGTTTCTGTTTCTGGTGAAATTGGCATTGATGGTCCAGTTCAAACCTCTTTCAGATATAAGAGGGTTTGCAGTGAAGCCAATTTCAATCCCTCTGTTTCTTGTTTCTCCAAGATTGATAATTCTGGAAAGAAATCCTGAGGAAGGTGCCGCGTTGACTACAAATACCTGAGATGTACTCAACTTATTATAATATGTAAAATCTATTACAAATAGATTCTGCAAGAACCTGAGTTCAGTACCTACTTCATATTCTGTAATGAATTCAGGCTGTAAGGTAGAATTTGTCAACAGTGTGGACAGGGTCTGTGTGCTGACATTTGAATTGTTGGCATTTGAAAATGGTGCACCCAAACCTCCGTAGTTGCTGTTTGCATTGAATACATTAATGGTTTGATAGGGATTCGCTTCATTTCCTACTTTGGTGTAGCCCATTCTTATAGAACCGAAATTCAAAGCGGAATTTTGCAGGTTAAATGCCTCGGTGAAAATGAAAGACCCGTTTACTCCACCATATAAATAATTTCTGCTTTCTGCCGGCAATGTTGAGGATACATCATTTCTTCCGACAAAATTCAAAGAAACATAATCTTTATAATCAAATGTTAAATCCCCAAAAAACGCGTAATACCGTTGCTGAATAAATGCCTGATTGTTTGGAATATTGGAAAGGGTGATGGTAGTAGTATTTCTAATATCATCTATACCTCTCACGATAATCCCATCTCCGGAAAATGCCGAACGGTCAGTTGTCCTCTGATTGATGTTATTGCCCACTATCGCTCTTAATTTCAAATCGGGCGTAAGGGCAAAATTCATGGTAGCAAGTAAATTATTGTCAAGTTCCTGTCTGGAAATGTTGTCCGTATTGATAGTTCCATTTGCATATACGCTTGAACCTTTGCCTAATACACTGACCCTTCTGTCTGTATAACCGTTGAAGCCAAAGGTATTTTGGATATTTAACCAAGGCGTGATGTCTTTCCCCACAACAAAGCTTCCGAAATACCTGTCAACAGTACTGGTGGATAAGCTGTTATTAACAGACCAGTAAGGATTATCCAAAGCGCCTCTGTAATAAATACTTTCTCCTGTTTCAGGATGCTCATAAGGAAAGTTTGTCAGATCATAGCTACTCGGCATATAAAGCAATGCATTCATAACAGATCCTGAACCTCCCATTGGGGGAGCCTGCTGCTCGGTTCTTACATAACTCAGCGTACCTCTGATATATAGACCATTGTCAAGATTTGCATTTCCTCCCAGATTAAAAGAGGTCCTACTGACTTCATTATTCGGTACCACTCCTTTATTTCTGGCATTACTGAACCCAACTACAAGTCCGGCTTTCTCTGTGCCTGCATTGATGGAAATACCGTTTTCAAAGAGGTATCCTGTATTAAAGAAATTTCTTTGATTTTCACCTGAATAATTTTGGTAAGGGACTTGAATTGGAGTAATCCCATCTGCCTCAAAAAACTGAGGGAATGCCGAAGAATTGACCATACTTGCCAAAGGATGTGGAATGGTAGGTCTTGAGGTATAGGCACTTCCATAAGACCCAAATACTCCGGGTCTGTAATCCCCACTTGTTCCTTGTCCAAATCTAGTTTGATATTCAGGGAGGCCTGAAATTTCTTCAAATGAAAATGAACTTCTAAAGGTCACTTCCATCCCTTTTCTAACTTGAGATCCGGATTTGGTAGTAATGATAATTGCTCCGTTCGCCGCTCGGGAACCATATAGAGCAGCGGCAGCAGCTCCTTTTAATACAGTCAGGCTTTCAATGTTATTTGGATCAATATCGAACGCCCTGCTTGGTGTGGATTGACTTGATTGAGTCTGTCTTGAACCTGTCTGTTCAAATGTAGAGTTATCAAATGGAACCCCGTCGACCACAAACAGCGGTTGATTGTTATTGCCCAAAGAAGAATTACCCCTAATTGTAATGTTGGTGGCGCCTCCGGCTACTCCTCCACTACTCTGAATATTCACACCTGCTATTTTACCGGTCAGCGCCCTGACAGCATCCGGCTCATTTATTTGGGTAATCTTATCCGAATTCAAGGTCGTGACGCTGTACCCCAGTGTATTGGCATTTCTTTCGATACCTGCTGCGGTAATTACGATCTCAGATAACTGGAGGCTTTCCGCCAATATCACTTTTATCTCAGACTGATTGCCAACATTGATCTCCTTTGTTTCATAACCTACATAGGATACTACCAACATGTTTTCTCCCGGAGCCACTTCTATGGTGAAGACCCCATCAAGACCGGTGATTGTACCTCTTGTTGTTCCCTTGACAAGCACATTGGCACCAGGTAGTTCGATACCTGTATCGTCATAAACGATTCCTTTAATTGTCTTTTGCTGACCATGCAAGTCATTTTGAAAGCCTATTAAGCACATCAGCGAAATAATCAAACTAATTTTCCAAATACTCATCAGAGGTGCTTCTTCAGTAAATTTTACCTTCATATTTTTGTTTGTGGTTACAAATACGTACTGCATTAAATCCAAACTCTTTGAATTAGTTGAAAATTCTGATTCGATGCGATCAATGGTTCTCAACTAGTATTGGGGCTAAATCTGATAATAAAATAAAAAACTTAAAATACCACTTATGTAAATTTAGGTTTCTTTGTTAACCAGTATTTTTGTGAAAAATAATATTATTGAAAAAGTTGGTTTAAAAGAACATAGTTTTATAGCCATTTATGTTTTAATTTAAAGGTATGGTTATAATTACCCAGGTATCAATAAGGGAGATATCGTCTGGCGTGAAGGTAACTTACCAAGCGCTCCACTCCACTTCCGTATTATAAAGGTGAGTTGACCTGTTCGGGGCAGAAAGCTTTGTTTCTTTCTCCGCAGGGGCAGGTTTTGTGATAGCTTCTGTGCTCGGTACATACCGGTCTGATCGTGGGTAGATCGAATACCTGCTTTTTGAAGGAAAGCTCGGTAGAAATTCCTGAAAGGTCGCGACCACCTCCGCTGCAGAAACAGGGGATATGGTCAGTGATCAGCTCAGTATTGTTCTTCATCTCCAGGGTGTGTGGCCAGTATGCTTGGTTGCTCGCCTGTTTTTCTTTGCGAATCCGCTCTTAAACTTTATGTCTTTTTTGGATGATTCTCGTCTTTCGAAGGGGGTACCGGACTGTTACCGTTGTTCTTGGGATTACGATACCGAGCAAGTTCGCTCTCCAGATCGACGATCCGCAACTCGAGAAGACTGATCCTTCCCATAAGTTTAAGGTTCATATTGATCAAATCCTGAATCTGTTTATCCCTGTTGTCCAATAGCATGATGCATTAGCTAATAAATATTGAGCCTTAATTCTTTATAAACCAGTGATTTTGGCTATTTTTATTCATAAATCACGCTAGATAAATCATCCCCACACTGATCATTGAATTCCACATACAGAACGACCCATCACAGAATCTAAAGGGTTACGCAGGTTAAAAATCTTGACCTTCGGTTAATAAAAAAAGAGCCTGGGTAATTAACTTATTTTTTAATAGAATTTTCAAATTATGAAAAAGGCCTTCATATCGCTAGTTATCATCCTAATGACAGTATCAGCTTTTGATCAAAAAGGATCCAAGCAATTTATTTTCAATACTGGCATAAAGGAAGCCAGAATGTATGAGGACGGAGGGTATCAATCAAATAACTGCTCTGAGGGATGTTCCCCTCTCAATCATACTTCCAATTTGAGTTTTGATTTCAATGTATTGTACCAAGTTTAGTCTAGAACTACCAATCAAAAATTTGTATCCGATCTAGGAATCAATCAGAAATCCTGGACTGAGGTATGGATCAATACTCAAGGACTTGGCCCTATTAATATGCCATACCACTTACAAAGGAATTTGACTCATATGGGCACTTTCTATGGAATCAATTACGATTTTCCCCTCAGAGAAAAAACCAAAATAGTAGCTGGGTCATTATTGAATCCAGAGATCTTAGTAAGCAGTGGCAATAACGATTCCTTTAATTCTGTCGCTGGTAGCATTCGAATGACTCTCGGTTTGGAGCATCAAGTTTCTGACCAGATAGCTATTCGACTAACACCTTTTTTCCAATCGGAAGTAATGAATTATGCCAATACACCATTGTTTATAGGCACACAGAAAAGTAGGAATACCTACACTCCCTATGCTTTTGGGGTAAACTTAGGAATCGTATTCAAAAGAATTAGGGATTGAGATGAGTAAAAGTTCTCAGTCTGAGCTAAGATAGATTTTTAGCAATTGATTAGGGAACCTTCTCCATACAATTAAAATGAGGAAAATGGCAGAAACTTATTATTCATTAGTCAATTATTCAGAATCCTTTTGACTTGAATTACCTAGAGTATTGGGTGCTTAAGATCTTTTTTCCAGAAATGTCTCAATCAAATCCTACTCCTCTAACCCATAGAAAGAAAGCGGCAACTGCACTTGATTTTCTTGCAGGCGCTGTAGCTTCACCCAAACTTCCTGATCTTTTTGTAATTGATTGTATTCATCGGCTTGAATTCTTGAGGCACTTTTATCGAGCTTGATAAATCCCACAAAATCCCCAAAACTCAATTCCGCAAAGTACCCATGCTTATTTTTTCCAGTTATGGTCACCTTCAAGGTCGTCTGATCGTCATAATGATCTCTTAACAATTGGAAATTCGGGCTGAACTTCCGATCACTCAGGATGGCACTCAATTTATCCAAGCTATGAGTTTGAGTCAGTTTGAAGCCTACCAATTGATCAACTCTGGATTCATAGGTTTTATCCAAATCTATTTCCCAGTTCGAAATACTCAAAGGCACAAAGACCTTAGTCGAAGTATGAGTCACAAACCAGCGCTCATCCTCCATTTTCTTTAAGGTTCCCTGAAGAATACCCTTTTGATCCGACTCATCAGCCAAAGCAATTCTTCCGGTATTCCCCACAAAACGTACCTCAGAAGCGAATGCTCCTAAAGCTGGATCAGGAGATTTGGCAGGTATAAAAGTAACTTCATCACCGGAGGAAAAATTATGCACTTTATCAATTTTCCCTTCTCGTTTTAATTCTTTTTGTCGCTTTCGATCATTTTTAAAAAAGAAAGCTCCTCCCTTTTCACTTTCAATGAAACCGTAGTTTTTGTCGGCTAAATAACGAACTACCTGACCACTGACTCTTTCTCGCTCTATCATAGGCCAAAGGTACAAAAGGAAATCATTCTCATGTTCGATAAAAGCCAATGAACTGATATTTGGGATTATTCAATTCCCATTTCCCTTTCCAGTGGTTCCAAAAAAACTGCCATTATCTCATGTTTTACTTTTAAATAGCTAGTGACAATTCAACCTTCACTATTTAAATCGCTGTAATAGCTCTAGATCTTTGACCAAAATAATTTTTAAATCCACCATGACGAATAAGTTTTTCCAATTTTCAATGCGCTATACTTTCATTTCTCCAGAGATAGAAAAAGAATCGTAACACAGCTGCACCGAACAGGCCAAAGCAGGTTTGATTTCTCAATTTTTGAACCTTATTTGATATCCTTCCCAAATCAATCTCCAAATGCGCCTGAATCTGTTCTTTTCTTTACTATTCTTCCAACTCACTTTAAGTTCACTGGCCCAAAACTCTGAAATACCTGCGGAGCTGGTAAATCCTTACGTAGACAGCGAAAATTCACGCTGGTTCTTTTTCAATTCTGCCACAAGACCTTTTGGAATGGTGAATCTCAGCCCTGATACCGATGTCAAAGGTGCTTGGGGCTCAGGCTACCGCTACGGAAGTGATTCGATCAAAGGTCTGAGCCATGTTCACGCTTGGCAGCTTTCCGCTCTCTCTGTTTTGCCGGTCTCCAATGTCAGTTTGGATGGGAAAAGAGATTTCGGCTCACCTTTTTCGCATGAAACAGAAATCGTAAAACCGGGCTATCACCAAGTCATGTTGGATCGGTACGGCATCAAGGTTGAGCTCACCTCCACCCTACGCACAGGGTTTCATCGCTACACATTTCCAGAACAGGGTAAGCAGCAAGTAATGATCAGATTGGGAGGACTGCTGGGGCCTTCTGAAATAATTGACGGAGAGCTGATTCAAGTCAATCCAACTACGCTTCAAGGACATTTGATCAATGGCTCCACCATCAGAAGACCTAACAAGACACCCATATTTTTTGCAATCAAACTCAATAGGCCCATTTCTACTATCAAAGGTTGGTCAGTAAATGGCGTCAGCTCTGATCTTACCCAGATCAAGGGCAAAGACTCAGGAGCACTTTTAACTTTCGACAATGCTGAGCAGCAATTGCTCATGAAAGTGGGGATTTCATACGTCAGTGCCACCCAAGCCATGCTTAATTTGGAAACGGAATTAGCCACTTGGAATTTTGAGGACATACGTAAAGATGCCTTCGAAGAGTGGAACAGCTACCTGAGTAGAATCAAAGTTGAAGGTGGGACGCTTCAAGACAGAAGGCGTTTTTACACCGACCTATTCCACGCACTTCAAGGCAGAAGAACGCTCTCCGATGTCAATGGAAAATACGCAGATATGACCAGCGGAACTCATCTGACCAAGCAAATTCCTTTGGATGAAAATGGTAAGCCGAAGTTCAGACATTTTAATTCGGACTCATTTTGGGGCGCTCAGTGGACCCTTAACACCCTTTGGCACTTGGTCTACCCAGAGATCACGGAGGAGTTTGTGAATTCCATGCTGCGCTACTATCAGGACGGAGGCTTGATTCCGAGAGGTCCTTCGGGAGGGAATTACACCTATGTGATGACCGGTGCATCGAGTACGCCATTTATTGTGAGTGCTTATCAGAAAGGAATTCGTGGATTCGATGTAGCGATGGCCTATGAAGGCTTGAAAAAGAATCATCGGCCTGGTGGAATCATGGAAAAAGCAGGCTATGAGCACAAAACAACACAAGGTGGTGGACTATTTTATTACTTGAAAAGTGGCTACGTGCCATGGCCAAACCCAGAAGGCAGTAGATTTGGATTTCATCAGGGCGGCCCGAGCTTGACGATGGATTATGCGTACCAGGATTGGACATTAGCACAGTTGGCGAAAGCGCTGGGCGATGAAGCTGGGGCGCAAGAATTCTTGAAAAGGTCAACCAATTACGTGAATAGTTTTGATATAGAGTCTGGCTGGATGCGTCCCAGAAATGTGGAAGGAAAATGGAAAACACCCTTCGATGCCTATGAATACGATGCAGGTTTCAACGAAGCGAATGGAAGTCAAAACACTTGGTTTGTTCCTCACGATTTAGAGGGGCTTGCAAAATTGATGGGAGGAAAGGAAAAAGCAGTAGAAAGACTAAACGCTTCATTCGAAGACGCAGAAAAACTTGGCTTCACTTCGGGCACTTCTCATTCGCAGGAAACTAATCCTGAGTACCGGAGAATCCCGATCAATTACGGAAATCAACCTTCCATCCAGACGGCTTTTATTTTTCATAAACTCGGAAGACCTGACTTGACTCAGTATTGGTCTCGGGCAATTGTGAAAAAAGTCTACTCAGACTTAAGTTCCAAAAATGGATACAACGGCGATGAGGATCAGGGATTAATGGGGAGTTTGGCTGTATTGATGAAAATCGGATTATTTCAAATGAACGGCGGTACGGAAGAAAACCCGGCATACCAGATCGGCAGTCCAATTTTTGACCGAATCGTAATTAGCCTAAATCCAGCTTTCTACTCCGGAAAGGTATTTATCATTAAGACGCTGAATAATAATCCTGAGAACGTCTATGTGGAATCCGGAAATTGGAATGGAAAACCTATTAGCAATTGGGAACTTCGGCACAATGAACTTACCAAAGGCGGAGAGCTTGTCTTAGAAATGGGTTCAGAGCCTAAAAATAGCCATTAAACCATTCTGCGAAAGAACGATTTGGACTCAATTTGAAGTCTTCCAATTTCAATTTTCATACTCCAATCACTTCAATTTTTCAGCTTTCTCACATCAGCTTTCTGATTTTCCTAAATCTTACATCCCTCTCTTCCCTGGCACATACTTCTCTTCCATCCGCTTTTCTACATCTTCCCGGTAAAAAGGCACTTCCTTGTAGTTCGCATCGGCATAGCGCTGAGCTTGATCGTAGAAATGTGGTGAATTAGGATCCGCGCTTTGGCCACCGGCAAGTATGCTTTTGGCTTTGACCTTTTCACCAAACTCCACGACAGCCACAAAGCTATTTCCACGATAGCCATAGAGTCGCTTCGCATCTTCTGTGCTTCTTGCACCATAGGCAGCCAAAGCTCCCCATGTTCCAGAGGCTAGGCCTACGGGAATATAAGGCTTGCTATCATCAAACTTTAAATCAATTGCTCCAGTCAATCGCTGGAATCGGTTGATCTCACCCCAGGGCGTATTCCAACTCCCAAAGTCAGCGTTCATCGCTTCGATGGTCTGAGAGAAAGTCGCTAAGATTTCACTGGAACTTGGATTTGGCACCTTGCCACGATTGGCATTAAAAGGAATCAGATAATTGATGTTTCCATGATTTCGCATAAAATTCATCCCGAAGAAATGCGCCAAAGACATCGCTACAGACTCTCTAGAAGTTCGGTAATCCCAGTTCTGAATTACCTCAATCGGCTCAGTCAACTGAGGATCTGCTATTCCTTTTTCATTATAAGCCTTCAACAGCATCGGTATCAACACCTCAAATGCCGGGAGGTAAGGATCGTAGGCCAACGCTATAAAACTGTCCAAAGTTAGGTTCTTCGCTTCTTTCAATACTTTCACAGCATGAAGTGCGCGGAAATTTTCTTGATCAGGTGCCATGTATTTTGGATAATCTCCCTGCTTGGGACTAAACTCACCCGCAGCTGTAAAAGGAGTGGAATTCGTGTTCTGAATCCAACCTGTTCCAGGATTCAAAATCAAAATGCTTTCGTCCACCGTATGGATACCAGTCCAATCGGTCTTTGGATCCGAGCCATCAACCGGACGTTGGAAATCGAAGCTGTCATCACGCTTCGGAATAAAATTACCATGGAAATAAGCAATATTCCCTTCTGCATCGGCAAAGACCGTATTGTTTGAAGAGTTGGTTCGGATATCCATCATCTTCTTGAATTCGGAATAGTTTGCCAATTTGGTTCGAGTATAACTTTGTGTCAGCGCATTGACCGGATCCCAGTTGATTTTGGTGGCTACCCACTTATCCTCGATTTTGTGGGTAATCGGGCCATGATGGGTTCGGTAGAAGGTGAATGATTTTTCTTTGATTTGTTCACCTTCCTTGTATTTCAACGTGACTTGCTGGGATTCCACGTCACGCACTTCATCCCCGTATTGGTATTGAAATTTCCCGTCTTTTTCTATCACTTCTTCAACGAATTCGTCTATAAAATCCACAAATGTGGAAGTGTGAATCCAGCCGGTTTTTTCATTGAAACCTTGATAAACAAAAAACTGTCCCCAAGTCACAGCGCCATAGGCATTCAATCCTTCTTCGCTGACCACATGCACTTCCGGTCGGAAGTAAAATGAAGTATGTGGATTAATAAGAAGCATAGCATTGCCAGACTCAGTCAATTCACCGGAAACTGCAATTCCGTTAGAGCCTTTTGGCTCATCCAGGATTTCTTGATGGTTAAGTCCATTTCCATAATCATTAAGTACTAACCCCTTATTTTCTTCATAAAAAGCCTTGATTCGATTAGTGGGAATCTGCTCGATATCTCCACCGATCGAACCCTCGGAGAAAAACATCGGCATCCAAGGCTCATAGTGCGTGATCACCTGCGGAGTGAGCTCAGGATGAGTTTCCAAATAGTAATTAACCCCATCGGCAAAAGCCTGGCAGAGAGATTTCAACCAATCAGGCGCGCTTTCATAAGCCACTTTTGCTTCGGTTTCTGTCATGTAGAGATTAGCACGGAGATCGGAATAGATTGCCTCCTCCCCTTCCAACTCGGCAAGTCTTCCTGTAGCCCAGATGTAGTTTCGCTCCACTCGTCTGAAATCATCCTCGCATTGTGCATAGAGTAATCCGAAAACCACATCTGCATCGGTTTTTCCGTAAATGTGCGGCACTCCAAAATCATCACGGATGATTTCTACCCGCTCAGCTTTGGCTTCCAAGTCTGACTTGGGTTCGGCTTTTTTACAGGAAAAAATAATACTGGCTATAAAAATCAGGAGTAGGGATTTCTTCATCATTGGATTTTTTTGCTTTGAAAGTCTGAAAGTAGTCGAATCTGGCTGAGGGCGCAAAATGAATTTTTAACGGTGGGAATCGTAGTGATATACGGGAAATTTTTGCTTAAACTGATTTAATGCAGCTTCGGAAATGGTTTGGCTCAATTCATATCCGGCCAGCATCTTTTCTATTTGAGCTGCGGAACTTGCCCCGATCACCAGCGAGGCAACCACTGATTGAGCAAGACCAAAACGAATCAATATAGCCTCGGGAGAAAAGTCCTGTGCATTTGCGAATGCTTGAAAATCGTTGACCTGCTTGGCATCGAAATTCAAAAACGGTTTGGCCGCTTTGTCAATAAGTAATCCTTTGACAAAAGTACCTCGAACCAAAACCTTGGACAAAGTATTTCCTAGCACTGGAAAAGCATTTTCCTCTGGTCTTCTATCCAGTGGACTGTATTGCATCATGATGGTGGCTGGCTTACTTTTGGACAGTACTTCACGGATCACATTGGGTCGAATGGAGGAAATACCAAATGCACGAATCTTACCCTGCTCCTTCAAGAGCTCAAATGCCTCCAATGTCTCATCCCAAGGATCCTCGATAGTCCCACCGTGAAGTTGATAGAGGTCAATATAATCGGTTTGCAGGCGAGACAGACTCTTCTCTACCGCTTTGAGAATATAACTTTTACGTGGATTCCAGTCCCAACCTGAGCCATCTGTCCGCCATTCATTTCCAACTTTACTGGCAAGAATTAGTCGACTTCGGACATTTTTAATAGCTTCTCCTACAGCTTTTTCATTCCATCCTTGGTCATATAAGTCAGCTGTATCTAGAAAATTGATTCCTCCGGAAACAGCCGCTTCAATGACAGACTTTGAGTTGGCCTGTTCAGGTCTCAACGACATACATCCCAGTGCTATCTCGCTGAGTTTAATTTGAGATTGTGTTAGTAGCCTATATTTCATTTAAACAAAATTCAGATTTTCTGCATCTTATCAAAAATTTCCAGGAGTATACTAAGTTTAAATTTTTTATTAATACCTCAAAAGGAGGCCAATCATTCTTTAATCCTTATTTTTGAGGGCTCAAACCTATAAAAATGAAAAGAATTGCAGTTTTTACTTCAGGAGGAGATAGCCCAGGAATGAATGCTTGTGTTCGTGCAGTAGTACGTACAGCTATATTCAAAGGACTTGAAGTTTATGGTATTTACAGAGGTTACGAAGGAATGATCGATGGTGACATCAGACAATTGCATTCTTATTCGGTCAGTAATATTGTCCAGCGTGGTGGCACAATTCTTAAATCTGCTCGATCAGTAGGTTTCCGAACTCCTGAGGGAAGAAGGAAAGCTTATGAAAATCTAATGGAATTAGAAATTGAGGGTATAATAGCCATTGGAGGTGATGGGACGTTCGCAGGTGCAAAAATTTTTTTTGAGGAATATGGTATCCCAACGGTAGGCTGTCCGGGAACGATCGACAACGACTTGTATGGAACTGACTATACTATTGGTTTTGATACCGCTGTAAATACTGCTTTAGAAGCAATTGATAAAATCCGCGATACTGCTGCGGCGCATGACCGAATTTTCTTCATCGAAGTAATGGGACGAGATTCGGGATTTATTGCAGTAGAATGTGGAATAGGAGGAGGAGCGGAATTTGTAATGGTACCAGAAACTAAAATGGACGTAGACTTGATCGTCAGATCGTTTGAGAAGCTCCGGAAAACCAAATCATCAAGTATTATCGTAGTTGCCGAAGGTGACGATGAGGGCAATGCAGAAATAGTCATGCAACGAGTCAAAGATAAAATCAAAGATAAAAACAAGGAATTCAAAGTAACCACACTGGGACATATTCAACGTGGGGGAAGTCCTACTGCAAGAGATCGTGTCTTAGCCAGCAGATGCGGAATGTCGGCTGTGGAAGGTTTACTTTTAGGTAATCAATTCCATATGGCAGGAGTAGTTAATCAGGAAATTCTATATACTCCCTTTGCCGATTGCATCAGTAAACTCAAACCAATAAATCCTGATCATCTAAAACTGATAGATATTTTAAGTATTTAATATGGGCTTTATTCCAATATTCCTAACCCTGGGGTCAGCATTGATTCTATTTTTCCTCATAGTTAAAAATACCCTCCAGCAAAAAACGAATTTACAAAAAGAATTACTCTTCAAATTAAAGGAACTCAATCCTGAACTCAGCTCCAGCTTGGGTGAAAGAGAAAATCCTGAGGATTTGGTTACTGTCCTTAAAGCCGAAAAGCTAAAAAAAGGTCTTGAAAATGAGGCCATGGGACTTTTAAAAGAAATGAAAATCAATAGACATCATTATAATAAATTGATCTCAAAAGCACCGTATAAGTGGGTTGCCAAACTCTCGGGGTTTCACACAATTTGATCCCTGATGTAGTTCCCTATAATGTCCTTGTCTTCAGGATTAAACCATTGAATATCAGGATCCTTTTTAAACCACGTCAATTGTCTTTTTGCGTACCTTCGGGAGTTTCTCTTGAGAAGTCTAACAGCTTCTTGTCGGTCGTATTTTCCTGCTAAAAAGTCAAAAACTTCTGTGTACCCCAGTGTATGAAGTGCATTCAAGTGTCGCTTTTCAAAGAGCGTATATGCTTCATCAAAAAGTCCTGCTGCAATCATGCTATCCATACGCGCTTCAATTCGTGCATAGAGCTCTTTTCGAGGTCGCTCCAATCCGATCTTAATTACCTGAAAGGGTCTATTTTTTTTTTGCTTTGCTCGATAGCCACTAAAAGGTCTGCTCGTACCCCGATATACTTCCAATGCACGCATCAACCGTTGGGGGTTTTGCTGATCCACAAGTTCAAAATAAACCGGATCACAACGCTTGACTTCCTCTTGCAAAAATGAAAGTCCTTTAGTCTCGTATTCATTTATGATATCCTGACGAATCTGTGGATCGATCTGAGGCATTTCGTCCAACCCTTCGGTCACCGCGTCAGCGAAAAAGCCAGAGCCTCCGGTCATTATCACCACTTGGTTTTCAGTGAAAAGCTTCTCCAAAAGTTCTAGCGCCTCTTTTTCAAATTGTTTGACATCATAATCCTCTTCAATGGATCTAGAGTTGATGAAATAATGGGGGGCTTTTGCTAGGTCTATTTGACTTGGTTTAGCGGTTCCTAAGTTCATCTCTCGATAAAATTGTCTACTATCACAGGAAACAACACTCGTCTGGTAGGAGTTTGCCAAATTCAGACAAAGTGCAGTTTTACCGACAGCAGTAGGTCCAACCACGAGAATCAAAAATCTTAGTGTTCCCAAGGATATTTTATCTAATTTCTGATTTCAAAGATTAAAATTACATAGATGAAAAGCAAAAAAATCCTGATTGTAGATGACAATGATTTAAACCGAAAGCTTTTCGAAAATTTAATCGCGCAATTCTATACTTATGAAAGCGCAGTAAATGGACTGGAGGCTATTGATTACTTAACCAAAGAGTCTTTTGACCTGATCCTTATGGATATACAAATGCCTGAGCTGGATGGGTTTGCTGCATTAAGAAAAATTCAACAAGACGAACTGACAGAAAGCCCTGTGATCGCTATCACAGCTTATGCCGGGGAATCCGACAGAAACAATTTTTTGAAGATGGGATTCTCCCATTTCATTATTAAACCAATTCGGCCAAAGGAACTCTTAGAAGTCATTCGAATTCACCTTTATCCAACTATCGATCACTATATTACTTCAAATTCAACTGAAATCTCCGACATTTTACTTGATATTTCGGTGATCTCCCAACTGATGAAGTACAATTCAAAAGAAGCTATAAAAGGAGTTTTTAGAGACTTTATTTCTGACACATCAATTCTTTTGGAAAACGCAGAATTAGCCTTAAATCAAAAGAATGAGCAAAAATTGATCGAAAATCTTCATACATTAAAAGGTAATTCAGGTACCTTAGGGGCAAATTCAATCTATTTATTGGCAAAAACTACAGACGCCAACATTAGAGACAAGAATTGGATCCAATTGAAAGAATCTCTGGAAAAACTGAAAAAGGAAAAGTTAATTTTTGAAAAGTATATTGAGGAAGAACTTATATTTAAATTATGAGTGATGCAAAAAAAATATTGGTGGGAGAGGATAGCTCTATTATTATCAACCTGACCAAAAGTGTGCTAGCATTCGAAAATTATGAAATGAAGGCTGCTCGCAATGGCGAAAAAGTACTTGAGCTGCTTGAAAAAGAAGACTTCGACTTGATTCTGATGGACCTGAATATGCCAGTCTTAGGTGGCGTAGAATGTACTAAAATGATCCGAGCCTTGGCTAATCCTATCAAATCTAACTTACCAATTATTGCTATTACCGGAAATATCAATAATTATACAATGGATGAATTTAGGAAAATCGGCTTCAATGAGTTCATTCAAAAACCACTTGATTTTGATAAGTTGCTTGCCACTGTTAAGAATTATCTCTGCTAATCTATGGCTATAAAGCACACCAAACATTTCCTCGATAAACTTGAAAATTTATTTAACGAAACAGAATTTATACTTCGTTACGAAAAAGGCAATTTTAAATCTGGCTATTGCGTATTGAATGAAAGTAAAATAGTCATTGTTAACAAATATTTCCCCTTAGCAGGGAAAATAAATGCCTTGGTCGACATCTTGATAGCGTTAAATTTTGACCAACAGGATTTCATAGGTAAGTCTAACCAGGATTTTTTGACAGAAATTCGCCAAAACAACTTTAAATTTTGAAAATCACCTTACTAGGTAGCGGAACTTCTCAGGGCGTACCCGTTATTGGCTGCGATTGCCAAGTGTGCAGTTCTCTGGATTTTAGAGACAAGCGATTCCGAGCCTCTATTCATATTGAAGTCGACGGATTGAGTCTAGTGGTAGATACTGGACCTGACTTCCGAATGCAAATGCTTCGAGCAGGAATAAAAAAGCTAGATGCAGTCTTGATGACCCATGAACACAAAGATCATACCGCTGGACTGGATGATATCAGACCATTTAACTTTCTTCAAAAAAAGGATATGCCTGTTTTTGGCAGACCGAAAGTCCTTGATCAGATCAAACGCGAATTTTCCTATATTTTTTCGGAAAATCGGTATCCTGGAATTCCTCAAGTAGCAGCCATCGAAATTGATGATTCCAAGTTCACAGTAGATAAAGTCCACATCACTCCTATTCCTGTGATGCACTACAAACTACCTGTACTTGGATTCAGGATCAAAGACTTCACTTACATCACGGATGCAAACTATATCTCTGAGGAATCCCTCGCTTTAGTAGCAGGAACTGACACTCTCATATTAAATGCCTTGCAAAAAGAGCCGCATATTTCTCATTTCAATCTTGCGGAGGCTGTTGCTATGGCTCAAAAGATTGGAGCCAGGAAAACTTACTTCACCCATATTTCACATCGACTTGGTCTCCACTCGAAAGTGGAAAGCGAGCTTCCTGAAGGGATTTCACTTGGCTATGATAATCAAGTAATTACTTTGCCCTGATGCATCTTAATTACCACTTTATTCGGTACCTCTGTCCTTCATTAAAATTAATGTTTGAAGGAAAAGAGATTACTGCCTGCTTTTCCCAAACTAAAAATGAATTGATTTTAGAGGCTGTAGGTACAAATGAAACCAAGTTTCTTAAGGCACAATTAAATCCACCGCAGATATTCTTATCCTTCCCCGATGATTTCAAACGTGCCAAACAACATAGTATAAATTATTTCAAAGAATTGATAGGTGATCGAATAACGGATTGCCAAGTGCTCTCTTTTGAGCGAGCATTCTACTTCAAAATGAAATCTGGAAAAATGCTGCTTTTCAAACTTCATGGAAACAGAAGTAATATTTTACTTTATGAGACCGATTCTCTGGTTCCTTCTCGGACATTCAGAAATGAACTAGTTGAAGACAAAACACTTGACTGGACGACCTTGGGTAAAAACTTAGAAATAAGTTTTGAAGAGTTTGAGCGTCTAGAAGGAAATGCCTCGAAATTCCTTCCTACACTCGGCAGTATACCTAGAGATTGGCTTAAAGCCAGGGGATACCTTGAAGGGAACTTAGCTCAAAAATGGGCATTGATGGAAGAACTTCTTGATTGTCTGGAAAGTCCATTATTTACGATTGCATCTGAATCAGCTGAGGTGTATCTCAGTCTTCTTCCTGATTCAAATTCGATTAGCAGCTTTTCCAACCCGATTCAAGCAGCTAATGAATTATATTCATTAGCTTTTATAAAAGGAAATTTTGATCGGGAAAAAGCTACGCTTGCCAAAAAGTACCAAGATCAGCTGAAGCGACTTCACTCTTATCTGGATAAGTCAAGTAAAAAACTGAAAGAGCTCCAAGAAGCAGCTCCACAATCAGAGCTCGCGGATGTGATCATGGCTAATCTTCATCAGTTCCAGCACGGAGTAAATGAGCTTGAATTGCTCAATTTCTATTCTGAAAAACCAGTAAATGTCCAGCTCAAGCCTAATCAAAAACCTCAGGATCTAGCTGCATCACTCTACCGGAAAAGTAAAAACAGAAAGCTAGAGTGGGTTCAACTAGAGAAAAATATTTCTTTCAAGCAAAGCCAATCCCTTGAGGTTGAACTTAAAATCCTTGAATTGGAAAAGGTAAATAACCCTAGGGAATTTAAGTTATTTAAGAAAGTAAATAGTGAGGATAAAGTTTTACAAAAAGAGTCAGAAGTCCTTCCATTTAAAGTATTTGAGTTTGAGGGGTACACTATTTGGGTAGGTAAATCAGCTCAGGCAAATGATGAAATGCTACGGAACTATACCAAAAAAGAAGATCTGTGGCTTCATGCACGAATGGTGGCAGGCTCACATGTACTGATCAAAAAAAGTGTCACTCAAAACATTCCGCAGCAAGTACTAGAGACTGCAGCCCAGCTTGCCGCGTATTACTCCAAAAGTAAGACTGACTCTTTGGCATCAGTAATCTATACCCCAGCGAAGTATGTCAGAAAAGTAAAAAAATCAACTCCAGGCTCCGTTGTCATAGAAAAAGAACAAGTAATCTTAGTCAAGCCCGCTAGTCCTGAAGAAATCTTTGGAAAAGGAAACTAATACCTAAGATAATCTGAAGGTGGCACAGGAGAACGAAGACTGATTTTCTTAAAACCCTTGACTAAAATAAAAGTCCCGGCGATTCCTGTTGCACCTCCTACATACAGTAAAGTTTTGCCCCACTCAGGTTCAGTACCCAGAAGTTGTCCTCCAATAATCGTAATAGTGTAGCCTATTGTAGCTACTAGAATCCCTGTCTTCAATTGCTGTTGAGATTTATGCAAGTTCAATTTGACTTCATACACATCCTGCTTTAACTCGATAACAGCTCGCTTAAGTGAATCAATTGAAGGTAGATCTTCAGATTGTGCGAAGGCACTGAAAAATGCTAAGAAAACAATGCCAATACTTAGCCCAATTTTTAGAAACATATTTTTATTGATTAATCCAGTTTTTGAACTCATTGACACGTTCGCGAGCAACGACAATCGCTTCTTCACATTTGGAATTCATGGATAGTACAAGCCTACCGTTATAATATGGCTTAATGTCGGTCAAAGATTCCAAATTTATAATCATTGATCTATTTACCCGATAAAATTTCATTGGATCCAACAGTACTGATTCTAGTTCAGTCAATGATTGATCAATAAGCTGTCGTTGATTTGATCCATTTTCTATGAGATAGGTCATACCCTCTTCAGAATAAAAATAGCTAACATGATCCACTGTGACAAATGAAAACCGGTTTCCAAGTTTGGTTAAGAATCGTTTTTTGTAAATTTTTTGGGAGTAGTGAGTCAAAAAATTCGAAATGAATTCTTGATTGATTGGAGACGACTTGAATTGCAAGGCCTTTTCACAAGCCTGAATCAAGCGATTTTCATCGATCGGCTTTAGCACATAATCAATACAATTGTGATCAAATGATTGTAAAGCATATTGATCAAAGGCAGTGATGAAAATAATTGGAAGGCCAATTTTCTGATCTTGAAATGCCTTGAAACTTAGGCCGTCTGCCAAGTGAATATCACAAAGAATTAAATCCAATTCAGGATTGCTACACCAAGCACTTTTAAATTCCTTAACGCTTTGAGCAGTATCTACTATTTTCCAATCCGGAAAATTCTTAGTCAAAATACTGCTAATTCGTTGCTGAGCTAGCGGCTCGTCTTCTACTAAAAGTACGTTCATCGGTTTCTATTAAAGGTAATATGACCCTAAATGAATGTTGTTCATCTTCTACTAATATAGACAAGTTCAGGAATTTATATCTATCAGATATATTTTGAAGCCCTATTCCAGTGGATATTTCATCGCTGTTTTTTGGCTGTTTTTTATTGAAAATTTCCACTTGGTTACAGTTACAGCTGATCTTAATCTCCAAGGGCTCTTTTAAAGTAAAATAATTGTGTTTGACTGCATTCTCAACTAAGAGTTGTAGAACCGCAGGAGGAATCAACTTTTCTGGACAATCGCTTGCCACCTTTAGATCAAATGACAGCGAATCTTTAAATCTAATTTCCAATAGCTCCAAGTAACTCTTGAGGAAGTCAAACTCCATCACCACCGTGACTAATTCTTGATTTTTGTTATTCAATATGTATCGATAAATAGTACTGAGGCGTTGTAGATAGGCATCGGCCTTAGTCACGTCTTCATAAATCAATACTGATAACGCACTGAGATTATTGAAGAAAAAATGAGGATTGAGTTGTATGTTTACTGACTCAAGCTTTGCTTGGATATTCAAAGTTTTAAGTTTTTCAGTTTCAAGCGACTTTTCATCAAATTTTTTGTTGAAAAAAAAGATTGCATTCACACAATTTAAAAAGAGATTAATGCGGAAAGTAAACCCAATTGTCAGTAATAAATTTTGATAAGATATCCCAAAAGGGCCTCCAAATACCAGTCCCGTCAATTCAACTGAAGTCAAAGCAATCAGTGATACCAAAACAATACTTACAAGGAACTGAACAATCAAGGGGTGTATTGATGTCACCTTTGGAAGAAAAATTTTTTCTGCGATCCAATTGGCAAACCAAACAGCGTGGGACAGCACTAAAATAAGCAGGAATAACTTTCTTGTAGGCAAATCAACTTGAAAAAGTCTATCCCCGTCTAGTATCACAATATTCCAGAAGGAATAAAGTCCCAAAAGACCTGGAAAGATGAATTTGAACCGATTATTAAACATACTTTTCTTACTCCTTTCACTGGCTATTTATGGCAATTGGCCGATAAATGATTTTTTTATTTTTGTTTGACAAAAAATAAATTTGGTAAATAAAAGGGACAGAAATTCTGTCCCTTCATATGAAAATTAACTAATCGTTGGTTGTTACAAAGTAGGGAGTATAACTCCATCAATCACATGCACTACACCATTGCTAATAGCAACATCAGCTACGACAACACTGTAGGTTTTCCCTTCGGTATCAGTCACTTTTACTGCATTTCCAGTACGGTTGACTGTCAGCATTTCACCTGCCAAGGTCGGCACCATTTGGTCACCTTCTGCAAGATTGAAAGAGAAAGCAGTCGCTGGCACTACATGAAATGCAAGAACTTTAGTCACTGCTTCTATTCCAATCTCATCAATCAATCCTTGGAGAGAAGTCAAGTTAAAAGAAGTCAACAGATTAGTGAAAGCTTGGTTGGTAGGAGCAAATACCGTGATTGCTTCAGCATTCAATAAAGTACTGCCAAGACCTGCAGCGGTCACTGCTTCAAGAAGAACGGTTAGATTTGCAGCAGTCGCAGCTTCGACAATAGTAGGTAAAGTATAATTTGGAAGAAGTACCCGATCAATAACATGCACGACCCCATTCTCGATTGCCACGTCAGCAGTAGTTACCTTTGCTACATTTCCTCTGGCATCCGTTACAGTCACACCCGAAGCAGATTTGGCTACAGTCAATGATTGACCTGCCACAGTGGTGAAGGTATTCATGGCGGCCAGATCAGAAGCGAAGGCCACAGCAGGTACTACATGGAAACCAAGGATAGTCTGAAGGTTCTGAATACCTCCGATTTTTGCAACTAGTTGATTTAAATTAGCAGCGCCAAAGGCTTCAAGAGCAGCTCCGAAAGCAGCATTTGAAGGTGCAAAAACGGTAATTGCAGGGGCACTCAATAATGTCCCACCAAGATCCGCAGCAGTTACCGCGGCAATTAAAGTAGTCAATCCTGCAGCATTTGCTGCTTCTACTACATTTGGAAGCATCAAATCTGGAAGCATCATGCCGTCAATTACATGTACCACTCCGTTCGAAATCGCAATATCAGCTGCTACAACTCGAGCAGTTCTTCCCAAGACATCCGTTACAGATACCGCAGAGCCAGATTTAGTCACTGTGATATTTTGGCCAGAAAGCGTCGTAAAAGAATTAGTTGCTGCTAAATCTCCTGAAAAAGCAACAGCAGGTACCACATGGAAACCAAGCACTTTCTCAAGGTTTGCAGCGCCCCCAATTTTAATTACTAATTCATTTAAGTTAGCAACTTTAAATACTAGAAGCGCAGCGGCAAATGCTTCGTTGGTTGGTGCGAAGACAGTAATCGCACCAGCGGAAAGCAATGCATTTGGAAGCCCGTCTACTGCCGTTACCGCAGTTAATAAAGTAGTCAAACCTAACTCGGTAGCAACTTCCACAAGAGTAGGCTTTGGCAATTCAATACTTGGGATCAATACCCGGTTAATGATATGAACTACTCCATTTTCAATTTCGATATCACCCTGAGTTACTGTTGCAGTATTCCCCGCTGCATCAATAACAGTTATAACTCCCGGAGCTTTATTTACTTGTAATTGTTGACCGGCTAGCGTAGTAAATGTATTGCTAGAAGCTAACTGTTCTGAAAAAGCTACTGCAGGCACTACATGAAAACCTAACACTGTTTGAAGATTCATTGCTCCACCAAGCTTGATTACTAAATCATTCAAATCGGTAGCTTTAAACTGGATCAATGCATTTGCAAAAGCTTCATTGGTAGGAGCGAATACAGTAATTGCTGCTTGATCCTGTAAACTAGCTTCTAAGCCCGGAACTGCTCGAATAGAAGCTACCAAAGTAGTCAGCCCCGCGTCGTTAGAAGCTTGTATAAGTGTAGGAAATGGAATTCCACCTTGATAATCATCACTTACACATGAAAGAATCGTTGCCAGGAATATTCCAAAAAAGAGATACTTAAATAGTTTTGTCATAGTTTGATTTGGTTATTTATGAATTATAAACTTCAAAGTCCTCTTTGGGATTTAACTTTATCAGTGAACTGTAGGTTTTGACAGCTGAACTGTACTTACATCGAATTGAATTGAAAAAAAAAGAGACGCCTGTTGAGCGTCTCTCTTGGTTTAGTCTTAATTTTTGGGTTATTCCACCAAATGAATTTTTAGCATATTGGTTTTACCTTTTGCTTTTAGCGGCATACTTGCAGTATTTATAATGATATCTCCCGCGTTCACATGATTGTCAGCTTTCAATCTATTTTCGATATCCTTGAATGTAGCATCAGTTGAAATTTGGTTGGTATATAAATAAGCTCTCACTCCCCATACCAGACTCATCTGCGTAAGTAATTCTATATTTCGGGTAAATACAAAAATATTTGCTGAAGGGCGGTGAGAGGCCAACCGAAAACCTGTAAAGCCCGAAGATGTAATCCCAACAATAGCTTTGGCTTTCACATTTCTAGAGAGCCGTGCTGCCATCAGAATAAGATTCTTGCTAAGAAATGTTTCATCTCCCTCTTGAATTTTGTACAAATTGTGATAAATATTTGCATTTTCTTCCAAGTAGCTAATAATGCTGCTCATCGCTTTCACTGAATTGACAGGATATTTGCCTGAGGCAGTTTCCGCAGAAAGCATTACTGCGTCTACTCCATCAAGTACTGCGTTTGCGACATCATTGGTTTCAGCTCGAGTTGGACGCGGGTTCACGATCATACTTTCCATCATTTGAGTAGCGATGATCACAGGCTTGCACGCGATCTTGCACTTTTCAACCATTTTCTTTTGCCAAAGTGGCACAATTTCCATGGGCACTTCCACTCCCAAATCTCCTCGGGCCACCATAATTGCATCGGTAACTTCAATGATTGCATCAATATTTTCCAATGCTTCAGGCTTTTCAATTTTAGCAACTATTTTGCAAACTTTTCCGGCTTTTTCGATTCGCGCTCTCAGGTCGATAATGTCCTCAGATGATCTTACAAAAGAAAGTGCGATCCAGTCGACATCTTGACTTAAACCAAACTCCAGATCATTGATATCTTTTTCGGTGAGAGACGGTGCAGATACTTTAGTGTTTGGCAGGTTGATACCTTTTCTGGACTTCAGAATTCCACCGTGAATAACGGTACAGTTAACATTTTTACCGTCTGTGCTATTTACCAGAAGTTCAAGGTTTCCGTCATCTATTAAGATACGATCTCCTACCAGTACGTCATTTGGAAGATTCTGGTACACTGTACTGACTAATTCACTCGTCCCTATGACAGGATCATTTGTTATGGTGATGGGCGAACCGGGCTTGATTTCAACCCCATTATTTTCAACTTCACCAACACGTATTTTAGGGCCTTGAAGATCTTGAAGAATCCCTAAATGAGTTCCTAATTCTTCATTTAATCTTCTGATGAGTTGAATGACTTCTTTATGAACTTCATGCGATCCGTGAGAAAAATTCAATCTAAACACATTAGCTCCAGCTGCTGCAAGACTTTTGATGGTTTCATAATTATTTGAAGCAGGACCAATGGTGGCAAGAATCTTTGTTTTGTTAAATTTATTCATACTTCTTTTAATAGGTTAATAAGTTTTCTTTTGACTTTAGCTTTTTGATATCCAATTTCGTAATCTCTTGAACAAGCTGATTTTTTGCGAGCGAATCAACAAATGTATCGATACTTATCTGAAGGGTTTCATCTTGAACAAGTAGGAAATAATCCATAGATTCAAGCTCAGGGATCAAATAAGACACTTGATTTATCGGATTTAAAGCTTTGTTTTTTAATAATTGAACAAAGCCATGTGGCAAAGAAAGAAAATATTGTGAAATTTTGAGATTAGGTGTAGCCACAAACTCAAGCTCTAGATCGGCTACTTTACGAAGATCAAGTTGAAGATCTCGATTGATAAGCCAAGCCATCTTATAGTCCTTCACAGTGGATACAAGGCCCAATAGCTCAAAATCATACGTATGCTTGACTAGTAATCTGGCCTTCTTCATTTGGAGAGAAAATGAATTAAAATAAAGTTAGAAATAAAAATTTAGATATAATGAAACGCAAATTGCAGAAAAATTTACTTCCGTCTTTTCTTTGCCTATTAGGTTTTAAATATATTTCTTTGCGCACTGTTAAATACTAAACTGATTACAAAATGTCTGAAATTTCACAAAAAGTAAAAGCTATCATCGTTGACAAGCTTGGCGTAGAAGAGTCTGAAGTGACTTTGGAAGCAAGTTTTACAAACGATCTTGGAGCGGATTCTCTGGATACAGTAGAATTGATTATGGAATTCGAAAAAGAATTCAATCTTTCTATTCCAGACGATCAAGCGGAGCAAATTGGTACAGTTGGACAGGCCGTATCTTATTTGGAAGCTAACGTTAAATAATAATTTATAAGTTCATTCCATGAATTTAAAAAGAGTTGTTGTAACAGGCATAGGTGCTCTCACACCAATAGGCAATACTGCCGGAGAATTCTGGCAAGCATTGGCTAATGGTGTGAGTGGTGCTGCGCCGATTACCAGGTTCGACGCTACGCTTTTCAAAACACAATTTGCTTGTGAGGTTAAAAATCTTGACATAGAGCAATTTATGGATCGGAAAGAAGCTCGAAAAATGGATCCTTTCAGCCAGTTTGCCATGGTGGCTGTTGAAGAGGCAATGATAGATTCTCAAATCGATCTTGAAAAAATCGATAAATCCAGGGCCGGAGTAATCTGGGGTTCGGGTATAGGAGGGTTAAGGACTTTCCAAGATGAAGTAACAGCATTCGCTAAAGGTGATGGTACTCCCCGATTCAATCCCTTTTTCATCCCAAAAATGATCGCTGATATCAGTGCTGGTTTCATTTCGATCAAATATGGTTTTCGAGGTCCAAACTTTGTTACAGTTTCTGCCTGTGCCTCTGCTACTAATGCGTTAATCGATGCGTTTACTTACCTCCGATTGGGCAAAGCTGACATTTTCATCAGCGGTGGCTCAGAAGCCGCAATTACCGAAGCAGGTATTGGGGGATTTAATGCAATGAAAGCCCTTTCACAACGAAACGATTCCCCTGAAACTGCATCAAGGCCATTTGACCAGGGAAGAGATGGTTTTGTATTAGGTGAAGGAGCTGGAGCGTTGATCTTAGAAGAATATGAGCATGCAAAGGCACGTGGAGCTAAAATCTATGCAGAGCTTGTCGGCGGTGGAATGACTGCTGACGCACATCATATCACAGCTCCTCACCCTGAAGGTTTGGGTGCCAGTAACGTAATGAAAATCGCCTTGGAGGATGCTAACCTTACACCCGAGGACATCGATTATATCAATGTGCACGGTACCTCCACTCCACTTGGTGATGTAGGCGAGATAAAAGCAATTCAGCAAGTCTTTGGCGATCATGCGTACAAGATGAATATTAGCAGTACAAAATCAATGACTGGTCATCTATTGGGAGCAGCTGGGGCAATTGAAGCTATCGCCTGCATCTATGCCATGAACAATAGCTTGGTCCCTCCTACCATCAACCATTTCACGGATGATGATAACTTTGATGTAAAGTTAAATTTGACTTTTAACGAAGCGCAAAAAAAAGAAATTAACTATGCTCTTAGCAATACTTTTGGGTTTGGAGGACATAATTGCTCTGTGATATTCAAGAAATATAATTGATTTAAGTTTTGAAACTGCTTCAAAGACTCGGGATTCAATTTCTCTTCTTAAGCGAAAAAGATAGAAGGCTTGCTTCCTCCATCAACATGATGATTGGTAGCAAGCCTTTTAATTTGACTGTTTACAAGCTTTCCCTAACCCCTTCAGGATTGGGTGAAGAAACCAGCAAAGGTTTCAGGATTTCAAATGAGCGTCTTGAATTTCTTGGTGATGCAGTCTTAGGATCTGTGGTTGCTGAATACTTATTTCTCAAATATCCCTATCGAGACGAGGGCTTCCTTACCGAAACCAGATCGAAATTGGTCAACCGGGAGAATCTAAACTCTACAGGTCAGAAGATTGGGTTGAAAAAAATCCTCACTCATGAAATAGGCGAACGAAGTTTCACTGCAAACAAGTCGCTCTACGGAGATATTCTTGAAGCATTTATCGGAGCGATATATTTAGATAAAGGCTATTCTTTTACAAAATCATTCATCCTCACCAGGATCCTAACCCATATGGACGTGGATGATATGATAGCCACAACAACGAATTATAAAAGTAAAATCATCGAATGGTCCCAGAAGACAAACAAACCTATAGAATATGAAGTAGTAGCAATTCATGGAAACCAGCGATACAAAGAATTCATCGTTGCCCTCCAGGTGGCGCAGGTGGAAATAGCCCAAGGAAAAGGCTCCACCAAGAAGAAAGCCGAGCAAGAGGCATCTAAGAATGCCTGTGAACTCTTAAAAATTGCTACCTAGTAAATATATTCGCGAACAAAAAACAGATAAATGGATCCAATCAAAATTGCAGCAGTTACTCTCAATCAAACTCCCCTAGATTGGACAGGAAATTTTGATCGAATTCTATCGGGAATACGAGAAGCTAAGCGCTTAAAGGCTGAGTTAATTTGTTTTCCCGAGCTTACAATCACTGGATATGGCAGTGAAGATTTATTTTTAAGTTATTGGTTTCCAAAGAAAGCCCTCAGCCAACTTTCCCTTCTCATCCCGCATTGTATTGATATTACCGTAATCGTTGGCTTGCCTATTCGCATAATGGACAAAGTTTTTAATACCGTCGCGATAATAGAAAATGGAATTCTCAAGGGATTTGTACCAAAACAATTCATGGCCATAGATGGAGTCCATTATGAATTCAGATGGTTTACTCCTTGGAAAGCAAACGAGCTTATTCATTTCGAATTTGATGGTAAACGCTACCCCTTCGGAGATCAGACTTTTTATATCAATGATATACACTATGGATTTGAGATTTGTGAAGATGCCTGGAAGGGGCCGATAAGGCCTGGATATCGATTGATGGAAAAAAAAGTAGATTTAATATTCAATCCAAGTGCCAGCCATTTTGCAATGGGAAAAGCACAAGAACGCAGGGACTTAATCATAAACAGCTCCTCCATTTTTGATTGCTATTATTGCTACGTCAATCTTTTAGGCAATGAAAGTGGACGAATGATTTTTGACGGCGAAATTATGCTTGCCAAATCAGGAGAACTGCTTGTCCGAAATGGGCTCTTGTCTTATCAGGATGTTCAAGTACTTACTTTTGATCTCAAACCTGAGATTCAAGAAATTGCCCCGATTTCGAGCAAAGAGGAGGAGTTTGTCCAAGCTACTTCACTCGCATTGTTTGATTACTTGCGGAAAAGTAAAAGTCAAGGTTTTGTTCTGTCGCTTTCCGGCGGAGCAGATTCATCTACAATAGCGATCTTAGTGTCAGAAATGGTGAAACGTGGAGTAGCTGAACTTGGCTTAGCTAATTTCTTGAAAAAGTCAGGAATCAATCTTACCATAACTAGTTCAGAACCTGTTAAGGAGATAATTGGAAGACTGCTGACTACGGCCTACCAAGGCACAGTAAATTCAACTAAAGATACTTTTGAAAGTGCTAAATTCTTAGCAGAAAGTATTGGTGCTACTTTTTATCACTGGAATATTGATGAAGAGATAATATCTTACACTGGTAAAATTGAAAAAGCAATCGGCAGAAAATTAACTTGGGAAAAAGACGATATCACCCTTCAAAATATTCAGTCAAGATCAAGGGCACCAATTATTTGGATGCTTGCTAATCTAAATAATGCATTATTACTGGCTACTTCTAACCGTAGTGAAGGCGATGTAGGCTATACCACTATGGACGGTGACACCAGTGGCAGTATATCGCCCATAGCAGCAGTTGATAAATATTTCATCCTGCATTGGCTGAAATGGGCCGAGAAAAATCTGGACCAACCTGGCTTGGCTCTTGTCAATTTATTACAACCAAGCGCCGAACTCAGACCGCTTGAGCGTATTCAGACGGACGAGAAAGACTTGATGCCTTATTCTCTCATTGTAGAAATAGAGAAATTAGCCATTCGAGATCGAAGGTCTCCACAGGATGTGTATTTGATTCTTTTGGACGAACTGAATCTGGAATCCCTCGTCTTGAAAGGTTATATTAAAAAATTCTTCCAACTTTGGTCCAGAAATCAGTGGAAAAGAGAACGTCTAGCGCCATCTTTCCACCTCGATGAGTTCAACGTAGACCCTAAAACCTGGTATCGATTCCCGATTCTTTCAGGCGGATATGCTGAAGAACTTGAACAATTAGATCAACTCTAATAATAAAAGAATGCATGAGTTCATATTAAGTTATGTGGTATGGGATCCAAATCCAGCTGTTTTTGCTGGCTTTGAGCGTCTTAGGTGGTATAGTTTGTGTTTTGCCTTAGGCTTTATCATATCACAACAGTTCATGGTTTATTTTTTTCGAACGGAAGGTCAGGATGAAAATTTGGTCGACAAGCTTACTATATACATGGTATTGGCAACCATCATCGGAGCAAGACTTGGACATGTTTTATTTTATGAACCAGAAAAATACCTTAGCAATCCAATAGATATTCTGAAAGTATGGGAAGGTGGACTGGCAAGTCATGGAGCATCAATATCAATCTTGATTGCGCTCTGGATATATGCCAAAAAAACACCGGGACAAAGCTATCTATGGGTGGTGGATCGAATCGTAATCGTCACTGCCATGACTGGAGCTTTGATTCGATTTGGCAACTTGATGAATTCAGAGATCGGAGGAAAAGAAACTAATACTGATAGTGGCTTCGTGTATGCATGGCACATTGAGGAGATTCTTGAATCGCTTCGAGTACCTGTCGAATCAATTGAGGCTTATAAGCCCGATGATCGGAATGAAGAGCTCAAAGGAAATGGGATTGTTCCAATGAATATGGATATTAAGGTTGGAAAAGGAAGCTATGATGTGGCCAATTTGGAATCGACGCTGAGAAGAGATGTAAAATATGCTTTAACACAATTTAATTCCTCTAAAAATTATTATGCAGAACCAGTAGACAGTCCTCTAAATCTAACAATTGTGGAGAAAAGTGATCACTACCTCGTCACTGTCAAGACATTTGGCAAAGCAAAGCATCCTACTCAAATCTATGAATCAATATCCTACTTCATCATTTTCTTAATTTTATTCGCCATTTGGAATCACTACAGGGAACGAACACCAGAAGGGTTACTCTTGGGTTTATTTTTCATTTCAGTATTTGGAATGCGGTTCGTTTGGGAGTTTTTCAAGGAGAATCAAGTGGATTTTGAGGAAACAATGTCCCTTAATATGGGGCAATTGCTAAGTGTGCCATTAGTGATTGGTGGATTAGTCATGGTAATTCGAGCTTTGAAAAACGGACCGAAAACTAAATTGAATTAATTAAGGGACTGGATCATGGCCATGTCCACCCCAAGGATTACAGCTCAGGATTCGTTTTAGTCCAAGCCATCCTCCTTTGAATATGCCGTATTTTAGAATAGCCTCTTTCGTGTACTGACTACAGGTAGGCGTATACCTGCAATTTGAAGGGAAAAGTGGTGAAATGATGTATTGATAGACTAAAATTGGGAATATTGCTATCTTTCTAAGTATAGTTTTGAACATGACAATTTGCAAACGAAAACTCTAACTAAGTAACTTTAAAAGCCTTCTCCAATCTCATCGTGCAGCTTAAGATCTCACAAATATCTTTTTTGTTTGCCATTGTTTTTGTGTTATCAACTTCGATTGGTATCCACTATTCATTAGCTCAAACTGACACTTCACTAGCTCCAATGCTAGGAAGAAAGGTAAAAGTGAATAATATTTTTATCATTGGAAATGAAAAAACCAAAAAAGAGATCATCCTTCGCGAACTAGACTTTACCACAGACTTCGACTATGATTGGGAAACGTTGGTGGAAATTCTTATTGCAGATCAGAAAAAAATATACAACCTGCGCTTATTCACCTCAGTTGAAATCACTCCACTGGAAATCGACGAAAGCGAAGTAGAGGTATTGATTACCGTTAAAGAACGGTGGTATATTCTGCCACAACTTATTTTTCAACTTGCGGATAGAAATTTTTCAGAGTGGTGGACTAACCAAGGAAGAGATTTCTCAAGAGTCAACTTCGGTCTTAGACTGAGTCACTCTAATGTGGCTGGTCGAAATGAAAAATTGAGATTTTCAGGTCAGTTAGGTTTTACCAGGTCATTGGATTTTCAATACAGCAAACCGTATATCGACAAAAATCAAAAGCATGGTTTAGCTTTTCAAGTCACTTTCAACGAAAACAAATCAATTCCAATCAAATCTGAATTCAATCGTCAGGTATTTTACACCGCAGAAGATGAACGAATACTCCGGAAAGATATGGGAGCAGCGGTCAGATATACCTACCGAAGAAGTTTTTATAATTTCCATTTTTTCACCCTGGGTTATAATTTTACCAATATAGATCCTGAGATATTAGTCCAAAATCCTGATTACTTTCAAAATGGGGGTACCAATCTTAGATACCTTTATAGCTCTTATACTTTTAGACATGACAACCGTGATAATATAGCCTATGTTACAGATGGTGAATTATTGCAGGTATCCATTACCAAGTATGGGATTTTCTTTGTGGATGAGTTAGATGAGGTGGAAGTCAGCATCACAGCCAATAAATATTGGAAGATCAATGATCGTTTTAATTTCAATACTGGACTGACTGCAGATTGGTTTCTCAGTGAGCAACAGCCTTACACATTGGTGCGCGGAATCGGCTATTCACCGGACTTCATTAGAGGATATGAACTGAATGTAATTGAAGGGCAACAGCTTTATGTGCATAAGAATAGTTTCCGCTGGAAATTTTTTGACAAAGAGTTTGATGTTTCAAGATTTTTTAAATTGGAACAATTCAGTACCATCCCAGTCCGATTGTATTGGAGTGCCAATTTTGACCATGGCTATGTCACTGATCGAAATAGAATTCCAGAAAATTCACGGCTGGCAAATACCTATCTCTTTGGCTATGGGACAGGAATCGATTTAGTGGGATTTTATGATTCCGTTCTTCGATTTGAATACTCATTAAATAATAGCGGCGAGGGTAATTTCTTCTTCAATTTCAAAACACCCTTCTAAAAGCGAGATTATTGAAATAATTAATCTGAATATCCGTAAATGATGCCAGTGGTCTATTTTTCTTTACTTATCTAGCTGCAAGACCGAAGTACAGTATTGAGTTGCCTTTTGTATTTTCTTGTTGGAATTGCGAATGCGTTTAGTAATTAATTAAAATCATAAGTACTTAGTTGAAAAATAACTTTTTTCACTAAATTACTTTTGTAATTTTTCTACTTATGAAAGCTACTTTTTTGCTAAGCTTTTTTTGCACATTCAGTTTGACCTCACTGGCTCAGACAGATCCCGTCACGCAAGTTCATGGCGCACACAATCAAAGCTTAGGAAATATTCGGGTTTTTGACAAATCAGCATTTGCACATTTCAATAATCCGGGAGCATTAGCTACTTATGACATCAATCAACTGGCAGGAGGATATGATCATCGCTTTGGCCTAGCCGAACTGAACACAGTTACTCTTGCCGGCGCGATGTCTTTTGGTTCAGGAGTGCTGGGGTTTGGAATCGCACGATTTGGAAGTAAACTTTTTAACCAGCAGACGTTGGGTATCAGCTATGGCAATAAGCTTGGTATCGTGAGTATTGGTAGTAAGTTAGAATGGTTTCAAACCCATGTTGAAGGTTTTGGAACTGGTAATGCTGTCATTTTTAGCCTAGGTGGCATCGCTGATCTGAGCCCAATATTTTCGCTAGGCGCGAGTATTTCAAATCTCAATCGCGCAAAACTGGGTCGAAATTCAATACAGCGAATTCCCACAGGGATCAGCCTTGGACTTAGCTACCATCCTAGCAAGCAATTGAATTTTTTTGGAGAGGTAGAAAAAGATATTCTGATCAAACCGGTTTACAAAATTGGACTTGAATATGAGCTTCATGAATGGATCGAACTAAGAACCGGAGTAAATTCTAATCCCGGGAGGCTATTTTTTGGGCTGGGCCTGAACTATGAGAAGTTTGGCTTAGATCTGGGTTATGGCCAAGTGAATCCACTTGGAAGCCTAACCAATTTCAGCCTAACCTTTGACTTGGATCCATGAATCGGTCTAGTCTTTTGCTGGCACTTGGACTGATTGGATTTGTAACGCAGCTTTCCGCTCAGACTCCCCCACAAGTTCAGATTGATTTAGAGCAGTTTATTGAGCGCTTATTTCCTATCCAAGATGAGGAATTGGATTATGAATCCATTTACGAAGTGATGCTTCAAGTCTACCTTAATCCAATATCTGTCAACGACGCCGATGCCGAAATACTACAAGCTACCTACCTGCTCAACCCAACCCAAATCGCAAATCTTATCAGCTATCGAAATGAATTTGGTCCCTTCATTTCGCTTTATGAACTTCAGGCTATTCCTGACTTTGACTTACAAACAATAACTAACTTGATGCCATTTTTGACATTAGGGAAAAGGAGTCCCGGAAAAACGAAAAGTTTTTTGGATCGATTGATTTCAGAAGAACAGGCATATTTTCTAATCAGACATCGACGGACTTGGGAGACTCGAAAGGGCTTCACTTCCGCAGACACGAGCGCGACAGGAGGAATATCCTCTCGCTACCTAGGAGATCCAAATGATCTCTACCTAAGGTTTCGAATTCAGCATAGTCGAGATTTTAGTCTTGGGTTGACTTTAGATAAAGATGCAGGGGAGCAATTTAACTGGGATAAAAAAACTGCTCGGTATGGATTCAATTTCCTTTCTTTTCACCTCACTCGCTACGATATTGGTAAATGGAAAGTCATAAGCTTGGGTGACTTTCAAGTCTCATTTGGACAAGGTCTAGTATATGGGGCAGGCTATGGTTTTGGAAAAGGAGCTGAGACCATAACAACTGTCAGGCGGAACAGCATTGGAATTACGCCCTATACCGCAGCATTGGAATTTGGATTCTTTCGAGGAGCTGGAGCAACTTATCGCTATAAAAATTGGCAAAGCAGTTATATTCTTTCCTATGCTCCTCGCGATGGAAGGATAAGCGAATCAATTGATACATTAGAACAAACAGAGCGTTTTATTTCCTCATTTCTACAAAGCGGCTTACATCGGACAGCCAGCGAACTGTCCACCAAAAATAGATTGCGTGAACTCAGCTTGGGTTCAAACATTCAATACAATAGTTCAAATAAAAAATTTCAACTAGGAGGAAATATACTTTATACCAAATTTGATCGCCGCTGGCAAAGAACTGCTACTCCTTACAATCAATTCGAATTTAACGGCGCTAGAAACAGTATTGGAAGCATTTATTCGAGTTATAATTGGAAAAACTTCTACCTATTTGGAGAATCTGCCATCTCTCAATCTGGGGGGATGGGAACAGTCTTGGGTTTCATCAGCAGCCTAAGCAGGCAGATTGATCTTTCCTTTCTGTGGAGAGATTACGACCGAAATTTCCATAGTTTTTATGGGAATGCGTTTGCGGAGAGCACTCGCCCCATCAATGAGCGGGGAGCGTACATAGGAATTCAGATTCGTCCTAACTTAAAGTGGAAAGTCAATTCTTATTTTGATCTATTCCGTTTTCCTTGGCTTCGCTACAGAGCCTATTCACCGTCAACCGGTCAAGAGTGGCTGACTCGAATCAGTTATCAACCTAACCGCAGTCTGCTTGCCTTCTTTCAAATCCGAAATGAAAAAAAGGATCGAAACCTCCCGGATTCCGGTGAACCGAGACTAGTTTACCGATTGGCCACATTGAGCAAAACGAATGGGCTAATAAGCCTGGAATACCAAGTCTCAAAAGTGCTGTTTATTCGCTCACGAGTGCTGTTTAGTTCTGTAATATTCAATGAATCGAGGACCAATGGATTTATGATTTTACAAGACATGCAGTATAGTTTCAATAAATTCCGATTTACCGGAAGAGTAGCACTTTTTGATACAGACGACTACGATAATCGACAATACACGTTCGAAAACAATGTGCTCTGGACCTTTTCTCTTCCTGCAAATTCCGGTCAGGGGATGCGGTACTATTTACTTGGGCAGTACCAATTCAACAGTCAATTAACCGGATATTTGCGATTTTCGAGAACCAATTATACAGATCGAGAAGCTATCAGTTCTGGGCTTCAGGAGATCCCATTTCCCCATCAGACGGAGACCACTTTTTTGATTAGATACATGCTTCACCGGTAATTTTCCATCAAAGGTAGGTTTGAGGACTGGTTTTTCCCTAATTTCGGAGCAAACCTTAAAATCAATGCAACGAATACTACAAACTACTCTTTTGCTTCTTTTTAGTATGAATCTGGCTTTGGCACAAAGTCTTGATCTCGGTAAAATGACTAAGAAGGAAGGCTTTGTCCCATTCTACCTCGATGAGGAAAAAGGGAAAATCTACCTGGAAATCTCTAAGTTGGATGAAGAATTTTTATATGTCAATTCCCTCACTGCCGGGATAGGATCGAATGATATTGGGCTGGATCGAGGTCAGCTTGGCGATACTCGAATAGTAGAGTTTCGAAAGACTGGCAACAAAGTTTTTTTAGTTCACAAGAATTACGATTTCAGGGGCTATTCTGATAATCCAGCTGAGGTACAGTCTGTCAAAGATGCTTTTGCTGAATCTATTCTTTGGGGATTTGAGGTGGCGCAAAATTCAGGCGAAAGCTTAATCGTAGATGCAACTAATTTTTACCTTCAAGATGCTCATGATGTGGCTGGCCGATTAGCTCAAAGTCGTCAAGGCACCTTCAAAGTAGATAATAGTCGCTCAGGACTTTATTTCCCAATGACAAAAAATTTTCCTCAAAATACAGAGGTCGAGGCTACAATTACACTTACTGGCAATGCGACTGGAGCCTACTTGAGATCAGTCACTCCCACGCCAGATGCAGTAACCGTCCGTCAGCGTCACTCTTTTATTGAACTTCCGGATGATGCATACACCCCGAGAGCTTTTGATCCAAGAGCTGGGTATGGCAGCATTAGTTACATGGATTTCACCTCCCCTATTTCAGAGTCAATAGTGAAACAATATATTTCCAGACATCGACTTGAAAAAAAGAATCCTAATGCGGCAGTCTCTGAGGTAGTCGAACCAATCATCTACTATCTAGACAGAGGTACACCAGAGCCAGTAAAGTCAGCTTTAATTGAAGGTGGAAATTGGTGGAATCAGGCGTATGAAGCGGCTGGATTCAAGGATGCGTTTCGAGTGGAGCTCGCACCAGAGGGAATGGACCTGATGGATGTGCGATACAATGTAATCCAGTGGGTTCACCGATCAACCCGAGGCTGGTCGTATGGAGCTAGTGTACGAGATCCTCGTACAGGTGAGATTTTAAAAGGGCATGTTTCTTTAGGCTCATTACGGGTGCGTCAGGATTACTTGATCGCTCAAGGTTTGATCCAGCCATATGAAAATGGAGATACGCCTGATCCTAAGATGCTAGAACTTGCGGTAGCCAGATTAAAGCAACTTTCTGCACATGAGATTGGTCATACTATTGGCTTGGCTCACAGTTATGCTACCTCTGCCGAAGGACGATCTTCAGTAATGGATTATCCTTATCCGGTGATTACGCAAACTGCAAACGGAGACCTTGACTTCAGTAATGCCTATGATGATAAAATCGGAGAATGGGATAAGTGGGCAATCACCTATGGTTATGGATATCCAGAACAAGGTCAATCCGAAGCAGATTTTTTAGAGAAAACACTGGAGGAAACTTATGCAGCAGGACATGAGTTTATCACTGATTCCGATTCTAGAAATCCAAGTGGCGTACATCCAAGATCACACCTTTGGGACAATGGGGCTTCAGCGCCTGGTGAGTTACTAAGAATGCTGTCCATGAGAAAAAGTAAAATGGAAACCTTTGGGCTTAATGCCATCCGAAATGGAGAGCCTGAGGCAATGCTTGAGGAGGTGTTTACACCGCTATTCTTGATGCATCGTTACCAAGTGGAGGCTACGACCAAACTTGTCGGAGGAATGGACTATGCTTACAAAATCAAAGGCGACAATCAACCAACTCATAATTGGCTAAACGCTTCAGATCAAAAAGCAGCTTTGGATGCTTTAATGTTAACTGTCAGCCCTAGTCAATTGGAAGTCCCTGCACATGTATTGGCTCTAATTCCTCCAAGACCATTTGGTTATGGAAAAACAAGAGAAACATTTGTATCACGTACTGGGCCAATCTTTGATCCAATAGCACCTGCAGAAAGTGTGGTCGATTTGACTTTTGGCCTGCTATTTGACGGAGGTAGAGCAACTCGATTACATTTACAGAACCTACAAAACCAATCACTTCCAAGCTTAAATTCAGTTTTGGAAGAGGTTAACCAAAAAATCTTCTCCACTACCCTGCCGGAAGGCTTGGCTGGAGAAATTAAACTAATGACTGAATCCAAACTAGTGGATCACATGATCATGCTAGCAGACAGTGAGGGGGTATCAAATTCAGTTCGGGCGATCGCAAGAGGTCATCTCAGAAGCTTGAAAGATGGAAGCAACAGTACCGGAGCTGGAGGGTTGACCACTCGAGGAGCTAACAGTTCCTTGTTAGGAATGCATTCGCGGTATTTGGCAGATAAAATTCAAGCATTCTTAGATCTTCCTGTGACATTCACACCACAGGAATCTTTAAAAGTACCTGACGGTGCTCCAATAGGAATGGAAAGCATGAGCTGTGACCTCGACTTCTAATGTGATTTTCAAGGGATTAATTAGTGACAAAGCCAACTTGCCAGTTGGCTTTGTCACTTCCAAGAATTGAACTCCCCAATCATAATCCTTATGTTGTTTCTTTTAAATCTTGATTTTTATGGAAGAAACTAAGATGAGATGTTTGGTTATGATGGGTTTCGGAGCAATGAATGACCACGACAATTAAAGAAAGTTTAACCTCAACAATTCTTACCGACTTCTGAGCAGACCGGTAGTGAAGTCCAAAAACTTGGAATGCGCTAGAACTGATGAGATCACCCACTCCAGTGCTATCAATAGTTGGCTGTGTCGCGAAATCTGAAAGCGGATTTAGTAATTGCAGATTTATCCACCGCTAATCCCAATGTCATCTACGAATTTGGTGATTACGGCATACTAAAACCATTTACAACTAGTATGATTTCCGAGGATAACTTGGGCTATCTATTTACCTTAGCCATATTCTCATCAATATTATGACATCTTGGCAATGCTATGGATTATAAAGCAGTCAAGCGATTGCGAAAAGTATCAGACAACATAATTGATTCTATCATTACGAGAAGTAACCTAATACCCCAGTTTGTGCTTATTCAGTTGTGTCCATCCCCCCAAAAATTCAGGATGAAATCTCCGAGAGAATAGAAGAGCTACCTGAAGCCCAAATGCAGTCAAAATAGGGAAATAAGATTCCTTACCGACCGTTATCAGAAGTGTTACAATAATTGATGCAAAGAATTTAAGCATCGCTAAATCGCTTTTGCCTAGCTGTTGTTCAACTTTCCAGTTTCAATCAAGGCCAAAAATAACTCTATCTTATACGTAGGCTTGCATTCGTCACTTATAGAGATGCTTTGCCTGATTTAGCGGCTTCTCTGTATGAGTCTTTAGGGCTTTTAAAATCAATAATCGCCATAAAGGAATCAACCTCGACTTAACTTTGTTTTCAAAGTCTCTTTGCAGTTGGCAATTACACTTCAAGAAATAGTTACAGATTTAATTTTTGCACAGTGTACTTGGAAAAGAGTTTAATAGCTACCCAATAAAGATCTTCCGATAGTTATCAAAAATGAATTAACAGATAAAAATCGAATCGGAAACGGCACAAATAAGATCCGCCTTCCAAGAAAACTATACCAGTGAAAAGTTTTGGATTGCAGTAAATCAAGCCTAAGCTTTTTTGTTTAGTTGATTTTGAATTGTTTGAAACAATATACAAGTACTAGTCAGAAAATACCCATTCATGGCTGGATGTGGCAAAGCTTATCAGATCAATTAGCTAAATTGCAAATCAGTATAGAAACGGCATGAGCTTACCTGAATGGCCAAGGTAAGCTTTAAACTAAATGATAAAACCTTCAAAAATGCATAATCCTCTATTATCCGAATTTAACACCCCTTTTGGAACTGCTCCATTTGATCAAATTCAATCCGCTCAATACCTACCGTCTATACAAAAAGCTATAGAATTGGGGAAATCGGAAATTGAAATCATAAAATCGCAGGCACTACCGACTTTTGAGAATACGATCGAGGCACTTGACCAATCCGGGAAATTGCTAGGGAGAATCAGTGCCATTTTTTTCAACCTGAATTCTGCTGAGACTAATGACGAAATCCAAAAATTGGCCAGGGAGATCTCTCCGCTCCTCACCTCACATGGCAATGATATTTTATTAGATCCAATTCTGTTTGACCGAATTGCTCAGGTTTTTAATCAGCGAGAAGAATTAAATCTCAGTCCGGAGCAATTGACTTTGGTGGAGAAGACTTACAAGTCCTTTGCCCGTAATGGCGCAAAGCTAACGGAAGCAGAGGCTGAAAAGCTGCGTGAAATTGATCAGGAACTGGCACAAACTTCTTTGAAATTTGGGGAAAATGTCTTGGAGGAAACCAATCGTTTTGTTCATTTTGAGTCTGAAGAGTCTGCACTTGAAGGTCTTCCTGAAGGAATCAAAGAAGCAGCAGCACAATTGGCAGAAGAAAAAGGAAAACCCGGTCTATGGGCTTTCTCACTGGATTACCCAAGCTACGTTCCTGCAATGACCTATGCAACTAATCGGATATTACGAAAAACGCTGTTTATGGCAGCAGGTACAAAATGTGCCAAAGGCGATGAATTAGACAACCAGGAAGTGATTAAAAAACTTCTAAAGCTTAGAAATCAACGCGCAATACTTTTAGGCTATGCCAGTCATGCTGATTTCGTATTGGAAGAGCGAATGGCCAAAACACCAATACAGGTTTTATCCTTCTTAAATTCACTTCTGGAAAAAGCAAAGCCAAAAGCAGAAGCTGAATTGGTAGAACTGGCTGAATTCACTAAAAAATTAGATGGGCTCGAAAAAATTGAAAAATGGGATTTTGCCTATTACTCTGAATTATTGAAGAAAGAGAAATATTCCTTGGATGATGAGTTGCTTCGACCCTTTTTCCAATTGGAAAAGGTTGTAGATGGCGTTTTCCACACTGCTAAAAAACTGTTTGGACTTGAGTTTATTCCCAATAAGTCTATTCCAGTTTACCACAAAGACGTCACAGCATACGAAGTCAAAGATGAACACGGAGCTCATTTAGCGATATTCTATGCGGATTTTTTTCCTAGAGCAGGTAAGCGAAATGGTGCTTGGATGACTAGCTATAAAGGTCAGTGGAAAACCGGATCTCAAATAGAAAGACCTCATGTATCTATCGTTTGCAACTTCACTAAACCTACCAAGTCAAAGCCAAGTCTGCTTACTTTCAATGAGGTGACAACGCTATTTCATGAGTTTGGACATGCCCTTCACGGTATGCTTGCCGATGGAAATTATGAAACGCTTTCCGGAACCAGTGTTTTTTGGGACTTCGTAGAACTTCCAAGTCAAATCTTCGAAAACTGGTGCTATGAAAAAGACTGCTTGGATCTCTTTGCCATTCACTATCAAAGCGGTGAAAAAATCTCGGAGGAATTGATTGACAAGATCAAGAATGCTTCAAATTTCCAGCAAGGGTATCAGACATTGAGGCAATTGAGTTTTGGCTTACTGGATATGGCATACCACAGTCATGATCCAGAAACGATTTCAAGTGTTTTCGATTTTGAAAAAGAAGTAATGAGCAAGACTGACCTTTTGCCAAAGGTCGAAGACACCTTGATGAGCACATCATTTTCCCATATTTTCCAAGGCGGATATTCTGCTGGATACTACAGTTATAAATGGGCAGAAGTACTCGATGCAGACGCTTTTGAGCTATTTCAAGAGAAAGGTATCTTCGATCGGGAGACAGCCAATTCCTTCAAAGTAAATATTCTAGCTGCTGGGGGAAAAGAGCATCCTGAAATTTTATACCTGAATTTTAGAGGACGAGCACCCAAGCAAGACGCGTTATTGAAACGCGCTGGGCTAATTGCAAATCAGTAAGAAATGATCTTGTAGAAATATAGACACTATGGCGGAAAAGAGCTTATATCTCCCAACCTATTTAAAGGCATTGACAGTGATGGTTTTCATCACTGTTTTGGTCTTTTTTTTAATAGTTGGAAAGAATCTGTTGGTACCGTTTTTTCTTTCAGCATTTTTCGCTGTGCTGTTTACGCCATTATCCAATTGGCTGGAATCGAAGAGATTTCCTAGAGTACTTTCTACGCTTATTTCCATGTTTGGCATGATCACATTTGTCACAGGTTTAATGATCTTTATTTTCTCCACCATAGCCAACTTCCAACATGATTTTCAAGATGTGTCGGGTAAAATCGATAATTACATAGGGGAAATTGATTCTTGGATTTTCAGCTCTTTTGGAATTGAAGCAGGCATCGCCGAGAAAGCAAACGGAGAATATATCTTATCGCTGCTCAGCCAAAACACCGATACGGTAACCACCTTCGCCAAGGGTGCTGTTGGCTCTTTATCAGGAATTTTACTGATAGTGGTGTTTATGTTTTTCCTGCTCTTATATCGTGATCACTTTGTCAATGTAATTCTAAAAATCTATCGAACTACTGATGCAGAATTAGTCGAGTCTAGGATCGTGAAATTGAGAAAATTGCTCATCAATTACATAGTTGGAGTAGTCAAAGTAATGGGCATATTGATTATCCTGAATCTTATTGCTTTTACTTCACTCGGAATTAAGCATGCCGTCTTCTTTGCGGTAGTCGGTGCAATTTTGAATATCATTCCCTATGTAGGCCCATTTATAGGTGCTTTACTGCCAATGGCCTATTCGTTTTTGACAAAGGACAGTCTTTTCTATCCTTTAGCGGTCATAGTCTGCTATCAGGTTATACAATTTATAGAAGGAAATATTCTTACCCCTAGAATAGTAGGTAGAAATGTCAATCTCAATCCATTCATTACCATACTTGGTTTACTTGTAGGAACATCGATCTGGGGAGTAGCAGGGATGATCCTTATCATTCCAATAATGGCTTTACTGCGTCAAATCTTTGAATGGAATGAAGGTACCAAGCCCTTTGCTATCCTACTTGGTGAAGAAAAATCAAAAGAAAAAGAATTAAAAATAAACAATGAAGACTAATCAAATTTGGATTCTTTTATTCTTATTCTCTTTACTATCCTGTGATTCATTAGAAGATAAGAAGGGACGATTTCTTCTCAAGGGAAATAAAAAGTTGAAAGAAAATGATGCAAAAGGAGCGCTGGGTTTTTATGCCGAAGCATTGGAGTTGGATAGTACTTATGTCGATGCTTATTACAACAAAGGCTTAGCACACGTACTTCTAATTCAAATTGAAGAAGGAATTTCGGATTTCAGCCTCGCCATTAAATATCAACCTGATTTTGCAGATGCCTATTTTCAGCGGGGGTTGAGCTACTTAGATAACGGGGAATTTTATAAAGCACGAGAGGATTCTGATAAGTTAAAATCACTTGAACCTGAGAATTGGCAAAGCTTTTTTCTTTCTGGCTTGGTAGAGGAGAAACTAAAAAATTTAGATCAGGCTCTTATCGAGTTTCAAAAAGCCAGTGAGTTGGACCCTGAAAATTCTGATTTAATTGTAAATCAGGCTACCATCTTTTTTTATTTAAAAGACTTCGAATCTGCAAAGAATCTTCTTCAAAGCGCTGAAATCATCAATCCTACCGAACCGAATATTCACAATACCTATTCGATGATTTATTTTGATGAAGGAAAATACAAAGCTGCGCTAGATGCAGTAGATAAGGCGATAACGCTAAATAATCAACAGGCATTTTACTATAATAATAAAGGACTTTACTTGCTGTTTCTGGGCCAATTGGAAGAAGGCCTAGATTTAATAAATCAAAGCATAAAAATGGATTCAGATAATCCGTTCTCTCTGAGAAATAAAGGGATTTACTTCGTCATGAAAGGCGATAAGATATCTGCTTTAAGTTACTTGAATGATTTGATGAAAAATTATCCAGAGATGGATTTGGTTAAAGAATATTTTGAAAAAGCTCAAGCTTTATAGTTCTTTAAAGCACTAACTACTCGAATTTTATCAAGTAACTCGGGACACTATCCCGAAAAGTGTGTTGATAAATTTCTGGGTTGGTTAGAATTTTACTCCATTTTCAAACCTAGTTATAAATTGGTTTAAACTGGCTCTCCAGTCTCGTATTGGCATAGTCGATTTTTAGTTGCCTCGTTTATCGCCAGCAATACTGATTTCATGACCGCATCGTCAGTTGGAAAGGAGCGCTTGTTTTTTAGTGTATTTTCTGATCTTTCCATTCAGATTTTCGATGATAGTTGTGGTATGAATAATCTTTCTGATTTCAGGGGAAAAGCCAAGAATACAATTAGTTCCTTCCAGTTGTTGCGCAAGCTGGTGATTGAATAAAGCCATATTCCTACCCCAGACTGCTTCCAGATGATCCAAGACGAGCGCTGCGGCCTTTCTGTTGGGTGAAGTATAGATTGATTTCATAGCTACAGCAAATGCCTTTCGGTCTTTACATACCAGATGACGACAAGAATTTCTGATCTGATAGACTATGCAGATTTGCTTTGTGGACTCAGGGAACACAGCGCGTATCGCCTCGGTAAAACCTTTCAGCTTGTCCGTTGATGTATTATCAGCAAGCATCTCCAATGATTCATAGATGAGCTTCTTAAACGTGCTATTGATTCCTATTTCTTGCATCAATATATACCTACTATATAAAGACAGAAATAGCGTCTCAATATCAGATATATATCCTTTTATATTTCAAAATAATTTTTTTTACTTTTAGAATACGAGAAATAACTAAAGGCTATAAAAATATCCAACTTTACCCCACAGTCTAGTTCTAAACGGTTTTTGGCAGTATCCATCTGTACGATAGTCGATACTCCACTCCAGTCTCTTCCCATTTTTGATTAGTTTTCCCAGAGAAAAAACGGCTCTATTTTCCAATTCAAAATCTCGGGCCTTGAAACTGATAATAGGTTCATTTGAAATCGCCAAATAATATTCTCCAGGATCAAGGGTAGCTCCATTTAAAGGAATTTCTAATGCTAATCTGTATCTCAACCTGACTTCTATCTTTTCTCCTCTTGTAAATGTTTGGTCAGTACGCAGTCGGTGTGCTATTCTTAGATTTCTACGTCTTTGGAGCAATCCGAATTGTTGGATAATTCGATTGGCATCCGAGCCCTCCTGAAAGCGATAAAAAACACCTAATGCAAAACTCTTGGTAGGACTGAGTCTCCAATCATAAAATGACATCAAGTCTGTCCGATAATGTTTGAACTCAAGTCGCTTTGAATCCTGCCTACTATTATCATAAATAATATGCTGATTTTCAACTTTAAAGTTGATTCTATCTTCGTTCTTCAGCTTTTTTGTAATTGCAGCCTCAGGGAAAATCCCAGTAAAAAACACTGGATTTTGGGCTTTGCTTACAGATCCAAAAAGAAGAAAAACAAGCGTAAAAAAAGAAACTCTCATTTCAAAAGGATAAATTAAATAGCTCTCGAACTTTAATCCGTCTATGAGCTAGAAATTTACCATTGGAAGAAAAAGTACCTTCCCAAAGTCGAATTACTTCCGATTGATCTTCTGCTTGATATTCAATTTCAAACTGAATCAAAACGCCATCAGTCTCTTCCTCATCAAAAAAATCTTCCAGATATCCAAGTAAACCACTGTACTGAATTTGAATTTTTTCCAGTTTAAACCCTCGAAGTGTCCCTTTAAAATAAGAAGTTAAATTTGCTTTAACCTCATCGGACAAGCTCTCCCACTCTATTTCTATCTCCACATCCAACACATTTCCTAGGGAATCAAATTCGACACTATGGAATCGGCCTTTGAGTTTAAACTTTGCTTCAAAAGAATAATCAAGTGCTGAGAACTCTTTATACCACTTGGGCTTCCGAACGCTTTCGAATGCATCTTTCAACCATTTCCTAGCTTCCAGTGGAACTTGCTGCGCCTTAACTCTAACTTCCTGTTCCAACTTATCTTGACCCAGAACACAAGTACTGCTTAAGAGAAAAAGAGTTATCATTAAATTTCTAATGGTTTTCATTGCTTGACAAGCTAAAAAAAAGCCGCGATCATACTGATTGCGGCTTTTTTTATTTTTACACTAGCTTAGAACTTAAAGCTCAGTCTTAATTAAGTTAAGTGCAGAACCAGCTTTGAACCATTCAATTTGACCTTCATTATAAGTATGATTCACAAAAATAGCATCAGAAGACCCATCCGCATGGTTGAACACTACTCGAAGCTGTTTTCCGGCAGCAAAGGAAGTCAGATCAAGGATATCGATTGTATCATCCTCTTGAATCAAATCATAATCTGCAGGATTATTAAAAGTCAATCCAAGCATTCCCTGCTTTTTCAAATTAGTCTCATGAATTCTGGCAAATGACTTAACTAAAATCGCACGAACACCAAGGAACCTAGGCTCCATTGCTGCATGCTCTCGTGAAGATCCTTCGCCATAATTTTCATCACCAACAACGATTGATCCGATTCCTTTGGCTTTATAGTCACGTTGTGTAGCTGGTACCTCACCATAGCTTCCGCTGAGCTGGTTTTTTACCGAGTTGGTTTTATCATTGAATTCATTTACTGCTCCAATCAGCATATTATTGGAAATATTATCTAAGTGACCTCTGTATCTTAACCATGGTCCAGCCATAGAAATATGGTCAGTAGTACATTTCCCTTTTGCTTTGATCAATAGCTTCAAGCCTGTTAAGTCCGTGCCTTCCCAAGCTTTAAAAGATTCCAAGAGCTGCAAACGATCCGAAGTTGGACTTACAGAGATGATCACCTGTGATCCATCTTCTGCTGGCGCTTGGAATCCTGCATCTTTTACTGCAAACCCCAAAGGAGGCAGTTCCAGTCCAGTTGGCTCTTCCAACTTCACTTGCTGACCTTCTGCGTTGGTAAGCAAATCCGTCAAGGGATTAAAAGTAAGATCCCCAGCAATAGCCAAAGCTGTTACAATTTCGGGAGAAGCTACGAAAGCATGGGTATTTGGATTTCCATCGGCACGCTTCGCAAAGTTTCTGTTGAATGAAGTGATAATCGAGTTTCTCTCTTGCTTATCTGCGCCATGTCGTGCCCACTGTCCAATACATGGTCCACAAGCGTTTGCCAATACCACACCACCCATTTTCCCAAATGTATCAAGGAAGCCATCTCGGTCCACTGTAAATCTCACCTGCTCGGAACCCGGGGTAATTGTATACTCAGATTTTGCAACAAGCTTCTTATCTACAGCCTGCTGGGCAAGTGATGCAGCTCTTGAAATATCCTCATATGATGAGTTAGTACAAGATCCAATCAGGCCAACTTCAAGTTTTGCAGGCCAACCATTTTCTCTCACTGCGGCAGCAAACTTAGAAATCGGCCAAGCCAAATCTGGTGTAAATGGTCCATTTACATGTGGCTCAAGTTCAGAAAGATTTATTTCAATTACCTGATCAAAATAGTCCTCAGGGTTTGTATATACTGCGTCGTCGCCGGTAAGATGTGCTGCGATTCCATCAGCTAATTCGGCGATGTCTGCCCTGTCAGTTACTCTGAGATAAGCAGCTGATTTCTCATCGTATCCAAAAATTGATGTCGTAGCGCCAATCTCCGCACCCATATTACAGATAGTGCCTTTTCCTGTTGCCGATAGTGATCTTGCCCCCTCACCAAAGTATTCAACGATAGCACCTGTTCCACCCTTTACGGTTAGGATTCCGGCAACTTTCAAAATGACATCCTTTGCAGCAGTCCAACCTGACATTTTTCCAGTCAACTTAACACCTATCAATTTTGGAAATTTGAGTTCCCATGGAAGTCCAGCCATTACATCACAAGCATCAGCTCCACCGACACCAATTGCTACCATCCCCAAACCGCCGGCATTGGGTGTATGAGAATCTGTTCCAATCATCATTCCGCCAGGGAACGCATAATTTTCTAAAACTACTTGGTGAATAATACCTGCTCCAGGCTTCCAAAAACCAATACCATATTTATCAGATACAGAAGAAAGGAAGTCATAAACTTCTTTATTCTTATCATTTGCTTTAGCCAAATCAGTCGCTGCTCCAACTTCAGCTTGAATCAAGTGATCGCAGTGCACTGTAGAGGGCACTGCAACCTGATTTTTTCCAGCTTGCATGAATTGTAAAAGTGCCATCTGAGCAGTAGCGTCTTGCATAGCCACTCGATCTGGTTGAAACTCAACGTAAGATTTACCGCGTTCGCAAGCCTGAGTGGCATCTCCTTCGGTAAGGTGAGCATAAAGAATTTTCTCTGTCAAAGTAAGTGGTTTGCCAACAATTTTTCTGGCTGCTTCGATCCGCTTTGGATATCTCGCATATACCTCTCTGATCATATTAATATCAAAAGCCATTGTACAGGAATTTTTAGTTAGGTAAAATATTCTTTTTCTTAGGTAATGCTAAGATAGCGAGTTAGGCTTATAATTAGTAACCATACATCTTGATCGGAGCGCACTTTGTCCTAATTTAAAATGATTTTATACTCCTATTCTTAAAAAAATAGAAAAATACTTAGACTCAAAAAAGTAATTCCCGCAACGAACAACCAAAAGCAATACTTGAACAGTGACCTAGCTGAAACTCCGGTAATAGCTAGAAGCGGAAGTGCCCAAAAAGGCTGGAGCAGATTACTAATCTGATCTCCATAGGAAAAAAGCATAACCATTTTTCCCAGTGGCAAATTCAAGGAAAGTGCGGTTTCTGCTAAAATTGGACCTTGAATCGCCCATTGACCTCCTCCCGACGGAATCAACAGATTAACCAACGCTGCAGAACCTAGTGCGAAATATGGAATCATTTCTACCGGCGTAGAGGTAAGTACAAATGCAGATGCCTTTAAAATCAATCCGGAACTTGTCATTATTCCAAGAATCCCAGCATAAAAAGGGAATTGAATAAAAATATCAACCGAACTTTTGATCCCTGATCCAACTGCCTCTGTAAATTGATCCAGTGCGCTATATGCGATTAGTGCAAATCCGAATAATATAAATATCACAAAATTCAAATTAACCACAGCCCAAACTGAGTCTGCATTGAAAGCTGTAACTAGGCATAAAATCAAAATGATAAGACCCACAAAAGAACCTGACCCCCAGATAGATCCCGGAGAAATTGGCTGCAATGGATTTGCATTAAGAACCATATAGTTTGATTTATCTATAATAGAAAACAATAGCAACACCGCTAAAAAAACAACCACTAATCCACCAGTGACAAAAATATTAAAACCGCTAAAAATAGTTTCTGAAACAGGAATTACACCTAAACTATTGACTAGGAAATGATCGGTTTCTGCAACTTTTAGAGGAGCGGAACCAGAAAGTCCTCCATGCCAGACAGTCATCCCCAAATATCCTGCTGAGGCCAACCAACAATACTGGATTAGACGGAAGCCGCTGCTCCTCTAATGAGATGGCCATAAATCTCGCTAAAACCGCACCTACTATTAAACCAAAACCCCAATTAATCAACCCGCTCAAACAAGTAATCAGCGCAGTAAGAAAAACAGCTTGAAGTTGGTTTTTAGGAACATGGGCGATCCGTTTTAATACAGCATGAACAGGCTTGAATACTGCCAAACAGTATCCGAAAACCAAAACCATCATCATTTGTAAGGTGAAATCCAATAACCCAAAAAACCCTAATCTCTAATACTGAAGACTCGTGACAATCCTTTCTAAAAGTGAATATTCCTTACTGTTTCCTGATAGAACACTTAAAATCAAACTCAGTAAGGTCAATAGCAATACCAGACCAAAAGGGGAAATATTAAGTTTAATTGAATTTTCTCTTGCCACAGCTAAAAATATTTTTTTTAGTTTCAGAAATTAAAGGTATAATTAGCACAAAATGAGCTGTTAAATGTCTTTAAGCCAAGCAGCTAATCGGTGGATTTTCCAATGGATTTGAACGTTAATATCTTTTCGATAACACTAATCTTTTCTGGCTTTCTCGTTGCCTTCCTGTCTGTTATTATCGCTCTCAAAATGGACGGAGGCACCAAATGGGTAGCGGTTACAATGATATGTGGATCAATTTGGGGTGTTTTTTATGGATTTGAGTTAGCCTCTAAAGATTTAGATGCAATATTATTCTACATAAAAATTCAATATTTAGGGATTTCATTTCTTGCTGCTTCGTGGCTTATTTTTTCTTTCAAATACACCGAAATTGATTTGACTACACAGAAAACAGTGGTTTTTTTCACTTTATTAATCCCTGTAATTACATATACTTTAGTTGTCACCAATGACTACCACCACCTCATTTATGAATCGTATGAGTTAGTTACATTTGGTACAATCACGGGTTTAAAAGCCAAAGTAGGCCTATGGTATTTTGTCCACGTGATCTACTCATACCTTGCCTTCGGATTGGGAAATTTTATCATTTGGAAACGCTTTCGTTACTCAGGTCAGACATTTAAGACTCAGACTCAATTACTATTTATCGCGGGGTTGTTCCCAATCGGATTCAATGCTCTCTATCAATTTGGAATCTACAGTCCTTTGGAAATAATCGACTTAACACCCTATGCTTTTTTATTTACTTATTTGATAATTGGAATTGCTATCCTTCGCTATCATTTGTTTAGCATTAAACCAATTGCAAAAGATATAATTTTTAATGCGATAACAAAGGGTGTATTAGTTTTAGATAGAAAGCATAATATCAATCCTGCCATACACATTTTTTTCGATGATCAGGAATCAATCAGCATTGGAGTAAATGCAAAGATGACCTTCAGACCTTATCCAGAGCTCTTAAATGTATTAGATGATCTAACAAAACAGGAGCTAAATATAAGCAGTGGTCATGGGGATGACCAACGAGTAGTCAAGGTCGCCATCATTCCATTAGAAGAAAAAAGGAGTACACAAAAAGGGACCATAATTCTTTTCGAAGAAATAACTGAAGAAGTTAAAACTAAAGAATTACTGATCGCACAAAAAAACGAATTAGAGCAACTCAATAATTTGAAGGATAAGTATTTTGGTATTATCTCTCATGATCTGAAGGGCCCAATCTTTGGTATCAAGGCACTGATCCACCATACCCAGACTGGTTTAATTTCAAATGAAGAATTCATTGAATTACTTCCCGAAATGTCCAAAAATATAGATAATGTCTCCCAGCTTCTTGAAAGCCTGCTTACTTGGACCAGTTTGCAGTTTCGCGGGGAGCAAGTAATTTTGGAATCCTTTGACGTAAGGATAGCTATGATCCGTCAGCAACAACTTCTTAATCAGATGGCAAATGAGAAAAATATATCTATTCTAGTTGATGTTCCTGAATCAGAATTCAATATTTTGGCTGACAAGAACATGGTAGATTTAATTTTAAGAAATTTGGTTAACAACGCCGTGAAATTCTCCAAGCCCTCCAGTGAAATAAAGCTTAGCGCGGAAATTACAGAGGGCTATACCAAAATATGTGTTGAGGACTCTGGAAAAGGAATATCGAGTGAAGACATCAAAAAAATAGCTGATGGCATATCATTTAGCACAAGAGGATACAACAATGAAAATGGTACTGGCCTTGGTTTAATATTAGTACGGGAATACACAAAAAAGAATTTTGGAAAATTACATGTCGAATCTATAATAAACGTGGGTTCCAAATTTTATATCTACTTACAGTCAGCAGTTTAATAGTGCACTTAGACCAGATTGACTAAAAAATCTAAAGTATCAACTCCATCAGCGTAATCCCAAGGATTAGGCCGTTGAGTTGTTCCAAAAGGTATTGAGTTCGGGAATTTGGCGTCTTTTGAGACAATACATTGAATTTTAGACTCATTTGACGCAATTAATTCTTTTAGTTGCTCCTCATCTGAGTAGCACTCAAAAAATAAAACCGCTATTGGAGAAACCAGATTCTCCGACTTTTGGAGAATTAGAAAACCGTTGTCTAGATGATTTTGCCTGTTGACAAGTAGTATTGACTTATTGTAATCATAGTTGTTATTGTACTTATGATGTAAGGCCGTTGATTCGAAAACTTGGATTGCCCCTAGAAAATCTTGTAACTGAAGTTCATCTTTAATATAAATTTTCGACACGTTTCTGCAGCCCAAACCAAAATATTGGAAAATATCATTCCCAACTTTTAGGTAATCATTGACAGTCTCATCACCCGAAAATATCGCAACAGAAGTTCTGTTCCGACGAATGATATGAGGGTATTTCCCAAAATAATAATTGAAATATCTTGCGGAATTATTACTTCCAGTAGCTATGTAGCCATCTCGATTTTTGAGCATTTCCACAATCTCGATTCGTGATGAAAACCGGGAATCAATTTGAATCAACTGGTAAATTATCCAATTCATTAAAACGGCATCTGAAGAGCTTAGTTTTACTGAAGCAATATGTCCTGCCAAAAGGACACACAATAAGTCATGGAACCCTACGGCCGGAATATTTCCTGCCATCATAAGACCAATTCTAAGAGTTGTGATTTCCTTACTTATGGTATAATTCTTCAACCATTGCTCAATTTTTTCGGGCTGAAGTATTACACATATTCCGGCTAGTGCATTATTTATGGATTCCCCGGTAAACCAATTATTGACATTTTTAGCATTCCATTGAAGTTCCTCCAATTCCGCTGCATTTAATTCTTTGATTCGTTTTCCCAATTCTACAAAGGCAGCAATTCTATCTACTATTCTCATTTGCAAGTTAATTTCTCTCACAAATTTACTTTTTTTGGATTGAGATACCCTAGAATTAAATTAAATTAGTTAGTGCAACAACTTTTTTATTGCCTGTCAGTTTTAAGGTTATTACTTTTGACTATTAAAAAATAAAGTTATGGCTATAATGATCACTGATGAATGCATCAACTGTGGTGCATGCGAACCAGAGTGTCCAAATACTGCAATCTACGAAGGTGGTATCGAGTGGACTTGGAGCGGAGGAACTAATTTAAAAGAAGTTACACTTCCGGATGGGTCCGTAATTGAAGGCAATAAAAAGCAGGAGCCAGTTTCAGATGAATTCTATTACATTGTGACAGATAAGTGTACCGAATGCAACGGGTTTCATGAGGAGCCGCAGTGTGCGGCAGTTTGCCCGGTTGATTGCTGTGTAGATGATCCTGACCATCGCGAGACAGATTCTGATTTGTTGGCGAAGAAAGCTTTTATGCACGAATAATCCAGAAATCAGTTTGAATGAACTTGGGTTATATTCATTGTCTATAATTAGCGACTTGTACTTGAATATTGGTATCTCCTTTTAAAGAAATTGAAAAATTTCATTGAATTCTATATGCGAATTGTTTTATATTAGTCTTTATTAATTCAACCCCGTACCAATAAATTTAAAGCACCGTGGAAGATAATAAAACCTACAACAGAGAAGAAATCTTCTCTAGGAAAGTAAAAGCAGGAAAAAGAACTTATTTTTTTGACGTCAAATCTACTCGAGCAAACGATTTTTATTTGACGATTACAGAAAGTAAGAGAAAGATGGATGGAGACAGTTTTACTTATGAAAAACATAAGCTTTTCCTATACAAAGAAGATTTCTTCAAGTTTGTTGAAGCATTGAACCAAACAGTCGACCATGTTAAGAATAACCTTCTGCCAGATGTTGACTTTGACCAATACGAAAAAGAAGAGTTCAATGAAGAAATAAATTCCGATCTGAAATGGGAATAAAAAGCGAATTTGATAAAAGTCTGATGCTCATCTCAGCAATGTAATAAGTTTAAAAGAGGCATTTATGCCTCTTTTTATTTGAATAAGCAATGCAGCGATCGTTCAGTTACCTTATTTTATTCATTGCACTTTTCCTACTGTTTGGCTGGTACTTTTCCAATATCACCCTATACATTGTAGCTTCTTTAATCTTAGCAGCCTTACTCCGTCCTCTCACCAACAAACTGCACGATTTCCATATCCTTGGTCAACATATCCCGAGGTGGGCTGCAATATTACTTTCTTACAGCTCGATCATACTATTATTTGTATCACTAAGTTTTCTTTTTTATCCATTAATTAATAATCAAATCGAAATCTTAAGTGGACTCGATTTAGAAGGTATTTATGATACTGTAAAGCAACCGGTTTCTAAACTAGAGTATTTTCTCTTTCAATATGAGCTTATGGATGGTAAGCCGGGAGCTTTATTCCACAAAATCCAAAATTCTATCGTTGGATCGATAAAAGGTTTCGATTTTACCAGCTTCATTGGGGGAGTGATCAATACCACCAGTAGTTTATTTGTAGGCTTATTGGCAATTGCATTTATCAGTTTTTTTTTCCTTTTAGAAAATGGACTCTTAAGAAGAAACTTCTTAAACCTAATCCCCAATCCTTATTTTGAACTTTCAGTTGCCACATTCGCAAAAGTTGAAAGACTTTTATCCAACTATCTTTCTGGACTTATAATCCAGATACTTACTATTTTTTCTTTTGCGAGCTTAGGACTAAGCATTTTAGGAGTTGAATACTCACTAACCATTGCACTTTTTGCTGCCATAGCAAACCTTATTCCTTATGCTGGTCCGGTTTTAGGCGCTACCTTTGGAATAATTGTTGGGATTTCAACAGGTAATTTCGAGGCAGACCTGGGTCTTAATTACCTAATATTTAAAATATTATCCGTTTTTTCAATTGTTCAAATCATAGATAATATCTTGATTCAGCCGTTGATTTTCTCTAAATCAGTAAAAGCTCATCCGCTTGAGATTTTTGTTGTTATATTTGCCGGGGCAAAATTAGCTGGCGTAGTCGGAATGATTTTTGCAATTCCAGTTTATACCATTTTTAGAGTTTCGATTATCGAATTCTACAAAGGATATAAATCATATAGAATATTTAAAACATAAACAGCAGTTAAATGGCCTTACAGTGTGGCATAGTTGGTCTTCCAAATGTTGGAAAGTCCACCTTGTTCAATTCGCTCTCAAGCGCAAAAGCAGAAGCAGCAAATTTCCCTTTTTGTACTATCGAACCTAATGTAGGTGTCGTGACAGTTCCTGATCCAAGACTTAAAATGCTCGAATCCCTGGTAAGTCCTCAGCGAGTTCTACCTACGGTTATAGAGTTTGTAGACATTGCCGGGCTGGTGAAAGGGGCTAGCAACGGAGAAGGCCTTGGAAATAAGTTTCTTGCCAATATCAGAGAAGTAGATGCTATAGTGCACGTAGTTCGTTGTTTTGAAGATGAAAATATAATCCACGTAGCAGGGAGTATTGATCCAGTTTTTGATAGGGAAGTCATAGATACTGAGCTCCAATTAAAAGATTTGGAGTCTATAGAGAAAAAAATCCAAAAGTCTGAAAAAATTGCTAAGTCCGGAGATGCCAAAGCAAAGAAAGAACTTGAAACTCTATTGATTTTCAAATCTGCATTGACAGAAGGAAAAAATGCCAGATCTGTAGCGATCGAACGGGAAGACTTAGAAGCAGTACGGGATTTACATTTATTGACTATAAAGCCTGTATTGTATGTAGCAAATGTGGACGAAGCTGGTCTGGCAAACGGAAATAAATTCGTAGATCAATTAAGAGCGGCAGTAAAAGAAGAACATGCTGAAGTAATTATACTTTGTGCAGCAATAGAGGCACAAATTGCGGAATTTGATGATCTCGAAGAGAAAGAAATGTTCCTTAACGAATATGGACTAAAGGAAAGCGGAGTGAACAAATTGATTTCTGCTGCATACGCTTTACTTCATCTTATCACATATTTCACAGCCGGTCCACAGGAAGTCCGTGCATGGACAATTAAGAAAGGCTATAAAGCTCCACAAGCAGCAGGAGTAATTCATACAGATTTTGAGCGTGGTTTTATTAAGGCTGAAGTAATCAAGTTACACGATTACCAGCAATTCAAAACAGAAGCTGGATGTAGAGAAAATGGAAAAATATCTATTGAGGGTAAAGAATATGTTGTAAAAGACGGAGATATCATGCATTTTAGATTTAATGTTTAACCATTTTCAATAAAATTTAGTAATTTCAAATTCTGTATATTAATCACCCGTTAGTAACAGTTTTAATTATTTATTGTCTCAATAATTTTTAATTTATCGTGAGAGTTAGACTTATATTTTCCTTAAAAAACAAAGGTTCGTACTTACCATTCCATCATCAGTACATCCTAGCCCAATTCTTAAAAGGAGTCATTGTTAAGGGCGGTAGAGAAGAATTTTTCAATTACAACTACTTCAATTTTTCTGGACTAAAAGGACAGACCAAAGTAAGTAGAAGTGGATTGCATTATTATTCCAGTTTGGTGACTTTGGTATTATCCTCGCAAAGCGAGGAATTTATGGATTATCTGCTGGAACAGGTATTTGCAACCCCAAAGATTGAATTAGGAAATTTAATCCTAATGCCTGAATACACCGAAATCGAGTCAGAACCAACGCTGGAACCTTCAAACAAATTTGTATGTATCTCTCCGTTGGTCCTGATCACACCGGCATTCAATGAAGAAGCTGGAAAACGATTCATAAATCCGGATAGCGATGAATTTTCAGACTTACTATATGAAAGCACCTTGACTAGAATGGAACGTTCCGGCTGGTACACACCAGAACAAATGGAGACTTTCTACAAATTCCAGGTTGTTCCTGATATGGTTTATGTAAATAAACTTAAAGACGCACAGAAAAAATTTGCTCGAATCTATGCCGTTTATGACATGGATGTGAAATATGAAGTTAGAGGTTATACACTTCCGATCACACTGTATGCCGCACCCGAAGTTCAGGATTTTGTATTCAAATGTGGTTTAGGAGCATTTACTCATAAAGGTTTTGGAATGCTTGACCTCGCAAATCATGGAACAGGAATACGAACTGAAAATTATAAGTTCAAGCGAGAAGGTTTTGTCCCTTATAAGCCTTCCGAGCGAACCCGCCAAAATGTGGCACCAGAGGAAGAGGCCTCAGTAGAAAATGAGGATCAACAGCCAAAAGATTAAGCTAAAAAACCTACCAAATTAAAATTTGGTAGGTTTTTTTTATAGTCGTCTTTTATTGGGATTCAGATTGATATAGCTTACCAACTGGTCATAGCGAGAACCTAAGTTTCTAAAATATACAAGTACTTCATATTCATTTTCTGTCTCGAAATAACTTCCTTCGAAAGAATCTGTAACGAATCCTTCTTCACCTTTTAATGCATACTGATAGTCATACCAGCCCTGCTTAAGTAAAAGAGTTGTTTGATATACTTTCATTTTATTATCCCAAACCATTTTTGCTTCTTGCGATTTTCCCCATTGAGTCAGCGAACCAATTAAGAATACGGGAGTAGGACTTTCCTCGCTTTTGAATCGGAAAGTGACCAATATGTATTCACTTTCAATGTCAGGATTTCCTCCTGGCCGGTCATTAGTATAGATAAAGTATTGCCCATTCAGATCAAGGTACTGCGAATAGACCTGATCTTGTCTAGGAAGATTGATATTCGCATCAGCATAAATGACATCGGCTTCTACGGTGATAGTTGCAATATTGACACCCGTGGCTCGTATAAATCGCAGGTCTACAAATCGAAATTCATTTCCTGCGTCAAATTCATTTTTACCATCAAACAGTTCATATCGGAGAATTTTAGAGCTTTCATTTATGAAAGTTGCTTTCTGAATAAGCTTTGAATTATCCCAGCGTTGATTTTGTCTCAACACCACTTTGATCTGATTAATGGGGTCCATCACCTCACCTTTTGAATAATTAATGATTGTATTAATCTGCTGAGTCCCCCTTCTGTTAGATGTCTGAGACGGTGGTACAATGGCTGCGCCTACTGTAAAAAGCTCCTCATAAACCATAAATCTTTTGGTGAAAGCGACTTCAGATTCATCCCTTCCTCTATAGACTTTTAGGATATAATTCCCCGACTTAGTCACCCGAGGCAACTGAAATCTGTAATGAATGTAAGGAATTCGAGTGTTGATAGCGTAATCATAATCTTGGATGTTAAATTCATTGAAGGTCGAAAGGAAATCATTATCACGCAATTGAGATTTCTTCCAATCAGCATCACAATGAATCAGCTTGGCACTATATAATTCAGGATCGAAAGCCAAATCATCAAACAGTAACTGTAGAGAACCTAAGCTATTCAAAGAAATCACTGGAGAGTCCAGCTGACTGGCATCATCAATCCCAGTTGGAAAAACTCTTACAGACTGAATGTGATCTTCATAAACTTTATCCTCAATTTGTGTATGGCCTTCAGCCAATAAGCTGAAACATATACCTAGTGTTAGCAAAGACTTCCTCATGCTTGAAGATAAGGAAAAGAATAATTTATCTCAAAGATCAAGCAATGACTTCTTGAAGAGAGGAAATCTGGTCTACGAGTGATTCCCATTCGGCATTCAAGCTAGTTAGCTTGATTTCAAACTCTTGATATAATGCCTGTGTTTGTTGAGACTTTTCTTCGTCAGCGTATAGCGTAGGATCTGCCATCTTAGTTTCCAGCTTTTCCTTTTGAGACTCTAGCTTTTCGACTTCAAACTCAACCTTAGCCAGCGATTCCTCAAGCTTTTTCAATTCTCTTTTGGCTTGCTGAATCTCCTCACTATTTTTTGGTACTACTTTAACAACTTCCTTTTTTTGAGCCTTTACTGATGGCGCTGCGGATTTCACCTCGACCTGGTTAGCTCTCCAGACTTCATATTCATCGTACGTACCTAAATATTCTTTGATCTCTTGATTCTCTATATACCAGATTTTGTTTGCCACTCCCCTTATGAAATGTCTATCGTGAGATACTGTTACAAAAGTACCTTCATACTGCTGGAGAGCTTGGATCAAAATATTTACAGATTGAAAATCCAGGTGGTTGGTAGGCTCATCAAGTAATAAAAAATTCGATTCTGAAATCAAGGTTTTAGCTAAAGCTACCCGAGATTTCTCTCCACCGGAAAGCACTTTAATTTTCTTAAATACTTCTTCATTAGAGAATAGAAAACATCCCAAGACACCTCTTAGCTCCATTTCAGATTTTGCACTTCCTGCCTGACTCATTTCTTGAATGATCTCATTATCCAAGGTAAGCGCTTCTAACTGGTGCTGCGCAAAAAAGGATTTAATCACATTATACCCTTCGGTTCGCTCACCACTTGACTGCTCAGAACCATCGATTACCCTAAGCAAGGTTGATTTACCTTTTCCATTGGCACCGATCAAAGCAATTTTGTCTCCTCGCTCGATTCGGGCAGAAGTTGTTTTCAAAATCACATTATCACCATAAGCTTTCGAAACTTGGTCTAAGACCACCACATCTCTTCCAGATTGCTTCGAGAATTTAAATTTAAAGTTGACAGAAACCTCATCGCTTACCACCTCATGTACTTTATCCAATCTATCCAAAGCTTTGATTCGGGATTGTACCTGATTTGACTTGGATGCTTTAGCTCTGAAACGGTCAATAAACTTCTCCGTCTGCTTGATCATCTGTTGTTGATTCTCATAAGCATTTTGCTGTATTTCCATTCGCTCCACTTTCTCTTCTTTATAGAAAGCATAATTTCCCGTATAGAGCGTAAGCGTTTGACTGGCAACTTCTACAGTGCTGCTGATGCAATTATTTAAAAAAGTCTGATCGTGAGAAACCACTACCACAGCTCCATCGTAGTTTTTTAAATAATTTTCAACCCACAGAATCGAGGGTAAATCCAAATGGTTAGTAGGCTCATCAAGCATAAGTAATGATGGCTTCTCCAAAAGAAGCTTCGCAAGCATGACCCGCATTCTCCATCCACCGGAGAAAGTTCGAAGTGGCTTCTCCAGATCTGCTGTCTTAAAACCAATTCCTTCCAAGACCTCTTCTGCCTTAGCTTTAATTGTGTAGCCTTCATTTGCTTCAAACCGCTCTTGAAGAAACGCCAGCCTGTTTATGATTTCTTCTGAGTAGTCGATCTCCATTTTTTTCAAAACTTCGTCGATTTCAACTTGTAGTTGTAATGTCTCTTTGAATGCTGCCAAAGCCACATTCAAAATACTGTCATCCGATTGATAGGAAAGAAGGTCTTGATTTAGAAATCCAATTGTACAATCCTTTGCTTTTTGCACTTCTCCAGAACTTGGCTGATAGTCTCCATTAATTATTTTAAGAAGCGTAGACTTGCCAGTTCCGTTCTGTCCGACCAAGCCGATTTTGTCTTTTGGCTTAATATGAAGATTTGCATTTTCGTAAAGAGGACGTCCTCCAATAAAATAAGAGAGATTATTAATCGATAACATGTTACAAAAATAACATTAAACCCGTTTATAAACCTTCTAAAACAAAACAATCTCAGCCGCTCTACCTTAGATTAATAAATAAAAAAACCAATGAAACCATTAAGTAACATGATTCATTCAGTCCTATTTATTTTGATTGCCTTTACATTTGCATGTAGTGAGACACAAAGTGCTGAAGATCAAGATTTAAAATCAGAAGGATCAAATAAAATAGCTATAGGTAATGCTGTAGCCGATGTACAGCTCGACAAATTAAAGCTCCCACCAAATTTCAAAATAGACGTTTGGGCAAGAGCTATTCCAAATGCTAGATCCATGGCAGTATCCGACAATGGAATTGTATTTGTAGGAAATCGCCAAGAAAATAGTGTCTATGCAGTAGTGGATGAAAATAATGACGGCAAAGCAGATTTTAAATACATTCTTGCCGAAGGACTTCAAATGCCAAATGGAGTGGCCTATCAAAATGGCGATCTATATGTAGCGGAAGTAAATCGAATTCTTCGTTTTAAGGATATTAAGAATAATCTGGACAAGCCTAGCTATGAAGTAGTCTATGAAGACTATCCCGAAGAAGGACATCATGGCTGGAAATTCATTGCATTTGGACCCGATGGTATGCTCTACGTTCCTGTGGGTGCGCCATGTAATATCTGTGAGTCAGAGAATTCAATCTTTGCCAGCATCACAAGAATTGATGTAAAGTCACCCAATCCAAAGCCAGAAGTGTTTGCACATGGCGTCAGAAATTCTGTCGGCTTTGATTGGCATCCCCTCACCGGGGAGCTCTGGTTTACAGATAATGGTCGCGATATGATGGGAGATGATATTCCAAATTGTGAATTAAATCGAGCAACAGCTTCTGGACAGCATTTTGGATATCCTTATTGGCATGAGGGCTCAGTAAAAGATCCTGAATTTGGATCAAAGGGAGAAGCTCAAAGCTCATATGTTGCTCCCGCAGCAAAGCTTGGTGCACACACAGCCCCCTTAGGAATGCGATTTTACGAAGGAAAAATGTTTCCTCAATCCTATAAAAACCAAATCATCGTAGCTAAGCACGGCTCTTGGAACCGGGCTAAAAAATCTGGCTATGTAGTAACATTAGAAAAAATTGGAGCTGACTCAAAAGTAACAGGAGAAGAAACTTTTATTTCTGGCTGGTTGGATGAAGCAACTCAAGAAGTTTGGGGAAGACCAGTGGATGTGCAGGAATTAGCAGATGGGAGTTTGCTGATCTCTGACGATATGGCCAATGTAATTTATAGAGTTAGCTACTCAGCAAAATAAAAAAGGGAAGCATATGCTTCCCTTTTTTATTTTAACCAATCTGGCTTAGTCGTATCAACTTCTGCTTGTAGTTGATTAAGCAGATTATAGAGACCGAAGTAAGTTCTATTAATATAGAGTCCGTGTCTAGATCCCCTAGCCTGTCGAGACTGTCTGAACATTTTGTCAGTTGTAATTCGATTACTTAATTGAAAGATCTGATCGAAGAAAGTATCATCTGAGAAGTCAAATTGCTCAGAATGAAAAGGCCTACCGAGAAGGTCGATCATTTCTGTGAATACTCCTTTGAAGTAAACCTGTTCTTCGGCTGTATCTCTATCTGAAATAAACTCCAGATCAAAGAATATTTGATTTAGTTCTTCCCCTTCAACGAGTAAGTCTTTTTTAATAAGAGCAAAATAACCTTCATAGAAATCCTCTGGGATTACTTTAACACAACCAAAATCAATAACCCCTAATTGGTCATTTTCCTGGATTATAAAATTCCCGGGGTGTGGATCAGCATGTACCTTTTTAAGATTATGAACTTGATGATGATAAAAGTTCCAGAGCGCCTGTCCAATTTGATTTTTCGACTTTTGGCTGGGCTTAGTATTCAACCACTCATTAATATGAAGACCTTCGATCCAATCCATTGTGATGATTCGTTCCGAGCTTAATTCATCATAATAATTTGGAAATTTCAAATTAGGGATATGTCCACAAGCTGAAGAAATTTCTCTGGATCGTTCTACTTCAAGTATATAGTCTGTTTCCTCAAGAAGTTTTTCTTCTACTTCTCCCATGTAATTATCCAGTTCTCGCTCATTCATGTTGAGTAGTCTGAGTGCAAATGGTCTAACCAACCTCAAATCAGAACTTACAGATTCCGCTATACCCGGATATTGAATTTTTACGGCTAGAGTTTTTCCATCTTTTGTCGCCTGATGAACTTGACCAATAGATGCAGCATTAATTGCTGATCGTGTAAAGGTGTCAAACAACTGCTCGGGAGTTTGTAAAAAGTGCTTTTGAAAGGTCTTTACAACTAGCGGGTATGATAAAGGAGGAGCAGAGTATTGAGCCATGGTAAACTTGTCCTGATAGGCTCTAGGCAATAGATTTTTGTCCATTGACATCATCTGTGCCACTTTTAAGGCAGAACCTTTTAACTCGCTTAGCGAATTATAGATATCTGAAGCATTGTTTTGATGAAGTTCCTCTTTATCCATAGAGGGATTTACCATCTTCTTAGCATAATGCTTTACGTAATTTCCACCAACTTTAGCCCCAGTAGAAATAAATTTCGCAGCTCGCTGAACTTTTGAAATAGGGATAGCTTGTTGTTCTTTTAACTTATCAACCATTATTTTTATTTTTGTAAAAGAAATTTCGCAAAGTTTAAAAAAGAGTCTAGCGAACTTTTCCCCATAAAATCAAATGCAAAATTTACTGATTTCTCAATGGCTGCATCAGTTTTTTCAAACCGAGGCGAACGATCATCCATCCAATATTTCAATACGAATAAAACTTGGAGCCACAAGGCGTCATCGTAGCGGTCAGAAATTATAGGCCGATAAGCAATCTCGTCGGTTTCCTTACCTTCCAAAATGATCTCATTTGCAAAGTCCTTGAATCGCTCTTTGAATTCGGACGTTTCTTTAGTCTTTACGATCGTCGATTTCTGTCCCTCGCCGTAAAGCGTAATAAAAAATGATCGATTCTTCTTTAATTCCTCAATCCAAGTGTACAAAAAACTTAAAAACTTCTCTCTAGCAGAGTAAGTTTTGAAAACATCCTGACTTTCAACTTGTTTTTGGGTGTCCTCAAAAATATTAACCCAAATCGCTGCCTTGACAGATTCAAATGAAGTAAAGTATGAATAAAATTCTTCTTCCTTCATTTTTAGATCACCAGCAAACTTAAAGACTGACTTAGGGGTCACGCCATATTCTAAAACTTGAGAGCGATATTGATCTAAGATTAATTTTCGAAAATCTTTTTTAGTAGTCTTTTTAGGCGTAGTAATTTCCATAATGCAAAGTAAACTTTTAACACACAACACAAAAAAGGAGTAACGGGTTTTTGAAATCCAAAAAAAAGCCTTGTAATTATAATTCGGCTTTATTTTAATTTCTATTCCTTTTGAGTTACTCCGATACTTTTTCTAGCACCAAATTGTGATTGGTATATATACAGACATCTGCTGCAATATTTAAACTTTCTCTGACCATTTCTTCAGCAGTTAAATGTGGCGCAAATTTCTTCATGGCTCGAGCAGCTGACTGTGCAAACATGCTCCCAGATCCAATTGTTGCAATCTCCATATCAGGTTCTATGACATCTCCTGTCCCTGAAATAATTAAAATATCATCCTTGTCTGCCACTATCATCATTGCTTCTAGCTTACTGAGCATTCGATCAGTCCTCCATTCTTTTGCAAGTTCCACAGCTGCCCGTTTCATATTATTCCCAAATGCTCCTAATTTCTCCTCAAACTTTTCTAGCAGTGTAAAGGCATCGGCAGTAGATCCTGCAAATCCGGTTACGATTTTACCGCCCTGTAAAACTCTAAGTTTTTTGACAGTACTTTTAGCAATGGTATTACCTAAAGTAGCTTGACCATCAGCTCCAATGACTACTTCTCCATTGTGACGAATTGCCACTACTGTGGTTGATTTTATTCTTTCCATAATGTGATTTAAAGTTTGGACTGAGTCCTTTTTTATCATTCTTTGATACTACACAACCAAAAAACGTACAAAAAGCAAAAAGTCCTGAAATCAGGACTTTTTGGCAGTTTTACTAGATTAAAATCCGAACGGGATCCTCAAGAAGAGTTTTTAATGTCAAAAGAAACGCCGAACCTATCGCTCCATCTACTACTCTATGATCGCAAGAAAGGGTCACTTTCATGATATTACCGATTTGCATTTGACCTGCTTTCACTATTACAGTCTCTTTAATCCCTCCCACTGCTAGGATACACGCGTCAGGCGGATTAATAATTGCTGTAAATTCATCAATTCCAAACATTCCAAGATTAGAAATGGTAAACGTATTTCCCTCCCAATCTTTAGGCTGAAGCTCCTTATTCTTAGCTTTCCCTCCCAAGCTTTTTGCTTGAGTGGATATCTGGGAAAGTGATAGTCCGTCAGCAAATCTGATCACAGGAACTAAAAGACCTTCTTCCACCGCTACTGCCATACCTATATGAATATGATCGTTATATCGGATCTTATCTCCGAGCCAACTTGAGTTCACCTTAGGATGCTGACGCAATGCAGAAGCAGATGCTTTAATGATTAAATCGTTGAAAGAAATCTTAACAGGAGAAATTTCATTCATTGATTTTCTGGCTTCAATGGCCTTATCCATATTGATCTCCATGGTCAGATAGAAATGCGGCGCTTCAAACTTGCTTTCAGCTAGTCTCTTGGCAATCACTTTACGCATTTGAGATACTTTCTCCTCAGTAAAGCTTTCCTGACCCAAAACAGCCGGAGCCGGTGCATCTGATTGAACAGGTGTAGGTGTAATAGGTGCAGGTGCAGGTACTGCAGGAACGAAATTCTCGACATCACGCTTCACTATCCTTCCTCCTTCACCAGATCCATTTACTTGACTGATATCAAACCCTTTCTCTTCTGCCATTTTCTTTGCCAGGGGAGAAGCTTTAATCCGCTCACTAGCAGATGGATTTACAATAGTGATAGGAGGAGGATTTTGAATTAACTCTTTTGGCTCTTCAGCTTTGGGTAATTCAGGCTCGGGTTCATCAACTTTTTCCACTGGCTCATCTACCACTTGGTGAGCTTTCAATAAAGTCTCATAATCTGATCCTTCTTCTCCGATTATAGCAATGACACCATCGACAGGCACACTATCTCCAGCCTCAATTCCAATGTATAGCAGTATGCCATCCTCGTAGGACTCGAGCTCCATAGTCGCTTTATCCGTTTCCACTTCTGCTATAATCTCTCCTGCTTTGACAGCGTCACCCACCTTCTTCAACCATACGGAGATGGTGCCTTCCTGCATGGTATCAGACATTTTAGGCATTGTGATCAGCGTAGCATTTATAGATGAAGCGCTGACTTTTTCAACTATTGGTTTGGACTCTAACCTTTCTTCCTTTTCGTCTTGTTTCTTTTCTTTTTTGTCAGGAGCAGATTTCTTCATTTCATTGGGAGATTCTGAGGCATCTTTGAGCAAATCTTCATACTTCTCACCTTTCTCTCCTATGATGGCAATAATCCCATTGACAGGTATAGAATCTTTTTCTTTGACTCCAATATACAAAAGCACACCCTCATCATAGGATTCCAATTCCATGGTTGCTTTATCAGTTTCTACTTCGGCCAAGATATCTCCGGGCTTTACAACATCCCCAACTTCCTTTAACCAAGAGGCAATCACCCCCTCTTCCATAGTGTCACTCATTTTCGGCATTCTTATTATTTCGGCCATAGGTTTTTCCGCGATATCCGTTTATTATAGGCCTCAAAAATAGTTTTTATAAAATCTTTATTCAAATTTAAAACCGGTAATTTACCTTTGACCTTAAGCTTAATCATCATTTCTATCTGAAGTGCCCATAATCCCAAGTACTAACTATTCCAGACCGAAGTGGCTATTCAATAGCCATCTTGAGACTATTTATCCAGCATTATTCAGAAAAGTAATGTTTGAAATTCCTTGCAAAGAGCGTATTAAAACTTCAGATGGAGATTTTCTAGAATTAGATTGGTACAAAAAAAACAATCCCAGACTCGTAATAATTAGTCACGGGTTAGAAGGAAATAGCGAACGAGCATATATGTTGGGGATGGCGAAAGCTTTTTACCAAAATCAGTTCGATGTACTCACTTGGAATCTACGAGGCTGCGGGCATGAAATAAATGACCAAGTTATATTTTATCATTCTGGGGCAACTTATGATCTCGATGAAGTGATCAAACATGCCGAAAAAAATTATGATGAAATTTATCTTGTGGGATTCAGTTTAGGTGGAAATCTAACCCTGAAATATCTAGGTGAAAAAGAATCAAGCTTTCATAAAATCAGAAAGGCAGTCACGATCTCTGTCCCACTTCACTTAGCAAGTTCCAGTCAAAAAATTTCAAAAGGTGAAAACATCCTGTATTCAAAACGCTTTTTGAAATCACTGAAAAAGAAAGTGATCAGGAAATCACTTGCTCATCCCGGCAAAATTCCCATTCAAGTATTAGAAGACATTAAAACATTGGCTGAGTTTGATGACTATTTTACTGGTCCCCTTCATGGCTTTGCCGATGCAAAAGAATACTATGAAGTAAATTCATCAATTTTTTTTCTCGACCAGATTGAAGTTCCTACACTAATCCTAAATGCACTAAATGATCCATTTCTAAGCGAAAATTGCTTTCCCCAACAACTGGCTAAGTCACTTGATTTGGTATTTTTTGAATATCCAAAGCATGGTGGACATGTGGGATTTAATCCAAGTAATTCTACTCAGCTTTATTATTCTGAGCAGCGAGCTATTGAATTTATTACCAAGGGTTTCTAACTTTCAAAACAATTTAAAATTAAAGCTATGTGCGGACGGTATTCATTGAGCAAAAGTAAAATCGAACTTGAACAACGATTCCAAGCAGAAATGCTACCTGATTTCCATCCTCGGTATAATATTGCTCCTACCCAACTTATACCAGTGATTACTTCTCAAAGTCCAAAAGGCTTTTCGTTTTTTTATTGGGGAATCACTCCAGAATTTGGTCAAAATCGACCTGTCACACAGACACTAATCAACGCAAGAGCCGAAACAGTCTCTGAAAAAATTTCTTTTAAAATTTCTTTTAAAAGAAGGAGATGCCTAGTTCCTGCTGACGGATTTTATGAGTGGAAGCGACTTGGCAAGAAAACCAAAATCCCTTATCGGTTTACAATCGAAGAAAATAAGCTTTTCGCTTTTGCCGGTATTTGGGAGGAGTACGAAACTGTTGCAGGTGAAATCCAGCATACCTTTTTGATTTTGACCACAAGTCCCAATGAGAAAGTGGCTGAAATCCATGATCGAATGCCGGTGATTCTAGCACAAAAGGATGAAAAAAAATGGCTGAATTCTTATTCTTCAGAAGAAGAATTGAAAACTATACTTAATCCTTATTCGGCTGATTTGATGCTCAGTTACACCGTATCTCCATTGGTTAATTCTGTCCAGAATGATACTCCTTCACTGATCAAAAAGACTTCACCAGTGGATCAACATGGCAATTACACACTCTTTGGCTGATCAAGCGGATCAACCTTATATCAATTCTTTATTGTAGAAATCCGATCATGTTCTCATCTTTGTGACGAATTGAATAAACCCAAAGATGAAAAAAAGTAGAATCCTAGGAATTGGCCATTATGTCCCCGAGCGAATTGTGACAAATGATGATCTATCCAAAATAATAGATACCAACGACGCATGGATTGTAGAACGAACTGGAATCAAGCAGCGCCATTGGTTTACTCCAGGTGTTGATACTGTCAGTTCCATGTCCAAAAATGCTTCAGAAATTGCCCTAAAGCGTGCAGGAGTAACCGCTTCAGAAATTGATTTCATTATTTTTGCGACAGTGACTCCAGATTACTTTATTCCTGGAAATGGCGTATTGCTTCAGCGTGAACTGGGTATGGGGACCATAGGAGCACTAGACATTAGGAATGCATGTTCAGGATTTATTTATGGACTGTCCATTGCTGACCAGTTTATCAAATCTGGAATGTATAAGAATATATTAGTAGTCGGTGCCGAAATCCAGTCTTCTGCCTTAGATCTCAGTGATGCAGGAAGATCCAGTTCCGTAATCTTCGCGGATGGCGCAGGTGCTGCTGTGGTTGGAGCTGTCGAAACAGACCAACCCGGGATATTATCAACCCATCTTCATGCCCAGGGTGAATATGCCGAAGAACTCTATTGCAAAGATCCGGGAAGTAGTCGTGAAGTAAGACTTTCTCCAGAATTAATCGCTTCGGGAAGTTTCAATCTAACTATGAATGGTAACTCCGTTTTTAAACATGCAATAGTTCGATTTATAGAAGTGATTAAGGAAGCACTAGACTTTAATAATCTAGATCAATCAGCGATTGATCTCCTTGTACCCCACCAAGCTAATTTGCGAATCAGCCAATATGTCCAAAACGAATTAGGCCTTCCCGATGAAAAAGTCTTCAACAATATCATGCACATGGGGAACACAACTGGAGCCACAATCCCAATTGCTCTGAGTGAAGCTTGGGAACAAGGCAAAATAAAAGAGGGAGATCTTATTTGTCTGGCAGCTTTTGGATCAGGTTTTACTTGGGCCTCAGCTCTACTCCATTGGTAAAATGTCACATAACCCCGTCCATCTAGACCTAATACTTTGGAGGGATAAAGAACTAGCCATTCGTCAAAATAAACTCAAAGGAGCATTTTGGAATATTTTCTCAGAAAAAGGAAACGGTGAACTAGCAAGAAAACTCTGTCAACTGCATCCAAAAAGCAAAGGAACCAAGCTTACAAAAGGAAATGATTTATTAGGTTTCCATTACCAAGTACTCGACCTGATTCGAGATTTCGATCCCGACAGCGGAGTAAATATAAGAGTGCTAAATTGGTTTGGTCATGGAGTATATATTTTTGTCTTATTTGGTAAAGTTAATGTATTGGCTACTTTAGATTACTTTATAAATGATACATTTAGATATTCATTGAGTCCGACACCATGGAATTACCCTGAGTTGATTTTAGGAAATCATAGCACAGAAAAACCGAATTACAAGAACTATGAGAAGGCCACCTACCATCAATGGTTTAAAGAAATTAGTTTTAAAGATTCAAATGAGCTAAGTCTAAAAATAGACCACGAGTTGAAAAAACTTATTGAGTTCTTCGACCTGAAAGTGGGATAAAAGAAGATTTAACTTATTTTTAAATGTAAAAAGAATTCTTCCGTCCAATAATTGGTTTTTAGAGGCAAAGACAAATACATTTCTTGATAATCTCAGTTAAAACCAGCTGGGTTAATTTGAAACCAAGAATACATGAAATACATCCTTATTGGCCTTTTTCTATTAAGTAATTCACTTTTTGCCCAAGAATCTAACTTGATTCGCCAATTCGCGAGCGATTCTTCCAGTATGGCGATAGGAGTGGTAAAGGATTCCAAGCGTGAGGGATTGTGGAAATCCTATAATCCAAAGACCAACAATCTGATTACCGAAGGCAATTATAAAGAGGGGCTCAAAGAAGGCACGTGGGCTTCTTATTATTTAGATGGTAAAAGAAGCATACTGGCAGAGTATAGATACGGGAAACTTTTTGGTCCTGCCAAATATTATGACCCTGAAGGGGCTTTGAAATATGAGTTACTTTTTCAAGACAGCGTATTAGTGGGGAAGTTCACTCAATATTATGGGAAAACTGGGGCTCCTGAATATACGGATCCAAGCCAGGTATATATTGAAGGCAATTACATTTCAGGTCAGAAAACAGGCGAATGGCTAAAATACTATGACAATGGCATAGTTTCCATGAGGGAATTTTTTGTTAAAGGAAAACGAAGTGGCCCTTACCTAGAATACAACTACTATGGTGAGTTGATGACTGAAGGGATATACCAAAACGATCAGTTAGAAGGACCTTACCGATCGTATTCTTTCGAAACTTCAATTGTTGAAGATGGAAATTATGCCAAAGGAAAAAAGATTGGTGAATGGAAGACCTACTTTCCTGGCACAAGAGTCATAGAAGCCGAAGAGTACTATGATGAAATTGGAAACCAAATTGGAACTTGGAAATATTACTATGAAAATAAACGTTTGGCCCGAATCGAAAAGTATGACAACGGCATCGCTGTAGGAACTTGGGAAGAATATTATCCTAATAAATCTATCGCTAAACGAAAAACTTATGACTTAGGTGTACCGGTTGGTGAATATGTAGAATATCACAGCTCGGGAGAAATCTCGGTAGCAGGGAAATATGAAACTGGAATGAAAACCGACCTTTGGAAAAGTTATTTTCCGGAAGGGGGACTTTATTCAATTGGAGAATACAGGAATGATGTAAAATCTGGTCTCTGGAAATACTTTAATAAAATAGGTATTTTAATCGCGGAAGGTGAGTACAGCCTGGGAATGGAAATAGGGCAATGGTTTTACTATTATGATGGAGGGCAACTAAAGTCTGTGGGGGGCTTTATGCTTGGATTTGAAAATGGCACATGGGGATTGTTTTATGACAATAAAAATCTTACTCAAGAGGAATTTTGGGATAATGGTCGCCTCTTAAATGTTGGAGATTATTTCTCTTTCGACGGAGTCTCAAACCTGAACAAAGGAGACCTTAAAGATGGGAATGGAACTCGAATGACCTATTACGTATCTGGAAAAAAGGAATCTGGAGGAAGCTACAAATCTGGGAAAGCAGATGGAACTTGGACTTTCTATCACGAGAATGGCAGGAAAGCTTCTGAGGGGATTATGATCGAAGGACGAAAAGAGGGTCCTTGGAGATATTATAATCCATCCGGTCGACTTGAGGATTTGATCAATTATAAAAATGATACAATCATCGAGGAATCCGTCGAAAACATCTTTCAAAAATAAGTCATCAAACTACTCGTTAACTGAGTGGTTTTTAAATTAAAAAATATCATGTTTGGACTATTCAAGAAAAAATCAGAAAAAGATAAACTGCAAGAAGCTTACGCTGCTAAACTTGCAGAAGCTCATAAAATGTCAACTACCAATCGAACTGCTTCGGATAAGCTCAGCGCTGAAGCAGAGGAAATTGCTAAGAAAATTGACCTGCTTTAGTATCAAAAATTAAAACAACATTTTTGTTCAAGCAAGACGGCTCATTCTATATGAGCCGTCTTGCTTAGTCGCGATTGTAATCATCTGCTAACCTCACAATATCTTCTTCGTCAGAGGGATGATGGGGACTTTCATGCACCCAAATTTCTGCCACTACACCCCAATTTTTCAATCCTACTAATCGGTGACGTTCCCCTGTCTTTAGGAAAACCGTAGTATCAATTTCCATATCCTCCAATTCACCTTGTTCATCCGATTTACTTCTAGTGAACCCTGCTTCTCCGAAAATCAGTTGCCACAATTCTGATCTACGGTGATGGTATTGCCACGAAAGTCGAGCTCCTGGAGCTACCACCAAAAATTTTGGACTCAACTTCTGAGAAAGTTGTTCCGCTGAGAGTGTGACATCTAGAAAATAGGTGGATTGAAATTTTTTTATCTGACTTTGATCTAGCACAAAGAAACCACCCCAAGGCCTGGATTGGTCCATTTTCACTATTGTAAAACCCTGCTGAGAAAGATATTCTTTCATCGCTTCAAAAACTGCCGACTTAGAATCGGAACTTAAAATTGATTTAACACCCATAAGAAAATTTTTAATCCAGAAGTCAAACTTAAAGTCAAAAAAACGAAAATCCGATTTTTAAAAATTAAATACCCATCAAACCATAAGGGTATATGCTATTTAAATACGTAACCTGTTTTGTATTGCTCAATTAATGGATAGAGCTACCAAGTCAGAGTGGGCTGACAAGGGGTAGCATCAATATCGGTATCGCCAGTGTCTATACGATATTACGTAGCTGTTTGTCTTTTAATGGCACAAATACCAATGCACATACTGAATCTTTTCTCTTAAGAATTAAGATGAACGAATTAATTTTAAAAAAAATAAAAGTTTATACACGAATTATATTATTTTTTTAAAAAAGTATTTTTTTGAAGCATAAAAATTCTCCTAATTCAAGCGTAACTTAGATTTATGAATTTGATAAACCCCAAAGCAGTCATTGATACAATGGATGGCGTAGTAGAAATTAAAAGCTACCTCAACAAAATCAAGATTATCAAGAACCTATTTCAGAAAAAGGCAAACACAGCAAGTGAAATATGTGCTGAGGTAGGAATATCGCTTCCTACAGTTAACTCACTTCTAAGTGACTTGATGGAAAGTGGCGAAATCATCAAGCATGGAAGAGCTGAGAGTCAAGGAGGTAGAAAGCCAGATTTGTACCGACTCGCTGGAGATGCCTTTTATTTGCTTTCCGTTGATCTCTCCAAGTTCAATATGAATCTTTGCCTCTACTCTTGCAGTCAGGAAATTACATATCCTAAACAAAGCCAAAAGATTACCTTAAATAATGAGGAAGAGACTTTTGAATCCATCTGCTATTTAATAGAAAATTATTTAGCTAAGAGTGAAATTGCTACCGATAAGGTAATTGCGATAGGAATATCCATGCCTGGATTGATTGATTCGCTAGGAGGTGTGAATTATACCTATCTGAAATTTGGTAAAAAGACCTTGTTAGAAAATCTGGAAGCACGATTTCAAAAGAGAATATTTTTAGAAAATGATGCGAGAGCCATGACCTTAGCCGAATTCAAATACGGCTCAGGACACAATTACAAAAATGTTTTAGGTCTTTTTATTGGCTGGGGAATTGGCCTTGGTATTATCATCGACGGAAAAATATATCAAGGTGCTTCTGGTTTTGCGGGAGAATTTAGCCATTCGCCAATCTTTGAATCGAGAAATGTGACTTGTATATGTGGCAAAAAAGGTTGCCTCGAAGCTGTGGCTTCAGGTACGGCCATTGTAAAAATGGCCGAGGAAGCGATCCTGTTAGATAAAGATGGCATACTGGCCCGGATGGTGCGTGATCAAAAAGGAGAATTAATGCCAAGCTTAGTAGTCGAAGCAGCATTAGCCGGTGATCAACGTGCGATTACCATTCTTTCTGAGGCAGGTTTGGACTTGGGCCGAGGGATCTCTATGCTTATCCAATTGTTAAACCCAGAGCTGATTATCATTGGTGGGTCAGTTGCCGAAGCGAATCAATACTTGATTACTCCTATTCAACAGGCACTGAATATCTATAGCATGGCAAAATCCCGAGAACGATCTAAATTAGTCTTGTATCAATTAGGCGAAGATGTGGGACTTCTGGGTGGACTAGCAGTGGTGAATGAAAAGTTATTTGACGATATTATCAATCGATTAGGGTAAAAATAACTATGAAAATGACTAATTCCGGATTTTTAAAATGCTTAATTGGTTATTGCTTCATTTTGCTTCATTTTGAAGTTGAGGCCCAAAATCAAGGTTTTGAGCAATTAAACTCAAGGAGGTCTGGAGTCTCCTTCAAAAATCAACTCAGTGAAAACGCCAATAACAATATCCTCCGCTACGAATATTTTTATAATGGAGCCGGAGTAGCGGTCGGGGATTTAGACAACGATGGACTAGATGATATTTTCTTTACAGGAAATATGGTTTCCAATAAAGTCTACAAAAATCTCGGCGAATTCAAATTTGAAGACAAAACAAAAAGTGCAGGAGTAGCAGGGAAAGAAAGTTGGACAACTGGCGTATCCATGGCAGATGTCAATGGAGATGGATGGTTGGATATTTACGTTTCCTACTCGGGAAAAGGAAATACCGAAAGCCGGAGAAACGAACTTTGGATCAATCAGAAAAATTTCATATTCACAGATCAAGCAAGGGAATTTAGATTAGACGATGCTTCCAATAGTACACAAGGACTGTTTTTCGATTTTGACCGGGATGGAGATTTGGATCTTTTTCTGCTAAATCACCACATCCAAGTGATCTCTGAGATCGAATTTGCTAAAGCCAGACAAGTACGACACCCGGAAGCTGGAGATAAATTGTACCGAAACGATGGAGGGAAATTCACCGACATCAGTGATCAAGCAGGAATTAAAGGCTACTCCTTAGGTTTTGGATTAGGTGTAGTCGCCTCGGATATCAACCAAGATGGCTGGGTTGATCTTCTCGTTTCCAATGATTACATCGAGCCGGATTACCTCTATATAAATAATGGCGACGGAACATTCACAGATCGGCTATCTTCAAAATTCCAGCATATTTCCCATTTTTCTATGGGAGCTGATATCGCTGATATTAACAATGATGGCTTACCGGATATCTATACCTTAGATATGCTTCCTGAAGATAATCAACGGCAAAAATTACTGTACGGACCCGAAAACTATGAACAATATGCGCTGATGATTCAGCGTGGCTTTTACCATCAGCAGATGCGAAATATGCTCCAGTTGAATCAGGGAGATGAGCTTTTCTCTGAAATAGGACAATTAGCCGGTATATCAAATACCGATTGGAGTTGGTCGGCGCTATTCTTTGATGCTACCAATGATGGTTTCAAAGATCTTTTGGTTACGAATGGCTATTATCGGGATTACACGAATCGAGATTTTCTCAAGTACAAAGGCGATTATTATTTTAAGCAAGCAGTCGCAGGTGAAAAAGCAGATACCCTTCAGCTAGTCACCACGATGACGTCTACGCCGGTTCACAATTATTTATTTGAAAATAAAGGAGATTTAACCTTCCAAGACAGATCAATGGATTGGGGATTTGGAGAGAAGAACTTTTCCAGCGGGGCAGCCTATGCAGATTTGGATAATGATGGGGACTTGGATTTGGTCATCAATCATCTCAATGAAATAGCCGGGATTTATAGAAATAACTCATCGAAGAAGAATTTTCTAAAAATTTCCTTAGCAGGAAGTCAAGCAAACACAAAAGGAATTGGCTCTAAAGTAATGCTAACGTCCGATGGAAAAACTCAGACTTTGGAGCAGCAACCGGTGCGGGGCTTCCAATCAAGCGTGAGCCCCATATTGCATTTTGGATTGGGTGAAAGCTCCCAAATCGACTCAATTCAGATAGTTTGGCCGAATGGGCAAAGCGAATTGCTTACTAATATTGCGGCAAATCAAACACTCGAAATCAATCAATTATCAGCTGCAAAGTCTTCTCCTGAGTCGAAATCAGCAGCATCTCCCCTACTCAGCAAAAGCTCAAACCCTACGCCTTTCACCTCAAAAGCAGCAGGCTTTAATGACTTTAAGCGCCAACCCTTGATGCTTACCATGCCTAGCTACGTCAGCCCAATTTTAGCACAAGGGGATTTGAACAATGATGGTAATTCAGAAGTGTTTTTTGGTGGAACCAAAGGTCAGGCTGCAGAAATCTGGACTTGGCAATCTGGACTTTGGAGTCCTTACTCAGGATTCCGATCAAGTCCTGAGTTTACCGATGCGGTTGCAATTTTCGAAGATTTCAACGGAGATGGCGCTGTGGATCTTTTTGTGGGAAGCGGCGGTTTTCAAGACTACATCGGTTCGGATGAATCCCTGGAAGACCGAATTTACTTGAACGATGGAAATGGAAAACTAATTAAAAGTTTGACTTTCCCTTCCTATAAATTTAGCACAGGCACCGCCGTGGCGCTTGATGCAAATGGAGATGGTTTTCTTGATTTATTTGTTGGCGCAAAACTCATTCCAGGGAAGTATCCCATCATTCCTCAAAGTAAACTATTGATCAATGATGGAAAAGGGAATTTTTCCGATCAAACAGCAGCTTTTTTACCCAAAGAAGGAAAGCTGGGAATGGTAACCGCCTCGGTAGGAATGGATCTGAATTCGGATGGCGTCCAAGACTTGGTGCTGGCTGGAGAGTTTATGAATTTGACTTTTTTGGTGAATTCAGGAAAGTCACATTTCGAAGATCAAAGTTCTACTTATTTGCAAGAGTCACTTTCTGGTTGGTGGGGAAGTCTCTCCAAAGCTGATATGGATGGAGATGGAGACTTTGATTTGATTGCAGGAAACTTTGGGACCAACTCCCAATTGGAAGCTTCAGATGAAAAGTTGATTCGGTTGTATGCGGCAGATTTCGATGAAAATGGTTCGATCGATCCGATTCTTGAATGCTTTATCGGGGACAAAGCCTACCCCTACCCTAGTCGCGACGAACTACTGGATCAGATGGTTTCTATGCGAAGTAGATTCACAGACTATGCAAGCTACTCAAAAGCTACGGTCAACGAGTTATTTTCTGACAAAGAGCTTGAATCCGCTCAGGTATTAGAGATCAATACAATGGAATCTTTTTACCTGGAAAATCAGGGTGGAAAATTCATCCCAAAAATGCTTCCTAAATTAGCGCAGAGCTTTCCAATTCGAGCAATTTTACCAACTGATCTGAATGGAGATGGCTCCCTTGACTTGATTCTAGGAGGAAATGAAAACTTTACTAGAATCCGAATCGGAATGATTGATGCTGGATTGGGTCTTGTTTTGTTAGGGGATGGTAAAGGTAATTTTAAGCCGCTCAGTCCCTCTGAATCCGGATTGGCTATTAAAGGCGATATTAAAGCTATTTTAGAATTGAATACTGAAGGTGTCAAACAGATTCTCTTTGGCATTCACCAACAAGCTATTGAGACCTATCAACTGAAATGAAAAAGCAGTATTCCATATCCTTTCTGATTTTAGCATTTTTCTTGGCTACAGGTTCAGCTTTTAAAGCAAAAAAACCGGTAAACTGGCCAAAAACCTATGCTGAACAGCTTTTTCATATCACCGAAGTAATGGTCACCGATGTGGCTAGCCCACCAGTTGCGGCTCGTATTTATGCTTATGCTACATTAGCTTCTTATTTGACGATGCGAGAGCAAGGGGCGGAATTTAAACATCAACCACTTTTAGATGCTAGCTATCTTACCGACTTGAAACTGGAGCTTCCCTCCGATCAACTTCAATCCCCTGAATTTGCTGGAATTTTGGCGATGCTGAAAGTTGGCGAGGCGATTATGCCTTCGGGTTATTTATTGAGAGAAAAGCAGGAAAAGTGGATCAATGAAAGTCTCAAAGCAAAAACGATTTCCAAAAAAGAATTGGGTAATCATGTTGCTTTTGCAAATGACCTTACCAAGCAGGTCATGGCTATTGCAAAAAAAGACGGTTACCTTCAACTTTCCACTTTTACTCGATATACACCTAAGCAGGATCCAGGATTTTGGTATCCGACTCCGCCAGCCTATATGGCAGCGGTGGAACCAGAATGGAAAACCATCCGCCCTTTTTTTATCCAAAACCTATCAGAATTTGAGCCAAAACCAATGGCTACTTTTGATTTGGAAAAAGGCTCCTCCTTTGAAAAACAATTGATGGAAGTCTATGAAGTCACCAATAAGCTCAGTGCCGAAGAAAAGTTAATCGCCAATTTCTGGGATTGCAATCCCTTTAAAGTGGAATTTTCAGGTCATATGGCTATGGGAGTCAAGAAAATTTCACCGGGTGGGCATTGGATGGGAATAGCGGGGATAGCCGCAGTCAAGGAAGCCCTATCTTTCGCTGAGACCGCCTATGTGCATGCTTTGGTGGGATTGACGCTTCATGATGCTTTTACCTCCTGCTGGAAAGCCAAATATGAGACCGATCGAATTCGACCAGAAACGGTTATTAATCAAACCTTTGATCCGACGTGGAAGCCATTGCTCCAGACTCCTCCTTTCCCGGAATACACTTCAGGCCACTCAGTCATCAGTCGAGCCTCGGCAGTAGTGCTAACTGGTTATTTTGGAGATAATTTTGAGTTTATCGATACCTCTGAACTCTTTTTTGGATTGCCTGCCCGTCCTTTTAACTCATTTTTGTCAGCCTCAGAGGAAGCAGCTGTTTCTAGACTTTATGGTGGGATTCACTTTCGGGATTCGATTGAAAATGGCCTAAGTCAGGGAGAAAAGATTGGAGAAATGATTTGGAGGAAGGTTAGGAAGTAGGGTTTAAGATTCCAGATTCTAAACTTTTTACTGTAACTAGGATTTTGAATCCTATGGCATAATTTAAGAATTGCCAGTAAATAACTTTCAGTATAGAAAGCAGTTTGATCAAAACATAAAGCCCATTCTGACAACCAAGCTGTGAAACAAGTAGGAAGTTTCACTTATAGAACCATAGCCCGGAGGAAGCTTTGAGTTGGGCAAAGGCCTTGGGCTGTTGCCCCGCTCAAAGAATCCTGTAAAAAATCCTAGTTCCTGCCTCTTGTAGGCCATGCTCATCGTAAGCGAAGTTTTACCTCTTTTGGATGGTAATTTCACGCCAATTGAGGGACTGAGCATGATCCCGCCCCGGTACCAGCTTTCGTGCCATTCGGTAATTTCTTTTTTCTCAAACATCGCTGAGCCACCTCCAAAATCAAATCCTCCGATCAGCTGAGGTTTATTTTCTTTTCCCAAAAATCCCCTCCATCCTATCGCAATGGGGATGACCGAAATGGATTCGTACTGATCAAATCCCAGAGACATTCCTACTGCATGGTTTTTTGAAATTTTGACTCCATGAAAAGTAATTAACGAAAAGTCTCTTCTTTTTTCATTCTCCCCATTCCATGTAGCAGCACTATTTCCAAACGATACTCCCATTTCCGTCTGGTTGAAATATGCTTTCTCCTGACCGAAGGATTCGGTGAAAGACAGTGCCAAAATGCTTATAATCAAGAATCTTAACTTCATTTTTTGAGGTAGTGGGAAACGATAGACTACAAGTTCAATTTCCGAACTTTAAAAAGATCAACTGGACTGCCTTCGACTAAACTGCCACAGGATTCTTCACATTGATACAACTTAAAGGCTTAAGCTTATCAGGTTTGGTATAATCGAATTGGCAAACCCCATCCGGACCAATGACAATCAAGGATTTTGGACCAGGAATGATATCTACTGACTTCATTGATTTTAAAAATTCCAGTTGGTTTTGGTCAATTCCCATCACATTGGCGACATTGAAGCTTTTCAAGCCATGTTGACCTTCTGCGATATAAAGATGGTCACCTGACAAAGCCAGACCATGGGGATTCAGCATGGGGTAGGCTTTGACCAGTTTCGGTTCCCTGAGATTCTTGATATCTACTACTTGCAGCTCATTCGGACCATTCCAACAGGTGTTTCCACTTCGAAGCGTGACAAAAGCATAATCCTTATTCACAACTACCGGATCGCAGGCTGTTAAGTGCTCAAAAACTGACATTTTAATCGGATTTGATGGTTTGCTTGCATCGTAGATATGCATACCTGTGTTAGAACCGATAAATAGCTTTTCCTGAAAAGGGAAAATCGTCTCTATTCCCCAACCCAGCTCAATATTTTGAAGATGCTTGGGTTTGGCAGGAACTTTTACATCAAATACTCTCAAGCTGTAATCATCCACCGCATACAGATGCCCGCTCATCAATGTGAATCGGGCCATTGACCCACCTTGACCATAACTTTGCGCAGCACCAGAAAAATTGGATGCAAAGCCCAGGCTAGCATTGCTCTCAAAAAAACCATTGTTAATGAATCTCTGATCGGATGTACTGGTGATGACTGAGTCTTTGAATGTCAGGATTACTCCTGTATCCGAATTGGAATACATATGATTGAATACGTCTTTGACACGCTCTACTTGCTTGATTGATCGAATGTTGCTGATGTCAAAAACCAATAAATCCACATAGTTGTCAGCGTATAGCATGCTGTTATTTACTGCCAAATCGACGTTGCCTTCAATCGGTATGAAATTCAGATTAATCGGAGACGAAGGGTTGGTATTATCCAAAATATGAATGCCTTCCTGGGGTTCGTTGATCAGCAGATAATCACCGTAAAGGTAGATTTTACCAGGATTTTCGAGTTCCTTCCCTGGTTCGATGACCACCTGCCTCGCCCGCACATCGCTCATCGCAAGGTAAACCGGAACCATTGCCCGATAGGTGTAAGTAGTTGTGATTTCGTCTTGGCAAGAAAAAAAAGAGCCGGAAACCGTTAAAATCAAAATCAGGGAGCTAATGCTATAATTTTTCATAGGCGGAAGATGGTGTATGTGGAAAATATAAGCAATTGTGATCCCAACGGCTGATTAAAGTGACAGGTTACAAAGGGTTTAAATGTTTTTTTTTGCTGACTATTCACCAAGTTGAACTCAAGGGAAAATTGAAGCAATAACTAGGATACCAAAAAGCCTTTTAAAAAAATATTTACGAATAGGTATGGTCAAATATTCATCTGGACTAGATGGGATTTACCAACCCTGCTATTTCACCATGGCTAAACAAATCCTGCGGGATAATTTTTTTGGCTTGTATGACCCTTAATAGATTTACCATCCGGTTTTTTTGGGTGTATTTGATTAAATCTATAATGGTGGTAGGTAGAAAATAGACGAATGCAGTAAGCAAAAGGAAAATACTGATCAAAGCAAAAATTAAATGATGAGCCGTTTTCTTAACTTTTAAAAATTGAAAATATCTCAGTATATCCATAATTTATAAATGTTTAAAATTGACATTGGAATCTAATTTTTTAATTATTCAGGTGATTGAAAACATGTATTAGAAGGTGTATTATTGGACAAAAAATTAACTTTTTAAGTTAAAAACTACCCTCAAAATCCAGCTAGGATTAGTTAAGATTCGCTTAGGTTATGATCCCACTAAATTCAGGTAGAGTTCTAATTGATTCTTTTAATGTCCCTCACCTTCTCCGGCACTGTTTTTAGCTTTTGAAAGGAGAGTGAAAGCACCTTTTGTCACCAGCTTGATATCCTGATAAGCTCCTACGGAATCCAGCAGCTTAACCTGAGTGTAGCCATCTTCTTTGCTACCCATTTCCACTTCTATCATTTTATAGTCGAAGGCAGGAGTACCATCTTCATCCCGCTGACCCAAGTATGAAAAGATAAAATGCTTCTCGCCAAACCGCACCACCGCATCATCCGGGGCCACCAGTACTTCATCACTGTCTATTTCTATTTTGGCAGTCACATACATACCCGGAAGCAAATCAGTATTCTTGCTGTCAAAATGCCCATGAACCGTCACTGACCTATCCTCCCGAACGCCTTTGCCTACCAAAAACACATGTGCCTCACGCCATTCTCCATTTGTATTAGCAATATTAAATTTGATGCGTTGATCCTTCTTTACTTTTGGAATGTCATTTTCATAGACAGAAAGCTCCACATGCAGGTCATCAGAATTTGTTAGATCCATAATTACATTCTGTGGGCTAACATATTTACCGATATTAGTATACACATCCAGTACCGCTCCTGAAACAGGCGAGTAGATATTCACCGACGTCTTTATCTCTCCATTTTCCACTTTCTTTGGATCAAAGCCAATCATGATCAGCTTTGCTTTGGAAGTATTAACCCGGGCCTCATTTGCCAGATAATTACTCTTTGACTGTTCAAAGTTCTTTCCGGAAGCAACTTGCTCGCTGAACAATTTCTCCTGACGTTCATACTCAGCTTTTAAATAGGAGCTGTTAGCCAGACTTTCCAGGTAATCCTGTTGAAATTGAATGAAATCCGGATTTTCTATAGTCACCAGAAGCTGCCCTTTTTTCACTTCGTTACCTGGAAGCAATGTGGTATTTTTCACAAAGCCCCCATAAGGCATGGTAATGGAAATATTATTCTGTGGAGGGACGTCAATCTTCCCATTCACCATCAGTTCAGTCCCTATCGTCTTATACTCCAGTACTCCCAATTCGATACCTGTCACATCATATTGCGCTTGAGTGAGCTCCACTTTGGATTCATCCTCTTGATGCTCACCCTCTATCACGATGCTGTCAACCTTAGAATTACAAGAGGTGGCCAAGGAGATGGCCATAAGTGTATATAAACTTTTAATGATATATTTTTTCATGCTATTTTCCTTTTTGAGAAGATTAATTGATACCTGATAAGAATTCAATTTGGATCAAGGTCTGATTTGACTTGTCCAGTAAATCCAAGTAGTTAAAAGAAACAGATAAGCTTCGGTTAAGCCCTTGGGTATATTCGACATATCCAATTTCTCCGCTTTGAAATCCCCTCTGTGACTGTTTTAAAATGAGCTCCGCCTGAGGCAAAGCATTGACTTCATAAAAAGCTAAACTGGTTTGATATTTTTCATATTCCAGTATCAAGGCACTCAGCTGATTTTCCAGTTCATTGGAAAAAGCCAATTTTTGCTGTTCTGCTTCAGCAATTTTTATGGTTTTGGATTTGATGGTAGCTGATTGGGATTTCAAACTGAAAATCGGAATAGCCAATCCAACTTGAAATCCATCAAATCGATTTCCAGAACCAAAGGTCACTGCATCTCCCGAAGCAGTTTGGCCCGGACCGTTTAAGGACTGATTGAAATACCCTAGTTTTAAGTCGGGCATCAGTCTGGATTTCTCTACGGACTTTTCCTTTTCTGCTATGGCTATTTGCTGTTGAACCCATGCTCGGGTTGGATTTGCTGCCAAACTTGAAAAATCCATAGGTATTTGGGACTCCTTTTGCGTTAATTCTCCCAATTCTACTTCTATTTCCGTTTTGCTATTTAGCAACATCTTTAACCTTGTTTGATAGATCTTAATGTCTGCTTGGTTTTGAACGACCATCGCTTGGATTTCTGCAATTACTGCATCCGCTGTTGCTTTTTCAAGTAGATTAGTTTCACCCGTCTCAAATCGTAGTGCAGCAGCTTTTGCAAAACCTGCATAGATGCTGTCTTGTCTAGAAAGTAGGCGGGCTTTATCTATTAATTTCCAGAGTGAGTACCAGGTGGACTTGACCTCTCGGGTCAATTCATTCTTGCTCATTTCTACTGCCAGCTCCCCTGATTCTACTTTAGCCTGGGCCAGTCCATATTGCCTGATATAGGTAGTAGGGAACTCAAATGTTTGGGAAACGGAGAATCGGGTGTCATTCGTAGCAATGCTATTCGTCTGTCCATATTCCATATCCACCGCAGTTTTTCCCATGTTCCAACTGGCTCCTATTAAAGCTCGCTGTTGTTCGAGTCTAAGCGCTTCAACTTTCACATTGGGATTGTTTTCCAATGCCACCTGAATCGCCTGATCCAAAGAAGTGACCTTAGGAGATGTTTGCGCAAAAGCCTCCACATTTACCAATATCAATACTCCCAATAGGATCATCCCAACAGGTCCCCTTGTTTTTTTAATTCCCTTTTCAAAGTAGAAATACAAGACAGGCAGCACGACCAAAGTCAGCATAGTAGCAGTAATAAGTCCTCCGATAACTACGGTTGCCAATGGTTTTTGAACTTCAGCGCCGCTGGAAGAAGAAAGTGCCATAGGCAAAAAACCCAGCGATGCCACCGAAGCAGTCAAAATAACAGGCCGTAGCCTTGTGCGAGTCCCCAAATATATCCGCTCAAACACATCGCTGATTCCTTCTTTCTTAAGTGAATTGAATTCAGCAATCAGGACAATTCCATTAAGAACAGCGACTCCAAACAGCGCGATAAAACCAATTCCGGCAGAAATACTAAAAGGCATCTCACGCAGTAATAATGCAAAGATTCCCCCTATGGCTGAAAGTGGGATTGCTGTGAATATCAGGATGCTTTGCTTGATAGATCCAAAAGTGAAAAACAGCAAAACAAAAATCAGTAAAAGTGCAAGAGGAACTGCTATACCCAGCCGCGCCCGGGCTTCTACCAGATTTTCAAACTGCCCTCCGTAAGTCACCGAATAGCCCGGCTCAAATGTTACCGAACTGGCAATCTTAGCTTCTATCTCATTTACTATACTTTCTACATCCCTATTTCTGACATTAAAGGCAACCACAATTCTTCTTTGAGTATCGTCACGCTGAATCTGATAGGGGCCTTCTTTTACTGATACATCTGCCACCTGATAAAGCGGTATCTGATCCCCATTTGACCGTGCTATATACAAGTTCTGAACGTCTTCCAACTCATTCCTTTTGGACTGAGCTAATCTGACTACCAAATCAAACCGCTTTTCCCCTTCGTACACTTTTCCGGCTGATGCTCCTGCAAATGCAGCTTGAACAGATCGATTTACTTCCTTGATACTCAGACCAAATTTCGCCAATTGAGCCCGGTTATAATCAATGACGATTTGCGGTATTCCGGTAACTTCTTCCACGTAAATATCCTCCGCACCTTCAACGCCACTTGCAATCTGTCCTATTTGATTTGCATATTCAGAGAGTCGATTTAGATCCTCCCCATATATTTTGATCGCCACATCTTGACGGACTCCTGACATTAATTCATTGAATCGCATTTGAATAGGCTGCTGGAATCCAAAGTTCACACCTGGCAATACTGATAAAGCTTCGGACATTTTATTCGCCAACTCTTCCCTGTTGGTGGCTGAGGTCCATTCACTTTTGTCCTTTAGGATAATCATCAGATCAGCACCTTCAACAGGCATGGGGTCAGTTGGTATTTCTCCGGATCCAATTTTGGAGACTACTTTTATCACTTCCGGAAATTCCTTCAAAAGTATCTTTTCGGCTTGGGTGGTCGCCTTAATAGTGTTCTGAAGAGATGAACCAGTTACCACCCGGGTTTCCACTGCAAAATCTCCTTCCTCAAGTGTCGGAATAAATTCCCCTCCCATGCGGGAAAAAACCCATGCGGAAATCACCATTAGGACTAATGCTATCCCCAAAATCAGACCTCTATGATGCATGGACCAACGGATTACAGGATTATAAAATCGCTGGAAAACACCCATGATCCGATCAGAAATAGTTGGTTTATCACTAATTTCTTTACTCAGAAAAAGCGCAGACATCATCGGTACATAGGTCAGTGAAAGGATAAATGCTCCCAAAATCGCAAAGGCCACTGTCTGAGCCATCGGTCTAAACATTTTACCTTCAGTGCCCACTAGCGCCAAAATAGGAAGGTATACGATCAGGATAATAATTTCTCCAAAGGCCGCTGAGTTTCTGATCTTACTGGCAGACTGAAAAACTTCCTCGTCCATTTCTGACTGCGTTAATTTCCTCCCGATTTTTAGCAGCCCCAAGTGATGTAAGGTTGCTTCCACAATAATTACAGCTCCATCCACTATCAATCCAAAATCGATTGCTCCAAGGCTCATCAAATTCCCTGAAACACCAAAGAAATTCATGAGTGAAAAGGCAAATAGAAGTGCCAATGGAATCACCGATGCCACAATTAGGCCTGCACGGAAATTCCCCAGTAACAGCAAGAGCACAAAAATAACAATCAAGGCTCCCTCGATTAAGTTCTTGGTCACAGTTCCAATAGCATTATCAACCAGTTTGGAACGGTCCAAGAATGGTTCCAGCGTCACTCCTTCTGGTAGCGTTTTCTTGATTTCCTCAATTTTAGCTTTGACATTATCAATCACTTCCGATGAGTTTTCACCTTTCAGCATCATGACGATAGCGCTGACGACTTCGCCTTCTCCATTTCTGGTGGTAGCACCATAGCGGACTGCATTTCCAAACTGTACTTTTGCAACGTCTTTGATTAAGACAGGAATACCATTCGGATTTACCCTTACCGGAATATTTCTGATATCATCCAAGGATCCAACCAGTCCTTCACTTCGGATAAAAAGTGCCGTCAGATCTTTTTCGATATAGGCACCTCCTGTGTTCTCATTGTTATCTGATAAAGCCTGAAAAATATCCGAGATGGATACATTGAGTGATTTCAGTCTATCAGGCTCTATTGCTATTTCATATTGCTTCAGATAACCTCCAAAACTACTGACATCCGCAACCCCCGGTGTACCCAGTAATTGTCTTCTTACGATCCAGTCCTGAATAGTTCGCAGTTCTCTCGCATCATACTTATCCTCATAGCCAGGCTCTACGCCAACTACATATTGATAGATTTCGCCCAAGCCCGTGGTGATCGGAGCCAAGCCGGGTGCGCCTATTCCAGGGGGGATTTGCTCTTTGACTTCAGCCATTCGTTCATTGACTTGCTGTCTAGCCCAATAGACATCCACCTTTTCCTTAAAAACTATAGTGACTACAGATAAGCCAAAGCGAGAAAAACTCCTGATCTCTTCTATATCAGGAATAGTGGCCATCGTCAATTCGATGGGAAAGGTAATTAAGCGCTCTACCTCCTCCGCCGCTAATGACGGAGAAGAAGTGATTACCTGTACCTGATTATTGGTAATGTCGGGAACGGCATCGATAGGAAGTTGGGTAAGTGAATACCCTCCCACGATGACCAAACCCATGGTAAGTAGCCCGATAATCAGTTTATTTTTGACTGAAAACCGGATGATATTATCCAGCATACGGAATTAATTTTTATGGAGTAAAATTGAATCGGACAAAGCTGTCCTTCGAAAAAACCGAACAAGGCAGAATTACTCAAGCATATTGAAATGCTGACCAAAAGGTGTTATTCTGGAAGTATTCGGATTTATTTAGCTTTTGGGGGGCTGAAAAAGATGACCCAAAGCTGGTGATATGAAGTGGAAATTATAGAAACTTATTGCTTCTGTTTTTTCAGTATCAGATTGAATCACCAAAAAACTGGGTACTGAAGAAAAATAAATTGGAGCATGAGAACAGTTATGATTTCCATTAAAAGGCAAATCCTCATGACTGTTTTCAGCATGGTGGTTACTACCCGAACCATGATCAATGTAATCTTCTACGACAAAATCAAAAACAGAATCTCCATCCAATGCTTTATGCTCCGCAAAATGGGAAACTAAATTCGGGATTTTCTGAATCTCACAACATAAATCCAAGCCGGTAGCCAACGTACTGAATACGAGCAGAAATAATGCGATATGTTGTAGGAATTTCACTGAATTCAAAGCTACTAAATAAACCCGTGCAAGGCTATTGCATCACGCGGTAAAGTGATGACCTATAAATGTCCCTTCTTTCCTAATCAATTCTTGAACTTAACTGGCCTAGATTTAAAAGCTATGCTTCCAATAATTCTCAGGAGCATCCATAGCAAATGAACTCAATCATTAAAACGAATAGGAAATCAGAGCTACATCACCTTCCCAGCAAGGTATTTCTGCACTTCATAGACGTCAATACTTTTATTGAATCGCTTGCTGACAGAAGGCAAATTCTCACTGGAGATCCAAATCTTAAGTTCGGCATCTAAATCAAAGGTACCTGCGGTTTCCAGAGAAAATCTCGAAATGCTTTTATAAGGCATGGACTTGTATTCTACTTTGCTGCCCGTCAGACCTTGGACATCTATTAGGATTAGACGTTTGTTGGTGAACATAAACGTATCGCGGATTAGCTGAAATCCCAATTCGATACTTTCTCCCTTAGCAAGTAATCTTCCATACTTTTCTGTTAGCTTTTCAACTGAAACCTCACTTGAATTTCCGAGTATTTTATTGAAAATGCCCATCTACGTTTTTTATGGTGATTAAAGATTTATCTGATGTAAATATCAGAAATTTTTATTTGTCTAAGATAAATACTGGTTGAGGGAATAGGGAAACAACCCCAATCAGAATAGTCAAATCTCTTTTTAAACTAACTTTTTAAGTTATTCAGCAGTCCCCAAAATTTAGAGAACTTATTGAATTAGAGAATTAAGTTTGAATAGTCCATTTGACAAAATTACCCTCCCAATCCACCTCTACCCCAAAAGGATTAATTAGCTCATTTAACAAGACCGCTACCTCTAGGCGAGTAAGTTTTTTTTCAGCAGTAAATTTCTCAGGTAATTTGGCTCTATCCCAGATTTGAGCTAGTTCCAAACGTGAAGTATTTGGTTTGATTTTTTCTAGAATCGCCTGGAATCGTCCTCCCGTCAAATAAGCTCCTGATGCTCCCCAGAAATCTTTTAATTCAGGATAAACAGGTCTCAACCCATCTACCAGTTCATATTCGGAAACCAATCGCTCCGGATAAAACCAAGTCTGATTTGCCCAGAGATACGGAACTCCTTCCCCTTTAAGAATTCCACTAATCCCGATTTTTTGAACTGCTTCAAAATGCGGATCAAAAGGTGTAACATCAATAAAAGGCATCAAATAAGCTCCTTGGTCTAATAATGCTTGTTGTACGCTTCGAATGGATACTTCAGCTGGCGCTTTATTAGATTTTATCGCGACACTAGCTAAGGTTCCCGCAGCTTGTCCTATTCCCAATACTACGGGCTGGAGTCGCGATGCCCCATTGACGATATTTGAAACGGAAATACTTTTCTCAGCCAAGATCAAGCTCGGATGATCTTTAGGGACTAAAGCACCCAAAGGCACATTGTACGAAGGCACCCGAATCTTGATAAAATCTATGGCCGGCGCATCCAAGTTCTTTTTATGATGGTGATCTATGGTATAATCTCCCACTATCGCTCCTGTACGGTAATAAGGATTAGGGGCTGTATAAGGATTTAATACATAAGGCAAGGTAAAATCCACCAATCCAAAATAACGTCTGGATTCCCGATGGTAAGGGATAATTGGAAGATCATCTGCCGTGGGATATTCTTCGGCTGCTAACCCCAAATGACTAAAGCCTAGATCATGTTGGATGTAATAAATAAATCGGAGCGTAGCCGCTTTCGCCTCTTTCAAAGCTTCGCTTCGCTCCTGTGGGTTCATTTCAATACTATTCAGGTAATAATCATTGCCGCAATTTGGCCAGTTGATCATGTATTTGCCATTGGGCAATTTTCCATAGTCGAGCATTTTGCTACAATCTAAAGTCGGCGCATTATCCGTGGTGGGATCCGCATGAGCACAGGCGCAGGCAAACTCAGCAGGATCATAATTGGCAGGTTTTGGAATGGTCTTAGCTACTTCCTTTCCATAATCCTGAAGTGTGGCCACATAAGTCAAGTCTTGAATGATGTTATTCGCCTCAGCTGGAGCATAGATTTCTCCGATCACCTCCCGAGCATCCATTCCCAAGCGGTACTCCAAACCCTGAGCTACCGCGACATCTCCCAATTCTGTCGCATCAATCAGTAGTGTTGACGTGACAATTACATTTTCTCCTCCCTTTTGATAAGTCAGCTTCCATTTCCCTTCGGCGTAGATGGCAGTCATCCACGTACTCTGAAACGATACCGTAAGGTTTGGAGTCTTCGCTGCCATTTCCTGAAGTAGTTCATTGGCTACTTTGGGTTCAAAAAGTGTATTACTCACCCAGCCGGTAGCCATATTTTTAGACCCTCCATAATAAGCTTCCAGTGCCTGTTTGAATTCCCCATAGAAGCCACCGGAGATCTTATCATTGCCATCGATTGCCGAAACGCCCGCAGATGTCAGCATCCCTCCAAGCCAGGTACTTTCTTCGATGATCAGCGTTTTGGTCCCCAATCGCCCGGCCGAGATCCCGGCCGCTGTGCCACTTGCACCTCCACCGACTACGATCAGGTCATATTCTTGCTGCGCAAAAACAAACGAGTGAATTAGTAGGATAAGAAGAAATGCCGAAACGAATTTGAATAGATGAGTTTTCATACGGATTGAATCAAAAAGGGGTGACAAGCGCCGATAAGGGCAGATTTTTCTCCCAATTCGGAAACTTGGATGGGAATATCAACTGCTGATTTTTTCAAAAAATCTATGGTATAAGGAAGAAACCGATCTGCTACCAAAGCGATTTTGCCTCCAAGTATAACGCCCGCTGCTTTATTTTTTCGAATATATGGCAAAAGGAATTCACCAAAGGTATCACCAAAGATCCGAAAGATTTGGTCAGCAATAGTCTGATCAAAGCCATGCTGAACCAAATCTTTGACTCCTTTTATCTCAAGCTGATATCGGTCCGCAACAAAAACTTGAAACCATGCTGTGCCTAGGTAATCCTCAGCGATTCCATCCCGAAAAGGCGCAGTCCAGAGTTTGGCATCCTGAACCTGATTCTGAATTTTGATCGCCGAGCCAAGCCCCGTGCCCAATGTGATTCCTATGGAGTTTTGAAACCCACGGCCAGCTCCGGCGATACTTTCGCCCAAAAGAAATGCCTCGGCATCATTGGTGAAAATTATCGAGTTTGCAGATATCTCCAATTCATTAGCCAAAAGATTCTTGACAGAAAGTCCGAATAAGGCTCTCATCTTTTCTTGATCTTCAATCAAAGAAATCCCATTTGGGTAATCATAAGGACCTGGCATCGCAATCCCTACTTTATAGGCATCATCACCCTGACAAACTTCTCGGATCACACTTGCCCAAGTTGAAATTATAAGTTCGGCAGCCTTATTTGTATCCATAGCTCTGTCTTTGAATTCAGAGACAAAAGTCTTTCCCTTCAAGAAGGAAACTCTAGCCGCAGAAATATGTGAACCTCCAATGTCTACCCCGATTAGTTGCATGTTGCGATTGCTCAGATCTGATTTTTCCAATTAATTGACAGACTTAGCAGTACTCATTTCTTGATCAATCGCTTCGAGTAATTCTCCGGAAGGGTCTTCAGAAAGCTCCCAAAACATCACACCTGCCAGCTTCATTCGTTCTACAAATTTAATTTTAGCTGCGATGGATCGAGGGCTTTCGTAGGTTACCCATTCTCCTTTTTCAGTGGAATAAAGAAAGGGATTTTGGGAGATCTCATCCCAATAGTGAGCGTAGGAAGAATCCTTAAGAAGAAGTTGAATCCTATCATGCGAAAGCGTTGTATCCCACTTGCCATATTGGTTTAATCCGTTGTTCTCTGCCGCTACGTCTTTCCATCGCTTTCCGTAAAAAGGAATACCGACGACCAATTTATGAGCTGGAATACCGAATGCGATATGATCGGTCACGGCTGATTCTACAGCTCTTTCCCTTTTGTCTTCAGGTATGGTTTCGGGATTGCCTTTATATAGATTGGCGTGATGTCCGGTGATCTGATCGCCGGGTCCAAAAAGATCGTAAGTCATAATATTGACCAAATCCAAGTATTGTTGGGCAGCACGAAGATCATTGACTTCCAGGTATTTTCGAAAACCACCAGTTGCAATGGTAGTCAGGTAATGTGTCTGTTGAAGCTGACCCAATGAATCCAATGCTTCTCGAAAACTTTTGAGCATGGCTACAAAATTCTCTTTATCGATGTCACGGACCACATTATCATCACCCTGAAGGGCAGGATACTCCCAGTCAAAGTCCAATCCATCTAATCTATGTTTGATTAAAAAATCTATGCCTGATGCGGTGAATTTCGCTCTACTTTCGGAAGTCAACGCCGCATCTGAAAACCCCTTCGACCAAGTCCAACCTCCTATGGAGACCAATACTTTAAGGTCAGGATTTCGAGATTTGAGGGAATGAAGTTTCAAAAAGTTCAAGCTATCTCGCGCTGCCAATCCTTCTCCTGAAGTGACCATTCCATCTACCACATTTGCAAAAGCGTAGTTGATATGTGTGAGTTTCTCAGCCGGGATTTTATCGGGATCCACTCCCTTCCATCCTGCGATGTATCCGATGACTACTTTTTTTTCTCCTTGCTGTGAAAATCTTTGGAAAAGAAAACAAAAGAAATAGAAGAAATGAAAATCGCATAGCGAAATAGTTAATAGGTAGATAAAAAGATAGAGGCCCGGTAAAACCAAGACCTCTATCTGAAATTTATTTACGAAAGGTTCTAAGTGAGACTTTACTTATCCCACCAAACTGGGTTTACCCAGGTATCTCCACCCATATTTGAAATAGCATTAACCAAATTTGTTGGATTAGTAGTACTTTCAGAAGCTGGGTATAATTGTCTTCTTGGAATTTGTCCACCGGAGAAGTTTCCAGAGTAATTCACTGGCGTTAAAACAGGATAACCTGTACGCTTCCAGTTGTTCCAAGATTCTACGAAATTAGCGAACAAGCCGGTAGTAGCCCAAATTTGTGTATTAATCATTTTTAAAGCTGCAGGAGTACTACTTACATCCAGTGGATTTGCAGAAGCAAAGCCTGAAGCTGCAGAAGAAGAAATTGATCCTCCTCCGAATTTACCCATAGTAACTATTGCCCCTTGTAATCCAGCTGCATAATATGATGAAGCTGTACCTGGAACGGTGAATCCTCTTGTCGCAGCATCAGCTAATAGAAACTGAGTCTCAGCATAGGTCAAGATGAAAACTGGTGCATCTCGATCTCTATATATTGCGGTAGGTCTAGAATATTTACCGATTAGAGAAATATCACCACCAGTACCTGTTGAACCTGGATAATTTGGAGATTTTGTGATGTCAGTAGCCAATCCTCTTAGATCATAACCATTCGGCATTCCAATCTGGACGGCAGGATCATTATCACCAACTGCGGTACTTTTATTTCCTGTTAAACCGGCGACGGGAATTTCTGCAATTAATGATAAACGAGGATCATTGTTTGACTTAAGGAAGTCGATCAACTTATTAGACCAACGTACTTCATATACATCGTCAGTTACGTTTAGCGCATTAGCACTTGAATTGGAATAACCATTTGCCTGATCAGATACCAAAATTGCCTCGTCCGCAGTGGATGCAAAGATGCCACCAGCTAAAGCTTTTTGAACGTAAGTCCTGGCAGTCGCTGGATCCGCATCAACTAATCGCATTGACATACGCAACATAATTGAGTAGCCTAATTTTTTCCATTTAGTCAGATCACCTTTGTAAAGCACATCGTTTTTGATTCGATCGCCGGAATCACTAATTTTCGAAAGTGCAGCATCAAGATCAGAAAGCATCGCAATGTAGGACTCAGATTGAGAATCATACTTTGGTTGAGTGATTCCTGATTCAGCTTTCAACGCTTCAGAGTATGGAATATCTCCATATACATCAGAAACGAACGAAAGAGTAAGTACTTTCCAGATTTCCCCTACTGCAACTAAATTGGTGAATCCTTTTTGCTCCGCAAGAGCCTGCATTTGATATACTCTTGATGCCGTAGAGAAGCCACCATTCCAAACATTTTGGATATAACTGTTTGTACTTCCTGATGCCAGATATTTATCGGCATTAGAATAGTAATTAGCACCTCCTGTAGAAGTAGAAGCCATTACTTGTACCCACATACTCTGGAAAAGAATTGCTCCACTATATCCAGTCATCATGTTGCCATAGTTAAAGGAAACAGTAGGGAGAATAAGGTTAGGATCAAATACGCTTCCATCAGCACGGTTTGGATCCGTATTAATTTCGGCAAAATCCCCATCGCAACTGGATACGGATAGTAAAATTCCCGTAAGAATTATGCTTATGTATTTTTTCATATTAATTCAATTTGAAATTAAGGTTAAACCCAAAAGATCTAGTGCTAGGAAGGTTTTGACCTTCGATGCCTGTATAGTTAATATTGGAGCCAAAACTAGCCTCAGGGTCAATATTTTTAGCTTTACGCATCAAAAACCCAATATTTCTAGCTACAAGAGATACACTCAAACCCTTCAAGACTGGAGTATTACCAAACCATTTTGAAGGAAAGCTGTAACCCAACGTTAACTGTCTCAACTTGATGAAATCTCCATCCACTACACTAGTACTGGTTACATTTTGCGCCAAAGCTTGGTAGTAACTTTCAGCAGATGCCGTCACACCATTCGTAGTCAGGCCGGACTCTCTGCCCTCAAGTGTCACTTGATTTAAACCTCTAAAAGTCGAATAGAATTCGGTTGCAGAAAGCACTTTGTTACCATAATTATAGTCAATCAAGAATGAAAATATAACCCCTTTGTACATGAAATCGTTATTCCATCCACCATAAAGTGTAGGCAATACAGTTCCCATATTGATCAAATCTCCACGAATAGGAAGACCTGCCTCGCTTAATTTGATGCTTCTATCAGCATTGTAAGCATAGTCATACGCTCTAATCTGAGGACCAGCCTCACCTACTACGTAAGCTGTTACAGCATTTCCTAGAGTAGCTCTGTTCTGCCCTAGATTGACAGGATTATTATTAGGGTCAGTACTAAGTATTCTATTCTTAACATTGGACAGATTGAATGAAGACTTCCATGAGAAGTTTTCTGTTTGAATGGGGACACCAGTCACCAATACTTCAAGTCCTTTGTTACTTGTTGATCCTGTTGCTACCACAGCACTATTAAAACCTGAAGTTATGCTATAACCTGCTTGCATAATTTCATTATGAGTTTCCTTCTCATAATAAGCAATATCAAAACCTAGACGGTTATTGAAAAAACTAAGATCGACACCAAATTCTATTTCACTTGTAGTGAATGGCTTCAAGTTCAAATTTGGTAGAGATGTTGGAGATGATCCAGCAGGTACTCCGTTGTAAGAGTTAGCAGAATTATAATAGAAGGTACTTTGGTAAGCGTCAAATGGCTCACCACTAGTCACTGCATAGGATGCTCTAAACTTACCAAAATCCAGTGCCGGCACATCAATCAACTCATCAAATACAAACGCAGCAGCTACAGAAGGTGAGAAGATGCTATTATTGTTAGTAGGCAAAGTGCTATAGACATCATATCTACCAGTGGTGGTTAATGTCAAAATATCATTGTAACCAATTCCAACAGAATAATAAGCAGAGTGAACTTCACGCTCATTATATCCATAAGATCTAGAGAATGTCTCTAAATTGAATGGAGAATATAAGTATGGAAGGACGAATCTGTTTCCACCAACACCTACTGATTCAAATTTGTTGTTTCTCATATTTACACCGGTAAGTACATCTAGATTTAACTTATCTGTCAAATCAAACTTACCGCCCAAAATACCGTCAATGTTCGTCTCTGTTGTTTGAGATTGTCCACGACCATTAAGACCACCTTTCAAATCCCCCGTATAGGCTAAGCCAAAGGGGTCAATGCTATAGAAGTCATCATTAGAAGCATCATTACCCAATCGTATCATTGCAAAAATATTATTTGTAAAGCTATATTTTGTAGAAATAGCAGAAATAGTTCTCTTTCTCCCTAGGTCATTAATCCCTTGGTTAACAATAAAATAAGGGTTTGTCACATAGATATCATCACTAAAAACAGTTTCAGCTCCCGTATCAGTATTATAGCCAGGAGCAAAAATACCCTGACTGATATTTGGGGCAAGGAGCAAGAAGTTGTTTGGATTCTTAGGACCATCACTTAGGTTAGGCACATTGGTGGATTTTTGATCGATGTAATTGATCATTGCCGTTACGCTCAATTTATCAGTAATATTTTGTTCCACATTCAAATTGATGCTCAGACGATTCACATCATTATTTGGGACAATAGATTTTGCATCCAAGTTAGATATGGACATTCTAAACGAACCATCATCTCCTAACCCTTTAGATAATGAAACAGTATTAGTAAAATTAGTCCCAGTATTGTAAAAATTAATATATCCGTCACTAGTAGGAGAATAAGGGTACTGATTACCATCAAATCCAATTACTGGGCTTCCGTCCATTTTTCCTCCCCATGACAATCTACCAGTTGATTGTGCATCGGCAGCTGTAGCTGGCTTCAGTCCGCCAGTACCTTGACCATATACTTGCTGAAAATCAGTAAAATCCATCGCATTTTCAGTCATCATATTCATAGTATAGTCAACAGACCAACCGCCACCTTTGGCTCCTTTTTTTGTAGTGATCAAGATCACACCGTTAGAAGCTCTAGAACCATAGAGTGCAGATGCAGCCTGACCTTTCAGAACAGTCATTGTTTCGATATCATCTGGACTAAGATTTCCAATACCATCGCCGCTATCAGCTCCTCCCCACTGTCCGGCACCACCTCTTTGAGTGTTATCCATCGGAATACCATTGATAACATACAAAGGAGATCCTGTACCGCTGATACTCGGTAGACCTCTCAATGTGATTTTGGAAGTACCACCTGGACCACTATTTGTTCCTTTTACTACTAAACCAGCGACTCGGCCTGCCAAGGAATTCGCAACGTTGGTCTCTCGAGCTGTTGTAAAGGACTCACTCCCTATTTGAGTCACTGAATAACCTAAAGTTGCTTTATCTTTACTGATCCCTAGTGCTGTAACGACTACTTCTGATAGCTCACTTGAGTCCTCATCAAGAGTGATATTTAACTCAGTAAGATTACCAACCGTAAATTCCTGCGTCGCAAAACCAATAAATGAAAACACTAGCACTGAACTAGCACTTACTGAAATAGAATACTCCCCGGCCACATTCGTGGTGGTTCCTGTATTCGTTCCTTTATCCAAGATCGTTACTCCCGGAAGGGGCAGTCCATCCAATGAAGCAGTCACGACACCTTTCAGCACCCTTGTCTGAGCTTGCAGACTAGCTGTGAGGCCAAATGTCAGAACAAGAGCGCAAGCAATTAATAGAACTTTTCTCATAGTTTAAGATTAACGGTGAAATTAAATTGATTTGACTGTCTGGATTTTCTGAGACCTGCTCGTTCTATCTTCCTGAGTAAATTTTTAGTCATAAATTTGGATTAAAAGTTAAACTGTAAAAATTTTTTCGCCTGATAATCAGCTATACCAATAGATTAATTTGTAAAAATTAAAACAATCAAAATATTGTTACTCATAAATCTATAAAAATCTATTTCCATTCAAAAGAAAAATTTATTTTTTTATCGAAAAAGGAATTATTACCTAATTTTTTTAAAAAAGTTATTTTTTAAAACCGCTAATTTTAAGATTAACAGGAACTTTTAATATTTTTTTTGCTTAATAGCTAGATAAATAAAAAAAGTATTGCTGAAGTTTACCATTTAATCATTTTTTTTAGCTGATCATATCTGGAAATAGTACGTTCTACAATAATTATCAAACCTTGACATCTTCGTCTACTATCTTCTTAAAAAATTCATGATTATTTAATTTTGATCCTAAATAAAAAAAGCCACTCTTCGGAAGAGCGGCTGTAAGACTTGGTAAAATTCGTTTCTATCTTAGAAATAATAATTCTCTATATTTCACCAGTGGCCAAGACTCATCGTCCACCAAAAGCTCCAACTTATCTACTGAGTAGCGAATCTTGTCAAAGTATGCTTCTTTCACATCTGTCTGGTAGCCTTTAGCAGCCTTTATAATATCAGTTTCTTTATTGAGCTTTTTTCTGGCTTCGACCATTGCGTTCAGATTCAACTTTATAGACTCTATATGCTTTGACACATCTTTAATCGTATCAACGGCTGCTGAATGATCTAGTCCAAGACCTTTCAGTCCATTTGCATTCTCTATCATTTTATTCTGATACAATATTGCAGTTGGTATAATGTGATTCAAAGCAAGATCGCCCATCACTCTACTTTCAATTTGTACCTTTTTCATAAAGCTCTCTAGCATAATCTCATGTCTGGCATGCAGCTCCACACCGTTCAATACATTGTGACGTTCAAAAAGCTCTTTGGTGCGCTTCTCTAAATAAACATCCAATGCAGCTGGAGTTGATTTCAGGTTAGAAAGTCCACGCTTCTTAGCCTCATTTGCCCATTCTTCAGAATAGCCATCTCCTTCGAATCTTACTTTCTTAGAATCCTTAATATATTTTCTCAGGGTATTGACGATTGCAATTTTCTTCTCCTTGCCAGCTTGCATCTCCTTATCGATATCTTTCAACATGGTTTTCAACACATCCGCTACGATCACATTTAATACAGTCATCGGTCCAGCCACATTGGCTTGAGATCCTACTGCTCTGAACTCAAACTTATTACCCGTAAATGCAAATGGGGAAGTTCTATTTCGATCGGTATTGTCAAGGATGATCTCAGGAATCTTAGAGATTCCCAACTTCATATACATGTTATCGCCTTTTTCAATTTTGACATTGCCATTTTTTTCCAATTCATCCAATACCTCAGAAAGTGTAGTACCTAAGAATACGGAGATTATCGCTGGAGGAGCCTCGTTTGCACCCAATCTAAAATCATTGCCCGCTGAAGCGATGCTTGCTCTGAGCAAGTCTGCATTGTCATAAACAGCCTTAATCGTAGCCACTAGGAAAGTCAAGAACTGAAGATTCTCTCTAGCCGAGTTGCTTGGCTGAAATAAATTAACTCCTGTATCTGTAATCAGCGACCAGTTATTATGCTTACCACTTCCATTAACACCCGCAAAAGGCTTCTCATGAAGCAATACTTTGAGATCATGCTTTTCTGCAGCTTTCTCCATCACATCCATCAAAAGCTGATTATGATCTGTTGCTTTATTGATTTCTTCATATACTGGAGCCACCTCAAACTGTCCCGGAGCCACTTCGTTGTGACGGGTCATTACCGGAATACCAAGTTTATGTGCTTCCACCTCGAACTCCACCATAAAATCTTTCACACGAGTAGGGATCGAACCAAAATAATGATCATCTAATTGCTGACCACGCGCAGGACTATGTCCATAAACTGTCCGACCAGCCATTACTAGATCTGGACGAGCCGAGTAAAGTGCCTTATCAACCACAAAATATTCTTGTTCAACTCCTAAAGAAGGCTGTACCTTTTTAACATTCCGATCAAAAAGTTGGCAAATCTGAATTGCTGCCTCATTTATTGCTTCAATGGATTTAAGCAGTGGTGTCTTAAAATCTAATGCTTCACCAGTAAAAGAGACGAAAATAGTAGGAATGCAAAGTGTGTTTTCGAAAATAAAAATTGGAGATGATGGGTCCCAGGCAGTGTATCCTCTCGCTTCAAAAGTAGATCGAATACCTCCATTTGGGAAAGAAGAAGCATCAGGCTCTTGTTGAACCAAAGCAGTGCCTTTAAATTTTTCTAATCCAGCATATGCATCGAAAAATGAATCATGCTTCTCAGCAGTTGATCCAGTCAATGGCTGAAACCAGTGTGTGTAGTGCGTTACACTTTTAGATAATGCCCAGGTCTTTACGGCTGAAGCTACTTCTTCTGCAGTGGAGCTATCTATTTTTGATCCTTTGTCGATCGCTTCCATTACTTTTTTGAAAACCGATGGCGCAAGTGATTCTTTCATCTGCTGGTTTCCAAAAACACTTCTACCAAAATAATCAGAGATTTTTGGAGATGGAGCAGCGACAGTCTTCCGCTGTCTGCTTTGCACCATTGCTAAGGCTTGTTGTCTAAGTGTTGCCATTTCTACAATTTGTGGTTTAAAATTATATCTACAAAAATAGAAAAATACTCGTCTTCCAAAGCTTTTAGCAAAAAATTGAGGTTGATTTTTAAAAAAATTACACAGTTTTCAAAAAATTAAGCAAAAATTAACCCCAATTACTGAAAGTAATGGATTTTAGACCTTAAGATTGGAGAATTGAAAACAAGACAATTTAATTGCCATTATGATCTCAAGAATACTACACCGGGGACTCCGGAATCATCGAAGAGAATTGGACTGAATGCGTTGCAGATTTAGTCTTTTCAATCGATGAGGTGGAAGGAATCAATCGCGTCCGAATCTCCGCTATTGAGCCAAATTTACTGACAAATGAAACCATCTCACTTATAACTACTTCCAAACGGTTTATGCCTCATTTTCATATCCCACTCCAGTCTGGCTCGAATATTATTCTCCCTAAAATAGCTTGTCGATAACTTCGTAGACTTTATGAGGATCGAGTGACCAAGATTAAAACCTTGCCACGTACCTGTATCGGTGTAGATGTCATCGTAGGCTTACCAGTCGCTATGGGTAAGCTATTTTTAGAAACATATCGTTTGCTAAACGAACTGGGTGTTTCTTATCTACAGGTATTTACCTGTCCTGAGCAAGCCACTACATGAGTAGCAAAGATGAAAGAAGTAATTCCAATGAAAAAGCGGAACGAGCGATCGAAGATGCTTCGAATTCTTTCAGAACAAAAGTGGAGAAAATTCTGTACCGAAAATCTAGGACAGACCTTTACCGTTCTCTTTGAAGAAGATTTGGAAAATGGAAAAATCCATGGCTTCACTGAAAACTACACTCGGCTTACGGTCAACTATGATCCAATGCAGCTCAAAGAATTCAAACTTCTAACCTTGGATCAGATCACTATTCAAGGAGATGTGGAGGCTTTGGAGCCGGATTTTGTTTTTGAATAACGCTAAGAAAGCAATGGGATATTGGATTTTAGTGTCGAAAATTAGATTTCAGAGCCAAGACGCTAGAGTTGAGATGGTAGTCCGAACCAAAAATCAAGCTATTAGGGCCAGGAGTTGAGATTGGTCAATAAATCCAGAAAAATGAAGCACTAGTGACGCGCTTCGACTGTAATAAAAGAGTGTAAAACGATGTGAAAACACCAGAGGTCTGATTTGATATAAGATTCAAAAATGATCGTCAAGATTTGACAATTTTTCTTCGTCCCAGTCAAGCATAGTAAACAATTACGAATCTTTTCCCTCACCTACCTCCATACTAGCCTATTTTCCCTAAATTCAACTTCAGCAAAATCTATTTTTCGTGAGCAAAAAACATATCCCTATTTTAGTTCAAGACGAACCTTGGTTGGCTGATTTTGAAATACAAATCCAAGAGCGCCAAGATCGCTTTGAAAAAGCCCTTCATGACATTGAAAACTACAGCGGTAGCATTACTGAGTTTGCGGGAATGCACGAATACTATGGGATTCATTTTGAATCTTGGCGAAATGGTTGGGTTTATCGGGAGTGGGCTCCGGCTGCAAACCAACTACATTTTATTGGAGACTTCAACAATTGGAATCACGCTTCCCATCCAATGCGGAGAAATCCCCGAGGAGATTGGGAGATCTTCTTGCCTTACGACCAATATAAAGATCACTTTACCCATCAGAGTAAAGTAAAAGTTCGGGTGGAGTCAGCAAAATTCACGTTAGATCGGATTCCCGCATACATCATGCGTGTGGTTCAAGATTCTGGAAGTCATGATTTCGCTGGGCAGCTTTGGTTTCCGGAAAAATTCCAATGGACTGATGCCACCTTTTCTCCGAAATCAAATTTCCAACAACCACTTATCTACGAATGTCATATCGGCATGGCGCAAGAAAAGTTGGGGGTTGGAACCTACGAAGAATTTGAGAAGCTCACTTTACCCCGGATCAAAGCTGCCGGTTATACAACGATACAGCTAATGGCCGTGATGGAGCATCCGTATTACGGGTCATTTGGCTATCACGTATCCAATTTCTTCGCACCGACATCCCGCTTCGGCACCCCTGAGGAACTCAAATCCTTGATCAATGCGGCCCATGGAATGGGAATCGCTGTGATTATGGATATTGTTCATTCGCATGCGGTAAAAAATGTGAATGAAGGACTCAATGAATTTGACGGTAGCGATCACCAATATTTCCATCCCGGTGAAAAAGGCTATCACGAAGGCTGGGATTCCAAGCTATTTGACTACGGTAAGTTTCAAGTGCAGCAATTCCTACTTTCTAATATCCGCTATTGGTTAGAGGAGTTTCATTTTGATGGGTTCCGATTCGATGGGGTTACTTCTATGATCTACAATCATCACGGTCTTATTTCTTTCGGAGATGCAGCAGTGTATTTTGATGAGAGAGTAGATGGAGATACCGTACTTTTCTTACAGCTGGCGAATACATTGATCCATGCTGTGAATCCTGATGCAATTTCCATCGCAGAAGAAGTCAGTGGTATGCCAGGGCTTTGTCACAAGGTAACCGATGGGGGAATTGGATTTGATTACCGACTGGCAATGGGAATTCCTGATTTCTGGATTAAAACTCTCAAACATAAGCAGGATGAACAATGGGATCTTTTTGAGCTCTGGTATGAACTGACCAACCGTCCCAAAAATGAAAAGTCCATCGCCTATGCCGAGAGCCATGACCAAGCTTTGGTGGGTGATAAGTCGATTGCCTTCTGGCTGATGGATAAGGAGATGTATTTCAATATGTCTGTCACCCAGCAGAGTTTGGTGGTGGATCGCGGAATGGCACTTCACAAGATGATCCGAATGATTACCCTCACGCTCGGCGGAGAGGGATATTTGAATTTTATGGGAAATGAATTTGGGCATCCGGAATGGGTAGATTTCCCGCGTGAAGGCAATGAATGGAGCTATCAACATGCGAAAAGGCAATGGTCACTGGTCGATGAACCCCTACTCCGCTATCAACAACTTGACGCTTGGGACAAAGTGATGATTCAATTGGCTACCGATCATAAGCTACTTGCGGCACCCCCTGCCGTACAGCTGTATTTAGATCCCGATAAAAAGATCCTCGCCTACGAACGTGGTGAATTAATCTTTGTCTTTTCGTTCAGTCCCACCGAGTCATTTTTTGGTTTTCCGATCACCTTCTCCAAGGTAGGAAATTACCAGATTATGCTAGACTCTGATGAGAAGCGATTCGGAGGATTTGAGCGCTTGGATCAAAAGGTGATCTACTCCACGGATACCCAAAGTCAAGTAAGTTTATATGTCCCAAGTCGGGTGATGATGGTGCTGGCAAGGAAAAAATAAGGAACAATAAATGGCTACTATGGTGTCAAAATTGGAAAGTAACCGCCATAAAATTGGCGACAATAAACAAGTTATAGGGCATTTTAAAAGACGACACAATTTGAAACACAAAATATCCATATTTTCCATTTTCTTACTGACAGTTTTGTACGCTTGCGGACAGAAACAGCAGACGAATACAGCAAGTATCAATCAGCAAGAACTTGTTGACAGCCTGAAGAAAAAAGTTGACCAAAAATGGATAATAGAAAATCCTTCATTAAAACCAACAAAATCCTCATTCTTCAACAAAAACAATGAGAGTAAATATTTCGTGGGACTTTTAAAAATAAGCGGACAGAGTGTTCCTTTCACTTGGGACGACAATTTATCATTGCTAAACTTCTTATTGAATTTAGAAAATGAAATAAAAGTCAAACACGGAATTGACGCTGACCAAAATTTTAAAGGAACAAAAATAGCTTGGGACAATAATATCAGTGGACTTATTTGGTTTAACGACAAAGCTTACAAAGCAACAGTTGACAATTGGTATTTATTTGGTTTTACTGAATGTCCAGGAACAATTATATTTCCCAATCTATCATTTAAGAAAATAGCAGACATTCCTAACGCAATTACAAATAATATCCAAGGCTTGACAATTTTACCCTACGATGAGAATATTAAAATTAAAAGTGACGAGACAATAATGACAACTGAAAGTGGTAAGATTATCAAAGGAATTGGTTACGACATAGACAACGATGGTATTTTTGACATTTTCAGTTACAATGAAGATATTGACGAAACAACTGGCTACACAAGACTTTACATAAATGTAAGCGGACAATGGAAATGCAAATGGATAAATTTGGACGAGGTATGCGTATGACAACCGAAAGAAAAACGCCCTATAGTCGAGTAGGTAAAGGGGAATTTCACCCCTAAACCTCTCACAGAACCGTACGTGAACCTCTCGATTCATACGGCTCTTGTTATACATTCGATAAAGTCTAAATAAATTTAGACCAGTTTGTACCC
>Ga0222706_1000020_pt1 | contig 106458 bp, 88 predicted proteins | sample AntAcemetage1572_FD_179829 | JGI IMG/M metagenome (GOLD analysis project Ga0222706, IMG submission 179829) | Saline water microbial communities from Ace Lake, Antarctica - #1572 | ecosystem: Environmental > Aquatic > Non-marine Saline and Alkaline > Saline | place: Antarctica: Ace Lake...
ATTTACTCACAGGATACCTGAAACAGGAGCTTCGAAGCCCTTCTGTTAAGTTCTCTTGCTCACGAGACTGAGTCGCATGATTTTTCATCATGCGAAATTTTAGATGGTTCTGCGTAAGTCCTAATAATGATACGCGTTTGTGGTCTTGGGGCAAGACACCGATTGAAATATGCCGTTACCCACTGAGCAGATTTTATGTAAGCTGCAGCCTGCAGCGAGAGTTTTCCATTGGTCGAATCATTGGCCGTAGTACGCCTGATACCATGTCACAAAATGCGACACGCCAATTTTAAAATCGGTTTGCGGTTTGTAGCCTGTCAGACGTTGCAAAAGACTTGCATCGGCCCATGTGGCGGGTACATCGCCTTGCTGCATGGGCAGGTAGTCGCGAACAGCTTTTTTGCCCAAGCTGTCTTCAATGGCATCAATAAAATCCAGCAGACTCACTTTGTCTGAATTGCCAATATTCACAACACGCCACGGTGCAACAGGGGAAAGGCTATCTCCCTGGATTGGTGGAGCCCTTTCCTGTTTGGTGTCGATCTGAGCTGGTACCGTGTCAATCAACAAAGAAATTCCGTGCACCAGATCGTCAATGTAGGTAAAGTCCCGCCACATGTCGCCGTGATTATAAATTTCGATAGGCTTACCCTCGAGAATATTCTTGGTGAATTTGAATAAAGCCATGTCTGGCCTACCCCAAGGGCCATACACGGTAAAAAAGCGAAACATTGTGGTGGGGATGCCATGAATATGCGCATAGCTGTGGGCCATGGCCTCGTTGGCTTTTTTTGTGGCGGCGTAGAACGACATTTGTGTGTCGGCCTTGTGCGTCTCGGCATACGGCATTTCTGTGTTGGCGCCATACACCGAAGAGGTGGATGCCATGAGCAGGTGTTTCACCGCATGCTGGCGCGCGCCTTCCATGACATTGAAGGCGCCAATGATGTTGGCGTTGATGTAGGCGCGGGGGTTGTCGATGCTGTAGCGCACGCCAGCTTGGGCAGCAAGATGAATGATGATGTCGGGTTGGGCTGCTTGCATGGCTGCCTGGAGCGCAGTGTCGTTTTCCAAAAACGCTTCGATGGCGGTGAATTTTTCGTGTTTGCGCAACATGTTGTGCCGTGCGATCTTCAGGTTGACGTCGTAATAGTCTGTCATGCCGTCATAGCCATACACGCTATGGCCGTTGCGCAGAAGCAGGTCTGCCAGGTGGTAGCCAATGAAGCCGGCTGTGCCGGTGATGAAGATATTCATAAATTACCTGAGTCGTTGTATCGGTCACTGCGTGTCGCTTCCCAGGCGATCATACGGACGCTTGTGATCCTTTCCGGTGGTCGGCGGGGGCGGTGGCTATGATTGCGGGCGATCTTTGACAAATAACCAAAGGAGTGGGTACGTATGAAAGTCACCGTGGTGGGAACAGGCTATGTGGGCCTGGTGAGCGGGGCCTGCCTGGCCGAGGTGGGCAACGACGTGCTGTGCATGGATGTGAACCCAGAGAAGATCCGCATTCTTGAGGCGGGCGACATTCCCATCTTTGAGCCGGGTCTGCTGGAAATGGTGAAGCGCAATGTGGCGGCTGGGCGACTGCGCTTCACCACCGACGTGGCCCGCGCGGTGCACCACGGCACGATCCAGTTCATTGCGGTGGGCACACCGCCCGACGAAGACGGCTCGGCCGACATGCAATATGTGTTCACGGCAGCGCGCAGCATTGGCCGCCTCATGACCGAGTACAAGGTGGTGGTGGACAAAAGCACGGTGCCGGTGGGCACGGCCGACAAGGTGAACGCGGCCATTGCCGACGAGTTGAAGCAGCGCGGGGTGAACACGCCTTACGCGGTGGTGTCGAACCCCGAGTTTCTGAAAGAGGGCGCGGCGGTGGAAGACTTCATGCGGCCCGACCGTATCGTGGTGGGTGCGAGCGATGGGCAGGCGATTTTGCTGATGCGGGCGTTGTACGCACCGTTCCAGCGCAACCACGAGCGCCTGATCGTGACCGATGTGCGCAGCGCCGAGCTCACCAAATACGCGGCCAACGCCATGCTGGCCACCCGCATCAGCTTTATGAACGAGCTGGCCAACTTGGCAGAAAAACTGGGCGCCGATATCGAGATGGTGCGCCAGGGCATCGGCTCCGATCCACGCATTGGCTACGACTTTCTCTACCCTGGCTGCGGCTACGGTGGCTCCTGCTTCCCCAAAGACGTGAAGGCGCTCATCAAGACGGCGTCAGCCGATGGCGATTTGGATCTGCGCGTGCTCACCGCCGTGGAAGCGGCCAACGACGCTCAGAAGCACGTGCTCTGCCGCAAGGTGAAGCAGCGCTTGGGCGAAGACCTGACTGGGCGACATGTTGCCATCTGGGGTCTGGCGTTCAAGCCCAACACCGACGACATGCGCGAAGCCGCCAGCCTGACACTGATTGCCGATCTGCTGGCCGCTGGCGCCACCGTGACCGCTTACGACCCGGTGGCGATGCACGAGGCGCAGCGCGTGCTGGGCGAGAACGATCGCATCACCTACGCGACCAACCCAAACGACGCTTTGACCAACGCCGACGCCCTGGTCATCGTGACCGAGTGGAAGGAGTTCCGCAGTCCCGACTTCGATCTCATCAAACAGCGGCTCAAGCAACCGCTGATCGTGGACGGGCGCAACCTGTACGACCCGGCGCTGGTGCGCGCCATGGGCTTGGACTACCTGGCAATTGGCCGCTGACCTTTTCCACACCGAGGCGTGGTTTGCGTTGTTGCTGGCCCATGGCTTTGAGCGCGCGCCGCAGCGGATGCATGCGCTGCCCCTGCGCTCGGTTTCGGGGAGCTCTTCGTCTTCAGGTTCAGGCGCAGCATCCAGCGAAACCGGGGCTTGCTTGCACCTGATGCAAGCCGCGGCTGGCGCACCTCTGACGGCGGTATCCAATTACTACAGCTGTTTGTATGGCCCTGCGAGCTTGGACGGGCTTGGCGTGCTGGACAGTGCCGATGCGGCGACCGTCGACTGGGTAACCGCTGCACAGACGCTGCGGCGGCTGCCCGGCAGTGCGGTGGTGTGGCTACAGCCGCTGGATGCTGACGCCGCCTGGTTGACCGGGCTGGAGGGCGGCTTGCGCGCAGCGGGCTACCGCACCGCGCGCTACTTTGCGTTTGGCAACTGGTACCAGCCAGTGCCAGTAGGCGGCTTTGCTGCCTACTGGCCCGCACGGCCGTCTGCGCTGCGCAACAGCACCGAGCGCGGTCAGCGGCGGCTGGACAAAGCGGGCGACTGGCGGATCGACATCGTGACCCAACCGGGCGCCGAGCTTGAAGCAGCGCTCGCGGCCTACCAAGCGGTGTATGCCCAAAGCTGGAAGCAGCCCGAGCCTTGCCTTGAGTTCATTCCTGGGTTGGTGAAGCTGGCTGCCGAGCGCGGTTGGCTGCGGTTGGGCGTGTTGTGGGTGAATGGCGAACCGCTGGCGGCCCAACTCTGGCTCACGGGCGGTGGCAAAGCCAACATCTACAAACTGGCCTACATCAAAGGTGTGGAAAAGCTGAGCGCGGGCTCGGTACTCACCCAGGCCTTGATGCAACACGCGATGGATGTGGACCGGGTCACCGAGGTCGACTATCTGAGCGGTGACGACGCTTACAAAGCCGACTGGATGGCGCTGCGGCGGGAGCGTGTGGGGTTGGAGGCGTTTGATATGCGACGCCCCGCTGGCTTGCTCGCGGCGGCTCGGCAATTTGCAGCGGCTTGGCGACGCGCGTTGACAGGTCCCGACTGATTTGACAGTGACAAACCTAAAAGCTAGTATTCAGCCTACTAAATTATTTTTATATGGTTAAGAGTCAACATGTTGGACTTCAGCTTCGCGACAGCAGATGAAATCGCTCAAGAGCTTGCGCGCCGGATGAAAGTGGTGCGGCTGGCGCAGGGATTGCGCCAGCCTGAATTGGCACTGCGCGCGGGCGTGTCGGCTGGAACCGTCAAGACGCTGGAAAACAAGGGGCAGAGCACCATCGCATCCCTGATTCGGGTCGTTCAGGCGCTGGGTTTGACGGCGGACCTGCAGCAGGCTTTTGTGCTGCATGTGCGATCGATTGCCGACATGGAACAGGCGCAGCAGGCGCCACGGAAGCGGGCACCTCGCCGACTGCACCCAGCAGGCGCCGATGGCACGAAGGCTCGCACTTGAAAAAAATCTCTGTCTATTACGAAGGCTGGGGCGAGCGGTGGCTGCTCGGTGACATGGCCGATGATGGGCAGCAATTGCTTTTTGAATACTCGACCGAGGCCTTGCAGCAAGGGCTGGAGCTCTCGCCGCGACACCTGGCCCTTCGCGCGCCGACGTATGCCGGTTTCCCTGACCATCAGCTGCGCCTGCCTGGGCTGGTGGCCGATGCCCTGCCCGATGGTTGGGGGCTGGTTCTGATGGACCGAATGTTCCGCAAGCAAGGTCGCGACCCTGCCACCGTGTCGCCGCTGGAACGGCTGGCGTTCATCCACGACCGAGCCCTGGGCGCACTCACCTTCGAGCCGGCGCAGACGCAAAATCTGTCGCCGCAAGATGTGCAACTGCTGGCGCTGGCGCAACAGGCTCAAGCTGTCGTCTCAGGCAAAGAGAGTGACGCCTTGCGCCTCTTGGCGCTCATGGGTGGCTCGCCCCATGGCGCACGCCCGAAGGTGCTGGTGCATCAAAACCTCGCCACCGGCTTCATGAGCACACACGCGATCAAAGGGTCGACGCCCTGGCTGGTGAAGTTCCAAGCGCAGGGCGAACACAAAGAAGTCTGTGCCATCGAAGTGCTTTATGCCGAGATCGCGCGGGCGATTGGACTGGACATGCCGGCCACGCGCCACTTTGACATTGACCCCAAGCTCGCCGGCTTCGGCATCGAGCGCTTCGATGTCGAGAGCGGGCTGCGGGTGCCTGTGCACACACTGGCCGGTCTGCTGCACGCCAACTTTCGTTTGCCGTCTGCGGTGGACTACGCGACCTTTCTGCGAGCCACCCGGTTCCTCACGCGCAGCCAGGTGGAGGTTAACAAGGCCTATGAGCGCGCCGTCTTCAATGTGGTCTTCAACAACCGGGACGACCACGCCAAGAACTTCTCTTACCGCTTGGGGCGCGATCGCAAGTGGCGGCTGGCGCCGGCCTACGACCTCACCTACAGCGCTGGCCCCAACGGCGAACACCAGATGGACGTGTGCGGCGAAGGCCGCAACCCTGGGCGCGAAAATATGCTGGAACTGGCCCGCCTGGGTGGCGCAGATCCGGCCTTCGCCCAGACGGCGCTGGACCGTGCGCTGACGGTGGCAGGCAGCTTTGCTGCACGCGCCAAACAGCATGCCATTCGACCCGCCACGGTCAAGGCCATCCGAGCCGCCATCGAGGCGAACCGCAGCCGCTTGGGCTGAGCGGCCGACTGCGCTTCGCAACAGCACCGAGCGTGGCCGGCGGCGGCTAAACAAGGCGGGCGACTGGCGGATAGACATCGTGGCCCAACCAGGCGCCGAGCTCGAAACCGCGCTCGCGACTTATCAAGCGGTGTATGCCCAAAGCTGGAAGCAGCCCGAGCCTTGCCTTGAGTTCATTCCCGAGCTGGTGAAGCTGGCTGCCGAGCGTGGCTGGTTGCGACTCGGCGTGTTGTGACTGAACGGCGAACCGCTGGCGGCCCAACTCTGGCTCACGGGCGGTGGCAAGGCCAACATCTACAGGCTGGCTTACATCAAAGGCGTGGAAAAGCTGAGCGCGGGCTCGGTGCTGACACAGGCCCTGATACAACACGCTATGGATGTGGACCGGGTCACCGAGGTCGACTATTTGACCGGTGACGACGCTTACAGGGCCGACTGGATGGCGCTGCGACGGAAGCGGGTGGGGCTGAAGCGTCTGATATGCGACGCCTGGCTGGTGGGCTGGCGGCAGCGCGGCAATTTGCAGCGGCTTGGCGGCGCAGACTTACAAAACCTTGAGCAGTTTCAGAAAGCTGAAAGGGTGGCCACGCCACCCTTTCAGCTGCTGAAGACGCCGAAGCGTGGTCAGGCTTGCTTTTGCTTACGGCGAGTTGCAGCAGCCAAACCGGCCAAGCCCAGACCCAAGAGGGCCAGCGAACCTGGCTCGGGGACTGCTTTGAATGCCACCGCAGCCACGTAATTCGAGGTCGTGTCAACGACAGTGCCAGAGATTCGGAAAGCATACGTCCCAGCACTGAGGGTACCTATGCCAGTGGAAAGAATGTCGCCAAAAGTGGTTCCGCCGATGACCTGCGAGCCGAGTGTGCCTACTGTGCCGCAGGTTGCGCCGACAGTGGCGCATATGAACCCGGTTGTGTTGAAGACGTTGGCCGTGAAGCCGGTGATGCCAAGGGGAGAGAATGGAGTAAAGGAAATTGTGTACTGGGTCAATGCAACGGGACTCAAATCAAAGATCCAGTTGTGTGTGAAAGAACCCAGACCAAGCTGTCCGGGGCTGGTGCCAAAGCTCAAATCAGCCCCAGGCATGGCGCTGAAAGAGCCTGTAAATGTGTTGTTCGTTAAAGCGAAACCCAAAGGAGCAGCGTGGGCAGGGGCGGCAGCCAGCGCCAGCACAGAGGCGGCGAATCCAGTGGCGAGAAGATTGCGGGTTTTCATATCAAATTCCTTGTGTCAGTTACTGGGCAGGGCGGAGAGACATTCAAAAATCTTCCACTGCACCACATAAGCAAATTGCGTGCCAGAAAATAAAGTCTTTGTTATTCAACAACTTGCGGTTCCCGATGATGGAAAAGCGCGGCTCCGTGTAAATTTTTCTGACACCCAATTGACGCGATCTGCTTCGCAGCGCCTCCTCTGGGAGCCGGTCGGGCTTTCGCGGTTGCTTCGACTGCGTGGTGCCCAAAACTCAAGCCTGTTTCTAGGTGACAAAGAGAACTGTTCGCAGCCAGTCGAGTGTGGCGAGCTCCAACGCTTGCTGAGACGATGAGGAAGAGCAGGTGTGGTCGGCGTGCGCCATCGTTTGCTGCGTGGACCCTTGTTTTTGGTGCCAACCGCGCCAAGATTCGTTGCTTTTGATGTGCTCGCTGGACTCATGCGCGGTCAAATCTCGCTCGCTCAGCAGCAACAGCATCGGGCCTGGCAAGGCTTGCCAAACTTGGGCCATGCGCTTTTGAAAACTTGCGGTGGCAGCTTTTGTTGGGCGGCTTCGCAAGGCGCTCAGGCTGCGGCCTAGCGAAGCCACCGCCTGCCAGCCCCCGCCTCCCACCAGCCAGCCGGCCAGCCGGCCAGCAAGCCAGCAACTTGCCCCAGAAGCCAAGCTCCAGCAAGCGTTGGTGGTCTTGGTTTTGAACTTGGGAAGGGCCAGTCCGGCTTCGGAGCGAGCTCAGGGGTCTGGCAGGACAAGACTGGCTGCGCGCGTGTCTTGTTGCATGGCGCCATAGGGATCAGGCTGGCAGACGCGCTTTCGGTCAGGTTCCAGAGGGCTACGCGTTGCACGCCAAAGCAGACGGCTTGGGCAGGGCAGCGAATGCCGCGAAAGCGGCTGATATGGTGGTGGTGTTGAGCACTTTTATGGCACGCCTGTTGCTGGACAATCAAGCCGGTGTTGGGAAAAATCGACAACAAGCAGCGTAAAAAAACTCGACAGCTCGGTGCAGCGACACCGCTCAGGTGGGGTTTGCTTGAAAGCGCTGAAGACGCGACTGCCCTTTTTTGTTCTGTTTCCCCGCGTGCTCATGTCCTCACTGGGGCGTTCGCCTATGGTCCGTGTGCGCGCCATATTTCAAGGGCAAGCGCAGCCTGGGAATGAATACTTCCAAGAAAAAAGGGTAGCCAAGCCACCCTTTTTTAATTATGCCCAGCTGTACCTAGGCGGAGATCACAAGCCGATCAGGCCTGCTTTTGCTTGCGGCGGGTGGCAGCGGCCAGACCGGCAAGGCCAAGACCCAACAGGGCCAGCGAGCCAGGCTCAGGCCTTTTGAGCCACGACACCAGGCGCGAACTCGAAAGCCTCGCCAGTTGCCGTGACCGTCAATGTATTGAATGGATTCAGGCCTGAGATCAACACAGCGATGTTGGACGTACCCGAAGACCCACCAGAGCCGGCAGTTGTGAAGACTTGGGAACCAGAAATGGTTTCAGTACCGGCATTGCCGCTGAAGGTGAAAGACAGCAGGTTGTATGTAGAAGGGCTTCGGTCAACTGAGCCCCAAAAAAGGTAACTACTCACCCCCTGGCGAGAAAAAAACTCAATAAAATCAACGAGTTATGAGGTCATGTTTTCACAGTCATGCTGAAAATTGCGGTTTTTCCCTGTTTTCTGAGTGTTTTTTTGAGTATTTTTGAAAACTGCAATCTTCTAAGTCATTGATTCATAAGGCTAATTTTTCCGACCCAGGGGGTGAGTAGCCACCACAAAAGATTGAAATCGGTCAGCGTGGTGCCGAAATCCATCACAACAGAGCCACCCTTGCGAGCGTTCAGGTAGTGGGCTTCTGTGGCGACACCGGTGACCGTGCGGAAGGGTGAACGGGTCTGACCACCCAAGTCGCCTGAATAAATGCCCGAGTTACCGGTGAACGAGACCTTCACACCTGTTGATGTGGTGTGGTCGACCCCTAGAAAATCGTTGCTGCTGACTTTGCGGGCGGCGCCACCAGAGCCAAAGTTCTCCAAGGCAAATGGAGCTGATGCACCGTTGCCCACGATCGTGGCGGTGATGACAGTCGCGGCGACTGCGCTGGTCATGCAGAAAGCGGCAGCAATCAGGCCGCCAGTGAGGGTTTTCAGTAATTTCATGGGGTATTTTTTTTGATCGAGGCCACGAGATGCGGCTCTTCACATGTACATGCACACACCGTGCCAGCCAATGGAAACAAGTACTTACAGAATCCAGCCGATGAGAGTGTAAAAAATATCGACGTTCTACCGGTGTTGCCGCTTCATGGACCCGTCGCGGTGGTTTGGGGAAACCTTCAGGTTGACCATCGCAGCCAAATCAACATCGCGGCCTCTGTCTGGGCCATGGCTGAAGGCTGGGAGCAGGTGCGATCGGCCCCGGGCAGGAAGGTCTGGGTGATCGGCTCAGTCTTGGGGTGTCGCTTCCAGGCGGTTTTGTCTTGCGATGTTTCCATAAACTCTCGCGCGGTCAGGTCTCGCTCGCTCAGCAGCAGCAGCAGCAGCAGCAGTAGCAGTAGCAGTAGCAGTAGCATGATGAGGCCGGGGAAGGCCCGCCAAGCCTTGGCCATGCACTGCTGAAAGCTTGCTGTTTTGGCGGGTTGCACCGGTCGGTTGCGCATGGCGCTCAGACTGCGGCCGAATGACCGCAGCGCCTGCCAGCCCACGCCGCCGGCGAGCCGCTTGCGCCAGAAAGCAGGCTCCAGCAGACGCTTTCGGTAATCGTGTTTGACCTGCGCACGCGCCAAACCGGTTTCGGCCGCGGGCGGGCCGTTGTGCGAAGAGCGCAATCCCCACCGTTTACACATTTTCGTTGCGTCTTATTCCCAGATCAACCGCATCCAAGCTGCGACGGGGAGGCAAGCCCGTCCTGAGCATTTCGATGCCGATTTCTCGGCTGACCTCTGCGCGCGCGGCGGGATCGAGTTCCTTGAAAGCGCTGACGGCTGGCAAGAACGCGCTGGGGTCAATCACGCTGTTTTGAATCTGGATTAGCGCACTTTTTTGAGTGTCATCAGGTTGGCCGAGTCGTTGATCCAAACCGCCACAGCGACACCAGTGGCTGTTTTTGGCAGCTCTGCGTCGGTTTTTGGCGCTGCCGACGGCATTTTGGTGAGGTCGTCCCAGATCCAGACGTTGCAGGCCTTGCCGGGCTCGCAAACGGCTTTGGCTGCTTCAATCAGGGCTTTGCCGTCCAAGTTGGCTTTGCAGTGCATGAGAACTACTTTTTCGCTGCGTGCTTTGACTGTGCAATCTGTGGGGGCGGCTGCCCCAGCGCTTTGCGCCAGAGCCAATGCCGTTGTTGCCAAGGCTAAGGATTTCAGAGAGGGAGTCATGGTGCGCTTTCTGTGAGGTGGTTGGATGGCCAAGGCAGCATCTGATCAAGCCTTGGCCGCTGGGTAATCCATTGTCCGCAGGTTGATCCGAAAAGCAAACGAGGGACTCCACGGATGGTGGAGCCCCTCGATGTATCCGCCGCCAGTGGCGGCAGGATCGAAGCCGATCAGGCTGACTTGTTGCGGCGAGAGATGGCCAGGCCCACCAAGCCCAACGACAAGAGCATCAGAACGCCTGGCTCGGGGACGGGGTTCACGATGGCCTGTATTTTGGAATTGATGGCTGTGCCGAAGTCATTGAACGAGTTGACAGGAAGCACCCAGGGGTTCGATGTCATGGGGTTCGGTGGTGTGCTGTTGACTGCAAGCAGCGTGCCACCGCCAACGCTAGGACCGGCGATGGGCGAAAACACGATGTCTTTCAGGAAGTTTGCTCCCCCTGTTCCCAGAGCGATGCCCTCTGCTGTCAGTGCATCAATGCCGAGGGCTTTCGCAGCGATAGCTGCTGCAACCGCATCGCTTTGGCTGTTCGGGACACCATCGGTGGCGATGTTGATGATGGAAGCCAAGCCCGCACTGTAGTTGCCCGAATTTTTCATGGCATTGGCGATCGCCGTGATGCCTGCGGCTGTGTTGGTTCCGCCGAAGCTTTGCGTGTTCCCGTTGATCAAGGCCACAACAGCGTTTCGGGTGGCAACGGAATTGATCACGGTGGGTGCAACGATTTGTTCTGTACCGTTTGCAAAGCTGTACACCGTGATCTCAACCGAACCATCCACGGGCAGGGCACCCAGAGCAGCGGCGTAGCCACTTTTCATCAGGGTAAAGCTGCCGCCCGAGATGCTCCCCGACTCGTCCCAGAGAAAGCCGAGCTGCGTGGTCAGTGGTGCAGACCAGGCGGTGGCGGTGGTGAGGGCGGCCGACAAGCCCAGCAGGGCTGGGACGAGCAGTTTTCTGAATGCTTTCATGATGTATTCCTGAATGTTGGGAACGAGGTTCCCGGTTGTACGAACATGTCGAAACCGGATCATTCCAGCTCGACCAAGTTCACAAAGCATGGACCGTGCCAAACCTACCAAGGTTAAAAAAAGCTTTCAAATTCAAAGACTTAAAAGAAATAGAGTTTCCGACAGGTCGATCGATAAGTCGGAACTGTCAAATTTTTCGACATGTCTCAGGCAGGGCGATTGGCTCATTTAGCCCAGTCAGGCACCTTGAAATTTATCCCCATCTGTTCAAGCCAGGCCTGCATGTCGGCGTGTGTCTGTGCGAGTGCCTGTGCAGATGAGCAGGTGTGGTCGCCGTCGCGGACAACCTGTTGCGTCACCGTTCCAGAATGATCAAGGCGGGACCATGAAGCATTGCCTCGCAAGAGCTCGGTGAACTCCTGAGAGGTCAAATCGCGCTCGCTGAGCAGCAACAAGATGGGGCCTGGGAATTCCCGCCAGGCCTGGGACATGCGCTCCTGGAATGTTGCGGCGGTGGCTCTCACTGGGCGGTTTCGCATGGTGCGCAGGCTGCCGCCGAATGACCGCAACGCCCGCCAGCCCACGCCGCCGGCCAGCAGCTTGCGCCAAAAGGCGGGCTCCAGCAGGCGCTGGCGGTAGTAGTGCTTGACATGCGCGCGGGCCAAGCCGGCTTCGGAGCGAACCCAGGGGTTGAGCAGGGCCAGGCCAGCCACGCGCGGGTCTTGTGTGGCATTTAAATAGAGCAGGCTGGCGGATGCGCCGTCGCACAGGCCCCAGAGCACCACGCGCTGGACGCCGGGGCAGGCGTTTTGGAACGCGCCGATGGCGGCTTGAATGTGGGGGGCCGTCTGTTCAAAATCGATGCTTTCGCCGGGGCTGTCGCCCATGCCGGGGAAGTCGAAGCGCAACACGGGGTGGCCGTGGGCGGCCAGGTGGCGAGCGAGCTGGACGAACTGGCGGTGGCTGCCGGCGCGGTATTGCGCACCGCCCACGACGATGACCACGCCGGTGTTTGAGGCGGACTGGCTGTTGGCGGGCTGGCTGACGATGCCGAGCATGTCGGCGTCTGGGCCGCCAATGGCGATGGCGTGTTCTTGAGCGCTCATGCTGGGGGAGCTTCTGCAGCGCCGGTTTGCTCGGTCGGCGCCGTGGCGAGCGCGGCGAGGGTGGCGGGGGTGAGTTCGGGTGCGGCTTCGGTGTCCACGGTCTGCCAGAAGGCGGGTGTGGCCACGGTTTTCGCGCTAACCTGCCATCCGGTTTGTTGCCAAGCGGCGATTTGCTTGTCTGCGGCGGGGGACAGGGCGGAGCTGTGCGCTGGATTAGAGGCGGCCTGGGTGCCGAGTTCGAGCCAAACCAATCGGCCAGGCGCTTGATTGGAGGGCGGTTGGAGCTTGGATGCGGCCATTCCTTGCGCCAGCAGCGGGCTGAGCGAATAGCCGGCGATGTGGACCGGCTGGCCCTGGGCGAGTTGTTGAGCGGGTTTGTCGAGTTTTTTTACAGTGTCTTTTTGGTCGCCAGCGAGCCACTGGCCGGCGCTGTGCAAACGCAAAAATTGCTGTAGTTGCTGCTGGCCGCTGGTGAAAGGCTGCCAGAGCAGCAGGTTGGCTGGCTCGGGCAAGGTGGCAGCCAGATCGCTGGCGAGCAGGGCGCCAGCGCGCAGGCCCCAGAGCCAGAGTGGGCCGCCTGTGTTTCGCTGCTGATCGCTGAGCCAGGCGTGGGCGAGTCGCAGGTCGGCCAGCCAGGCGGGCCAGGCGGCGTCAGCGAAGTCGCCCGTGCTGTCGCCGCAGCCGAGCAGGTCGATCTGCATCACCGCAAAACCTGCTTCTGCCATGGCGCGCGCTTGTCGCGCGACGGTGCGGCGGGTGGTGTTGATCTCTTCGGCGAAAGGGTGACAAAACAGCACGCGGCCGCGTATGGGGGTGCCGGGCTGTGGCGTGTGAAACAGGCAGAAGCGCTGGCTACCATCGGGCGCGTCGAGAAAAAAGGCGTGGGGCAGGGCGGGCCTGCCAGGGGAAACCGGCGTCTGGCTTGCGAAGGCCTCAATGCTGGTCATCGGCGGTCGGGGCGGATGTCATGCGCCTGCGTCGGCCAGGGCTTGCTCCACCAGCGCGGTCAGGCTGCCGACGGTTGCGAAGGCGGCACCATCAAGCTGGTCGTCTTGAAACCCGATGCCGAACTGGTTTTCCAGGCCGGTGATGAGCGCGAGCACCGCCATCGAATCGAGCTCGGGCAGGGCGCCGAGCAGGGGGGTGTTGAGGTCGAAGGCGAGGGCGCGACCTTGTAGGTTGAGCGCGTCGTCTAGGACGCGGAGCACGGAGTCGGTAACGTTCATGGCGGGTTGGGCTGCGGCGGGTGCGGTGATTCTATTGAGTGGGCCGGGTGGGAAATCAACTGGCAATTGCGCTGGCTTGAATTTTTCTTTGTGAATGGCCTGTGGTGGTTTGGCTAGGGGGATGTCGCACGGAGATACTTGGTCTGTTTGCCCTGGGCGCTGTATCGAGCATGGATTGCTGCGCACGACTGGCCACGCGCTCCCGAACCTACGCTTTTTCTTCACCACACTCCATCAGCCAAGAACCCGCTATGCGCGATGCACCTTCCTCTTACGCTGGGTTTCCCCCGGTCTTGCTACACGACCTGCCCGCGCGGGCGGCGGCGTTGTGGCCGGACTCGGTGGCGCTGACGCTGGGCGATCACGGTCTGACTTACCGCGATTTGCAGGCGCAGGTGGCGGCAGTGGCGGGGCAGTTGCTGCGCCATGGGCTGGCGCGTGGGGCTCGGGTGGCTGTGTTTCTGGACAAGCGGTTTGAGGCGGTGGTTGCCAGTTTTGCGGCCACGGCTGCGGGCGGCGTGTTGGTGCCGGTGAACCCGGTGCTCAAGCCAGGCCAGGTGGGCCACATTCTTCAGGATGCGGGCGCGCAGGTGCTGGTGACTTCGGCCGCGCGTCTGCCTGCTTTGCGCGGAGAGATGGCGCAGTGCGCTGACTTGCGGCTGGTGGTGGTCTGCGAAGATGCGGCGGGCGGGGAGGCGTCGGCCGACTGGCCTGATGCGCTGCAGTACATGGCTTGGGCGCGGATATTGGAGCCGGGCGGCGTGGCGCTGCCGCCCTTGACCACACGCGTTTGCGAAACCGACACAGCCGCGATTTTTTACACCTCGGGCAGCACCGGCCTGCCCAAGGGCGTGGTGCTGTCGCACCGCAATCTAATGGCGGGCGCTGGCAGCGTAGCGGGCTACCTGAACAACCGGGCGGATGACGTGTTGCTGGCGGTGCTGCCGCTGTCGTTTGACGCCGGATTCAGCCAGCTCACCACCGCGTTTTTGGTGGGTGCGCGGGTGGTCTTGCTGAACCATTTGTTCGCGCAAGATGTGCTCAAGGCGATGGCGCGCGAGGGCGTGACCGGTATCACCGCCGTACCGCCGCTTTACATGCAGCTCGCGGCGCTGGATTGGCCGACGGGCGCCACCCAGCGGTTGCGTTACTTCGCCTGCACGGGAGGGCGCATGCCGCTGGATGCCTTGCAGCGGCTGCGCGCGAGCGCTCCCCATGCCTCGCCGGTCCTGATGTATGGGCTCACCGAAGCGTTTCGCTCTACCTACCTGCCACCAGATGAGGTGGACCGGCGACCTGACTCGATGGGGCGCGCGATCCCGAACGTGGAAATTTCGGTGTTGCGCGAAGATGGCAGCGAATGCGCGGTGGACGAGCCGGGCGAGCTGGTGCACCGCGGCCCACTGGTGGCGCAGGGTTATTGGCGTCGGCCAACCGAGACGGCGGCGCGCTTTCGGCCGCTGCCAGCTGGTCTTTCGCCCAGCCGTGATGGGCTGGCGCAGCCCGAGCTGGCGGTGTTTTCTGGCGATACGGTGCGTCGCGATGCCGAGGGGTTTCTGTATTTCGTGGGCCGACGCGACGAGATGATCAAGACCTCGGGCTACCGGGTGAGCCCGACCGAGGTGGAGGCCTGCGTGGCGGCCAGCGGGCTGGTGCAGGAGGTGCTGGCGGTTGGGCGGGCACACGAGGCGCTGGGGCAGTCGATCGTGGTGGCGGCTCTGCCGTCAGCGGCGGCCTCTGGCGACGCAGCGGCAGATACCGCCGCGCTGCTGGCGCATTGCCGCGCCGAGCTGCCGGCCTACATGGTGCCGGCGCAGGTGGTCTGGGTACAAGAGCCCTTCCCGCGCAACCCCAACGGCAAACTCGATCGACTGCGGTGGAAGGCCGAACATGAACAACTTTGAATGCGCCGGTGGTGAGCTGGTGATTGGTGGCGTGCTGTTGAGCCGCTTGGCCGAGCGGGTCGGCCGCACGCCGTTTTACGCCTACGACCGGGCAAAGCTGGCCGATCGGGTCGCGCTGGTGCGCGCTGCGTTGCCGCCGGGAGTGGACCTGCATTACGCGGTGAAGGCCAACCCGATGCCGGCGCTGGTGGGCTTCATGCGGCCGCTGGTGGACGGGCTCGATGTGGCTTCGGGCGGCGAGCTGGCGCTGGCGCTGGACGCGGGCGTTAACCCGCAGCAGGTCAGCTTTGCCGGACCGGGTAAGAGCGAGGCCGAACTGAATCAATCGGTGGCGGCGGGCGTGCTGGTGAACCTGGAGTCTTTTCGCGAGGTGGATTTGTTGGCGCGCGCGGCTGACCGGCAGGGTTTGCCGGCGCGGGTGGCGGTGCGGGTGAACCCCGACTTTGAGGTGCGCGGCGCGGGCATGCGCATGGGCGGCGGCGCCAAACCGTTTGGAGTGGACGCCGAGCAGGTGCCGGCGCTGCTGCGTGCGGTGGCCGCCGCCGGGCTGGCGTTTGAGGGCTTTCACCTGTACCCAGCCTCGCAGATGCTCAAGGGTGAACTGCTGGCGCAAACCATTGAGCGCTCTTGCGAGCTGGCGCTTCGGCTGGGCGGCGATGCGCCGCAGCCGGTGCAACAGGTGAACCTGGGCGGCGGCTGGGGTGTGCCGTATTTCCCGAGCGAGACCGCGCTGAATCTGGGCCCGGTCACCAAGGCACTGGCCGCTGCGCAGGCGCGGTTGCACCGCGATCTCTCCGGCGCGCGCACGGTGGTGGAGCTGGGCCGTTACTTGGTGGCGGAGGCGGGCGTGTACGTGGCGCGGGTGCTGGACCGCAAGCATTCGGGCGGCCAGGTGTTTTTGGTGACCGACGGCGGGCTGCACCACCATCTGGCGGCCTCGGGCAATTTTGGTCAGGTGATCCGGCGCAACTACCCGGTGGCGATCGGCAACCAGATGAACGCCGCTGAGACCGAAACCGCTTCGGTGGTTGGGCCGCTGTGCACGCCGCTGGATGTGCTGGCCGAGCGCATGACACTGGCGCGCGCCGAGCCAGGCGATCTGGTGGTGGTGTTCCAGTCGGGCGCTTACGGCCCAAGCGCCAGCCCGCAGGCATTTCTGGGACACCCGCCGTGCCGCGAGGTGCTGGTGTGATGCTTGAAGCAAACAGACGGACTCTGCAGACACCAGCCTGAAATGGGCTGATTGAGCCCGGCTTGTCTGGCAGACGCAGCCGTCTGCTCTGACCACAAACCAAGCTGCAGCAGCCGGACGCGCCCGGGCAGGCTGCCATCGCTATGCGCCACTGCTCCAGCAGCACCTACCCGCCCCACCGGTGAACCGCACATCGTGGCGCGGGTTCCCAGCAGCCATCAGCATTCCCGACAGGCATCTGGGGCCAAACAAAAAACAATTTTTTGAACCACTCGACTTTATAAGTTGGTACTATCGTGGTAAATATTTGATCTACTTTGTAACGATTTAGATTTTTATTTGTCGATTTTGTGTCCTTCAGTGAGGTCTTTGGTGATCAAGTTCTTCAACCACTATTTTCATCGCCGAACACTGCTGCAAATGGCTTTGGACATGGCGCTTGTCACGTCGGTTTTCATGGCCATCTTGCTGACGCTGGCCGATGTGGAAAAGACCACCAGCGACTTGATCGTGCGTGGTCTGGGGCGGGGTTTGCTGATGGGCGGGGGTTTTCTCACGGTGAACACGGCGTTGGGTTTTTACGACCGCAGCAATGCGTTCAGCGCCACCCAGATGTGGGCGCGCGCGCTGGTGTCGTTTGTGGTTACCGGGCTGGTTGTGGTCGGCGTGCTGCTGCTGCTGCCACTGGCCACCTTCTATGGCCGCACCGAAGCGGTGGTGGGCGTGATGATGGCCGCCATGGTGCTGCTGCTTTACCAGGTGCTGGTGGGGCAGTTCCTCACCACGCGGCTCACGCGCCGCAAGGTGCTGGTGTACGGCACGGGCACCCGCGCGCTGGCGGTGGGCGAGCGGGTGAAGCGGCCTTCTTCCAACGCGGAGCTGGTGTGCTATTTCGCCAGCCCCAACGAGCACGAGCACCTGGCGTTCACCTTCGGCACGTTGGGTGAGGGCCAGACGCTGACCGACCTGGTGCGGGCCAGTGGTGTGGACGAGATCGTGGTGGCGCTCTCCGAGCGGCGTGGTGGCAGCATGCCGATGCGCGAGTTGCTCGACTGCAAGCTCAGCGGGGTGCGGGTGACCGACATCGCAACCTATTTCGAGCAGACTGCCGGTCAGATCCGGCTGGATGCGGTGTCGGCCGGCTGGCTGATCTTTGGCGAGGGCTTCAACCAGGGCTTCCTTCGCACCACAGTCAAGCGGCTGTTCGACATTGTGTGCGCGCTGGGGCTGCTGTTGCTGGCCTCGCCGGTGATGCTGATCGCCGCCTTGGCGATCCGGCTGGAGAGCCCAGGCACCATTTTGTACCGCCAGGAGCGGGTGGGTCTGGAGGGCAAGTCCTTTGATGTGGTGAAGTTTCGCAGCATGCGCAGCGATGCCGAGAAAGACGGCGTGCCGCGCTGGGCCACAGCGGGCGACTGTCGGGTGACCCGGGTGGGCAAGGTGATCCGCAAGATGCGCATCGACGAATTGCCGCAGTTGCTCAGCGTGTTGTTCGGTCACATGAGCCTGGTCGGCCCGCGACCCGAGCGCCCCTATTTTGTGGACAAGCTGAAGCAAGATATTCCGTTTTATGCGGTGCGTCACAGCGTCAAGCCCGGCGTGACCGGCTGGGCGCAGGTGAGCTACCAATACGGCTCGTCGCAGGAAGACACGATCAACAAGTTGCAGTACGACCTGTATTACGTGAAGAACCACTCGCTGTTTCTGGACTTGGTGATCTTGTTCGAGACGGTTGGCGTGGTGCTGACCGGCAAGGGCGCGCAGTAAGCCATGCGCTGTTACAACCGTTTGTCGCCGCCATGAATACCCTGACGAGCCCGTTGCCGGTCTGGAGCGCAGCCCTGGTCGTGCTGGCCTACGCTGTGCTGGTGTTGCGGCTGCTGGGGCAAGGGTATTTCCGCCGACCGGTGGACTTGGCGGGTGCGGCGGTGTTTTTTGCCGCCTTGCTCACCTTGGTCTGGGGCGTGCTGGGTCTGATGGCGATGCGCTCGCCGGTGTGGTGGGCTGCTGCGGCGTTGGCCGACATTGGCCGATATGGCGCTTGGTTCGCGTTTTTCCTGCTTCTGTTTCGAGGCGCTCGGGAGCGCGAGTCGGCAGATGTGGGCGGCTGGTTGGCGCCACTGGCGATGGCGCTGCCGGTGCTCTCAGTCATCACCTTGCTGTTTTCCGTGGTGTGGGCGCGGGGCGACGGCCAGAGCCCAACGCTGCTCTTTCTCACCATGATGGCGCTTCCCCTGCTCGGGCTGGTGCTGGTGGAGCAGCTGTTTCGCAACCTGCCGGAAGCCGCTCTGTGGAACGCCAAGCCGATCAGCCTCGGGCTGGCGGGCATGTTTCTCTACGACTTTTATCTGTTTTCGCAGGCGGTGCTGTTCAAGGGCATGGACGCTGACGCGTTGAGCATTCGCGGCATCGTCCACGCGGCGCTGATGCCGCTGCTGCTGCTCTCGACCACCCGACACCGCAACTGGATCGCCAAGATTCAAGTCTCGCGCAAGGTGGTGTTCCATTCGGCAGCGCTGCTGATGGCGGGGGCTTACCTGCTGTTCATCGCCGGCGTGGGCTATTACGTGCGCTATTTCGGCAGCGACTGGGGCCGCGCGCTGCAGCTGGCGCTGATTTTTCTGGCGCTGGTGGGGTTGGTGGCGTTTGGGTTATCCGGCTCATTTCGCGCTCGCTTGCGTGTGTTGCTGGGCAAGCATTTCTTTCGCTACCGCTACGACTACCGCGAAGAATGGCTGCGTTTCACCCAGACCCTGTCGGCTCAGATGGGACCCAAAGACATGGGGCTGCAGGTGGTGCGTGGCCTAGCCGACATGCTGGAGAGCCCAGCGGGCGCGCTCTGGCTGCGCCGCCCCGAAGAGGCGACTTACCGGCAGGCGGCTGTGTGGAATCTGCCGACGGTGGCACAGGCTGAGCCAGCCGATTCCGAGCTGATGCGCTTCATGCAGCGCACGGGCTGGGTGGTGAATCTGGACGAATGCCGACGCTTGCCCGAGCGCTACGACCAGTTGGCGCTGCCCGAGTGGTTGCGGGGCCAGACGCAGGCCTGGCTGCTGGTGCCGCTGTGGCTGGGCCAAGAACTGCTGGGCTTTGTGGTGCTGGCCCAGCCGCGTACCCGCATCGAGCTGAACTGGGAGGTGACCGATCTTCTCAAGACGGCAGGGCGCCAAGCGGCGAGTTTGCTGGCGCTGATGCAGTCCACCGAGGCGCTCTTGGAAGCCCGCAAATTTCAGGCCTTCAGCCGCATGTCGGCCTTTGTCGTGCACGACTTGAAAAACATCGTGACCCAGCTTTCGCTGATGGTGAAGAACGCCAAGCGCTTGGGGCACAACCCCGAGTTCCAGGCCGACATGCTGATGACGGTGGAGAACGCGCTGGACCGCATGCGAGCGCTGATGCTGCAGCTGCGCGAAGGCGCCGCACCCGGTGGCAGCGCGGTGAGGGTGGACCTGCACCGCATCGCGCAAGCGCTGGCAGCCGCCGCTGCGCGCCGCGGCCGCTCGCTCGATCTGCGGCCGAGCGAGCGGGTGGCGGCACGCGGTCATGTGGAGCGGCTGGAGCGGGTCATTGGGCACTTGGTGAACAACGCGTTTGACGCCACCGAGCCGGGGCAGTCGGTCTGGATTCAGATCGAGCGTTTGGGCAGTTTTGTGCGGGTGGAGGTGGGTGACAATGGATCGGGTATGTCGGCCGATTTTGTCCAGAACCGGCTGTTCAAGCCGTTTCAGACCACCAAAGCGGCGGGCATGGGCATCGGCGCTTATGAGAGTTTTCAATACGTGCAGGAACTGGGCGGCAAGGTTCAGGTGGACAGCGAGGAAGGGCGGGGCACGGTGGTGCGCTTGTTGCTGCCGCTGATGGAGTCGTTCCAGGCGTCTGACCTGCACACACTGGAGGAGGCATGAGCTCACACAAGGGCCCGCAACTGCTGATCGTGGAAGACGATCTGGCTTTGCAAAAGCAAATCAAGTGGTCGCTCGATCAATTCGAGTCGGTCACCGCCGACGAGCGAGCAAGCGCGCTGAACCAGTTGCGCCAACACGCGCCAGCCGTGGTCACGATGGACCTGGGTTTACCGCCGGACGCCGACGGCGTCACCGAGGGCTTCAAGCTGTTGGAGCAGATGCTGGCTGCGGCACCCGAGGTGAAGGTGATTGTGCTCACGGGGCAGAACGGGCAGGACAACGCGCTGCGAGCGGTGGCCATGGGGGCCTACGATTTTCTGGCCAAGCCGTTTGAGCCCGAGGTGTTGAACCTGACGGTGGAGCGCGCGTTTCGCCTGCATGAGCTGCAGGCAGAAAACCGACGGCTGCAGGCGATGCGCCAGCCCGACAGCCTCTCGGGCCTGCTCACGCGCGACCCGCAGATGCTGCGCGTGTGCCGCACGATCGAGAAGGTGGCCGACAGTGGCGCCACCGTGATGCTGCTGGGTGAGAGCGGCACCGGCAAAGAGGTGCTGGCGCGTGGCCTGCACCAGAGTTCAAACCGGCGCAATGAGCGTTTCGTGGCGATCAACTGCGCAGCCATTCCAGAGAACCTGCTGGAAAGTGAGCTGTTCGGCTATGAGAAGGGCGCGTTCACGGGCGCTGCAAAAACCACGCTGGGCAAGATCGAGACCGCCCACCACGGCACGCTGATGCTCGACGAGATTGGTGACCTGCCGATGCCGCTGCAGGCCAAGCTGTTGCGTTTCTTGCAAGAGCGGGTGATTGAGCGGCTGGGTGGGCGCCAAGAGATCGCAGTCGACGTGCGCATCGTCTGCGCAACCCACCAAGATTTGAAGCAGCTCACCACCCAAGGCCGGTTTCGCGAAGACCTTTACTACCGCTTGGCCGAGATCGTGGTCAACATCCCGCCGCTGCGCGAGCGGGTGGGCGACACAGCCTTGCTGGCGCACGCGCTCACCAAGCGCTTTGCTGGTGAGCAAAGGCGGGGCAGCCTTTCGCTGGGTGAAAGCGCTTTGCGTGCGATCGAAGCGCATTGCTGGCCAGGCAACATCCGCGAGCTGGAAAACTGCCTCAAACGCGCCGCCATCATGGCCGACGGCAGCCAGATCACCGCCGAAGACCTGAGCTTGGTGACCAGCGATGCGCAAGCCACCGAGGCGTCGTTGGATCTGCGAGCTGTGCGCGAGGAGGCCGAGCGCAAGGCGGTGATCGCCGCGCTGTCGCGCACCAACAACAACGTGCTCAAGGCCGCCGAGCTGTTGGGCGTGAGCCGGCCGACGCTGTACGACCTGATGCACCGGCTGGGTCTGAAATGACCCAGCGCCAGCCCCAAACCCACCCGGTTTTCTGCGACACCCACCCACTTTTGTGACCCAGGAGGATTCCATGAACCGCAACAACACACTCATCACGCGCATAGCGCCCCTCACGTTGGCCGTTGCCCTGGCGCTGGCGGGCTGCAGCGGCAGCGGTGACCCGCAGAAGATGGTGGCATCAGCGCGCGACTACATGGCCCAAAACGACACGCCTGCGGCCATCATCCAGCTTAAAAACGCTTTGCAGGAAAAGCCCGATCTCGCCGAGGCGCGCTTTCTGCTGGGCAAGGCCTTGTTGGGCAAAGGCGATGTGCTGGGCAGCGAGATTGAGCTGCAAAAAGCACGCGATCTGGGCTATACGGCTGACGAAGTCACGCCGTTGCTGGTGCGCAGCCGTGTTGCTCAGGGGCAGTTCAAAAAGGTCACGGATGAGTTTGGCCAGGTGCAGCTCACCACCCCCGCAGCCAACGCCGAACTCAAAACTCTGCTGGCGGTGGCCTGGCGCCAGCAGAACAACGAGCAGGGCTTCGAGACCAGCCTGCGCGAAGCGTTGCAGGCCAAACCCGATCACGCGCCTGCGCTGATCGAGCAGGCCCAGCTGCAGGCGGCCAAAGCCGATTTTGACGCGGCACTCGCCACCCTGGAGGCGGTGATCGCCAACGACCCGAAGAACGCCGACGCGCTGAAATTCCGTGGCGATATTGAGCTGCACGCCAAGCGCGACCCGGAGCGGGCGCTGCTCAGCTACCGCGCCTCGGTCGAGGTTCAGCCCAATTTCGCCGACGGCCAGGCCAGCGTGGTGCGGCTGTTGCTCGGGCAGGGCAAGAACGACGAGGCGGCGACCGAGGTCGACAAGCTGGTCAAGTTGGCTGGTGGGCGGCCACAGACCCTGTACCTGCAATCGCAGTTGGCCTACCAAAAAGGCGACTTCAAAGGGGCTCAGACCCAGGTTCAACAGCTGTTGAAAATCAGCCCGAATATCCCGATGGGTCTGGAGTTGGCGGGTGCAATTGAGTACCAGCTGGGTGGCATGGTGCAGGCCGAAAACCTGCTGTCCAGAGCACTGCAAAGCACGCCTGGTCTGAATGTGGCGCGACGTTTTTTGGTGTTGACCTACCTGCGCACCGGTCAGGTGGATCGTGCAATGAGCGCTTTGCCTGCCGATCTGGAGAGCCAGGCCCTCGACCCGGCCATGCTGTCGGTGGCTGGGCAGGTGTACATGGTCAAGGGTGAATTCGAGCGGGCACAGCAGCTGTTCACCCGCGCCTCGAAGCTCGATCCAAACGATCCTGCCAAACGCACCTCGGTGGCCATCAGCCAGCTGATGCTGGGCAAGACCGACACCGCGCTCAGCAGCTTACAGGCCATCGCCTCGGCAGACGACGGGGTGGTGGCCGACCTCGCGCTGATCAACGCCCACATGCAGCGCCGAGAGGTCGATCAGGCCTTGGTTGCAATCGATGCGATGCAAAAGAAGCGCGCCAACGACCCGATGCCTTTGCAGTTGCGCGGCCGCGCCTTGCTGCTGCGCAACGATCTGCCGGGCGCGCGCCAAGCCTTCACACAGGCTCAAACGCTCAACCCCGACTACTTTGCCGCTACCGCTGGCCTGGCCGCGCTGGACATGGCAGACAACAAGTCGGCTGATGCCCTGAAGCGGCTGGACGCGGTGTTGCAGCGCGACCCCAAAAACTTCCAGGCGCTGCTGGTGCAGGCCGAGATTCTGGGCCGCAGCGGCGGTGCGCCCGACGAGGTAGCCAAGAAAATCCAGCAGGCGGTGGATGCTGCGCCGAGCGAAAAAATGCCGCGCCTGATGCTGGTTGAGCAATTTCTGCGCCGCAACGATCCCAAGGCCGCCCTGTCGGCAGCGCAGAGTGCGGCGGCCGCCCAGCCCGAAGTCCCGGAGATCATTGACGCGCTGGGCCGCGCCCAGACCGCAGCCGGCGAATACAACCAAGCCATGAGCACCTTTGGCAAGCTCGATGGCCTGATGCCCAATTCGCCGCTGCCATCTCTGCGCCGTTCCATGGTCAACATGGCCAGTGGCGACAAGCCGCAGGCGATGCAAAACCTGCGCAAGGCGCTGGAGGTGCAGCCCGATCTGCTGGAGGCGCAGCGCGGCCTGGCCAGTCTGAGCTTGGACGTTCAGAAGCCCGCCGAGGCGCTGGCGATCAGCCGCACAGTGCAAAAGCAGCGGCCGAAGGAGGGCGTGGGTTACATCCTGGAAGGCGACGTGCACGCGGCGGCCAAGAACTGGGACCTGTCGGCAGACGCCTACCGCGCCGGCCTCAAGGCCGCGCCTGGACCAGAACTCGCCATCAAGCTGCACACCGCGCTGACACTGGGCGGAAAGGCGGCCGAGGCAGACCGCTTTGCTGCCGAGTGGACAAAGGGCAACCCCAAGGACGCAGCCCTGTCTCTCTACTTGGGCGACCGCGCGATTGCCAGCAACAAGCTGGCCGATGCCCAGCGGCTGTACGACCGGGTGATCGCTTTGCAGCCGCGCAACGCGGTGGCACTCAACAACCTGGCCTGGGTGGCCGGGCAACTGGGACGAAGCGATGCCTTGGCGTTGGCCGAACGGGCCAACGAAGTGGCGCCCAGCCAGCCCGCCTTCATGGACACGCTGGCCATGCTGCTCTCGGACAAGGGCGAGAGCGCCCGCGCGCTCGATCTGCAGAAAAAGGCGGTGTCGCTGCAACCCAACGTGCCGCTGTTCAAGCTCAACCTGGCGAAGATCCATATCAAAGCGGGCGACAAGGAGGCCGCTCGTACGCTGTTGACGGAGATTTCGGCGCTGGGCGACAAGTTTGCCGGCCAAGCCGAGGTAGACAAGCTCAAGCAGGGAATGTGATGGCACCGAAATTCGAATTTTTTCTTCAAAAGCCTCCGGTTTCGCGGCCTGCGCGCCGACTCTACCCCTTCGCAAGGCTGTTCATGCTGGTGCCCCTGCGTTTTTTCCCCTTGTTGTTTCTCCTGCTGCTGGCCGGGCCGGCGCAAGCCAACCTGACCGACACGATTGCCCGCCTGAAACCCTCGGTGGTGCTGGTGGGAACCTTCAAGGCCACCAACAGCCCGCGCTTTCAGCTGCGAGGCACTGGCTTTGTGGTGGGTCGGGGTGAACAGGTGATCACCAACGCCCATGTGCTGCCCGACAATCTGGAGCAAGGGGATGCCGCCGCGTTGGTGGTGCAGGTGATGGGACGCGATGGCGATTGGCAGATGCGGTCTGCAAAGGTGGTGGCGCGCAGTGGCGAGCAAGACTTGGTGTTGTTGCGGTTTGACGGACCAGTGGTCCCTGCGATGGTGATCGGCGACTCCAACAACGTGCGCGAGGGCCATGAGCTGGCTTTCATGGGGTTTCCGATCGGTGGTGTGCTCGGGTTTTCGGTGGTGACGCACCGGGCCATGGTCTCGTCGATCACGGCAGCGGCGCTGCCCAGCCCGACAGCCGACCGGCTCAAGGCACAGGCCATTCGCGGCCTGCGCTCCGGCACCTTCAATCTCTTTCAGCTTGATGCCACTGCCTATCCGGGCAACAGCGGTGGCCCGCTGTTCGACACCCAATCGGGTGCGGTGGTGGGGGTGGTGAGCATGGTGCTGATCAAAGGCACTCGCGAGTCGGCGATGAGTCAGCCTTCGGGCATTACCTATGCGATTCCTGCAGCGCATGTGAATGCTTTGCTGGAGCAGTATCCATGAGCATGGATGTGGAGCGGGTTGACGCGCTGGTGATCGGCGCCGGTGTGGTGGGGCTGGCAGTGGCGCGCGCCTTGGCGCTGGCGGGGCGCGAGGTGGTGGTGCTGGAGCGAGAAGCCGCGATCGGCACCGGCACCAGCTCGCGCAACAGCGAGGTGATCCACGCCGGCATTTACTACCCGGCTGGGTCGCTGAAGGCGCGCCTGTGTGTGCAGGGCAAGTCGATGCTTTACGCCTACTGTGCCGAGCGCGATATTGCCCACCAACGCTGCGGCAAACTGATCGTGGCCAACACGGCAAGCCAGCTCGCTGCCTTGCCGGCCATCGTGGACAAAGCGCGTGCCAATGGGGTGGACGATCTGGTTCTCCTTGACCGAGCGCAGGCTCAGGCACTGGAGCAGACGTTGGAATGCCTGGGTGCGGTGTGGTCGCCCTCGACCGGTATCGTTGACAGCCACGCGCTGATGCTCTCCATGCAGGGCGACTTGGAGCACGCGGGTGGGCTGGTGGCCTGCCATGCGGCGGTGCAGTCGATGGCTGTGGTGGCCGACGGTATTGAGGTGTTGACCGCCGATGGCCTGTGCTTGCGGGCGCGCACGGTGGTGAACGCGGCGGGCCTGGACGCCTGCGCGCTGGCCCAGCGTATCGACGGGTTGGACCCAGGCCATGTGCCGCGTGCTTGGTACGCCAAGGGCAGCTATTTCACGCTCGCGGGACGTTCGCCATTTCAGCGCCTGATCTACCCCGCCCCCGAACCCGACAAGCACCTGGCTGGCCTGGGCGTGCACCTGACCATCGACCTGGGCGGGCAGGCCAAATTTGGCCCCGATGTGCAATGGACCGACGACCCGACCGATTGGCAGGTGGACCCAACGCGGGGCGACGCCTTCTATGCCGAGGTGCGGCGTTACTGGCCAGCATTGCCCGATGGCGCGCTGTTGCCGGGCTACGCGGGGATACGCCCCAAGATCACCGGGCCCAACGAGCCCGCGGCCGACTTCCTGATTCAGGGCCCCGACGCACACGGTATGCCGGGGCTGGTGAACCTGTTTGGCATTGAATCACCGGGACTGACCAGCGCCCTTGCCATCGCCGAGCTTGTGCGCGAAATCACCCACCGCGGCGCGCCTTGATCGCCTCAGCAGAGGCCCGCACAAGCGCCGGGCCTTGGTAAATCAGGCCGGTGTAGATCTGCACCACATCGGCTCCGGCGGCGATCTTGCTCACCGCGTCCTGCGCGCTCATCACACCGCCCACACCGATGATGGGAAAGCGCGGGCCAAGCCGCTCGCGCAGCTGACGGATCACCGCGTTGCTCATGGCCAGCACCGGAGCGCCGGACAGGCCGCCTGCCTCGCTGGCGTGGGGCAGACCGGTCACCGCGTCGCGGCTGAGCGTGGTGTTGGTGGCGATCACACCCCAGTTTTGATTCGGCTCGTCCGCGCTGTCAGAACCGTAGCGCAGCAACGTGGTGGCGATCACCTCGATCTGCGCAACGTCAAGATCGGGCGCTATTTTCAGGAATACCGGAATGCGCTTCCCCGTCTTTTGGGCCAGTTGCTCGCGTCGCTCGGAAACCGCACCCAGCAGGGCATCGAGTGCGGCATCGCTTTGCAGGCTGCGCAGGTTCTGCGTGTTGGGGCTGGAGATGTTGACCGCGACGTAGTCGGCGTGCGGGTACACGCCATTGAGGCAGGTGAGGTAGTCGTCGGTGGCACGCTCGATCGGCGTGGCGGCGTTTTTGCCGATGTTCAGGCCCAGCAGCATGGGCGCTGCGCCGCCGCGTTCACGAAAGCGCGCGCGTTGCACGTTGGCGATGAAAGCGACCAATCCCCCGTTGTTGAAGCCCAGCCGGTTGATCAGCGCCTGGCGCTGCGGCAGGCGAAACATGCGCGGCTTGGCGTTGCCTGCCTGCGCCAGCGGGGTGACCGTACCGACCTCGACAAACCCAAACCCCATGGCGGCCAGGCCGTCGATGCAGCGCGCGTTCTTGTCCAGCCCGGCGGCCAAACCGACGCGGTTGGGAAAGCGCAGCCCGGCGAGGGTGAAAGGGTCGTCCACCCGGCGCTCGCTGTAGAGGCAGGTCAGCGGCGAGTGTTGCAGGCGCGCGATGCTGTGCACGGTGAGGTCGTGTGCGGCTTCCGGGTCGAGCCCGAAGAGAAAGGGCCGGGCAAGGCCGTAGGGCAGAAGGGACATCGGATAATTGCGGTTGTTGCGTTTTTCCGATTGTCGCAAATCGTTTTTCATCCATGACCCAAGACGAACTCAAGACCCTGGTCGGCCAAGCCGCACTGAAGTATGTGATGCCTGGCGAGATCGTCGGTGTCGGCACCGGCTCGACGGTGAACAAGTTCATCGACGCGCTGGCCACCCTCAAAGACCAGATTCCCGGCGCCGTCTCCAGCTCCGAGGCGTCCACCGCACGCTTGAAAGCGCTGGGCATTCCGGTGTTCGAGGCCAATGCGGTGGGGGAGATTGCGGTCTACATCGACGGTGCCGACGAGATCGATGCCCAAGGCTTCATGGTCAAGGGCGGTGGTGCGGCGCTCACGCGCGAGAAGATTGTGGCCGCGCAATCGAGCCGCTTTGTCTGCATCGCTGACGAGTCCAAGCTGGTGAAAAGGCTGGGCGCGTTTCCGTTGCCGGTCGAGATCATCCCGATGGCCAGCGCGCGGCTGGTTCGGCAGTTTGAAGCCCTGGGCGCTCAGGCTCGCGTGCGCCTCCAAGAGGGTGCGCCGCTGGTGACCGACAACGGCCAATACATTCTGGACGTGACCGGCTTGCAGATCGCCGATCCTTTGGCCTTCGAGAGCCAGATAAACCAATGGCCAGGCGTGGTGACGGTGGGCGTGTTTGCGCACCAAAAGGCCAGCGTTTGCTTGCTGGGCACCGCCGACGGCGTGAAAACCTTGAATTTCAGCGTTTGAGCGCCTGATCAAACCAGGCGGGCAGGCCGCCTGTTGCTCAGAAGCGAATGCCGGCTGGGTTGTTGGCCTGTGGCGCGACTGGCACCTCGGCGGGGCGTTGTGGTGCCGTGGTGGTATTCGCTGGTGCGCCAGCCACAGGCGGCGCAACGGGCTTCGCTGCCACCAACAGCGCAGGTGCCGGACGCCGGTAGGTGCTGGGCAGCGCCGAGGTTTTGGGGTAGCCGGCCGCGTCCAGAAACTGGGTCCACTCGGTGTCTGAATAGCCTTTGATTTGCTGGCCGCCAATGGTGAGAAAAGGCAGCGAAGCCTCCCCACTCAAACGCTTGAGCGCGTCACCGTCTTCTGGTGTGTTGATCAATTTCTCGGTGTAGGGAATACCACGCGCATTCAGCAGGTTGCGCCCGCTGTTGCAAGGCGCGCAATCCTTGGCGGTGTAGAGCGTGACGGGATATCGGGCCACCACCTGACGCAGCTGAAACGGCAGCTGGGCTGCGCTGCCCGGTACCGAAGAGGCGCCTGTCGAGCCCACTGTGCGGGCGTCGGTCGTGGTCGGTGGCTGATCGGAGAATGTCACCCGGCCATCGGGCCCGACGATCCGATAAACACCTTGCGCACTGGCCGAGGCGGCTGCCAGGCCCAGCACCAGCGCGAGACCCGCGCTGGCCCAGACCCGGGCTTGGTTCGGGGTTGACAAAGGGTTGACGGCATGTGCGGTGGTCATGTCAAGTCCTATCGGCCAAGTCACTAAAAAAATGCAGCGCTGCCACCAGCCTGGGTTCAGGCCATGCCTTGGTGACGCAGCAGCGCGGCGATGTCGGGCTCGCGGCCCCGAAAGGCTTTGAACGATTCCATGGCGGGACGGCTGCCGCCAGCCTCCAACACCGCCGCACGGTAGCGCCGCCCAGTGGCCACGTCCAGCGTGTTCTGCCCACTGGCAGCGGCGGCCTCCTCAAAGGCGGCGTAAGCGTCTGCAGACAGCACCTCGGCCCATTTGTAGCTGTAGTAGCCAGCCGAGTAACCACCGGCAAAGATGTGACTGAAGGTGTTGGCGCTGCGGCTGTAAGGCGAAGGCTGCATCACCGCCACCTCGTCGCGCACCCGCTGGTGCAGGGCCAGCATGGCCGAACCGTCCAGGGTGGCGGTTTCGCTGTGCAGCAGCATGTCGAACAAAGAGAACTCCACTTGGCGCAGCGTTTGCAGCCCACTCTGGAAGTTTTTGGCTGCCAGCATTTTGTCGAACAGCGCGCGTGGCAACGGCTCGCCGGTGTCCACATGGGCCGTCATGTGCTTGAGCACATCCCATTCCCAGCAAAAATTTTCCATGAACTGGCTGGGCAGCTCCACCGCGTCCCACTCCACGCCGCTGATGCCCGACACATCGTGCTCGTTCACCTGTGTCAGCAGATGGTGCAGCCCGTGGCCGAATTCGTGAAACAGGGTGATCACATCGTCGTGGGTGAGCAGTGCGGGCTTGCCGTTCACGCCCTCGGCGAAGTTGCACACCAGATGGGCCACCGGGGTTTGCAGTGCGCCGGTATCGGGGCGCAGCCAGCGGGCGCGCACATCGTCCATCCAGGCGCCGCCGCGCTTGCCGTTGCGCGCGCCCGGGTCGAGGTAGAACTGGCCAACCAGTTGAGTTCCTTGCTCGGTGTGGCGTTCGATTCGGTAAAACTCGACGCTGGGATGCCAGACTGGTGCGCTGTCGCGGCGGATCGCCACCTCGAACAGCGTCTCGACAATCTGAAACAGGCCAGCCAGTACCTTGGGCGCGGTGAAATAGGGTTTGACTTCCTGCTCGCTGAAAGCGTAGCGCTGCTCTTTGAGCTTCTCGCCGATGTAGGTCCAGTCCCAAGGTTGCGGATCGTTCAGCTTGAGTTCGCTGGCGGCGAAGTCGCGCAGATCGGCCAAGTCCTTCTCTGCGTGGGGTCGGGCGCGCTGCGCGAGGTCGCGCAAGAACTCGATCACCTGCTCGGGCGACTCGGCCATTTTGGGCACCAGCGACACGTCGGCAAAGTGGCGGTAGCCCAGCAGCTTTGCCTCTTCGAGTTTGAGCGCCAGCAGCTCGCTCATGAGTGCGGTGTTGTCGAATTTCGTGCCATCGCCCTCTGCCTGATCGCTGGCGCGGGTGACGTAGGCGCGGTGCAGGCTCTGGCGCAGGGTGCTGCTGTGCGCGAACTGCATCACCGGCAAATAGCACGGCATCTTGAGCGTGAGCTTGTGGCCGGTCTGGCCGTCGGCCTGCGCGGCTGCCGCCGTGGCTTGCAGCACATCGTCGGGCACGCCAGCCAGCTCATCGGTGGTCACGATCACGCTGAAAGCGTCGGTGGCGTCCAGCGCGTTTTCGCTGAACTTCTGTGACAGCTCGGCCTGGCGTTCCTGGATGGCGGCGAAGCGCTCTTTGGCTTCACCCATCAGGTCGGCACCGCCCAAGCGGAAACCGCGCATCGCGTTTTTGTGGGCCTGGGTTTGCTCGGGCGTGAGCTTGGCCGGGTCCATCGCTTTGTACTTCGCATACAGCCGCTCGTCGGCACCAAGGCGCGTCCAGAACTCGGTCACCTGGGGGAGGATGGCGTTGTAGGCAGCGCGCAGCTCGGGCGTGTCAGCCACCGCGTTGAGGTGGCTCACGGCACCCCAGGCGCGCCCCAGCCGCTCGGTGTTCACGTCCAGCTCCCCGGCCATCGCCCGCCAGTCGGCGGGAAAGTCGGCTGCTGTCACGGTTTCCAGTGCGGCGCTGGCGGCTTGCAGCAGCTGCTCTGTGGCGGGACCCACCGCTTCCGGCCGGATGGCATCGAAGCGCGGTACATCGCTGAAATCGAGCAAGGGGTTGGCAGCGAGGGGGGTTTGGATGTTTGTCATGCAGATTCAGATGGGGCGGCGGAGGCAAGGTTCAAGCTGGGCGCCGCCAAGCCGCCAGCGGCAATGGCGGGCGTTTCCAATCAGGGAGCGGTTTTCTTGATGCTCTTCTTCAGCACCTTGGCACGCTTGATCTGGCCGCCTGCGGTCAGACGCTGATTGCCCAGCACCTGCACCCGCTTCATCTCGGGGCGTTGCCCGCCGCGCTTGCTGAACTTAAGCACCTTGACCTCGCGCGGGCCGGGCATGCGGTCTTCGTCAACCGGTTTGACTTTCTCCACCTGTGGGCGCCAGAGCACCAGCAGCTTGCCGATGTGTTGGATGGGCGCGGCGTCGAGCTGTTCGGTCAGTGTTTGCAGCATGGTTTCGCGGGCGCTGCGGTCGTCGCTGAACACGCGCACCTTGATCAGGCCATGGGCCTTGAGGGCGTTGTCGATCTCTTTGACCACGGATGGCGTGAGGCCATCGCCGCCCACCAGGACGACCGGATCGAGATGGTGCGCATCGGCCCGATGGACCTTGCGCTGCGCGGGAGTGAGGATGATTTGGGGCATGGGACAATTATCGTTGACACAGCAGAAAGGCCTCCATGGGCATGAAAGTGAAGACGCAGAGCAAAAAGGTCAACAAGGCCTGGCTCAACCAGCACGTCAACGACCCCTACGTGAAGTTGGCAGCCCGAGACGGCTTTCGCTCGCGCGCCGCTTATAAACTCAAAGAGATCGACGAGGCCCTGGGCCTCATTCAGCCGGGCGACTGCGTCGTCGATTTGGGTTCGGCGCCTGGCGCTTGGAGCCAGTACACGCGCCGACGCCTGAGCCCGCAGGGTGCGGCAGCTGGCGCACTGGACGGCCACATCATCGCGCTCGATTTGCTGCCGATGGAGGCGGTGGAAGGGGTGCACTTCGTGCTCGGTGACTTTCGCGATGCTGGGGTGCTCGCAGCGCTGGAAAATGCGTTGAGCGAACGCGGCATCGCGGCGGTGGATGTGGTGCTGTCCGACATGTCGCCCAATCTGTCGGGCATCGGTTCGGCCGACGCGGCGCGCATCACCGACTTGGTGGAGCTTGCAGTTGATTTTTCTGTGCAACACCTGCGGCCCGACGGCGCGCTGGTGGTCAAGCTGTTTCATGGCGGGGCTTATGACGCGTTGGTGGCGTTGTTTCGCCAAACCTTTCGCACAGTCAAGACGGTCAAGCCCAAGGCATCGCGCGACAAATCCTCGGAAACCTTTCTGGTCGGGCTGGGTCTGAAGCCTGTGCCAGCCAAGACGTAGCCGTGTTCAAGGCGCTCGCAAGCCGGTGGCTATCCACTTGATTGGTATTGACAAGCTGAAGATTTCGAGAATCAAGGCTTGAAAGTTTTAGAATGACATCCAAATGACCGAGTGTGTCAATAAATCCCTCAGGAGTCTCACTTGAACAACCAATGGTTTTCGAAAATTGCCGTGTGGATGGTGATCGCCATGGTGCTTTTCACCGTCTTCAAGCAGTTCGATGGCAGGGCCGCTACCAGTGCGGGCACCGTGGCCTATTCCGATTTTCTTGAACAGGTGTACGCCAAACAGATCAAAAGCGCCACGATTCAGGAAGGCCAGGGCGGCACTGAAATTCTTGCAATTACCCAAGACGATCGTCGCTTGCGCGTCACTGCCACTTACCTGGATCGCGGTCTGATCGGGGACCTGATCAGCAACGATGTGAAGTTTGACGTGCGGCCACGCGAAGAAGGTTCGTTGCTGATGACGCTGCTGGTGAGTTGGGGTCCCATGTTGCTGCTGATCGGCGTCTGGGTTTACTTCATGCGTCAGATGCAAGGCGGTGGCAAGGGGGGTGCCTTCAGCTTCGGGAAAAGCAAGGCGAAATTGCTTGACGAAAATAGCAACACTGTGACCTTTGCCGACGTAGCCGGATGCGACGAGGCCAAAGAAGAGGTGAAGGAGGTGGTGGACTTCCTGAAAGACCCATCGAAATTCCAGAAACTGGGTGGGCGAATCCCGCGCGGCCTGCTGCTGGTTGGGCCACCGGGAACTGGCAAAACCTTGCTCGCCAAGGGCATTGCCGGCGAGGCCAAGGTACCGTTCTTCAGCATCTCGGGTTCTGACTTCGTTGAAATGTTTGTGGGCGTGGGCGCATCCCGGGTGCGCGACATGTTCGACAACGCCAAGAAGAACGCTCCCTGCATCATCTTCATTGACGAGATCGATGCTGTGGGTCGCCAACGTGGTGCGGGCTTGGGCGGCGGTAACGACGAGCGCGAACAGACTTTGAACCAGATGCTGGTCGAGATGGACGGCTTCGACACCAACGCAGGTGTGATCGTGGTGGCCGCCACCAACCGGCCCGACATCCTGGACGCAGCTCTTCTGCGCCCGGGTCGCTTCGACCGCCAGGTGTATGTGACGCTGCCCGACATCCGGGGCCGTGAGCAGATCCTCAACGTGCACATGCGCAAGGTGCCGCTGGGCACCGACGTCAACGCATCCATCATCGCTCGCGGCACGCCCGGCATGAGTGGTGCCGATCTGGCCAACCTGTGCAACGAGGCCGCGCTGATGGCTGCGCGCCGCAACGCACGTGTGGTCGAAATGCAAGACTTCGAGAAGGCCAAAGACAAGATCTTCATGGGCCCCGAGCGCAAGAGCATGGTGATGCCCGAAGAGGAGCGTCGCAACACCGCTTACCACGAGTCGGGCCATGCCCTGATAGGCAAGCTGATGCCCAAGTGCGATCCGGTGCACAAGGTCACGATCATTCCGCGTGGCCGCGCTCTGGGCGTGACCATGAGCCTGCCGGCACAAGACCGCTACAGCTACGACAAAGACTACATGCTGAACCAGATCAGCATGCTGTTTGGTGGCCGCATCGCCGAAGAGGTGTTCATGAACCAAATGACCACCGGCGCCAGCAACGACTTTGAGCGTGCAACATCAATCGCCCGCGATATGGTGACACGCTACGGCATGACCGATGCGCTCGGGCCGATGGTCTATGCCGAAAACGAAGGCGAGGTTTTCTTGGGCCGCTCGGTGACCAAAACCACCAACATGAGCGAGCAGACCATGCAAAAGGTCGACTCTGAGGTGCGCCGCATCATCGACCAACAGTACAAGCTGGCGCGCGACCTGATTGAAGCCAACAAAGACAAGATACACGCCATGGCCAAGGCGCTGCTGGAGTGGGAAACCATCGATGCCGAGCAGATCGACGACATCATGGCTGGCAAGCCACCGCGTCCACCCAAAGACTGGACACCGCGCAACCCATCGGTTGGTGGTGGCGGCAGCGGTGGCGCTCCGGTGATAACGCCTGACCCGGCGCCTACGGCCGCCTGATCGGTTTTCATACGCACATCACACGGGGCCTTGAGCCCCAATCCACATATGAACGGGGCCTTGGGCCCCGTTGTGCTGTCTGGCGCATCCACCGAGCCCACCCATGATCTGGACCACCACCCGCTTCGACATTGACCTCTCGCGCCCGCAGGTGATGGGTATCGTGAATGTGACACCCGACTCGTTCTCCGATGGTGGGCAGAGCGCCACCACTGTCTCGGCCCTAAGCCACTGCGAGCGCTTGCTGCGTGAAGGTGCAGACCTGTTGGACATTGGTGGTGAATCGACCCGTCCAGGGAGCTCACCGCTCTCGCTGGCAGATGAGTTGGAAAGGGTTTTGCCGGTGGTGCGCGGCGCGATTTCATGGCGTGTGCCGATCTCGGTCGACACCTACAAGCCCGAGGTGATGCGTGCGGTGCTGGATTTGGGCGCTGACGCCATCAACGACATCTGGGCCTTGCGCCAAGGTGATGCACAGGACGTGGTGGCCAGCCATCCGCGCTGTGGTGTTTGCCTGATGCACATGCACCGCGATCCGCAAACCATGCAGGTGGTGCCGATGGTCGGTGATGTGCTGGCGCCGGTGGTCGACTTTCTGCGCGATCGTGCTGCCGCGTTGACAGCGCTGGGTGTGGACCCGACCCGCATCCTCCTCGATCCAGGTATCGGTTTTGGCAAGACGGTGGCACAAAACTTCAGCCTGCTTTCCCGGCAGCATGAACTGCTTGTCTTGGGTTTTCCGCTGCTGGCGGGCTGGTCGCGCAAGTCTTCGCTGGGCGCCGTCATTGGGCGCGAAAATCCCGCTGATCGCGTGGCGGCAAGCGTGGCCGCTGCGTTGCTGGCGGTTGAACGCGGCGCGCGGGTGGTGCGTGTGCATGACGTTGCGGCTACTGTGGATGCCCTGAAGGTTTGGGGCGCTGTGCAGGTCTGAGCGTGCCGCTTGCCGTTGTCGCGACCCGCTGATGGGCGTTGGAAGATCAAAAAAACGCGAAAAAATGGATGGTGGCTGTTTTTGAATGTTTCGGTTGACATCGGGTCGAGGGACGTTGCCAAAGAGGGGTGCGAAAATGCGGGCTGGGTGGGCGTCAAGTGACATCCCTGCGCGTGTGCACACGCAGACAAAACACGAAAAACACAGCGCGCCAGCGCATCAGGACACAGGGCATGACCAGAAAATATTTCGGCACCGATGGCATCCGCGGCACGGTGGGCGTGGCGCCCATCACGCCCGACTTTGTGATGCGCCTGGCGCATTCGGTCGGCCGCGTGCTCAAGCGCACGGAGGCCCGCCCCACGGTGCTGATCGGCAAAGACACCCGCATTTCTGGCTATATGTTGGAGTCGGCGTTGGAGAGTGGCTTCAACTCGGCCGGGGTCGATGTGGTGCTGCTGGGCCCGGTGCCCACCCCTGCTGTGGCCTACCTGACCCGCGCCCAGCGCGCCAGCCTGGGCGTGGTGATCAGCGCCAGCCACAATCCGTTTGACGACAACGGCATCAAATTCTTCAGCGCTCTGGGCACCAAGCTGCCCGATGCTTGGGAGCTGGCGGTGGAGGCCGCACTGGAGGAAGCGCCAGTCTGGGCCGATTCGGCCAACCTGGGCAAGACGCGCCGCATGGAAGACGCGGCAGGGCGTTACATCGAGTTCTGCAAAAGCACCTGTTCGCACCTGTTCACGCTCAAGGGGCTGAAGATTGTGGTTGATGGCGCGCACGGTGCGGGCTACCACATCGCGCCCGATGTGTTCCATGAGCTGGGCGCCGAGGTGGTGAAGATCGGGTGTGCGCCCGACGGGCTGAACATCAACCAGGGCGTGGGCGCGACCCACCCCGAGGCGCTGGTGGCCGCTGTGAAGGAGCACGGCGCCGACTACGGCGTGGCGCTCGACGGCGACGCCGACCGCTTGCAGATGGTGGATGGCAGCGGGCGCCTGTTCAACGGCGACGAGCTGCTGTATCTGATGGTGGCCGACCGCATCGCGCGCGATATCGATGTGCCCGGCGTGGTAGGTACGCTCATGACCAACATGGCAGTCGAGCTCGCACTCAAAGCCAAGGGCGTGCAGTTTGTGCGTGCCAAGGTGGGCGATCGCTATGTGTTGGAAGAGCTGGAGCGCCACGGTTGGACGCTGGGCGGCGAGGGCTCGGGCCATTTGCTGATGCTGGACCGCCACACCACTGGCGACGGCCTGGTGTCTGCCTTGCAAGTGCTGCACGCCTGTGTGGGCAGCGGCAAGACCATGGCGCAGCTGCTGTCTGAGGTGACGCTGTTCCCGCAAACGCTGATCAATGTGCGGCTGCAATCCGGGCAAGACTGGAAGACCAACCGTTTTCTCGCCGATGAGACAAAGGCTATCGAGGCCGAGTTGGGCGATCGTGGCCGGGTGCTCATCCGCGCCAGTGGCACCGAGCCGGTGTTGCGGATCATGGTCGAGGCGAGCGACGCCGCGCTGGCCCTGGGCTGCGCCGAGCGGCTGGTGGCTGCGGTGAGGGCTGGTTGATGGCTGCGGCATTTTTGGTGCGGCGCGCCGATTACGCAGATGCAAGTGACGCGGTGGCGTTGGTCATGTTGCTTGACGCCTATGCCAGCGATCCGGCGGGTGGTGGGGAGCCGCTCAGCGTGTTTGCGAAGGACAACCTGGTGCGCTCACTGGCGGCGCGTCCGCAGGCTTACAGCGTGCTGGCGTTCGACGGTGTGCAGCCGGTCGGATTGGTCAACTGCATCGAAGGCTTTTCCACCTTCGCCTGCCGCCCGCTGGTGAACGTGCACGACGTGGCTGTGATCGCCAGTCATCGGGGCCGTGGCATTGCCGAGCAAATGCTGCGCGAGGCCGAGCGCATCGCCATTGAGCGCGGTGCGGTGAAAATGACGCTGGAGGTGTTGGAAGGCAACGCGTCCGCAGTTAAGCTCTATGCGCGCATCGGCTTTGCGGGCTATCAGCTCGGCGCAACCATGGGCACGGCGCAGTTTCTCCAGAAACGGCTGTGAGAGGTCCCAGCTGATCGCTCAGTAAATCAAGAAGGGCTTGCGTTCCTCAATCCAAGCCGCCTCGTCTGGCAGCGTGATCGCGTCCAGATCGTCCGGCGCCGCACTGGCATCGTCGACCCACTCGCGCAGCAGCGGGCTGCCGTTGATGAGGTCAATCGCCAGCCGGTTGTGCTCGTACTCATAGCCAAAGTCGCGCCACAGCGGGTAGTCGGGTGCCTGCAATCGAAGCGCCTTGAAGGCCAGCGCCTGCAGCCGCCAAGGCTGAAAAGCCGCGTGGTTGTAGTGCGTTGGATCTTCCACATGGATCTGCAGACCGCTGCACAGCTGGCCCACATGTTTGTGAAAGGTCGGCTCGAAGAAGCAGGGGCGCAACACACAGCCGCGCAGCCACTGCGGCGCCAAGCGTTGCATATCGGTCAGCAGGCGAATGCTGTCGATGTTGGGCGCGCCGAACAGCTCCAGCGGGCGGGTGGTGCCACGGCCTTCGCTGAGCGTCGTGCCCTCCAGCATCACCGTGCCGGCGTAAGCGCGCGCCATGCTGAGGTTGGCGGCGTTCGGGCTGGGGTTGACCCAGCTGCGCTCGGGCGGCCAGCCGAAACCGGGCGCTGTCTCGGGCGCCCAGCCTTCCATGGGGATCACGCGGTAGTCCACGTCGAGCTGGCGCTGCGCGACGAACCAATGGCCGAGTTCGCCCAGCGTCATGCCGTGGCGCATGGGCATGGGGCCTGCACCCACAAAGCTCTCCCAGCCCTTGCGCAGCGTGAGCCCTTCGACCGGACGCCCCGCCGGGTTGGGCCGGTCCAGCACCCAGACCGACTTGCCGTGCTGCGCGGCCGCTTCCAGCACATAGCGCAGCGTGGTGATGAAGGTGTAAATGCGACAACCCAGGTCTTGCAAATCGACCAGCAGCACATCAAAGCTGTCCATCATGGCCGGGGTCGGGCGGCGAACGGTACCGTACAGGCTGAACACCCGAATGCCGTGGCGCGGGTCCAAGTAATCGGGCGACTCGATCATGTTGTCTTGCTTGTCGCCGCGCAGGCCGTGCTGCGGGCCGAAGGCGGCCGAGAGCTGAACGTCGGGCAGGGCAGCCAATGCGTCCAGGCTGTGAGCCAGGTCGCGGGTCACCGAGGCGGGATGGGCGAGCAGGGCGACGCGGCGGCCTGCGAGTGGCGTGCGCAAGGTGGTGTCTTCGAGCAGGCGTTCGATACCGAATTTCATGGCGCTCAATGCTTGGGTAGCGCCAGGCGCAACGAGCGACCGGCGGGGTGATGGAAATCGGGTTGCGCGCAGGGGTGTTGCAGCGCCCAGTAGCTGAGTTGGCCGTTGGCCTCTTCCATGACTGCGCTCAAGGCAACATTCACCACGGAGCCGCGTGGGGGCAGGGCGGTCCAAGGCAGGTGGGCGGTGAGCGTGAGCTGCTCGCTGCTTGAGTGGATGTGCGGTGACGGTTGCATTGCGGCGTCAACCTTAAGGGAGGTCTGGACGCGTTCACTGGCAAAGCTGTAAATGGCCCATTGGCCCGATGGCGAAAAGTTGAACTCGCGGTAAGCCGCATCGCCTTCGACCGCCACGAAGGCTTCCAGGCAGGTGTGGCGCCACAGGCCATCGGCCGGGCTAGGCTCTATGGCGGGCGGTATGCGCAGCGCAGCGCAGTTCCCAGCCACCGTATAAACCAGCTGCATCCCCGTGGTGGTCATGCTGACCGCCACCGTCAGACTCAAGGTGACACCAGCGGGTGTCGCAGGGTGGCATTGCAGATGGAGCGCTGGGCTGTTTTTGAGGGGCGTCACAGCACCATATTCTCTCAGGCCCCAGCGCCACGGCTCACAGGCTGGTCTGGTTGACGCGCTTCATGAGGTCCTCGGCGGTTTCTTTGCGCTCGCTGTAGCGATCCACCAGGTATGGCGACACATCGCGCGTGAGCCAGGTGAACTTCACCAGCTCTTCCAGCACATCCACCACCCGATCCAGGTAGGCTGAGGGCCTGATGCGGTCACGCTCGTCGAATTCTTGAAACGCCTTGGCAATCGAGGACTGGTTCGGGATGGTCACCATCCGCATCCAGCGCCCCAGGACGCGCATCTGGTTGACGGCGTTGAACGACTGCGATCCCCCACACACCTGCATCAGCGCCAGTGTCTTGCCCTGGGTCGGCCGCTGCGCGCCCAGTGCCAGCGGGATCCAGTCGATCTGGGTTTTCATGATGCCCGTCATGGCGCCGTGGCGCTCCGGCGAGCACCACACCATGCCCTCGGCCCAGGTCGCCAGGTCGCGCAACTCGGTCACCTTGGGGTGCGTGTCAGGTGCGTCGTCGGGCAGTGGCAAACCACTGGGGTTGAACACGCGGGTCTCGGCGCCCATGGCGTGCAGCAGGCGCGCCGACTCCTGGACCAGCAGTCGGCTGAAGGAACGCTGACGCAAGGAGCCGTAGAGAAGCAGGATGCGTGGCGCGTGGGTTGACCTCGCATCTGGGCGCAGGCGTTGCGCATCCGGCACTTGAAAATACTCGGAGGCGATGGGCGGCAGGTCCGCGTGAAGGTGGAGCCCGTTGCCCTCGTGTGTGGCTGATTTGTTCACCGTCTTCCTTTGTGAAATGGCTCATTGGCGGGGCTGTGCCAGCACACCGTGTTGTGGGGTGTCGCGGTGGTGCCGATGGCGCTATGTCTTCATGGGTTGGTCAGCGGGTCGCTTGGCGTTGAGCAGGGCCACCAGCGACAGCATCACCGGGACTTCCACCAGCACGCCGACCACAGTGGCCAGCGCGGCGCCCGAGTGCAGGCCGAAGAGCGAGATGGCGACAGCCACCGCGAGTTCGAAGAAGTTGGAGGTACCGATCAGGCAGGCCGGTGCGGCGATGTCGTGCGGCAGCTTGAGCCAGCGTGCGCCGGCGTAGCTCAGCGCGAAAATGCCGTAGGTCTGGATCAGCAGCGGCACGGCGATCAGTGCGATCACGAACGGCTTGGCGACGATGGTTTGCGCCTGGAAACCGAACAGCAACACCACGGTGGCGATCAGCCCCACCACCGACCACGGCTTGAGCAATGCCACGAAGGCCGCAACCCCGGCGTCGCCGCTGTGGCTGCGAATCCACTGCCGTGTGAGCACCCCCGCGACCAGCGGCAGCACCACATACAACGCGGTGGACAGCAGCAGGGTTTGCCAGGGCACGGTGAGGTCGGTGATGCCGAGCAGGAAGGCAGCGATGGGGGCGAAGGCGAAGACCATGATGAGGTCGTTCACCGACACCTGCACCAAGGTGTAGTTGGGGTCGCCCTTGGCGAGCTGGCTCCAGACGAAAACCATGGCGGTGCAGGGCGCCACGCCGAGCAAAATCATACCGGCGATGTACTCGTTGGCCGACTGCGGGTCGACCCAGGGCGCAAACAGATAGCGGAAAAAGAGCACGCCCAGCGCGGCCATGGTGAACGGCTTGATCAGCCAGTTGATGACCACGGTGAGCACCAGACCCTGTGGCTTCTTGCCGACGTCGCGCACGGCGGCGAAGTCGATCTGGATCATCATCGGGTAAATCATTACCCAGATCAGCACCGCCACGACCAGGTTGACGTGGGCAAACTCGATGCCAGCGATCGCCTCAAAGCTGGCCGGCGTGAGCAGGCCCAGCCCGACACCCGCGAGGATGCCCAGGCCGACCCAAATGCTCAGGTAGCGCTCAAACAGCCCCATGGCTGCTCGATGTATTGGCCAGTTCACGGACCCGCTGCTCCAGGCGCAGGCGGTCCAGGCCAGCCAAAGGCAGGTTGACCAGCAGCTCAAGGCGCTTGTGCATGGCGACCAGGGTGTTCTTGAATGCGCGCCGTTTCTGGTCGTCCGTACCGAGTGCCTCAGATGGGTCCGCATAGCCCCAATGGGCAGTGGCCGGTTGGCCAGGCCAGAAAGGACAAACTTCGCCAGCCGCGTTGTCGCACACGGCGATCACCAGGTCCATGCGCGGTGCATCGGGCAGCGCGAATTCGTCCCAGCTCTTGCTGCGCAGACCATCGATGGGGATGCCTGCGTCCTTGAGAACGCTCAAGGCCAACGGGTTGGGCTGCTGGCTGTCGCGCGGGCTGCTACCGGCAGAGAAACCCCGAAACCCTTGCTGCTTTTTCCCGCCGCCCAGCTGGTTGAGGATGGCCTCCGCAAGGATGCTGCGTGCGGAATTGTGGGTGCAGAGAAACAGGACGTTGAGTGTTGGATGGTTTTTCATGGGGTTCTTCCAATGGGTAGGTTCAGCAATCGAAGCAAGCTGCAGCAGTCACCTCACAGGCTTGGCCCTCGCAACAGTGCTCGGTCAGATAGGCGATCAGGCTGTTCATTTGGGCAAAGCGAGCGCGGTACAGCAGGAAGCGCCCCTGTTGCTCGCTGTCCACCAAGCTGGCGTGGGCCAGTTCCTTGAGATGGAAGCTGAGCGAACTGGGTGGCAACTTAAGTTGCTGCGCCAGGGTGCCGGCTGTCAGGCCTTGCTGGCCCGCTACCACCAGGGCCCGGAACGCTCGCAGCCGGCTCGGTTGGGCCAGAGCCGCGAGCGCAGCAATGGCGGCAGATTCGGTCAGGTGATCGGTTTTCATATTTCTATGATAGTCGAATTATCGAAATAAAAGCTGCAATGTGTCCGAGAGGACCGTCTTCGAACGGCGACTGTGGAAGCACTCAGTACCGCTCGGGCACGATGATGCTGTTCGGCACCGGTTGGCGCAGGTAGTCGGGGTTGCGCACCCGCGCTGGCAGCACCACTTCGGGCCGGGTCACCTCGTGGTACGCGAGCTGCTCAAGCAGGTGGGCAATGCAGTTAAGCCGCGCCTTTTTCTTGTCCACCGCTTGCACCACCCACCATGGCGCTTCGGGAATGTGGGTGCGCTCCAGCATGGTCTCCTTGGCTTGCGTGTAGTCCTCCCAGCGGCGCCGACTCTCCAGGTCCATGGGGCTGAGCTTCCACTGCTTGAGCGGATCGTGGATGCGGCCGAGAAAGCGCAGGTGCTGCTCGTCGTCGGTGATGGAAAACCAGTACTTGATCAGCCGGATGCCGCTGCGCACCAGCATGCGCTCGAACTCGGGCACCGAGCGAAAAAATTCCTCGTACTCGTCGTCGGAACAGAAACCCATCACCCGTTCCACGCCGGCGCGGTTGTACCAGCTGCGGTCAAACAGCACCATCTCGCCGGCCGCGGGCAGTTGCGATGCGTAGCGCTGGAAGTACCACTGGGTTCGCTCGCGGTCGTTGGGCGCGGGAAGGGCCACCACACGGCAGATGCGCGGGTTCAAGCGCTGGGTGATGCGCTTGATCACACCTCCCTTGCCGGCCGCGTCGCGCCCTTCGAACAAGATCACCACCTTCTGTTTCTCGTTCGCCACCCAGTCCTGCAGCTTGACCAGCTCGCCTTGCAGCCGAAACAGCTCGCGGAAGTAGGTCAGCCGGGCCTGTTTGTCTGTGGCGCTGCCCGCGCCATCCAGTCCATCGAGACGGTCTGTCGGATCGCGGTCATCGATCTCCAGCTCCAACTCTTCGTCGTAGCTGTCGAGCAGATCGCGCTCGATGCGCTGGACCAGTTCTTCGTGGCTGTTGTTCATGACAGGGCTGGCGTGAAAGGAACGAAGAGCCTAAGCCCGCTGTGTGACGAAAACGTGTCAATGCGGGTTCTTCGCGGCCTGTCGCATGTCGCCAAAACGTCACGTGAACGCCATGGCGGTGTCACGCCCACTTCGCACACTGACCTCAACCCACAAACACCCGCCAGAGAAGTCTCGCCATGAATGAACTGCTTACCCCTGCGCTCGGCCTGTCGCCGGTCGCGTTGCCCACAAGGTCGCTTCATCCGGGATTTGATACCCGGCATGTGCCGACAGGCACCCCGAGCGCACAGCCCACCACAACCCACGGCATCACCGTCGGCTGGGCGCGCCACCTGGACGAGGTCCGCGAGGCCCAGCGCCTGAGGTACGCGGTCTTCGCTGGTGAAATGGGCGCCACCCTTCCCAACACCCGCCCTGGCCATGACGTGGATCTGTTCGACGATTTTTGTGAGCACCTGCTGGTGCGCGACCTCGCCAGTTGCGAGGTGATCGGTACATACCGGGTGCTCACGCCAGCCCAGGCGCGCCGGGTCGGCAGCACCTACAGCGATACCGAGTTCGACCTCACTCGGCTGCGCCACATGCGCGATCGCATGTTGGAGCTGGGCCGCAGCTGCGTGCACCGAGACCACCGCCAAGGCAGCGTGATCATGGCGCTGTGGGGCGCCCTGGGCGAATTCATGGTGCGCAACAACCTCGACACCACGATCGGCTGTGCCAGCATTCCGATGAACGCCCCGGGTGTGGTCGGCTCAGGCCACGCAGCGGCCAGCATCTGGCGCCAAGTGCGGCAAAAGCACCTCGCCTCGATTGAGTTCCACGTGCGCCCCCGGTTGCCGCTGCCCATTGAGCAGCTCGACGACTCGCTCGATGTGGAGCCGCCAGCGCTGATCAAAGGCTATCTTCGGCTCGGTTCCAAGGTCTTGGGCCCGCCAGCTTGGGACCCGCAGTTCAACGCCGCCGACCTGCCGCTGATGATGCGACTGGCCGATCTGCCGACGCGCTACCGCAAGCACTTCCTGGGGGCTTGATGCGCACCATGTTTGACAACACGGGCTGACGGAAATCAGGAGACCGCATGAAAATCGTTCTGGTGACCGACGCATGGCTGCCTCAGGTCAACGGGGTGGTGACCACGCTGGTGGAACTGGTGCGCGAGCTGCAAGCAATTGGTCACGAAGTGGTGGTGATCCACCCAGGGCAGTTCCGCACCCGCCCTTGTCCGGGCCACACTGGCATTGACTTGGCTGTTTTCCCAGGGCGCGCGCTCAGTCGGCTGCTTGATGTGGCGCGCTTCGATGCCATCCACCTCGCCACCGAAGGCCCGCTGGGCTGGGCGGCGCGGCGCCACTGCTTGCGCCGAGGGCTGCCTTTTTCCACCGCCTTTCACACCAAGTTCCCTGAAATTCTGAACGCCGCGCTGGGCGTGCCCCTGGCCTGGGGCTACGCGCTGTTGCGGCACTTTCACCGGCCAAGCCAGGCGGTGATGGTTCCCACCTCGGGCGTGTTGCAGATGCTGCGCCAGCGCGGCTTCCAGCACCTGAAGGAATGGACCCACGGGGTCGATACGCGACTGTTTGCGCTGGCCGAGACGCCGAAGGTGTACCCGCCGCTGGGCTCATTGGCCCGACCGATCAGCCTGTTTGTGGGTCGGGTGGCTCATGAGAAGAACATCGACGCGTTTCTGGACCTTGACGTGCCGGGAAGCAAGGTGGTCTGTGGTGTCGGGCCGCTAGAGGCCACACTGCGCGAGCAGTACCCCGATGTGCACTGGCTGGGTGTGTTGCCCCGGCATGAGCTGGCGCAGTTGTATGCAGCGGCAGACGTTTTTGTGTTTCCCAGCCGCAGCGAGACCTTTGGCCTGGTGATGCTGGAAGCCATGTCATGCGGCGTGCCGGTGGCCGCCTATCCGGTGGACGGCCCATTGCAGGTGGTGGGTGAAAGTGGCGCCGGCGCGCTGCGTGACGACCTGCGCGAGGCCTGGTGCGCCGCCCTGCGGATCCAGCGTTCGCAGCCGCGCCGGCGGGCTCTGGCGTTCGACTGGAAGCGATCAGCAGATCTGTTTGTGTCTTTCCTGGCCGTGCAAGCGCCCGGTTCGGATGGGCGCCGACACCCCTTCAGGCCAAGGACTGTTGTGCCGGCAAAGACGCTACCTCGCTCGCCAAAGCGGGTCGCGCTGTCACACAAATGTCATTCTGTTGCTGAATAATCGTCACAAAGACCAGGCCTGAGAGCGACGGGCAGCACGAACGTCGGGGTTGTCTTCAGACGGGTACCATGAGCGACAACTCCCTTAACAACAACGCCAGCAGCCGCTTGAATTTTCTCGACCGCGACCGCAGCATCCTTGCCTTCAATAGGCGGGTCATGGATTGGGCGTGCCGTCCTGAAGTGCCGCTGCTGGAGCGTCTGCGCTACCTGGGCATCGTCTCCAGCAACCTCGACGAGTTCTTTGAGGTGCGCATGGCGCCGCAGCTCAGCGCCCACAAGACCAACGAGCAGCGTGGCCCTTACACCGCGCTCGGTTACGCCGCGATCTCGGCCGAGGTGCATGCGCTTGTGAAGCAGCAATACGCGATCTACAACGACGAGTTGCTGCCGCTGTTGGAAAAAAAGGGCATCAAGATCGTGGCGCATGGCGAGCGCAATCAGCGCCAGCGTCGCTGGGTCAAGGCGTTCTTTCACCGTGAGGTGCAGCCGCTGCTGATGCCGGTCGGGCTGGACCCCTCGCACCCATTTCCCCAGGTGGCCAACAAATCGCTCAATTTCATTGTGCGACTCACGGGCAAAGATGCGTTTGGACGCGAGAACGAGATCGCCATCGTGAAGGTGCCGCGCGTCCTGCCGCGCTTCTTCTGCATGCCGCCCATCAAGGGCTCCAAACAGACGCACTTTGTCTCTATTTCCAGCCTGATCCGCTCCCACCTTCCTGACCTGTTCCCCGGCCGCCAGGTCACCGAGTTTTCGCAGTTCCGCATCACCCGCCACTCCGATCTGGCGCTGGATGAGGAAGACGTGAAAAACCTGCGCACCGCCTTGCGCCAGGGTCTGCAGCAACGCCACTTTGGGGAGGCTCTGCGGCTTGAGGTCTCGGCCGGTTGTTCTGAGCATTTGTCCGACTTCCTGCTCGCCCAATTCGACCTGCCAAACGACGCGCTTTACCGGGTGCCCGGCCCGGTCAATCTGGTGCGCCTCAACCAGCTCATCGACCAAGTGGACGCGCCGGCGCTTCGCTTCGAGCGCTACCACGCTGGCTGGCCGGTCCAGCTCACACCGGGGCAGTCGATCTTCGACCAGCTGCAGAAGGGTGATGTGTTGATTCACCAGCCTTATGAGAGTTTCGACGCGGTGCTGGCGCTGTTGCGCGAGGCGGTGGCCGACCCCGATGTGCTGGCGATCAAGCAAACGATTTACCGCGCAGGCGCCAAGTCTGAGCTGATGGAATTGCTGCGCGAGGCAGTGCGCCGTGGCAAGGAAGTGACGGCGGTGGTGGAGCTCAAGGCCCGCTTCGATGAAGAGGCCAATATCAGCTATGCCGAGCGGCTGGAGTCGGTGGGTGCGCAGGTGGTTTATGGTGTGGTCGGGCTCAAGACCCACGCCAAGATGCTGCTGATCACCCGGCGCGAAGAGGGCCAGTTGCGCCGCTACGCCCACCTCTCCACAGGCAACTACAACGCCAACACGGCCAAGCTCTACACCGACCTGAGCTACCTGACGGCCGACGATGCGCTCACCGCCGACCTCGAACAGGTGTTCCTGCACCTGGCCAGCCAGAACCGCCTGCCCAAGCTGAACAAGGTGCTGCTCGCGCCGTTTCAGCTGCACAAGGCGATGCTGGAAAAGGTGGAGGCGGCTGGGCAGGCAGCCAAGGCCGGGCAGGAAGCCCGCATCATTTTGAAGATGAACGCGCTGACCGACGAGCCGCTGGCGCGCGCTTTGGCGCATGCGTCGCAGCTGGGTGTGAAGATCGACCTGATCGTGCGCGGCGCCTGTGTTTTGCCGGCCCAGGTGCCCGGCATGACCGACAACGTGCGGGTGCGCTCGGTGATCGGGCGCTTGCTGGAGCATTCGCGCGTGTTCTGTTTCCGCATCGATGGTGCTGAGGAGGTGTGGCTTTCCAGTGCCGACTGGATGAACCGCAACATGCTGCGGCGTGTCGAGCTCGCTTGGCCTGTGACCGATCCGGCCCTGCGCCACCGGGTGGTTGAAGAGTGTCTGACCGCCTGTATGAACGACACGCGAGACGCCTGGCTGCTGCAGCCCGACGGCAGCTATGTGCGTGCCGCCGATCTTGCGGGCCGAAAAGCGCGCCGAAGCGAAGGACTGTCGGCGCAGGCCACCCTCATGACCCGTTACGGTAGCAAAGGCTGAGCGCCATGAATCTCATTCTTTGGCGCCACGCCGAGGCCCAGGAGCATCCAGACCCCATCGCTGGCCGTCAAGGTGACGCCGAAGATCTGGCGCGTGCGCTCACCGCGCGGGGTGAGAAGCACGCGGCCCGCATGGCCGCCTGGTTGAACCGGCAACTGCCCAACGGCACCCGCATACTCGCCAGCCCTGCGCGGCGCACCGAGCAGACCGTGCTCGCCCTGGACCGCAAATTCAAGCTGCGAGACGAGCTGGCGCCGGGGGCCGGCCCGTTGGTGCTGCTGGACCTGGTGCAATGGCCCAACGCCAAAGCGCCGGTGCTGGTGGTGGGGCACCAGCCCACCCTCGGGCAGGTGATCGCCAAGCTGCTGGGGCTGGCAGAAGAAGCGTGCCCGGTGAAGAAGGGCGCGGTCTGGTGGTTGCACCAGCGCGAGCGCGATGGCGTCGTGCAAACGGTGCTGCTCACGGTGCAGACGCCCGAGTTGCAGTAGCCTGCCTCAAGCTTTGGCAGGTGCTTTGTCGGCCACGGTCGACGCGCTGGCCTTGCGCGGGGCAGCAACGGGGCGCGCCTTGACAGTCGGCCGCGCTTTCACGGTGCGGCTGACGGCTTTCTTGGTCGCTGGCAGGGCGCCAGTTGTCTTTTTGACCGCTGGCCGGGCAGCGCGTGGCCTGGGCGCTGGAGCCGTCGCCACTTCGGTCGCTGGCCGACCAGTCTTGAGCGCAGGGACCACAGCCAGCGCGCGCTTGTAAGCCGCATTGCTCAAGGCCTGCAGCGCCATCAGGCCAGCGCGCAGCAACTCGCTTTTCTTGACCGATGTACCCAGCTCAACAGCTCGGTTCTTGAGTCCATCAATCGCCGCGTACTCGGTTTTGGGAATGGTGAAGCTGTCACGGACCAGCTTGGCTTTTTTCACGGTGGTCTTCGATTTTTCAGCGGTCATGGCAAAAATCCGGTGGGTTAATTGGCCGGAGATTTTAAACCGTATACACCGTTTACGAAGCGATGACAGTGGTGTGACAGATCGGTGACGCCGGGCAGTCTCAGCGGATATCAGCGCCCAACTTCCAAGTGGTTTTTTGCCACGCCAGCACCTCTTCGCCAATCAGCCAAGCCGACTGCGGGAAGCGCCGTGCCCAGCCAGGGGTGGTGATGAGTTTGAAGGCGCCCGATTTGTAGCTCAGGTGCACCGATTCGTACTCTGGTATTTGCCGCGCATGGCACAGCAGCACCGCCAGCCGCAGACACAGCAGCTGTTTGACAAACAGCTCGTCACCCAGTGAGGCCTCCAGCTTTTTCAGCTTGCCGCGCTGACCAAGCACCAACTCGCTCATGCGCTGCAATTCGTAGATGGAGAATCCCGGCGCATCGACGTTGCTCAGGATGTAGGCGCCGTGGTGGTAGGAGCGGTCGTGCGAGATGTGGGTGCCGATCTCGTGCAAGCGCGCTGCCCAAGCCAGCTTTTGGGAGTAGCGCTCGTTGAGCGGATCAATCGCCGCCACTTGCGAAAACAAGGTGGTAGCCACAGTGCTCACCCGCTGCGCCTGCACCTCGTCAGCCGAAAACCGACTGGCCAGCCAGCGCACGGTGCGCTCGCGCACATCGCCGCCCTCGGTCTCGCGCTCGATCAGGTCGTACAGGGCGCCCTGTCGCAGCGCGCCCTGAGCTGGCAGCATCTGCTGGATGTCGAACAGATCGAAGACGGCGTGCAACACCGCGATGCCGCCGCCCAACACCGGCCGCCGATCGTCTTTCAGGCCGTCGAGCCGCAGCAAGTCAATGTGGCGTGCCTTGACCAACCGGTCGACCAACCAGTCCAGCCCTGAGCGCGTGATCACACCCGCGGCCCAGCCGTTGGCGCTCAGGATGTCGGCTACCGCGCCCACCGTGCCCGACGAACCGTAAGCCACAGACCAGTCCGACGGAGGGAATCGGTCCAGCGCTTGATCCAGCACCGCCTTGGCGGCGATGCCGGCGGTCTTGAAGGCAGCGGCGTTGAAGTCGCCACGGGCGAAGTACTTGCCCGTCCAGGCCACGCTTCCCAGCCGGTACGACTCCATCGCGCTGGCCAGGTAACCTTGGCCCAGGATCATCTCGGTGGAGCGCCCGCCGATGTCGACCACCAGCCGCTTTTCGTCAGACTGCGGCAGCAGCCGCGAGACGCCTTGGTAAATCAGCCGGGCTTCTTCCTGGCCGGCAATCACCTCAATCGGAAAACCCAGAATGCTTTGCGCGCGCAGCAGGAATTCATCGCGGTTCTTGGCTTCGCGCAAGGTCTGTGTGGCCACGGCGCGCACCTGGGTCTTTTTGAAGCCGTGCAGCCTCTCGGCAAACCGCGCCAAACAGTCCCAGCCGCGCTGCATGGCGGTCGGCGAGAGCAGCTTGTTCTCGTCCATGCCCGCGCCCTGGCGCACCGTCTCCTTGAGGTATTCGGTGCGCTCAATATGACCACCTTGGTAACGGCCGATTTCCAGGCGAAAGCTGTTGGAGCCGAGGTCCACAGCGGCGAGAAGGGTTCCGTTTTGCATCGGGGAAGGGCAATCGTGGGCGCCTGGGTGCCTAGGCGCCCACGTGAGGCGCCGTGTGTCTGAGGGGGAAGGTGCGAATTGTGACGCATGGCACCAGCGAGGTTTCCAAAGGCCGGGGAGGGCACTTCTCAGGTGGTGTGCCTCAGCGCGGCCGCCTCCAAACGGGCGATACTTTGGATTGGGATGGTCCACAGACCCTCTGCGTTCCTGCCAGCGCGCTGGTCGGACCTGTTTGCTTGCTGCGAGCCCGATCCCCTTTGACAAACGCCTGTTTTTTTAACTTGCACGTTTTCTGTTCCGGATACCGCCATGCACTCACGTACTTACCCAGCATCTACAGACCAACGCCCGCCTACCGAATTGGGCTGGTCGCGCCGCCGCTGGCTACAGGCCACTGGAGCCACCGGGCTGGCCAGCGCCTTGCCTGCAGCGCTGGCACAGCCGGTGTCAGCAGCCGCCGAGGAGTCACGAGCGCCACCCATGCCGGCGGTGGGTGCCAAGCTGGATCTGCCCCGAATTGAGCTGCTGGATGGCAGGGTGTTTGATCCCGCCGCCAACAGTGGCAAGCCGCTGCTCGTGTACTGGTGGTCAAGCACCTGTCCGTTTTGCGCGCTACAAAGCCCCAGCATGGAAAAGCTTTGGCTGTCGCAGCGCGGGCGAGGCCTGCAGATGGTGGCCTTGTCGGTGGACAAAAAGGCGCAAGACGCGCAGACCTATTTGGCCCAAAAGGGCTACAGCTTTCCGGTCGCTTGGACCAGTTCCGAATGGCGCAACGACTTCCCCAAGCCCAGGGGGTTGCCCATCACCTTGCTGCGCGGGCGTGACGGGCGGTTGCTGCTGGCCGAGCGGGGCCAGATGTTTGCGGAAGACGTGGAAGCGATCGCGCAGCTGATCTGAGCTTGCCTGGGTTGTGTGACTGTCACAGGGATGTCACACAAGCTCCCTAGAGTCCGGGTTGTGAATTTCTTTCCACCCACCGCAAGGACTCTGATGAACACCAAACGCACCCTTCTCAAGACCGTTGCCGCTGCGGCCCTCGCCACCATGGCCATGGGTTCTGCTATGGCCGCCGATATCACTGGCGCTGGCGCCACGTTCCCGTTTCCCATTTATGCCAAGTGGGCTGAGGCCTACAAGAAAGAAACCAACATTGGCCTGAACTACCAGTCCATCGGTTCGTCAGGCGGTATTCGCCAGATTCGCGCCAAGACCGTGGCTTTTGGTGCCACCGACGCGCCCGTGTCTGGTGCCGACCTCGACAAAGACAGCATGGTGCAGTTTCCCGCCATCATCGGCGGCACGGTGCCTATCTTCAACGTCGACGGCTTTGCCCAAGGCGAAATGCGCATGACCGGCCCGGTACTGGCCGAGATGTTCATGGGCACTGTCAGCAAATGGAACGACCCCAAGATCGCCGCGCTGAACCCGGGCAAGACCCTGCCCGACCAAGCGATTACTGTGGTGCACCGCGCCGACGGCTCTGGCACCACCTTCAACTGGACCGACTACCTCTCCGCCGTGAGCAAGCCCTGGGCCGACACAGTGGGCAAAGGCGCAGCGGTGAAGTGGCCAGCCCAGACCAGCGTGGGCGGCAAGGGCAATGAAGGTGTGGCCGCCAACGTGACCCGCATCAAGGGTTCCGTGGGCTACGTGGAATACGCCTACGCGAAGAAAAACAACATCGCCTACATGGCGCTGCAAAACAAGGATGGTAAGTTCGTGCGCCCTGACGACAAGACCTTTGCCGCTGCCGCTGCGGGCATCGACTGGTTCAGCGCACCAGGGATGGGGGTGTCGATGGTCAACGCCGGTGGCGCTGACAGCTGGCCTGTCTCCACCGCCTCGTTCATCCTGATGTACAAGAACCCGGAAGACAAGGCGCAATCCGCAGAAGTGCTGAAGTTCTTTGATTGGTCGTTCAAGAACGGCAAACAGATGGCGGTGGATCTTGACTACGTGCCGCTGCCCGACAAGCTGACTGCCGACATCCGCAGCAAAGTTTGGTCGCAAATCGCCAAGTAAGGTACAAGGCACGAGCGCTCTTTTTGGTACCAGTCTGACTGGCACCAAAAAGCGCTCCGTGCCTCCCGCTGTCGGAGGAGACTTTATGAGCATGGAAAGCACCATGGATTCCCAGATGATGCCCTCTAAGACGGGCAATCCCAACATGGCGGCGATTGCGCGCCGCCAGCGTTGGCAGGACGTTTTCTTTCACCGTCTCACACAGAGTTTTTCGCTGCTGGTGCTGGTCGCCTTGCTGGGCATCATCGCTTCGCTGTTCATCAATGCTTGGCCGGCGTTTTACAAGTTCGGTGTGAACTTCATCTGGCGGGTCGAATGGGACGTTGTCAATGAAGAGTTTGGCGCGGCGATTGCCATCACGGGCACGCTGCTGAGCGCGGGCATCGCCATGCTGATCGCGGTGCCGCTGGCATTTGGAATTGCGCTTTTCCTCACCGAAACCTGCCCGGTCTGGCTGCGCCGCCCACTTGGAACGGCAATTGAGCTGCTCGCGGCCGTGCCCTCGATCATCTACGGCATGTTCGGTTTGTTCGTGTTCGCTCCGTTGTTTGCTGACTATTTTCAGATGCCGGTGCAGCAACTCATCGGCAGCATGCCGCTGATTGGCTGGCTGGTTGGCGGTGCCACCAACGGCATCGGTATTTTGGCGGCAGGCATCATCTTGGCGTTCATGGTGCTGCCGTTTGTGGCAGCTGTGATGCGCGATGTGTTTGCCATCGTGCCGCCCATCCTGCGCGAGTCGGCTTACGGCCTGGGATGCACCACCTGGGAGGTGGTGCGAGGCGTGGTGTTGCCGTACACCCAAAAGGGCGTGATTGGCGGCGTGATGCTCGGGCTGGGTCGTGCTCTGGGCGAGACCATGGCGGTGACGTTTGTGATCGGCAATGCCCAGCGCATGCCCAGCTCGCTGTTCTCGCCTGGCACTTCGATCGCTTCGACCCTCGCCAACGAGTTTGGCGAGGCGGTGGACTTTCACGTGGCCACCTTGTTTGCGCTGGCCTTCCTGCTGTTCGTCATCACCTTCGTGGTGCTGGCCGCGGCCAAGATACTGTTGATGCGCGCTGAGCGTGCCAAAGGGTTCTGACATGGCACACGACAACTCCACCAACGGGATGAACAACGCCCTGTACAAACAACGCCAGCGAACCAACGCCATCGGCCTGACCCTGTCCATGACCGCCATGGTGCTGGGCCTTGCGGTGCTGCTGTGGATTCTGTTTGTGCTGTTTTCCAATGGTTTCAAAGCGCTGGACTGGAACATCTTTACCCAGTCCACGCCAGCGCCTGGCACCGAAGGCGGTGGGCTGGCCAACGCCATTGTCGGCAGCCTGATGATGGTCGGTTTTGCCGTGCTGGTCTCCACCCCCATCGGCGTGCTGGCTGGCGTGTACCTCGCCGAATACGGCGACACCAGCAAGACCGCCGAGGTCACCCGCTTCGTGACCGACATCATGCTGTCGGCGCCTTCCATTGTGCTGGGGCTGTTCGTCTACGCCATCGCGGTGGCCACAGTGGGCCACTTCTCCGGATGGGCCGGGAGTCTCGCGCTCTCTTTGATTGCGGTGCCGGTGGTGGTGCGCACCACCGAGAACATGCTGCGACTCGTCCCCGGCAGCCTGCGCGAAGCAGCGTTCGCACTCGGCGCGCCGCGCTGGAAGGTCTCCACTCTGGTGACGCTGCGCGCTGCCCGAAGCGGCGTGCTCACCGGTCTGCTATTGGCGATTGCCCGCATCAGCGGCGAGACCGCGCCCTTGTTGTTCACCGCACTCAACAACCAGTTCTACAGCACCGACATGAGCGGCCCAATTGCCAACCTGCCGGTGGTGATCTACCAGTTTGCCCTCAGCCCTTACGACAACTGGATTCGCTTGGCTTGGGGCGGCGCGCTGCTGATCACGCTTTCGGTGCTGGTGCTCAACATTGTGGCCCGTGTGTTCCTGCGCGAGAAAACGCCGGTCTGAACCCCATTCCATTCATTCCCAACACGCCATGACACCCATCGACCCCGCCATCAAAATAAACGCGCTGGAGCTGCGCAACCTGAATTTCTTCTACGGAAAATTTCAGGGTCTGAAAGACGTCAACCTCGACATCGAAGAGCGCAAGGTCACCGCTTTCATCGGTCCCTCAGGCTGCGGCAAATCCACCTTGCTGCGCACGCTGAACCGCATGTACAGCCTCTATCCGGGCCAGCGCGCCGAAGGAGCGGTCAATTTCTACGGCCAGAACATCCTGGATGCCAAACAAGACATCAACCTGCTGCGTGCGCGCATCGGCATGGTGTTCCAAAAGCCTACGCCTTTCCCCATGTCGATTTACGACAACATTGCTTTTGGCGTGAAGCTTTACGAAAACCTGAGCAGCGCCGAAATGGACGACCGGGTGGAATGGGCGCTGTCCAAAGCGGCGCTGTGGAACGAGGTGAAGGACAAGCTCAAGCAAAGCGGCCTCTCTCTCTCAGGCGGCCAGCAGCAGCGCCTTTGCATCGCGCGAAGCGTGGCGGTCAAGCCTTCGGTTTTGCTGCTGGACGAGCCCACCTCGGCGCTGGACCCGATCTCCACCGGCAAGGTCGAAGAACTGGTACACGAGCTCAAGCAAGACTACACGATTGCCATCGTCACCCACAACATGCAGCAAGCGGCGCGTTGCAGCGACTACACCGCCTATATGTACCTGGGTGAAATGATCGAATTTGGCGCCACCGAGCAGATCTTCTTCAAACCCACCAAGACCGCCACAGAAGACTACATCACAGGAAGGTTTGGATGACATGCCCGATAAACACATTTCCAGCCAGTTCGACGCCGAGCTCAACACCATCTCCACCCTTGTGCTGGAGATGGGCGGGCTGGTGGAATCGCAGCTGCACCAGTCGATCTACGCCCTGGTGAATATGAGCCGAGATTCAGCCGAACAGGTGATCAACAACGAAGTCCGCATCAACCAGTTCGAAATCCAGATCGATCAGGCCGTCATTTCCGTCATTGGTCGGCGCCAGCCCACCGCGCGCGATTTGCGTTTTTTGATGGCCATTTCGCGCGCCACGCAAAACCTGGAGCGTGCGGGCGACGAAGTGGCCCGCATCGCCCGCATGGTGGAGTCCATCGTTGACAGCGGCTCGCCGCGCAACCTGCCGAGTTCTGAGTTGCGCGTGGCAGCCGATCTTGCTGCCAGCATGTTGCGCAAAACCCTGGATGCGTTTGCCCGGCTTGACATCACGATGGCGGTGGCCATCATCAAATCCGACGACCAGATCGACGACGAGTACAACGGCTTCATGCGCAAGCTCATCACCTACATGATGGAAGACCCGCGCACCATCTCGGCCAGCCTGGACCTGATGTTCCTCGCCAAATCGATTGAACGGGTGGGCGACCACGCCAAGAACATCGCCGAACAGATCATCTTCATCGTCAAGGGCGAAGACGTGCGCCACAGCTCGATGGAGAAAGTGGAATCGGCGGCCAAATGAGAAAGCTGCCTCGCATTCTGGTGGTGGAAGACGAGCCAGACATCGCCGAGCTGATCGCGGTGAATCTGCGCCACAACGGCTTTGCGCCCACCATCGTGTTCGACGGCGCCGCCGCGCAGCGCGAGGTCGACGCCGTGCTGCCCGACGCGATCTTGCTCGACTGGATGCTGCCTGGCGAGAGCGGTGCCTCGCTGGCGCGCAAGTGGCGCAAGCACGAGCGAACCAAGGCGGTGCCCATTTTGATGTTGACTGCGCGCAGCGACGAGACCGACAAGGTCCAGGGCCTGGACGCAGGCGCCGACGACTACATCACCAAGCCCTTCTCCACCCAAGAGCTGCTGGCCCGCATCCGCGCGGTGTTGCGCCGCCGCACGCCGGAGATTGGCGTTGAGGCGGTGCAGGTGGGTGAGCTCACGCTGGATGCGGCCACCTACCGGGTGAGTTTTCGAGGCAACGAATTGAAGGTGGGACCGACCGAATTCAAATTGTTGCACTACCTCATGAAGCACGTCGAGCGCGTGCACACGCGTGGTACGTTGCTTGACAAAGTATGGGGAGACCATGTCTTTATCGAGGAGCGGACAGTGGATGTGCATGTGAAGCGTTTGAGGGAGTCGTTGGGTGAAGCGGCCGCCATGGTGGAGACGGTGCGCGGCGCCGGTTACCGCCTCACCGCACTCAACAACACAGGTCGCCCCGCACAGGACGCCAGCCCCAGCGCAGCATGACGCGTCGCGCGATCGAGTTGCTGTGCCTGGTGGCACTGGGCGGAATTTGGGGCTGGGCCATCGATTCACCACCCTGGACCTTTGCGGGCGCTTTGCTTGGTGCCTTGTTCTGGGCGGTGCTGGATGGCCTACGCGCGCACAAGGTCATGGGCTGGATCGCTCGGGGTGATGCCTCCAGCGCACCGGTGCTCTCGGGCACTTGGGGGGAACTGGTGGAGCGCTGCCGAAAGCTGATTAAGAAACTCGACAAGAAAGCGCAAAACAGCGACGCCCGGCTCGAAGACTTTCTCTCTGCCATCCAGGCTTCGCCCAATGGTGTGGTGCTTCTCGATGCGCAGGGGCGTATCGAGTGGTGCAACCTCACCGCGGGCAATCACCTCGGGATCGACCCCCAGCGTGACCTGGACCAATACGTGCGCAACATGGTACGCGCACCAGCGTTCACCGCCTACCTGGTCGCTGGTGATTTCGGCCACGAGATCCAGCTCGACGGGCCTGGTGTGCGCCCGTCCCAGCCGACCAAAATCTCTCTGCAGGTTCATCCGTACGGGAAGAAGCGCAAGCTCATCATCTCGCGCGATGTGACCGCTGTGCAACAGGCCGACACCATGCGGCGCGATTTCGTGGCCAATGTGTCGCACGAAATCCGCACACCGCTCACGGTGCTGACTGGCTTTGTCGAGACCATGCAGAGCATCCCGCTGGAAGAGACCGAGCGCACGCGCTACCTGGGCATGATGAGCCAGCAGGCCGGGCGGATGCAAACGCTGGTGAGCGATCTTTTGACGCTCTCTAGGCTTGAGGGCAGTCCGGCGCCCGGACCGGGCGAGTGGATAGATGGCGATGAGTTGCTCGGCCACGCGCTGCAAGAGGCGAACGGACTCAGCCAGGCCATCGGTCATCCGCCACAGGACATCGAAGCCGCTACGGGCCCGGCGCTGCTGGTCTCAGGCGCAAAGACCGAGCTGCTAAGCGCCATATCCAACCTGCTCAACAACGCGGTGCGCTACACGCCTGGCGGTGGCGTCATTCGTGCTGGATGGTTGCGCACCGCTGACGGCGGCGCACAATTTTTTGTCAGCGATACTGGGCCCGGCATCGCGCCCGAACACCTGCCGCGCCTCACCGAGCGCTTTTACCGCGTCGATCGCAGCCGATCGCGCGAGAGCGGCGGCACGGGCCTGGGGCTTGCCATCGTCAAACACGTGGCCCAGCGCCATGGCGGACAGGTCGATGTGCAAAGCACACCGGGGCAGGGATCGAGCTTCATGATCACACTGCCGGCCTCACGCATCCGCGAGCGTTCGCCGGCCTGATCGCCTGTGCAAAGCGCTCAGCCGCCGACGCGCTGATACACCAGCAGGCGCTCCTTGTCGTCGGTCAGACGAAACACCGAGGCCTTGAACGCCCATTGGGTCAAATTCACGCGTTGGTCCAAAGTGGGCTGTGTGTCGGGCGAAACCACCAGGGTTTGACAGGCGGGTGCTGGGCCCGCTTCCGTGCGTTGAAGATCGAGCTCCCCGTGGTACTGCAGCGCTGCGATCTGGGCCTGCGACAGACCGTCCACCAGCACACAGGTGTGCGCTGGCACCAAGGCGGCGATACCACGCGAGAGCGGTCCGTAGCTGCGGGCATGGTCTAGCAGCGGCAGCCACAGCGTCATCAGCAGCAACCAGCACAGCGTGGCGCCTGCAGCTGGCAGCACCAGGCTTTTCCAGATCGCCTCGCGGTGCCGGCCAACCCGCCATGCCACCAGCCAGATCCAGCACAGGGTGGCCAATGCCGCCACCAAAAAGAGGCCCATCGAAAAAGACGGCTCGAAACCGGGCGCCAGTTTGGCGACGTTGGCCGCTGGCTGAGCAGGTACGCCGGTTTGCATCGCCACCCAAATCACCCAGATCACCACCGCGCAGCCGGTGAAAAACAGCAGGGTGAACCAGTCGATTAACGCCGCCACACTGCGCCGCAGGGTCGGCAGGGCAAAAGCCGCCAGGGCAGCGAACGCTGGCAGCGCCAGCAGCAGCGCGCGGTCGCGGTCGGCAGACAGGGCGCTGTCAGCCACACCCACCAGCACCGACCACAGGGGAAGTGACACATGCGGGCTGAGCAGCTGGCGCCGCCAGCGCCACAGTGTCCACAGCACCAGTGGCCAGGCAGGCCAACTGAACCACAACAGCAACTGCCCCCAGTTGCCCCACTCCATGGCGCTGCGTTGCATCAGCAGTTGGGGAGCGGGTACTTGGCCAAGCCAAGCGGCCAAGGCCATCACCAACGCCAGCAGACCCCAAGCCATCAAAACCGGCGGCACGCGACTGGCGCGCTCGGCAGGTTCTGTTTGCCAGTCGCTGTCTGGCAGGGGCGCGCTGTGTCGGTTGGCCAGTTGGGCCAACAGCAGCCAGCCCGCGCCCAGCAGTACGGTGATCCAAGGTGCGCCACTGAGCACCAGCGCCGCGCAGGCAACACCCCACAGCGCCAACGTGCGGGTGGATGCCCGGGCGCCCGAGCTGGCGAGTCGGGTTGCGGCGTACAGCAGGGTGGCGACCATCGCCAGCCGCGCGAGGTCGGGCGTGGTCTCGTGTGACAGTTGTGCCAGGCCCAGGCAGGCCAACAGGGCCAGCAAGCCAGCGTCGGCCACAGCGCGCGCATAGTCTTTTGGGCTGGCTTCCCCACCGAAGGCAAAACTCACCGGCTGCGCCGCCGGTTGGCGCGCCAGGTGGTACACGGTGTACCAGGTGCTGACCAAGGTGAGCGCGAGCAGCAGGGCAAACGGCACCCGTGCCGCCAATTCGGGCGATGCAAATGGCAGTAGCTTGATGAACAGCGCCCCCAGCCAGTAGGGCAGCGGACCCGCTTCTTCCACCGCGATGCCCAGCACCTGCGGTGCCCACCAACCGCTGTGGCCTGCCGCCATCTCCAGCATCACGCCAAAGGCGGTGACATCGGCCACTTTCCAGGGCTCGCGGCCCAGAAAACCGGGCAACACATACACCACACAGAACAAAATCAGCGCAAGCCTTGGCAGGCGGCGCACCGCGGTCTGGCTCACAAGGGCGGGGGTGACAACATTCACGGCGGGACTATACAAGGCACCGGTTGGCTCTCGGGTACAACAGAGCCCAGCCGCTCAAAGCAGGCGGCAACAGGCAAAAAAAAGCAGCCGACAGGGCGGCTGCTGATGGATTTGACTGGGCCATGAAGCCCAGTCAGCACCGCTTACTTGGCGGCGGTTGTCTTGCCGTAGCGGTTGCGGAAGCGCTCGACGCGACCACCCATGTTGTCCACGCTTTTTTGCGTACCGGTGTAGAACGGGTGCGACTCGCTGGAGGTGTCCAGCTTGAACAGCGGCAGCTCGCGGCCGTCTTCCAACGTGATCTTCTCTTTCGTGTTGGCGCAAGAGCGTGTCACGAACTGGAAGTTGTTCGACAGGTCCACGAAGCAGACGTCGCGGTAATTGGGGTGAATGCCGTCTTTCATGACGAATCTCTCAGGTCAGGTGCGACAGCCGCAGCGAAACCATTTCGCTGTACTTGCCACAAAATTAGCCTTTGATTATAAGCTGGAAAAGAGAGCCACTGGAGTGAACTGTCCGAATCCGAGAACACCGCGGATCTGGCCTCGCCGGGCTGCAGATGTTGTTCCCAGGGGTGGTGACTCACAAGGCAGCGCGGGGCTACTGTCCTTAGCCGCCCCGCCGCATCATGTCGAAGAACTCCGAGTTGTTTTTCGTCGCCTTCATGCTCTTGAGCACCATTTCCATGGCCTCGATCTCGTCCATGTTGTACATGAACTGGCGCAGGATACGGGTCTTTTGCAGGATCTCGGGCTGCAACAGCAACTCTTCGCGGCGGGTGCCACTGCGGTTGAGCTGGATCGATGGGAACACGCGCTTTTCGTACAGGCGCCGATCCAGGTGGATCTCGCAGTTGCCAGTGCCTTTGAACTCCTCGAAGATCACCTCGTCCATGCGGCTGCCGGTGTCGACCAGTGCAGTGGCGATGATGGTGAGCGAGCCACCTTCTTCAATCTTGCGTGCTGCGCCGAAGAAGCGTTTGGGGCGTTGCAGCGCATTGGCGTCGACACCGCCGGAGAGCACCTTGCCGCTGGAAGGCAGCACGTTGTTGTAAGCGCGGGCCAGGCGGGTGATCGAGTCGAGCATGATCACCACGTCTTTCTTGAGCTCGACCAAGCGCTTGGCGCGCTCGATCACCATTTCGGCAACGTGCACGTGGCGTGCAGCTGGCTCATCGAAGGTTGAAGCAATGACCTCGCCGCGCACCGTGCGCTGCATCTCGGTTACTTCCTCAGGGCGCTCGTCGACCAGCAGCACCATCAGTTCCACCTCGGGGTGGTTGGCGGCGATCGCGTGGCAAATGTGCTGCATCATCACTGTCTTGCCGCTCTTGGGCGGCGCCACGATCAGCGCGCGCTGACCGCGTCCGATGGGCGCGATGATGTCGATCACGCGGCCAGTGATGTTTTCTTCGGTTTTGATGTCGCGTTCCAGTCGCATCTGTTCCTTGGGGAACAGCGGCGTCAGGTTCTCGAACATGATCTTGTGCTTGTTGTCCTCTGGGGGCAAGCCGTTGATCTTGTCAAGCTTGTTGAGCGCAAAGTAGCGCTCGCCGTCCTTCGGGATGCGAACCTCGCCCTCGATCATGTCGCCGGTGTGCAGGTTGAAACGGCGGATCTGGCTCGGCGAGATGTAGATGTCGTCGGTGCTGGCGGTGTAGCTGGTGTCGGGCGCACGCAGGAAACCAAAACCGTCGGGCAGCACTTCGAGCACACCGTCGGCGTTCACCAGCTCGCCCCCTTTGGCCCGCTTTTTGATGATGGCAAACATCAGCTCTTGCTTGCGCATCCGGCCGACGTTTTCGATCTCAAGCGCTTCGGCCTGCTTGGAGACTTCAGACACGTGCAGTGCCTTGAGTTCGTTAAGGTGCATGGAATTCACTCCGGTGGGGAGTTGGTGTCGGGGTTCGGGGGGAGGAGGCGCCAATTTCCAAGTGTTGGATGGTGCGCAGTGGCAGGAAGCTGGCTTGTGTCTGGCCAGAACCTGCGCAAATTATGACAGGAAAAAATGGGTGGTCTGGCACAGGACCGGGCGTTGCGCCCGACCTGCGGCAGAACGCCGCTCGCCTCAAGCAACCATCAGGCGATCTGCTGGTCGATGAAGGCGGTGAGTTGTGCCTTGCTCAAGGCGCCGACTTTGGTAGCCGTCACCTGCCCGTCCTTGAATAAAATCAGGGTAGGAATACCGCGAATGCCATGCTTGGCTGGCACGTCGCGGTTGTCGTCCACGTTCATCTTGGCCACTTGAAGCTTGCCATTGTAAGAGGTGGCCACATCTTCGAGGATGGGCGCGATGGCCTTGCAGGGGCCGCACCACTCAGCCCAGAAATCCACCAGCACAGGGCCTTCGGCGTCGAGAACGTCGGCCTGGAAGCTGGCATCGGATACGTGTTTGATCAGGTCGCTGGCCATGGTTCATCCTCTGTTTGCGTTGGTCGGGGAAAGGGTAAAGTTTGCGCACGCGCATCGGGGGAAGGGTCTTGTGTCAAGCCACTCAGCCATCGGCGTGGTGACCAAAGATTGTGACAGAAACCCCTCTCCCATGACGATCCACGCTCCTGCGCCCACCGCCCACCCCACTTCGCCGATCAGCCCCTGGCCCGATTGGCTGCACGCCATCGAGCTAGCGATGCAAAGCGCTGGCGTGCAGGCACAGCGCACCGTGGTGCTGGTGCCGTTTGCTCAGCTGATGAACGCCGGCCGACGCGCTTGGTCGCGATCACACACCAGCGGCTTTGCGCCGCGTTTCGAGTCCACACGCAACTGGGCGCACAGCCTGCAACCGTTCGCGCCAGCCGCCACGGATCTCAGCGGCGACATGGCGCGCGACAGCCTGGTGGCCACCTTGCTCATCGATCAGGTGGCGCCGCGCCGCGCCGATGCGGCGTTGCGCTCGGTGATGGTGACGCGGCTGGTGGAGGCGGCGCGCCAGCTTGCACCGCTGGCCGCTGCGCAGCCGCCCGATGGGCGTGCGGCCTGGGCAGCGGCAGGTCGTGAAGCGATGACAGTCAGCCTGCAGGCATTGCAGTGGGAGTCGCTGGTGCAGTCGCTGGCGTTGGTCTGGGTCGGCAACTCGGCCTTTGCCACCGATGTGTTGTGGAGTCCGCTGGCCGCACCAGATGCCGATGCCGACCTGCTGCTCGTTCTGCCCGGCTGGCACCCCGATCCGCTGACTGATGCCTTGCTGCAGCATTGGGGCGAACAGGCTCAGCGCTTGCCGGCACCAGCGGCGTCCAACCGAACAGGCAGCGCGCCGCACCTGCACCCTTGCGACGACGCCGAAGACGAGGCCCAGCGCGCTGCCGCCTGCGTGATCGCGCACCTGCAAGCCGGACGCACGCCGGTTGGCCTGGTGGCCAACGACCGCGTGCTCACGCGCCGCATCAACGCCATGCTGCAGGCCGTGGGCGTGGCGGTACAGGACGAGACCGGCTGGAAGCTCTCGATCACCCGCGCCGCCGCCCAGCTCATGAGTTTGCTGCGTGCCGCCCAGCCGCGTGCCCGCACCGACGACGTGCTGGACTTCCTCAAGCAAACGCCCGCCTGGGATGCCGCAACCGTTGAGCGGCTGGAGCAATGGGCGCGCGCGAACAGCGTGTCGCGTTGGCATGCGGCCCGGGCCGAGGCGCTGAACCTGTGCCCGGTGGGCTTGCCGGCGTTACTCGACGGCTTGCAGGCCGCGCGACCGCTGGGCGTATGGTTGCAAAGCCTCGCTGCTGCGCTGGATGCTGCGGGCTTGCTGGTGCCGTTGCGCGAGGACGCGGCTGGCCAGCAGGTCTTGCAGTCGCTGCGGCTGGAGCCGGGTGGCGCCAGCGAGATCGCCGCTTTGCATGACACGTTGGTAGCCGCTTCCAGCGGCAACAACGCAGCGCAGCGTCTTTCGCTTGGCGACTTCACCGCTTGGGTGCGCGAGGTGCTGGAAGGCGCCAGCTTTGCGCCGCGAAGCGCAGCCGATGCCGAGGTCATCACGCTCCCAATGGCCCAGCTGCTGGGCCGTGAACTGGCCGCCGTGGTGATGCCGGGCTGCGACGAAGCCCAACTCAGCCCCAGCCCCGAACCGCCGGGGCAGTGGAGCGCGCCGCAGCGCGAGGCGCTGGGCCTGCCCTCGCGGGATCGGCTAGCCGAAGCAGCCGCGCTGGCCTGGCAAGGCGCTTTGCGCCAGCCACAGATCGATCTGCTCTGGCGTACCCAGGCGCGCGGCGAAGCGGTGCTGCCCAGTCCCTGGGTGCAGGCGCTGTGGTCCGCTGGGGCCGAGACGCCCGAGGCCGCACCCGATCCCCGGCCCAAACGGGAGCTGACCCCACAGCCACAGTCAAGGCCCCTGCCTGTCGCTGGTGACCTGCTGCCCAACGCCTTGTCGGCCAGCGCCTACCAAGACCTGCGCGATTGCCCCTACCGTTTTTTCGCTCTGCGCCAGCTGCGGCTGCAAGACGCCCCTGAGCTGGAAGCCGAGCCCGACCAGCGCGACCTGGGCAACTGGTTGCACGCTGTGCTTCGTGCGTTTCACGAGCAGCGGGGTGACCAGCGCCCGGGGCTGGACGCCGACCGCGCCGCTCTTGACATACTGGCCGAGCAAACCACCCAGGCCATGGGCTTGAACGCGGGTGAGGGTGGCGCTGGTTTTCTGCCGTTCCAAGCTCAATGGCCAGCGCTGCGTGAGGGCTATCTGGTCTGGCTTGTCGGTTTTGAAGCGGGTGCTCAGGGTGCCGGCCCGCGATTCGAACGCGCCGAGGCAGCGCTGACCTTGCCGCTGGGCGATCAAACGTTGCTGGGCAAGCTGGACCGCATCGACAGCCAAGCCAGCCCAGAAGGCCCCATCGCCATCGTGATCGACTACAAAACCGAGAGCCGAGACAAGACCAAGAACCGCATCAAGGAGCCGCTGGAAGACACACAGCTCGCGTTTTACGCCGCGTTGATGTCGACCGAGACCTTGCGCGCGGCCTACCTCAGCATCACCGATACGCGCGCCGAGTCCGCCGCGCTGCTGCTGGAGCAAGGGCAGATCCTGCTGGCGCGCGAGCAGCTGCTGCAAGGCCTGGCGCACGACATGTCCCGGCTCGCGGCGGGTGCGCCCATGCCCGCACTGGGCGAAGGCCAGGTGTGTGACTTTTGCGCCGCGCGCGGTCTGTGCCGAAAAGACCATTGGAGCGCGCCATGAGCCAAGACACTTCCGCCTATTGCGTCAACCAGAAACCGGTAGCGCGCGAGGCGTTTTATGCACTCGCCTGCAACCCGGCACGCAGCGTCGCGGTGGAGGCCTGCGCCGGCGCGGGCAAAACCTGGATGCTGGTCTCGCGCATCCTGCGTGCGCTGCTTGACGGCTGCGCGCCGCAGGACATCCTGGCGATCACCTTCACCAAAAAAGCCGCTGGCGAAATGCGCGAGCGACTCAACAAAGAGCTGCGTCGCTGCGCCGCATTGCCCAACGCCGCGCTGGCCAGCGAGTTGCAGGCGCGGGGCCTGAGCGCTGCAGACGCCGCGCGCCGGGCACCCGAGCTGCGCACGCTGCACGAGCGGGTGAGCGCGCTTGGCCGCCCGGTGCAGGTGCGCACCTTTCACAGCTGGTTTGCGGCCCTGCTGCGCGGCGCGCCACTCTCGGTGTTGCAGGAACTCGGACTGCCCACGCAATACGAGCTGCTGGAAGACGACGCCCAGGCGATCCCATTGGTCTGGCCGCGCTTCTATGCTGCGCTGGCCTCGCTGCCCGAAGAGCGGCAGGATTTCTTCGAAAACGTGGCGCGGCTGGGCCGTTTTCAGACCATCGAAGCCTTGAAAAAGGCGTTGAGCAAACGGGTCGAGTTCGTGCTGGCCGACGCGGCGGGGGTGGTTGACGAATCGGTGAAACCGTTCGCTCAAGCGTTTCCCGAGTTCGCTGAACTGCCCCACCCCGAGGCGTTTTTTGACGACGTCCAGGCGCCGCTCACGCTTTGGTGGGACGCCGCGCGCGCGCTCGGTGCTGCGTCCGCGCCCACCTTCTCGGCCAAAGGCGCTGAGCTGGAGCGTGCCTTGACCGAGCGCCACCTCCCTGGCGTGCTTGATGCCTTGCTCACCAAAAGCCAGGAGTCGCGCAAATTCGGTGAAAAAATAGTCGGCATTGCGGCGGTGCGTGTAGCGCAAGAGCAGGCCATGCGCCTGCTGGCCGCCTGCCGCCAACACGGGGCCTGGCAGCACCAGCAGCGCCTGATGCGGCTCACCCGCGTCTTGCTACTCGCCTATGCCGATCTCAAGCGCGAGCGCGGCTGGGTTGACATGAACGACGTGGAGGGCGCCGCGTTGCGCCTGCTGGGCGACGCCGGGCTCTCCGGCTGGATGCAGCAGCGGCTGGACGCGCGGGTGCGCCACCTGCTGATCGACGAGTTTCAAGACACCAACCCGCTGCAGTGGCAGGCCTTGTATGGCTGGCTTTCGGCGTACGCGGGTGCCGGGCCGGGCGAGGCGCCGAGCGTGTTTCTGGTGGGCGACCCCAAGCAGTCGATCTACCGCTTTCGCCGCGCCGAACCGCAGGTTTTTCAGGCGGCGCAGCGCTTTGTGGTCGACGGGTTGTCGGGCGTTTTGCTCAGCTGCGACCACACGCGCCGCTGCGCCCTGGGGGTGGTGCAGGCGCTCAACAGCGCGATGCTCGCCGCGGTGGACGCTGGTGAATACGGCGCGCCGGGGCAGTCGCACTACCGCGCCCACAGCACCGAAAGCACCCAGGCGGGTGCTGTGCTGGTGCTGCCTCAGGTGCCGCGCGAGGCCCGTGCGCGAAGCGACGGCGATGAGGCAGAACCCGAATGGCGCGACAGCCTCGTCACCCCGCGCGTGCTGTTGGAAGACACCTACCCAGCCCGCGAAGCCCAGCAAGCGGCCGATTGGATCGCCGCCGAGGTGAGGGCGGGTCGGCTGCTGCCCGATCAGGTGATGGTGCTGTCGCGCCGACGTGAGCGCCTGGGCTGGTTGCACGACGCCTTGTTGGCGCGCGGTATCGCCAGCGAGCAACCCGAAAAACTTGAACTGGCCGACGCGCCGGCGGTGCAAGACCTGGTGGCGCTGCTCGATGCGCTGGTCTCGCCACACCACCACCTGAGCCTGGCGCGTGCGCTTAAGTCGCCGCTGTTCGGCTTGAGCGACGCGCTGTTGGCTCAGGTTGCGCGCTTGCGTTTGTGCTGGACGCCGCCTTCGGACGACGCGCCAGACCAACCCCGTCCGCCAGCGCCATCGTGGTGGGATGTGTTGCAGCGTTTCGCCGAGCTGCCGCTGGCCGACCAGAGCGCCGCCTTGGTGCGCCCGGATCAGAAAAACACCATCTCGCAGGCCGACGCTTCCATCCTGAGCGCAGCCGCCGAGCGCCTGCACCTGTACCAAACCTGGGCACAGGCCCTGCCACCGCACGACGCGCTCTCGGCCATCTTTGACCACGGCGATGTGCTTGCCCGTTTCGCGCAGGCCGAGCCAGCCAGTCAACGCGCAGCGGTGCTGGCGCAACTGCGCGATTTGCTGGCTCAATCGCTGGCGGTGGACGGTGGCCGCTTTCTCACGCCTTACCGCTTCGTGCGCGCGCTAAAAGCTGGCGGCCTCAAGGCCACAGCCAGTCACACGCCAAGCGCTGTGCGCCTGCTCACCATCCACGGCGCCAAAGGCCTGGAAGCCCACACCGTGCTGCTGCTTGACACCGCCACCACAGCGTCTCGCCCCGAGACCATGGGCGTGTTGGTGGACTGGCCGGGCGAGCTACCCCAGCCGCGCCGCTTTCTTTTTTTGGCCAGCGAAAAAACGCCGCCGGCTTGCGCAGTTGAGGTCTTGCAGACAGAGCAGCAAGCGCGCGCGCTGGAGGAGCTCAACGCCTTGTATGTGGCGCTCACCCGAGCCGAGTCGCGGCTGGTGATTTCCAGCTTCGCGCCGCACAACCCCGGCTCGGCGCCCAGCTGGTACACGCGCCTGCAACCGCTGGCTCAAGCCGAGCCTGCCGCGTCGCCAGCCGATCCAGCCCTGTCGGTGCAAGGCGGATCTGGTGAAAGTGTGTTCTTTCTGGCTCAGCTGCCAGCGTTGGCGCGTCCAAGCGCAAAACAAGAGGCTGCGATCGCAGCGCTGCCGTCGCCCGCCGACAGCGATGCGGACGACGAGCCCCGCCGCTTTGGTTTGGCGCTGCACAGGTTGCTGCAGTGGTGCCCCACACCGCTGGCCGACTTTGCCTGGAGTGATGTCCACCGCCGCGCGGTGGCGGCCGAATTCAGCCTGAGCCTCGAGCGTGCGCAAGCCGCGCAGGCCATGGCCGAGTGCATGGTGCGCGGCGAAGCCGCCTGGGCATGGGACATTGCACGTTTGGACCAATGGAGCAACGAGGTGGCGCTGGTTCATCAGGGCGAATCGCTGCGGCTTGATCGGCTGGTTCGCACCCAAGTTCAAGCCGGCGAGAGCGCCACTTGGTGGGTGCTCGATTTCAAAACCGCCACACACCCCGAAGACCAGCCCGAGCTACTGGCACAAATGCGCAGTTACCACGCGGCGGTGTCAGCCGCCTACCCCGGTGCGCTGGTGCGTCTGGCGTTCATCAACGCCGAGGGCCGGTTGATCGAGGTCCAACCCAAAGCGGTAGCCGCATGAATCCCCAACCCAGCGCAATTGTCGATGTAGCTGTGATCGGCGGCGGCCCGGCTGGCCTGATGGCTGCCGAGGTGCTTTCGCGCGCCGGTGTTGCCGTCCACCTGTTCGACGCCATGCCTTCGGTTGGCCGCAAGTTTTTGCTGGCTGGCAAAGGCGGCATGAACCTCACCCACGCCGAACCGCTGGACGAGTTCATCGGCCGCTACGCCGAGCGTGCCGATGCGCTTCGCCCACTGCTGCAAGCGTTCAGCCCGCAGGCGGTGCGCGACTGGGCCGCCGACTTGGGCATCACCACCTTTGTCGGCAGCTCGCAGCGCGTGTTTCCCACCGACATGAAGGCCGCGCCGCTGCTGCGCGCCTGGCTGCATCGCCTGCGGCATCCCGCACCCGGCGGCGCGCCGGTCACCTTTCACATGCGCCACCGCTGGCTGGGCTGGGCAGACGATGACGCGTATGCGCTGCGCTTTGCCACGCCGAACGGCGAGCAATGTGTGAACGCCCGAGCCACCGTGCTGGCTCTGGGCGGCGCCAGTTGGGCTCGTCTTGGGTCCGACGGCGCCTGGATGCCCACGCTGCAAGCCGCAGGCGTTGCAACCGCGCTGCTGCGACCGAGCAACTGCGGCTTCGAGGTGTCGGCCTCCGGGGTTCACAGCAGCGGTGAAGGCGAGGGCTGGAGCCCGTTCTTTCGCGAACGCTTCGCCGGCCAACCGTTCAAATCGATCGCACTGTCTTTCACTGATAGCCAGGGCCGGTCGTTCGAGCGGCGGGGCGAGTTTGTGGCCACCGCCAGCGGCATTGAGGGCAGCTTGGTCTACGCCGCCTCGGCCCTGATCCGCGACGAGATAGCGCGCAGCGGTCGAGCCACCATCCACCTGGACCTGCTGCCCGATCGCAGTGCCGAACAGGTGGCCGTCCAGACCGCCCACCCGCGCGGCGCGCGAAGCCTCTCGGCCCACCTGAAAAGTCGCCTGGGCATCGACGGCATCAAGATGGCGCTGCTCAACGAGCTGCTGGACAAGTCCATGCTGCACGACCCCACACGCCTGTCGCCATGTTTAAAGGCCTTGCCGCTGACGCTGCTGCGCCCTCGACCGATTGACGAGGCCATCAGCAGCGCTGGCGGTGTGTGTTTTGAAGCGCTCGACCGCTACATGATGCTGAGCGAGCGTCCAGGCGTGTTTTGCGCCGGTGAAATGCTCGACTGGGAAGCCCCCACAGGCGGCTATTTGCTCACTGGTTGTCTCGCCAGCGGCGCAGCGGCGGGGCGGGGCGTGTGTGATTGGCTGGCTCAGTCGCTGCGATCTTGAAAGTCCACCCTATGGGTTCTGAGTCGTCATTGGTGCAGTGCTCAGTGGTATTGAAGCTCAACGCCAGACAAGCAGAAAGACGAAAGCCGTGAAATGACCACGACAGGCGATTCTTCGCCTTTTTCAAGTGACCCAGACGTGAAAAAGACCGCGAATGCGGCCTTTGTTTTTCGTTCGACACATACAAAAATCTGAATAAGGTGACGAGCCTTGACCCCGGCACTGACTCCACAGTTAGGGCTGCTTGGTTCCCCACCTGACCCGGTTGGCCGCTTCACCATGCGGGAAGGCCCGTCACCGCTGATTGTAGGCGATCGGATCGCCAGCGATCGCGGCCTGGGCTGAGAGCGACGCTTAGAATCCACCGCATGTCTTACGTCGTCCTGGCCCGAAAATACCGCCCGCGCAATTTCGCGGAAATGGTGGGCCAGTCGCATGTCGTGCAGGCCTTGTCCAACGCGCTCACCAGCCAGCGCCTGCACCACGCCTACCTGTTCACCGGCACGCGCGGCGTGGGCAAGACCACCGTCTCGCGCATCCTGGCCAAATCGCTCAACTGCCTGGGCGCGGATGGGCAGGGCGGTATCACCGCCGAGCCGTGCGGCGTGTGCCAAGCCTGTACCGACATTGATGCAGGTCGGTTTATCGATTACACCGAGCTCGATGCGGCGTCTAACCGGGGCGTGGACGAGGTGCAGTCGCTGCTGGAGCAAGCGGTCTACAAGCCGGTGCAGGGGCGGTTCAAGGTCTTCATGATCGACGAGGTGCACATGCTGACCAACACCGCGTTCAACGCGATGTTGAAGACGCTGGAAGAGCCGCCCGAGTATTTGAAGTTTGTGCTGGCCACGACCGATCCGCAGAAGGTGCCTGTCACCGTGCTGTCGCGTTGTCTGCAGTTCAACCTGCGGCCGATGGCGCCCGAGACGGTGTTGGAGCATTTGGTGCAGGTATTGCAGGCTGAAAACGTACCGGCCGAGATGCCAGCGCTGCGCCTGATCGCGCGAGCCGCCCGCGGTTCCATGCGCGACGCGCTCTCCCTCACCGATCAGGCCATTGCGTTTGGCAACGGGCAGTTGCAGGAAGCGGGCGTGCGCCAAATGCTGGGTGCGGTCGACCGCTCGCATGTGCTGCGGCTTATTGACGCGCTGGCGCGCGCCGACGGCGCCGCGCTCATGGAAACCATCGACACGCTGCGCGTCAACGGCCTCAACGCTGCTTCTACGCTCGAAGAAATGACCGGCTTGCTGCAGCGCATGGCTGTGCTGCAGGCGGTACCTGGCCGGCCCGCCGAGAGCGACGACCCCGATGAGCCCGAGATTGCGCGCCTCGCCCACGCCATGCCAGCAGACGAGACGCAGCTGCTTTACAGCCTGTGCCTGCACGGCCGCGCTGAGCTTGGCTTGGCGCCTGACGAATACGCCGCGCTGTCCATGGTGTTGCTGCGGCTGCTGGCGTTCAAACCCGCAGGCGCACCAGCAGCTCCCGCGCATCAAGCAGAAAAAAAAACCCTGAAATCCGGGTCTGAGACTCGCGCACCTGCACCTGCGACGCCTGCAAGACCAGCCCCGGTCGCCGTTGCTGTTCCCGCGTCACGCGCCGAGCCAAGCAGAGCGGACCCCGTGGCGCGCCCGCCTGCGGTACCTGCTCATAACACCGCCCCTGTCCCTGCGACACGCGAACCGCCACCGTGGGACGACGTCACCGCCGACCCCGATACCACCCCGTCGCCACCGCCCTGGGATGTCGCTGTCGAGGCCGAGGCCGCCGCACACCAGCCCAAGGCGGAGCCTCTGCACAAAGCTCCTGCGTTGCCGGTACGCGATCCTGGCCTTGCCGAGCGGCTGGCTGCGCGCCAGTCCGTGCCAGTGGTTTTTGAACCCAGCGAGATCGAGACCGGTGCCGACGGCGAATTTTGGCTGGAGACAGTGCAGGCCTTGATCCAGACCGAGGCAGTCACCGCGCTGGTTCGCGAATTGGCATTGCAGTCCCAGCTGATAGCGCGCGAACCCGGCCGCTGGCTGCTGCGGGTGGAGCGCGAGTCGCTCACCCAAGGTGGCAGCCGAGACCGGCTTTGCGCTGCCTTGCAGGCCCATGGGCACGCTGTCGAACTGGCGCTGGAAGTCGGAACGGTGGCGGACTCACCCGCGCGCCGAATCGCAGCTGCTGCCACGCACCGTCAGCGCGAGGCCGAGCAGTTAATCCTCAATGATCCCTTCGTGCAAACCATGATGCGTGACTTTGGCGGCAAAATCGTTCCCGGTACGCTCAAGGCACTTTCATCCTGAGCGCGCAATTTTTCTGATTTTTTTGAATCCACACACAAGGACCTTCTATGTTCAACAAAGGACAACTCGCCGGCCTCATGAAGCAGGCCCAGGCCATGCAGGACAATCTGAAAAAGGCGCAGGACGAGCTGGCTTTTATTGAGGTCACTGGCGAATCGGGCGCGGGCTTGGTGAAGGTGCTCATGACCTGCAAGCACGATGTGAAGCGCGTCACCATCGACCCCAGCCTGCTGGCCGAGGACAAGGACATGCTTGAAGATCTGGTGGCAGCCGCCTTCAACGCTGCGGTGCGCAAGGCCGAGGAGACCAGCAACGAGAAAATGGGCAAGCTTACAGCCGGTATGCCAGGTTTGCCCGGTGGCATGAAACTTCCGTTTTGACGGTTGCTGCGCGGTGGGGTGAAGGAAGCTGAACACCAATGTCCGACAACCATTCCCTCGAACTGCTCGTGCAGGCGCTCAAGCGCCTGCCTGGCGTGGGTGTGAAATCGGCCCAGCGCATGGCGTTTCACCTGTTGCAACACGACCGCGCTGGCGCTTTGCAGCTCGCCCGGGCCTTGCAACACGCCACCGAATCGGTGCGGCATTGCGAGCTGTGCCACACCTTCACAGAAGGCGAAATTTGTGTGACCTGCGCCGACCCGAGGCGTGACCGCAGCTTGCTCTGTGTGGTGGAAACGCCAGCCGACCAAGCAGCGCTGGAGCGCACCGGTGCCTACAAAGGGCTGTTTTTTGTGCTGATGGGCAAGCTCAGTCCGCTTGACGGCGTGGGGCCTCGTGACATCGGTTTGCAAAAGCTGTTTGACCGCGTGGATGCCTTGAACGACGGCGAGCGCGAGGTGCGCGAGGTGATCTTGGCCACCAATTTCACCGCCGAGGGTGAGACTACGGCGCATGTGATTTCTCAGGGTCTGAAGTCGCGCGGCATCGCGGTCACACGGTTGGCTCGGGGCGTGCCGGTGGGCAGCGAGCTGGAGTACGTGGATTTGGGCACTATCGCCCACGCGCTGGTGGATCGGCGTTGAAGCGCACTGACCGGCCGCACGGCCCAAATTGGATTCAAGGAAACCCATGACGATTGCAGGACTGACCCTGGCTTACTGGGCCTTGCTGGTGGCTGCCTTGCTGCCCATCGTGTGCGCGGGCATCGCCAAATGGGGCGCGTTTGGCAAGTCGCTGCGTGATGGCGGTTACGACAACAACGACCCGCGTGCCTGGCTGGCCCGCCAGAGCGGCTGGCGTGTCCGCGCCAACGCAGCGCAAACCAACAGCTTTGAAGCGCTGCCGTTTTTCATTGGCGCGGTGATCATTGCCCACCAGAGCGGTGCGCTGCAGTCGCGTCTGGATTTGCTGGCTGGGGCATTTGTGGCGCTGCGTCTGATTTACATCGCACTTTATGTGACCGACAAAGCCAATTTGCGCAGCCTGATCTGGGTGTCTGCCTTGGCGGTGAACATCGCCATTTTGTTCGCCTGAGGTTATTCACCTGGCACTTGCCCGTTGCTCGTTGGCGGCGCCTGAGCTTGTGTCAATTTGTTGAAAGTCCCTCGGGGGAAACCCGCTCGGGAATCCTCCCGATGCGCCTGATGGCTGGCCACTTTAGGCTCGGTGCAAAACCAACAACAGACGCAACAGGGGAATCACATGTGGAACCGGCGCCAATGGGGCCTGGCCACCGCAGCAGCAACGGGCACTTGGCTCGCAGCAGGGCCGCTGGGTGCGCAAACAAGGGCATTTGCGCAACGTGTGCGCGTTGTGGTGGCGGTGGACCACAAATCTGCCCTTTGTTATTTGCCGCTCACGATCGCCGAGCGCTTGGGCTACTTCACCATCGAAGGGCTCGATGTCCAAATACGAGAGCTGCCCAGTCCAAATCAGGCTGCTCAGTTGGTACTGGCCAACGAAGCGCAGGTGCTTTGCGGGCCGTTCAGCAGCACCCTCTACCTTCAGGCGCGTGGCCAATGGCTGAAATCGTTTGTGCTGCAAGGTCGCACGCCGCATATGGTGTTTGGGGTGTCCCAGCGATCGCTCGGGCGCTACCAAAGCGCGAAGGATTTGCGGGGCAAAAAGATCGGTGTGATAGCGCTGGGTTCGGCTTCACAGTGGGTGGCGCGCATGGTGCTGCAGCGCGCTGGTGTGAGCGACAGCGAAGTGCAATTTGTGGCGTTGGACGAACCGCGTGCCGCTGTGGCAGCGATCCGCAGTGGCCAGATCGACGCCATTTGCCACAGCGATCTGGCCATCACCGAGATGGAGCGGGGCGGCGACCTGCGGGTGGTGGTCGATCTGCGCACGCTGCGCGGCAGCAACGAGCTGTTCAGCGGCCCCTGGGCTTCGGGCTGTCTAAGCGCGTCAGGAGCATTTGTCGGCGCCAACGCACCGGTGATTCAAGCGCTGGCCAATGGCATGGTCCACGCGCTCAAGTGGTTGCAAACCGCTGGCCCCTCGGACCTGATCAAAGCGGTACCAGAAGCCTATTTTCAGGGTGACCGTGCCTTGTATCTGGCAGCCTTTGTGCGCGCACGAGAGGGTTGGTCGCCCGATGGTCTGATGCCAGGTCTTGGCCCCGCCACGGTGGCGCGAGCCCTGGGTGCTTCGACCGAGTCAAATGGCTTTGGCCGACTGGAATTGGCGCAAACCTACACCAATGAGTTTGCGCGCCGGGCCAAAGCGAAGTTCAAAGCCTGAACCCTGGTACTTCGGCCATCAGGGCTTCTGGCTAACCACCTGGGTGGGTGCTTTCTTGGCTGCCACTGCACTGGTTTTTTTGCTCGTGGTCGCCGTCCTTTTGTTGGTGGCATTGGTACTGCGCGAGCGGGCAATCGGCCGAGCTTTGGATGATGCTGTGGCGCGCGCCGAGCTGACCGATCCTTTGCTGTGGGTCGCCATGACTGCAGGCTTGGGCAGCATCAACGTGACCTGCTGACCCAACTTCAAAGGAGCGTTGACTGCCAGCTTATTCCATCCAGCGGCACTCACCGGGCTCACGCCGTAGCGATCGGCCAGTCGCGCCAGGCTGTCTCCCTTGCGGGCCTTCACGCTCACGCGCCGCAAAATCACCTCGGGCTGCAGGCTCAGATGGCCGTTGTCGGCCACACTGCCCGCTACGTCGCGGTTGAACTGCTCGCTTCGGGGCACCAGCAGACTGGAACCAGCGCGCACCAGCATCCCCGCCGGAATGCTGTTGATGCTGCGAAGCTGGGCTTCGCTCGTGCCGACCCGGTCGGCAGCGGCAGCCGCGCTCATGGTGCTGGGCACCACCCAGGCGGTCCAGCTCGCCAAGCGCCCGCCGTGTGCTTGCAGGTTGCGCAGGAACACGGTGGCGCTGTCCCAAGGCAGCAGGATGGTGGGCGTGCCGGAGGCCATCACCAGCGGGTGTTTCTGCGCCGGGTTGAGCGCGCGAAAATCGGCCTCGCTGATCTCGGCCAAGCGCACGATCAGCGACACGTCCATGTCGCGCTCGATCACCACGGTGTCGAAAAACGGGTGGTTGCCAATGTTGGGCAGCTGCGTGCTGAATGCCTCGGGCCGGGCGATGATGTTTTTCACCGCTTGCAGCTTGGGCACGTACATCCGGGTTTCCATCGGCATGGTGAGGTCGGTGTAGCCGGTGGCCAGACCTTCGCGCGAGTTGCGTGTGATGGCGCGGTTCACGCTGCCTTGGCCCCAGTTGTAGGCAGCAAGGGCCAGGTGCCAGTTACCGAAGCGGTCGTGCAGCTGCTGCAAATAATCAAGCGCAGCGCGGGTGGAGGCCAGCACATCGCGGCGGTCATCTCGAAAAACGTTTTGCTTCAGATCGAACGATTCGCCGGTGGCCGGCATGAACTGCCACATACCGGCGGCGCGCGCGCTGGAGACCGCCTGCGGGTTGAAGGCGCTTTCGATAAAGGGCAGCAGCGCCAACTCCATCGGCATGTTGCGTCGCTCTATTTCTTCAACGATGTGAAACAGGTAGCGGCTGGAGCGCGCTGTCATGCGCTGGATGTAATCGGGGCGCGTCGCGTACCACTGCTCGCGGTCGCGCACCAGATCGCTCTCCAGATCGGTCATGGCAAAACCGCGCCGGATGCGTTCCCAAAGATCGGCGGGAGCGGCCAGCGAGGCCACCGGCGAGCGGCTGGTGTCTGCGCTGCCAATGGCGCTCAAGGGACCCTGGACGATGTAAGGCGGTGTTGAGGGTCGGTAAACCGAGTAAGCGGCGTCGCCCGCATCGACTGTGGGCGCTTGTGCGGTGCTGATGCTTGGGCTGGGGGCGGTTACTGCGCAACCACCGAGCAACAGGGCCGTCAGCGTGACGGCTGTGGCACTGAGGCGGCGAAAAGCGTGGGGAGAAGAAAGGGAAAGGCGGGAAGCGGGGGGTGAGCCAGAGTTCATCAAAAAACATTCTTCCATTCGCGCAAAGTGGCAAAGACGGCCAAGGGGTCGTCGCCACAGGCGGGGTTGTGAGCCTGCGCTGCCACCGCCAGCGAGGGCTGGTGAGCGCGCAGAAAGGGATTGATGGCCTGTTCTAGACCGATGGTGCTGGGCAGCGTGGGCAGGTTTTGCGCGCGCTGGGTATCGCACCACTGGCGGTACTGAGTCAGCTCAGCGTTGCCCGGTTCCACGGTTTGCGCAAATCGCAGGTTGGACAGCGTGTATTCGTGAGTGCAGCAGACGCGGGTCGCAGCAGGCAAGGCGGCCAAGCTTGAGAGCGAGGTGAGCATTTGCGCTGGGGTGCCTTCGAACAATCGGCCACAGCCGGCAGAAAACAGCGTGTCGCCGCAAAACAGCAAAGGCGCACCGTCCATTTCGTCGACGAAATAAGCGATGTGACCAGCGGTGTGGCCCGGCACATCGATCACCGAGAAGCGCAGGTTCAGCACCTCGACCGTCTGCCCGCCGGTGACGCGCTGCAGCGGCTCGGGCATGGGTTCACCCACCGGGCCGATCACGCGCGCACCCGTGGCTTCGCGCAACGCCGCCACACCGCCGGTGTGGTCGCCGTGGTGGTGGGTGATCAGAATGGTGTCCAGCTTGAGTTGGTGTTTGGCCAGGTAGGCCTGCACGCCAGACGCTTCGCCAGGATCGACCACCAAGGCACGCGCACCATCGTGCAGAACCCAGATGTAGTTGTCTGTGAAAGCGGGAAGGGGATGGAGGTGCATGGGGGCAGATCTGGGTGTGGGACGTGTAAAGTCCGGGAAACTTCCCGATCCTAACGGCAGATTTTGCTTTGCCTTCGTGCCGAGCAGGCATCAAGAACACGGAACCTGAACAGCCGGTCTGAAACAAGCAAACGATGAGCGAACCAACTATAGGGTTGAGCGAGTGGCTGCAGACGGCGCCAGGGCAGTACATGCTTGGCTGGGAACAGGCCCAGTTCGACCTCACCGTGGCCGATTTCTTTGGCTTCAACGCCCTGCAACTCGGCTTGGTGGAACTCGACGCCTTGCGCGCCAACCGCATGCCGCACCGCTGGCTGGCGCTGCCCGAAGAAGCTTCGGACCTGTTTGCCCTGCGTGCTGACTCCATCGTCTGCGGTGCGGCGGCCAAGCAACGGGTGCATCTTGTCACCAACGCCGCCGCCTTGCCGTTCCCCGCCGCCAGCCTCGATTTGCTGGTGCTACCGCACACGCTGGAACTCAGCGCCGACCCGCACCATGTGCTGCGCGAGGTCGAGCGGGTGCTGGTGCCCGAGGGGCGGGTGGTGATTTCGGGGCTGAACCCGGCCAGCCTCTGGGGCTTTCGCCAGGGGCGCGGCCATCTCTGGTCGCGGTTGCATCTGCCGGGCGCCACGCCGCCCAAGCTTTACCTGCCTGAAGCGGGCGATTTCATCGGTCCGTGGCGCCTGCGCGATTGGCTGCGGCTGCTCAGCTTTGAAGTAGAGTCGGATTGCTACGGCTGCTACAGGCCCGCGGTCAGCAGTGAAAAATGGCTGGAGCGTACCGCCGGGGTGGACCGCATCGGCGCTCGCTGGTGGCCCATCTTCGGTGCGGTGTATTTTGTGGTGGCGGTCAAACGGGTGCACAGCATGCGTTTGCTCGGGCCGGCCTGGAAACCGCGCCGCGCGTCAGCCTCTTTGGGCGCGGTGCCGGTGACGAACCGGCGGTAAAACCTGCTCGGACACGGCCATTTGATGGCATCCCACTGGCGCCATGACCCACCCGTTGTGGCGCTTTTCTATTTTTCGGAGCTTTTTTGTGAATCACGTGATCATGTACACCGACGGTGCCTGCAAAGGCAATCCTGGCCCCGGTGGCTGGGGCGTCTACCTGCAGTCGGACGGACACGCCAAGGAGCTGTGGGGCGGCGAGCGCGAAACCACGAACAACCGCATGGAGATGACAGCGGTGATTGAAGGGCTGGTCGCTCTGAAGCGGCCCTGCCGCGTGGCGGTCTACCTCGACAGCGAGTACGTGCGCAAAGGCATCACCGAGTGGATTCACGGCTGGAAATCAAAGGGCTGGAAAACCGCCGCGAAGCAGCCGGTAAAAAACGCCGACCTGTGGCAAAAACTGGACGTTCTGACCCACGGCGGTGTGCATGAAATCGAATGGCATTGGGTCAAGGGCCACGCCGGCAACCCGGGCAACGAGCGCGCAGACGCGCTGGCGAACCGCGGCGTTCCTGTTTAGGGGCTGGCAATGTCCGAGTGGTGTGGCGGTTGAGCGAACGCTGCTACATTTCGGCGATTTACCAGTCGTGGTCTTCCCTGGCCTGATTCGGTTTTTTCGATGCAGATGCGCATGACAAACACAACGCGTTGGGTCTTGATGGCGGCGATCGGCCTTGGCCTCGCTGCGGGCGCAGCTTGGTGGCTGCAGCGACCGGCTCAAGCGCCTGCTGTGGCGAGCGTCCCAGCCGGGCGCGCAAATGCTGGCCCGCCAACGGTTGAGGTGGTGCGTGTCGCCACCGCGCGCATTCAAGACGACGCCCAGGCGGTGGGCAGCTTGCGCTCGCGCCAAAGCGTGATGCTGCGGCCCGAGGTCGCCGGGCGGGTGGTGCAGATCGGTTTCGAAGATGGCGCCCGGGTGCGGCGCGGCCAGTTGCTGGTGCAGTTGGACGACGTGTTGCCGCGCGCCGAACTCAGTCAGGCGCAGGCGCAGCTCTCAATCGCCAGCGCCAACCTGCAGCGCAACCAAGAGCTGGTGGCGCAAAACTTCGTCGCCCGGCGTGTGCTGGACGAAAGCCAAGCCAGTCTGCAGGTAGCCGAGGCGCAGGTGGCGCTCGCGCAGGCGCGTTTGCAACGCATGCGCATCACCGCGCCGTTTGACGGCACGGTCGGGCTGCGCCGCATCAACCTCGGTGAGTACGTCAAGGACGGCGCCGATCTGGTGAACTTGGAAGACACCTCGGCGCTGGTTGTCGACTTCCGCCTGCCCGAGCGCTACCAGTCGCGCATTGCGGTCGGGCAGACGGTGCAGGTGCAGCTGGACGCGCTGCCGGGCAAAAACTTCGCCGCCCGGGTGCAGGCACTCGATCCGCTGCTCGATGTCGATGGCCGCTCGATCGCGGTACGCGCCACCCTGTCGGCCACAGCCGGCAAAGAGCTGCGGCCGGGCATGTTTGCGCGGGTGCTCACCGTGTTTGCGGTCGATGAGGCGGCGCTGGTGGTGCCCGAGGAGGCGATCGTGCCGCAGGGCGGCAAGCAGTTCGTGATCCGCATCGAGACCGAGGGCGAGGGCGACGCGACGAAATATCTTTCGCGCCGTGCCGAGGTGCAGCTCGGTGTGCGCCGGGGCGCCCAGGTGCAGGTGACCTCGGGACTCACGGCAGGCGACACGGTGGTGGTGGCTGGCCAGCAGCGCCTGCAGAAAGACGGCACGCCGGTGCGCGTGGTTCAGATGGGCAGTGGTGCGGCCGCTGTCATCTCAAAACCCGCCGACAAAGCCCAAGCAGCGGCGCCAGCGGCCGCTGCCAACCTCCGCTGATCCGCCTCCCACCGGAGCCACCGCCATGCAACTGCCCGAACTGTCCGTTCGCCGCCCAGTGTTTGCCACCGTGCTCTCGCTGTTGATCTTGCTGGTGGGCGCAGTGGCGTTCAACGGCCTGACGGTGCGCGAGTACCCGCAGATCGACGAGCCCAATGTGACGGTGACCACGCGCTTCGGTGGCGCCTCCAGCGAGGTGGTCGAGTCCCAGGTGACCAAGCCGCTGGAGGACTCGCTCTCGGGCATTGAGGGCGTGGACATCATCACCTCGATCAGCCGACAAGAGAACAGCCAGATCACGGTGCGCTTCAAGCTCAACCGCGACCCCGACAGCGCCGCCGCCGATGTGCGCGACAAGGTCAGCCGCGTGCGCCAGCGCTTGCCGCAGGGTATCGACGAGCCAGTAATCGCCAAGATCGAGGCCGATGCTTCGCCCGTGGTTTGGCTGGCGCTGAGCTCCGACGTCCACACGCCGCTGCAACTGTCCGACCTGGCCAACCGCATCGCCAAGCCACTGCTGCAAACAGCGCCCGGTGCGGCCGATGTGCGCATCTTTGGCGAGCGCCGCTACGCGATGCGGGTCTGGATCGACCCGGAACGCCTCGCCGCTTACCGCCTCACCGTGCAAGACGTGGAAGACGCGTTGCGCCGCTCGAATCTGGAGGTGCCAGCCGGGCGCATCGAGAGCAGCCAGCGCGAGTTCAACGTGACCGCCGCCACGGACCTGCAAACGCCCGAACAGTTCCGAACCGTTGCCCTGCGCACGGTCAATGGGCAGACCATCCGCCTGGGCGATGTGGCGCGTGTGCAGGAGGGGCCGCAAGAGGAGCGCACCTCGGTGCGCTACAACGGCCGCGATGCGATCTCGCTCGGCGTGATCCGCCAGGCCACGGCCAACCCGCTGGCGCTTTCGGCTGGCGTTTACGCCCTGCTGGATCGGTTGCGCACCGACATGCCGCTTGGCGTCACGGTTGAGGTGGCCAACGACAACTCGATCTTCATCGACCGCTCGATCAAAGCGGTCTACACCACGATCGCCGAGGCGGTGGTGCTGGTGGCGCTGGTGATTTTTGTGTTTCTGCGCACCCTGCGCGCCTCCATCATCCCGCTGGTGACCATTCCGGTCAGCCTGATCGGTACCTTCGCGCTGATGGCGCTGTTCGGTTTTTCCATCAACACGCTCACGCTGCTTGCTCTTGTGCTGGCCATTGGTCTGGTGGTGGACGACGCGATCGTGGTGCTGGAGAACGTCTACCGCTACATCGAGCAAGGCATGAAGCCGTTTGAGGCAGCCATACGCGGCGCGCGCGAGGTTGGTTTTGCGGTAATTGCGATGACGCTCACGCTGGCGGCGGTGTACGCGCCGCTGGCGTTCACGCCGGGGCGCACCGGGCGGCTGTTCACAGAATTTGCGTTGGTGCTCGCTGGCGCGGTGCTCGTCTCGGGCTTCGTGGCGCTCACGCTCACGCCCATGATGTGTTCCAAGCTGCTGCGTCACAACCCCAAACCGGGGCGCTTCGACCGCGGCATGGAGCGGACGCTCGATGCCATCACTCGGGGCTACGCGCGGGCGCTGGCCTGGACCTTGGGCGCGCGCTGGCTGGTGTTGCTTGTGATGCTGGCCAGCGCCCTGGGCAGCTGGGCCTTGCTGCAAAGCACCAAGCAAGAACTCGCACCCATGGAAGACCGCGGTGTCGTGATCGCCAACATCAACGGCCCCGACGGCGCCACGATGGCCTACACCCAGCGCTACGCCGAATCGATCGAGCGCATCGCGGCCGACTACCCTGAGCTCGACCGCATCTTCAGCATTTCGGGCAATCCCACCGTGGCCCAAGGCATCGTGATCCTGCGCGGCAAGCCATGGGAAGAGCGCGAACGCAGCACACAGCAGATGGCGCGCGAGATCGGCCCGCGCATCGCTGCGCTGCCGGGCGTGAGCGCCTTTGCCTCCACCCCGCCATCGCTGGGTCAGGGCTTTCGATCGCGGCCCGTCAACTACGTCATCGTCACCTCCGACAGCTACCAAAATCTCTCGCGCGTGGTGCGAACCTTTCAAGACGCCCTCGCCAAAAACCCCGGCTTCATCCAGGTCGACACCGACCTGCGCCTGAACAAGCCCGAGATCCGGCTCGACGTCGACCGCGAGCGCGCCGCCGACATGGGCGTGAGCGTTGACGCGATCGCCCGCACGGTGGAGACGCTGCTCGGCGGGCGCAGCGTCACCCGTTTCAAGCGCGACGGCGAGCAGTACGACGTGGTGGTGCAAACCGAAAGCGCGCAGCGCAGCACACCCGAAGACATCGACCGCCTGTTCGTGCGCGGCCGGGGCGGCGCCATGATCCCGCTGGCCTCGCTGGTCACGACCCGCGAGGTGGTGGTGCCGCGTGAGCTCAATCATTTCGCGCAGCGCCGCAGCGCGACCATCACCGCCAACCTGGCGCCCGAGCTGTCACTGGGCGAGGCGCTGGATTTCATGGACGCGACCGCGCGCGACATCCTGCCCGAGGGCTACACCACCGCGCTCAATGGCGAGAGCCGCGAGTTCCGCAACTCATCAGGCTCGCTCGCGATCGTGTTCGCTCTCTCCTTGCTGTTCATTTACCTGGTGCTGGCGGCGCAGTTCGAGAGCTTTGTGGACCCGCTGATCATCCTGCTCAGCGTGCCGCTGTCGATGCTGGGCGCGCTGCTGGCCTTGAAGCTCAGCGGCGGCACGCTCAATGTGTTCAGCCAGATCGGCTTGATCACGCTGGTGGGCCTGATCACCAAACACGGCATTCTCATTGTGGAATTCGCCAACCAGCTGCGCGAAGAAGGCGTGGACCGTTTCGAAGCCGTCAAGCGCTCGGCCGCGCTGCGCTTGCGCCCCATCCTCATGACCACTGGCGCCATGGTGCTGGGTGCGATCCCGCTGGCCCTCGCCACCGGCGCGGGCGCCGAGAGCCGCCAGCAAATCGGCTGGGTGATCGTGGGCGGCATGAGCCTGGGCACGCTGCTCACCGTGTTTGTCGTGCCCACGGTCTACACGTTGCTCTCGCGTGAGCGACGGCTTGCGGTGCCGCTGGCGCAGCCTGCGCATTGATGGGACGCAGCGTCACAGGAAGGTGAGGTTCGCTGGGCTGAAAGCCCACCTCAAATCGCGGTGGCGTCCGACTACCTGCCAACCTCAATGCCCGTGGTCATTGGCGTGACTGTGGCCGTTAGCATCGGCGCTTGGCGTCTCGCCTTTGAGTTCAGCACGCGCCTGCCGCAACACCTGCCAGCCCCCTTGCAAGGTCAGGCTGGCCATCAGGCTGGCGACGATCAGGTCGGGCCAGGCGCTGCCGGTGCCGAGCACGCCGAGGGCCGCGACCATCACCGCGAGGTTGCCAATCGCGTCGTTGCGCGAGCACAGCCAGACGCTGCGCATGTTGGCGTCGCCCTCGCGAAACGCGTAGAGCATCATCGCCACCGACACATTGGCCAGCAGCGCCAGCGCGGCCACAGCGCCCATGGTGGTGGCGCTGGGCACGCTACCGTTCCACACCGACCACAGCGCTTGGCCTAGGATGAAGAGGCCAAAGCCGATCATGCTGACCGCCTTGAGGATGGCCGCGCGGGCGCGCCACGCTAGCGCCGAAGCCAGCACCGCCAGCGAGACGCCGTAGTTCAGCGTGTCCCCCGCGAAGTCGATCGCGTCGGCCAGCAGCGAGAGCGAGCCCGATTGCACGCTGGCGGCGATTTCCACGACGAACATGGCGGCGTTGATCAACAGCGCCGCCCACAGGATGCGGCGGTAGCGCGTCAGGTTGACGATCTTCTTGGCTGGGGGGCTGTCGTGGTCGCAGCAATGAACGGACATGGAGTCGCTCCGGGGTCTGGTTTCAATCTGGTCATTGGAAACCCTGGAGCCGCACCAGAGTCAAGTCGGACAACCATCCGCATATTTTGTGATCCGAGACTTCAAAAAAAACAGCCCTGGTGATTTGCCAGGGCTGTTGGTGTGTGGCGTTCAGCACGCTGTGCGACGCATGCCGCAGCCGCTCACTTTTTCTTCAGCAGCCCGTAGAGAACGAGCAGCATCACCGCACCGATCACCGAGGCGATGAAGCCCGCTGCCTCGCCGGGTCTGTACAAGCCCAAGGCGGCGCCACCGTAGCTGGCCAGAAAGGACCCAGCCACGCCAAGCACGGCGGTCATGATCCAGCCCATGCCGTCGTCGCCGGGTTTGATGGCGCGCGCCACGAAGCCGGCGATCAGGCCGATGAAGAGGGTTCCGAGTAGGGACAACATAAGACTTTCTCCTTTGGTTGGGGTCTGGTTTTGAGGATGTGTTGGGACAAAGCAGCAGTCGAGAAGGGCAACCCAGTCATCGTAGGGTTGCCACAACCCGTCTATTCTGCCGCGACCATTTCGATCTGCTCGGTGAGCTCCAGCCAGCGCTCTTCCAGCGGTTCCAGCTTCGTATTCACAGCCTTGAGCTGACGCCCCGCATCGGCCAGTTCGACCGGTGTGGCTGGCCCAGTCAGGCTTGCTTGCAGGACATCGCGTTCCTTCGTGAACTGCGCGATTTGCTTGTCGATGCGCTCCAGCTCCTTTTTGAGGGGTTTGAGCTGTTCGCGCTTGAGGGCTTCCTGCTTGCGCTGGTCGGGGCCGGGCGTTGCTGCCACCGCAATCGGTGCGGGCGCGGCCACGGGTGCCGCCTGCGCGGCGCGCTGTTCCTGGCGCTGGGCCTCGCGCGACTGTTTGGCCACGTCGAGGATGTAGCGCTGGTAGTCGTCCAGATCGCCGTCGAACGGCGCGATACCGCCGCGCGAGACCAGCCAGAATTCGTCGCACACCGCGCGCAACAGGGCGCGGTCGTGGCTGACCAGCATGACGGTGCCTTCGAACTCGTTGAGCGCCATCGACAAGGCCTCGCGCGTGGCCAGATCCAGGTGATTGGTGGGTTCGTCGAGCAGCAGCAGGTTGGGGCGCTGCCAGACGATCATGCACAGCACCAGCCGGGCTTTTTCGCCGCCGCTCATGCTGCCCACCGCCTGCTTCACCTGATCGCCGGTGAAGTTGAAGCTGCCCAGGAAACTGCGCAGGTCTTGCTCGCGCGTGGCCTGGCCTTGCAGCCGACCTTCTGCGGTGCATTCCTTCATCAGGCGAATCATGTGCTCCAGCGGTGTGTCGGCCGGGCGCAGCACATCCAGCTCTTGCTGCGCGAAGTAGCCGATGTTCAGGCCTTTGCCCTCGGTCACCTGACCAGACAGCGGCTGCAGCGCGCGCGCAATCGTCTTGACCACGGTGGACTTGCCCTGGCCGTTGGCGCCCAAAATGCCGATGCGCTGCCCGGCCTGCACCGAGCGGCTGATGCCGCGCACGATGGTGACCGGCTCGCCGCCTTCGGGTGGCGCAGGGTAGCCAAAATCGACGTCCTGCATGGCCAGCATGGGATTGGGCAGGTTTTGCGGTTCGGTGAACTCGAAGGTGAAGTCGGCTTCGGCCAGCACGGGGCCGATTTTCTCCATGCGTTCCAGTGCCTTGACGCGGCTTTGCGCCTGCTTGGCCTTGCTGGCCTTGGCCTTGAAGCGGTCGATGAACTTCTGCAGGTGCGCCATCTTTTCCTGCTGCTTGGAAAAGGCGGTGGCCTGGAGCGACATTTGCTCGGCGCGCATGTCTTCGAACTTGCTGTAGTTGCCGCCGTAGCGGGTGAGCTGGGCGCGCTCGATATGGACCGTGACATCGGTGATGGCGTCGAGAAATTCGCGGTCGTGGCTGATGACCAGCATGGTGCCGGCGTAGCGCTGCAGCCAAGCTTCCAGCCAAACAAGCGCGTCCAAATCCAAGTGGTTGGTGGGCTCGTCGAGCAGCAGCAGCTCGCTCGGGCACATCAGCGCGCGGGCCAGCTGCAGGCGCATACGCCAGCCACCGGAAAAACTGTCCACTGGGCGCTCAAGCTCGTCGGTGCGAAAACCCAGGCCGAGGATCAGCGCCTGGGCGCGGGCCGGTGCGTCGTGGGCACCGGCGTCGTGCAGCGCCATGTAGGCGTTGCCCATGCGCTCGCCGTCGTCGGTGGCCTCGGCGGCGGTCACCTCGGCTTGGGCGGCGAGCAGCGTGGTGTCGCCTTCAATCACAAACTGGGTGGCCGGTATGTCGGTCTCCGGCATGTCCTGCGCCACCTGCGCCATGCGCCACTGCGGCGGCACATAAAAGTCGCCCTTGTCTTCGTGCAGGCTGTGATCTAGCAGGCGGAATAGGCTGGACTTGCCAGCGCCGTTGCGGCCGACCAGACCGACCTTTTCGCTCGGGTTGAGGTTGACGGAGGCGTTGTCGAGCAGCACCTTGGTGCCGCGTCGCAAGACGATGTTTTTGATGGTGATCATGGGGTGGGCGCTGCCACAGGGGCATGCGCCAATAGGGATTCGGCGGTGAGCAGGAGCACCTGGTCATCGCCAGCGCTGGTGGACAGCCAAACGGCTTCCAGCGCGGGAAAGGCGGCTTCAAAGAAGGCGCGTTCGTTACCGATCTCCAACACCAGCACGCCGTTGGACGACAGGCGAGTGGGGGCGTCGAGCAGCAGGGTTCGGATGAAGTCCATGCCGTCCGTCCCACCGGCCAGGGCCAGCTCGGGTTCGGCGCGGTATTCGGCGGGTAGGGCGGCCATGCTGTGCGCGTTCACATAGGGCGGGTTGCACAGGATGAGGTCGTAGGGGCCGGGGCAGACGGCTAGGCCGTCGGATTCAATGAGGGTGATGCGGTCTGCCAGTGCGTGTTTGTCGAGGTTGATGCGAGCCACCGCGAGCGCATCGGCGGACAGGTCGGCGCCGACAACCTCGACGTCGGGCCAGGCCATTGCCGCCAGCACCGCCAGGCTGCCGTTGCCGGTGCACAGGTCCAGCACGTGGCGTGTGTCTTCGCCCAGCCAGGCATCAAAGCCGCCGTCCACGATCAACTCGGCGATGAAGCTGCGCGGCACGATGGTGCGCTCGTCGACATAAAACGGGATGCTTTGCAGCCAAGCTTCGCGGGTGAGGTAAGCGGCGGGTTGGCGGGTGTCGATGCGTCGGGCGATCAGCGCTTGAACCGATTGCGCTTGCTCGTCAGACACTGCTTGATCGGCCAGCGCGTCGAGATCGCTGTCCAGCGGCAGCCCGAGCTGCCACAGCATCAGCCAGGCGGCTTCGTCGCGGGCGTTGTCGGTGCCGTGGCCGTAAGCCAATGGCGCAGCCGCCAGGCGTTCGGTGGCCTGGGCCAGTAGGTCTTGCAGTGTCATGCGATTGGGCGCGCTGCGATGGCTTGTGCGGCCAGGTTTTCCAGCGTACGCCGGTAGATGTTTTTCAGCGGTTCGATGTCGGCCACAGCGACGCACTCGTCGATTTTGTGGATGGTTGCGTTGGGTGGGCCGAGCTCGATCACCTGTGGGCAGACCTGGGCGATGAAACGGCCATCGCTGGTGCCGCCGGTGGTGGAGAGCTGGGTGTCGATGCCGGTCTCGCTGTGGATGGCATCGCGCACCGCGTCGACCAGGGTGCCGGGCGCGGTGAGGAACGGACGCCCGCCCAGCGTCCAGGCGAGGTCGTAACCCGCGTCGGGTTCCAACCCTTGCGCAGAAAGGATCACTGCCACCCGTTGCCGGAGTTCTTCGGGGGTGGACTCGGTGGAGAAGCGAAAGTTGAAATCGATCACCACCGTACCGGGAATCACGTTGCTCGCGCCGGTCCCGCCGTGGATGTTGCTCACCTGAAAGCTGGTGGGCGGGAAGAAATCGTTGCCAACGTCCCAGACTTCGGTGGTCAGCGCGGCCAGCGCGGGCGCGGCCAGGTGGATCGGGTTCTTCGCCAGGTGCGGATAGGCGATGTGGCCTTGAATGCCTTTGATGGTGAGCTTGCCACTGAGCGTGCCGCGTCGGCCGTTCTTGATCATGTCGCCGGTGCGCTCGACCGAGGTGGGCTCGCCGACGATGCACCAGTCCATCCGCTCGCCGCGCCGCTTCAACGCCTCGCAGACGATCACGGTGCCGTTGATGGCAGGGCCTTCTTCGTCGCTGGTGAGCAGAAAAGCAATGTCGATCGCCGGTTTTGGTGTGGAGGCCAGAAACTCTTCACACGCCACCACCATCGCCGCGAGCGACGCTTTCATGTCGCTGGCGCCGCGGCCAAACAGCTTGCCGTCGCGGTGCGTGGGCACGAAAGGATCGCTGGCCCAAGCGGTGAGCGGGCCGGTGGGCACCACGTCGGTGTGGCCGGCAAAGATCAGCGTGGGCTGATCGCCTTGACCGAACCGCGCCCAGAGGTTGGCGACGCGGGTCTCGACCGGCCCGCTGTCCATCGATTCGCAGCGAAACCCAATGGCGGTGAGCCGCTCGGCAATCAGGGTCTGGCAGCCCTCATCTCGCGGGGTCACCGAGGGGCGGGCGATCAGGGCTTCGGTCAGGCGCAGCGTGGGATTCATCAGAATTTAACGTCGAACGTGAAGTCGGTGAAGGTGGCGGTGTCGGCGTTGTCCTCATCCACCGGTGCTGGCGTGGCGCTCAATTTGGCAGCCTTGAAATTGTTCTGCAGGCGCCAGAGCAGGTTGTTGGGCGAGTCGGCGTGAGACAGGCCTTCGGCTCGTGTGACGACGTTGTCGGTGATGAGCCGTGCCAGATCTTGCTCGAAGCTCTGCGAGCCCTCCGCCAGCGACTGCTCCATGGCCTCGCGCACGCTGGAGAAGTCGGCCTTCTTGATCAGGTCGGAGATCAGAGCGGTGTTGATCATCATCTCGATCGCCGGCACGCGGCTGCCGGTGTGGGTGCGCAAAAGGCGCTGCGACACGATGGCACGCAAGGCGGCCGCCAAGTCGCCCATCATGGTGGGGCGCACCTCCACCGGGTAGAAGCTCAGGACGCGGTTGAGCGCCTGGTAACTGTTGTTGGCGTGCATAGTGGCCAGGCACAGGTGGCCCGACTGTGCATAGGCGATGGCGGCCGACATGGTTTCGCGGTCCCGGATTTCACCGATCAAGATCACGTCGGGCGCTTGGCGCAGCGCGTTCTTCAGAGCCACCTGCAAGGAGAGCGTGTCTGCGCCAACCTCACGCTGGTTGATCACCGAGCGTTTGTTGGTGTAGATGTACTCAATCGGATCTTCGATGGTCAGGATGTGGCCAGTGGCGTTTTCGTTGCGGTAGTCGATCATCGCCGCGAGCGTGGTGCTCTTGCCAGCGCCGGTGGCGCCCACCATCAGAATCAGGCCGCGCTTTTCCATCACCAGATCAGCCAGCAGTGGCGACACGTTGAGCGAATCAAGCGAGGGCACCACGTTGGGCACATACCGAATCACCACCGCGTAACTGCCCCGCTGGCGCATGGCGCTGATGCGAAAGTTGCCCACGCCGTCCAGTGGCACCGCCATGTTGAGTTCGCCAGTTTCGACCAGCTCCTCGATGCGGGTCGGCGGTACGATCTCGGCTAGCAGGTTGCGCGGGGCTTCGAGCGGAAGCACCTGGCTGTTGATCGGGATCGTCTGCCCGCTGATCTTGATCATCATCGGCGCGTGTGCCGACAGGTACACGTCTGACGCTTTCTTGTCGGCCATCAGGCGCAGGACGCGCTGCATCGTTCCGCTGTTCATGCTGATTTCCTCTGGCTGTCTCAAGAAAATGCGTGGCTGAGGACCGTGCCCCATTCCAGAACGCCGCCGGTCCAGCTTCTCCGGTCGGCCAGCGCTGGCCCCTCACCTGGAGGATTCGCTGCGCCACCGGGCCGCCCCAAGGCGAAGCAGTTCCCTTGGGGGGCAGCGACCCGTGAAACGGCGGAGCATGGGGGCACTTTCAATCCCTGAGCAAGTCGTTCAAGCTGGTCTTGGCACGCGTCTGCGCGTCCACCCGCTTGACGATGATGGCCGCGTACAGGCTGTACTTGCCGCCGTCTTTGGGCAGGCTGCCGCTGATGACCACCGAGCCCGAGGGCACCCGGCCGTAGGTGGTGGTGCCGGTGGAACGGTCGTAGATGGGGGTGCTCTGACCGATGTAGACGCCCATGGAAATCACGGAGTTTTCCTCGATCACCACGCCCTCGACCACTTCAGAGCGCGCGCCGATGAAGCAGTTATCTTCGATGATGGTCGGGCCGGCTTGCAGCGGCTCCAGCACACCGCCAATACCGACGCCGCCCGAGAGGTGCACGTTTTTGCCGATCTGGGCGCAGGAACCCACGGTGGCCCAGGTGTCGACCATGGTGCCTTCGTCCACATAGGCGCCGATGTTCACGTAGCTCGGCATCAGGATCGCGCCCTTGGCGATGAAGCTGCCGCGGCGTGCCACGGCAGGCGGTACCACGCGCACGCCAGTGGCCTTCATTTCGGCTTCGCTCAGGTGGGAAAACTTGGTTTTCACCTTGTCGTAAAAGGCGAGGTCACCGCTTTTGATGATCTCGTTGTCTTTCAGGCGGAACGACAGCAGCACCGCCTTTTTGATCCACTGGTGCACCGTCCACTGGCCCACCGACTCGCGCGTGGCCACCCGCAGCCGGCCCATGTTGAGTTCGGCGATCACGTGGTCCACCGCGTCCATCACCTCTTTGGGCGCAGTTGCGGGGGAGAGCTCGGCGCGGTTGTCCCAGGCGGTGTCGATCAGGTTTTGCAGTTGTTGGGTCATGTCTTTTGGGGCGTGTAGGAGCAAAAAAGGGAGCGGGGTAAAGATCAGCCGCGGCAGAAGCTGGCGATGCGTTGGGCGGCCTCTAGGCATTCGGCCGGCTCGGTCACCAAGGCCATGCGAATCCTGCCGGTGCCGGGGTTTTGGCCGTTGACCTCGCGAGCGAGGTAGCTGCCGGGCAAAACCGTCACATTGTATTGAGCCAGCAGCGCGCGGGCGAAAGCCTCGTCAGCGCTCAGACCGTCGGCAGGCTGGGCAAACCGCTCAGGCACGCCAGCCCAAAGGTAGAAGGCGGCGTCGGGCAAGGCCACGTCCATCACCTCAGCCAGCAGCGGCGTGACCTGGGCGAACTTCTCGCGGTACAGGCGCCGGTTTTCCACCACATGGGCCTCGTCGTTCCAGGCCGCGACGCTCGCCGCCTGCACCGCTGGGCCCATGGCGCCGCCGTGGTAGGTGCGGTAGAGCAGAAAGGGCTTGACCAGCGCCGCGTCGCCGGCCACAAAGCCGCTGCGCAGACCAGGTACGTTGCTGCGCTTGGACAGGCTGGTGAAGGCCAGCAGGTTTTTGAAATCGCTGCGCCCAAGCCGCATGGCAGCTTCCAGGCCACCCAGCGGCGGCTCGTCACGGAAGTAAATTTCGCTGTAGCACTCATCAGACGCGATCACGAAGCCGTGGCGGTCGCTCAGCGCAAACAGCTTGCGCCACTCGTCCAGCGGCATCACCGCCCCGGTCGGGTTGCCGGGTGAGCAGACGAACAGCAGCTGGGTGGTGGCCCAGACCGCCTCGGGCACGCTGTCCCAGTCGGGCGCGAAGTTGCGCGCCGGATCGCTGGCCACACAGTGCGGTGTGGCGGCGCCGAGCAGGGCTGCGCCTTCGTAGATTTGGTAGAACGGGTTGGGGAACACCACCGTGGCGCCGGGCTGCGTGGGGTCGATCACCGTCTGGGCAAACGCAAACAGGGCTTCGCGCGAGCCGTTGACCGGCAGCACCTGGGTGGCGGGGTCCACCTGCACACCGTATCGGCGTTGCACCCAGGCGGCGCAGGCTTCGCGCAGCGCGGGCTCGCCGGCGGTGGCCGGGTAGCCTGCCAGGCCGGTATCGAGCGCGCGGGCCAGGGCCTGTTTGATGAAATCGGGCGTGGCGTGTTTGGGCTCACCGATGCCCAGGCTGATGGGGCGGAGCGCCGGATTGGGCTGGACGCCGCTGAACAGCTGGCGCAGTCGCTCGAACGGATAGGGCTGCAAAAGTGACAACTTGGGATTCATCGGCCGGATTATCCCTGCCCACCAATGCCACCCGGGGCGCAAGGGGCGCGGCAGGGCTGGGGTACGGCTGGTGCCGCGCGGTATCATGCCCCGCGCTTCCCGATCCCGCATTGGTTTGAAAATTCGTTACAAATCAAGCGCTTAGGCTTTCGTTCAGCGCCCCCGCCCCGGTCTCCGTTTCGAATCTCGCCCCCCACCCCCGTGCGTCTCAACTCGATCAAGCTCTCTGGCTTCAAGTCTTTCGCCGAGCCGACCAACTTTTTGTTGCCCGGCCAGCTGGTGGGTGTGGTGGGGCCAAATGGCTGCGGCAAGTCCAACATCATGGATGCGGTTCGCTGGGTGTTGGGCGAGAGCAGGGCTTCCGAGCTGCGCGGCGAGTCGATGCAAGACGTGATCTTCAACGGCACCAACCACCGCAAGCCAGCCAGCCGCGCCAGCGTGGAGCTGGTGTTTGACAACAGCGACCACCGCGCGGGCGGCCAGTGGGGCCAATTCACCGAGATAGCGGTCAAGCGCGTTTTGACGCGTGACGGCACCAGCAGCTATTACATCAACAACCAACCGGTGCGCCGCCGCGACGTGCAAGACGTCTTCCTGGGCACTGGCCTGGGACCGCGCGCCTACGCGATCATCGGCCAGGGCACCATCAGCCGCATCATCGAGAGCCGGCCCGAAGAGCTGCGCCTGTTCCTGGAAGAGGCCGCTGGCGTCTCCAAATACAAAGAGCGCCGCCGCGAAACTGCGAACCGCTTGGCCGACACCCGCGAAAACCTGACCAGGGTGGAAGATATCCTGCGCGAGCTCAACGCCAACCTGGACAAACTCGAAAAGCAGGCCGAGGTGGCCACGCGCTACCACGGGCTGCAGGCCAGCGCCACGATCAAACAATACCAGCTCTGGTTTCTGCGGCGCGCTGAGGCCGAAGCGGATCAAACCCAGGTGCAGCAGGCCGCCGCTCAGGCGCTGACCGATCTGGAATCGCGCACCGCCGATCTACGCCGGGTCGAATCCGAGCTGGAAACCATTCGCCAGGCGCACTACGCGGCTGGGGATCAGGTGAACCAAGCGCAGGGCAAGCTGTATGAGGCCAGCGCCGAGGTGGGCAAGCTGGAAGCCGAGATCCGCTATGTGGTCGAGGGGCGCACCCGTGTCGAGCAGCGCTTGGTGCAACTCGCAGAACAGATCGCTTCCTGGAGCACCCGCAGTGAAGACGCCGGCGTGGAGCTGGAGCAGATCGCCGGGAGTCTGCTGGCGGCCGAAGAGCAGGCGGTGGTGCTGGGCGCGCAGGGTGAAGAACAGGCTGAAGCATTGCCTACGCTGGAAGACGCGCTGCGCCAGGCGCAAATTCGCGCCAGCGAGCAGCGCAACAGCGTGGGCCAGGTGCAGCAGCAAATTCAGGTGCTCGCGGCCGATCAGCGCAGCATCGAAGAACAAAGCCGACAGCTGGGCCAACGCCACGAGCGCCTGAGCGCCGATCGCAATGCGCTGGCGGCACCCGATGAAGCGCGGGTTCAAGACGCACAAACCGAGCTCACGGCTGCGCAGGAGCAGGCCGAAGTGGCCGAAGCGGTGCTGCACGAGCTGCAAGACCGCGTGCCCGAACTCGATGACGCGCGGCGCACCGCGCAGCAGGCGGTGAACCAGGAGTCGGCCCGGCAGGCCGATCTGTCAGCGCGCTTGGATGCCCTCAGGGCCTTGCAGGACAAGGTGAAGACCGACGGCAAGCTCGCGCCCTGGCTGGCCAAACACGGGCTCGATGGGCTGCAAGGGCTGTGGAGCCGCATCCATGTGGAGCCTGGCTGGGAAAACGCGCTGGAAGCCGCGCTGCGCGAGCGCCTGGGCGCGCTGGAGGTGTCGCGGCTGGAGATGGTGCGCGGGTTTGGCAACGATGCGCCGCCGGCCAAGCTTGCTTTCTACCAGCTGCCCGCAGGCGCCTCAACTTCGCCGGCCAATGCGTCTGGCCTCAAGCCGCTGGCCGACTGGTTGCGGTTGAACGACCCAAGCCAGCAAGCGCTGCTCACCGACTGGCTGCAGGGCTGCCTGAGCGCCACCACGCTGGAAGAAGCGTTGGCCGCGCGCGAGCGCCTGGGTCCCGGCGACATTGTGTTTGTGCCCGGCGGCCACGCGGTCAGCGCGCACAGCGTGAGCTTCTACGCACCCGACAGCGAGCAGGCGGGCCTGCTGGCGCGCGCGCAAGAAATCGAAAACTTCGACAAGCAGCTGCGCGCCCAGGTGCTCATCCACGAGCAGGCGCGAACCAGCCTGGTGCGTACCGAGGCCGCCTACACAGAAGCCTCGCAGCGCCTGGTGAGCGCGCGTCGCGAAGGTGCCGACACCCGATCCCGCGCCCATGCGCTGCAGGTCGAGGCACTGCGCCTGAGCCAGCTGGCCGAGCAAACCCGCGCCCGCAGCGCGCAGATTGCCGCCGATCTGGCCGAGGTCGATGCGCAGCTTGAAGACCTGCAAGAGCGCCGAGTGACAGCAGAAGCCCGCTTCGAAGAACTCGACATGCAACTGGCCGACAGCCAAGAGCGCCACGCCCAGCTCGACGACGCGGTAATCGCCGCCGAGCGCGCGCTGAACCAGGCCCGAGAACAACAGCGCAGCCTGGAGCGCAGCGCGCAGGAAGCCACGTTTTCCCTGCGCAGCCTGCAAGCGCGCCAAGCCGAGCTGCGCCGTTCGGTCGATACCGCCGCGTCACAAGAAAAATCTTTGCTCGACGAGCAGCAACGCGCCAGCGACGAACTCGCCCGGCTGAATGACGCAGCCGCCCAGGCCGGACTGCACAACGCACTGGCGACGAAGCTGGAGCGCGAGCAAGCGCTGGGCGCCCTGCGCAGCCACTACGACGACCTCACCGCCCAACTGCGCACCAACGACGAGCGTCGCGTGCAGCTGGAGCGTCAGCTCGACCCGCTGCGCAGCCGCATCACCGACTTTCAGCTCAAGGAACAGGCGGCGCGTCTCGGGGTTGAGCAATACAGCCAGCAGCTGCTTGAGGCCGAGGCCGATCTCGCGGCTGTGGCGCAAAGCGTGCTGGAGGGCAATGTGCGGCTGAGCGGCCTGCAAGGCGAGATTGATCGCCTGCACCGCGAAATCCAGTCCCTGGGCGCGGTCAACCTCGCCGCGCTCGACGAGCTGACGCAGTCGCGCGAGCGCAAGACCTTTCTCGATGCGCAAACCGCCGATCTGGTTGAGGCCATGACCACGCTGGAAGACGCGATCAAAAAGATCGACAACGAAACCCGCGATCTGCTGGGCAGCACCTTCGAGGCGGTCAACACCCATTTCGGCAAGATGTTTCCTGAGCTGTTTGGCGGCGGCAATGCCCGCCTGGTGATGACCGGCGAAGAAATTCTGGACGCTGGCGTGCAGGTGATGGCGCAGCCACCCGGCAAGAAAAACCAGACCATTCACCTGCTCTCGGGCGGTGAGAAAGCGCTCACCGCGATCGCGCTGGTGTTTGCCATCTTCCAGCTCAACCCAGCGCCGTTCTGCCTGCTCGACGAGGTCGACGCGCCGCTGGACGACGCCAACACCGAGCGCTACGCCAAATTGGTCACCAAAATGTCCAACGAGACGCAGTTTCTGTTCATCAGCCACAACAAGATTGCGATGGAGATGGCGCGCCAGCTGATCGGCGTGACCATGCAGGAGCAGGGCGTTTCCCGCATCGTCGCTGTCGATATGGAGTCTGCTGCCGGTATGCTTGCATCCACCTGAACCGCGCGCACCACACAGCACCATGAGCACACTGCAAGTCAGCCTGGCCATCATCGGCGGCCTCGTTCTGGTCGGGGTGGTCGTCTACAACGCCTGGGTAACCCGGCGCAACCTGCCGCGAACCGCGGGCGATCTCGGCAGCGAACCGGGGGCGGCGGGCAACAGCGTCCCCGCCGCCTCGGTCTTTCCGCCAGTGTCGCCTGGCGCCGACGAAGATGGCCGCATCGATCCGGTACTGGACGAAGAAGTGCTTGCCCGCCCCGTCCACTTGAGCGATCTGGGCCATCTGAATTCCGCTGCACCAGCATCTTCGTCACCCGATAAACGGCCAACGCTGGACGCGCTGATCGATGTGATCGCGCCGTTGGCCTTGGAAGCGGAGGTTTCGGGCGACGCGGTGCTGGCCGCCTTGCCCGGCACGCGCCGAGTCGGTAGCAAACCGTTTGCAGTCGAATGCCAGAGCGCCCTCAGCAACGATTGGGAAGCGCCGCGTCTGGGCCAGCGCTACCACGCGCTGCAGGCGGGCGTGCAATTGGCCAACCGCGCTGGCGCCTTGAACGACATCGAGTTCTCCGAATTTGTGGTCAAGGCCCAGGCTTTTGCCGACACCTTGGGTGCCACGCCCGATTTCCCCGACATGCGCGCCGAGGTGGCCCGCGCGCGTGAGCTCGACGCGTTTGCCAGCGGCCACGATGCCCAGCTCGGCTTCACCTTGCGCGCTCGCCGCGCTGCCTGGAGCCCTGGCTACGTCACGCAACATGCCACCCAACAGGGTTTTCTGGCCGGTTCGCTGCCTGGGCGCATGGTGTTGCCCGGCAGCAGCGCCGGGCAGGCGCCCATCCTCAGTTTGGCGTTTGACCCGCAGGCCGCCATGGCCGAAGACCCCGAGCAGAGCGCGCTGCGCGAGCTGGCCTTGTCACTGGAAATCACCCATGTGCCGCGCAGCGAACAGCCATTCGTGCGCATGCGCCAGGCCGCCGCCGCGTTGGCCGAAGCGATGGATGGTGTGGTCACCGATGACGCCGGCCAGCCACTGTCCACCGAGGCGCTGGATCAGATCGGCGCCGACCTTGAAGGCCTGTACGACGCGCTGGATGGCCGGGAGTTGTCGGCGGGTTCGGCACAGGCGCGCAGACTGTTTAGCTGACCCCCCGCGCGCACCGATTGATTTCCCCCGCGACGCGCCTGCGGCGCGTCACCTGCTCAAAGTGGCAACGCTGGCGGCCCGGCGAAGCCGGTTTCGCTGCGTTCTGGAACAAACCTTTCTCGCATTGTTTTGTAGTCTTCGATGAGCCACCCTGACCTTTTTTCCGCCCAGCCTTCGCCCGCCGACTGCGCGGCTGAGTTGCGCGTCCAGCTGCACCACCACGCCCATCGTTACTACACGCTCGACGATCCCGAGATTCCCGATGCTGAGTACGACCGGCTGTTTCAGGCACTCCAAGCGCTGGAGACTGAATACCCCGATCTGCTCACGACCGACTCGCCGACCCAGCGCGTCGGCGGTCGGGTGCTTGAGGGCTTTTCGACAGTGCGCCATGCGGTGCCCATGCTGTCAATCAACACCGAGACCGACACCGAGGCCAGCGGCGCGTTGAACTTTGACATCCGCGTGCGTCGCGCGCTGGGTCTGTCCGAAACCGATTCACCGGTGGAATATGTGGCCGAACTCAAGTTCGACGGGTTGGCGATGAGCCTGCGCTATGTGGATGGCGTGCTGGTGCAGGCAGCCACGCGGGGCGATGGTGAGGTCGGTGAAGACGTCACCACCAACATTCGCACCATCCACCAGATTCCCTTGCGCTTACCTGCAGACACCCCCGCCATGCTCGAAGTGCGCGGCGAGGTGTACATGCGGCGCGACGATTTTGAGGCGCTCAACGACCGCCAGCGCGCCAAGATCGCCGCTGGTGCCAAGGGCGAAAAAACCTTTGTCAATCCGCGCAACGCCGCCGCCGGCGCGGTGCGCCAGCTCGACTCTGGCATCGCCGCGCAACGCCCACTGAGCTTCTTCGCTTATGGACTGGGTGACATCACGCCCGAAGAGCAGGGCGGCCCAGCATTTACCACCCACTTTGAGCTGCTCATGCAACTCAAAGCCTGGGGCTTTCCGGTGGCCGAGCAGACCGCGTTGGCAACAGGCGCCGAGGCGCTGGTGGCGTTTCACCAAAAGATCGGGGTCAGCCGCGATCAGTTGCCCTACGACATCGACGGCGTGGTCTACAAGGTCAACACGCTGGCCTTGCAGCGCCAGCTCGGCTTTGTCTCCCGCGAGCCGCGCTGGGCGGTGGCGCACAAGTACCCGGCGCAGGAGCAGCTCACCACCGTGCTGGCGATTGATGTGCAGGTGGGCCGCACCGGCAAGCTCACGCCGGTGGCCAAGCTGGCGCCTGTGTTTGTGGGCAACGTCACCGTGACCAACGCCACCCTGCACAACGAGGCCGAGGCGCGTCGCAAAGATGTGCGGGTGGGCGACACGGTGGTCGTGCGCCGCGCCGGCGATGTGATCCCCGAGGTGGTGTCGGTTCTGGTTGAGAATCGGGCGGGCGACCCACCGCCATTCACCATGCCGCCTCACTGCCCGGTGTGCGGCAGCGACACCCTGCGCGAAGAAGGCGAGGTCGACCACCGCTGCACCGGTGGCCTGTTCTGTGCGGCCCAGCGCAAGCAGGCGATCCTGCATTTTGCGCAACGCCGTGCAGTGGAAATTGAGGGCCTGGGTGACAAGCTGGTCGAGCAGTTGGTGGACGCTGGCGTGGTCAAGACCTTGCCAGACCTGTACCGCCTGGGTCTGACTGCGTTGTTGGCGCTGGAGCGCATGGCCGACAAATCAGCGCAGAACATCTTGCTCGCGTTGGAAAAATCCAAGCAGACCACGCTGCCGCGCTTTCTGTTCGGTCTTGGCATCCGCCACGTGGGCGAGTCCACCGCCAAAGAACTGGTGCGCCACTTCGGCAGTCTGGATGGCGTGATGGACGCCAGTGTCGAGCAGCTACTGGAGGTGAACGACGTCGGCCCGGTGGTGGCGCAGAGCCTGCGCACCTTTTTTGACCAGCCCCACAACCGCGAGGTGGTGGAGCAGCTGCGCGCCTGCGGCGTTACCTGGGCAGAGGGCGAACCCGCTGAGCGCGCGCCGCAGCCCTTGGCGGGCCAGACCTTTGTGCTCACTGGCACCTTCCCGACCCTCGCTCGCGAAGAGGCCAAAGCGCTGCTGGAAACCGCAGGCGCCAAGGTTGCAGGCTCGGTGAGCAAAAAAACCAGTTACTTGGTGGCTGGCGCCGAGGCGGGCAGCAAGCTGGCCAAAGCGCAGGCGTTGGGGGTGGCGGTCATCGACGAGGCGGGTATGTTGGTGCTGCTGAAGACGTGAAACCGACTCGCCGCCCGGTCGTCTTAACGTGAATCAGCCCCCTTGGGCAACGCCTTCACTTGAATTTGTAGTGATCCCGGTTCATCACCGCCGCCACTGCCGTTACTTCCTCCGGGAACATGCCCAAGTTCATCGTGGTGTTGCACATCTCCACCATGCCGCGCAGCAGGCCGGCGTTGTTGATGCGTCCGGTTGGCTTGTACATCTTGCTGCCGTCGCCGCCCACCTTCCTGATGTGACAGGCCACACATTTGCTCTCGGCGATCATTTTTTGCCCCAGCGCCAAGTCGGCGCCTTGGAAAATCTCGGCGCCCTGGGCTTGGGCAGTACCCATGGCGAGCGCGCCGCCGAGCAGCAACAGGCTGGCGGCTGCCAGGCGCAGGGTGCCGCCGTGATGGCTGATGCGGTGGGCGTTTGCGGTGCGGGTGGGTGATGACATGCAGGGCCTCCTGAGGGGGACAAGGCGGCAAGCGCCGGTGCCTTTCACTCTATCTGCATCAAAATCGCCTGTCATTCAGGTCATCCCGCATGGCCTCCCGCTTTTTTCGCCTGTTTCGATACCCCACACCATGACCGTTCACACCATTCTGAAAATGGGCGACCCGCGCCTGCTGCGCACCGCCCAGCCCGTCACCGCGTTCGACACGCCCGAGCTGCACCAGCTGGTGGCCGACATGGAGGAAACCATGGCTGCGGCCAACGGCGCTGGCCTGGCCGCGCCGCAGATCGGAGTCGATTTGCAGCTGGTGATTTTTGGCACCAGTGCGGTGGTGCCGCGCTACCCCGATGCCGAACCGGTGCCGCGTACCGTGCTAATCAACCCGACCATCACCCCGTTGGGCATTGAGGAAGCGGAAGACTGGGAAGGCTGCCTCTCGGTACCCGGGCTGCGCGCCGTGGTGCCGCGCTGGAGCAAGGTGCGCTACCAGGGCTTCGATTTGCAGGGTAACTTGATTGACCGCGAGGCCGAGGGGTTTCACGCGCGGGTGGTGCAACACGAGTGCGACCACCTGTGGGGCAAGCTGTACCCGATGCGGGTGCGCGATTTCAGCCGCTTTGGCTTTGTGGAGGTGCTCTTCCCCGATCTGGTGGATCATGGCGACGACTGAGTTTGTGGAGGCGCTCTTCCCCGATCTGGTGGATCATGGCGACGACTGAGGCCAGCCGAGGGCAGGGCGCCTTTTCGAGCCCGTCGGTGTTGCAAAACCCTTCAGCGCTGACACGAAACGAAACAGTTTGAATCGATCTGTGGGCGATCATCGCGCCACAGGGCGTTCGGCCGATTGCTCGCTGATCCGCCAGCCCAAGACCCGTCTTTTTTCAGGAAACTCCCGCTGATGTCTGTTCGATCGTATTTCGCCGTGCTGGCGGCGTCCCTGCTCGGTGCCTGCGCTACCACGGCGCCACCACGGCCGGAGCCAGCAGCCTTACCCGCCGTTTGGTACGCGCCGCCCTTGCCGCATGCGGGCAGCAGCACCGATATGGCTCAGTGGTGGGGACGTCTCAACGACCCGGTGTTGACCGACTGGCAGGCCCGTGCGCAGGCACAAAGCCCCAGCCTCTCCGAGGCCCGCGTTCGGGTGTTTCAGGCGCGGGCGCAGTTGCGTGGCGAGCAGAACGCGAGCGGCCCGCAGGTGGCAGCGGTGGCTAGCGCCAGCCGTGGTTTTCAACTGGGTCAACCGCTGGCCAGCACGCTGGGCGCCGGTGCGCAGGCCTCTTGGGCGCTCGATCTTTGGGGCGGAGCACAGGCAGGTGTGAACGCCGCGCAGGCTCGGCAAGACGTGGCGGGCGCCGGCTGGCACGAGGCGCGGGTGCTGGTGGCGTCTGAATTGGCGAGCCTGTATTACGGGCAGCGCCTGTGCCGGGTGCAGCTGCAGGTGACGCAGGACGACCGAAACTCGCGCGCGGTCACCGCCCGTGCCACCGCGCAGAGCGAAGGCGCTGGGCTTACCGCGCCCGCCGTGGCAGCGCTTGCGCGGGCCAGCGCGGCCGAGGCCGCCAGCCGCTACCAGCAGCAGCTCCAGGTGTGCGAGCAGCAAATCAAGTCGCTGGTGGCGCTCACCGGCCTGGCCGAACCCGAGTTGCGCGCCCAGCTCGCGCAGGCACCGGCCTTGCCTGCGGGGCAAGCGCTGGATACCTTGCTCGGCGTCGCTGCTGTGCCCGCTGAGGTGCTGCGCCAGCGGCCCGATGTGTTTCGCGCCCAGCGCTCCCTGGTGGCGGCGGCCCAATCGGTGGGTGTGGCGCAGGCCGCGCTGCTGCCCAGTTTGAATTTGTCGGGCAATCTGTTGGTCGGCCGTGGGTGGAGTGGGGGTCTGGACGCCACCTTCAACACCTGGTCGGTCGGTCCATTCACCCTGAGCCTGCCGCTCACCGGGCGCGGTGCTCTCCAGGCGGGTGTGGACAGCGCCCAGGCCGGTTATGACAGCGCGGGCGTGGCGTATGCCGCCACCCTGCGCAATGCGATCGCCGAGGTGGAGCGTGTCATGGTGGCACTGGCCGCATTGCGCGAGCAGCAAAGCAGCAACGCCATCGCGCTGGCCGGTTACAGCCAGTCGTTCACTGGCACCGAGGCGCGCTATCGGGTGGGCTTCGCCAGCCTGAGCGAGCTGGAAGAAGCTCGCCGACTCAAGCTCAATGCCGACAGCAGCGCGGTGGCGCTGCAACAAAACCGCATTCAGGCCTGGATCGACTTGTATGAGGCGCTCGGAGGTGGGTTCGACCCAGCCCAGGTACCCGTTTCGCCCGAGATCCGTTCCTTCCCGCTTTCCGCCACTGGCGACACAACTGCCAAAGACCCGTCATGAGTGCTTCTTCTTCTCCGGCCACCGGCCAAAACAGAAAATGGCTGGCGCTGGCCGCCGTGCTGGCCCTGGCGCTGATCGCCGCGCTGGTCTGGTGGTTGCGCCCATCGGGGGGCGAGGCGACAGACGCAAGCGCGGCTGCCGCCATTGAGCCCAAGCCGGTCATGACGGTCACCGTCGCCGAGCCCCAACGCGAGACGCTCGCCATCGCGCTACAGGCCAACGGCAACGTGAGCGCCTGGCAAGAGGCCAGTGTGGGCGCGGAGGTCAACGGCCTGCGGCTGGCAGCTGTGAATGTGAACGTGGGCGATGCGGTGAAAAAAGGCCAGGTGTTGGCCACCTTCACCACCGACACCGCACGCGCCGACAGCCTGCAAAGCAAGGCCAGTGTGGTGCAGGCCGAGGCCGGCTATCTCAATGCCAAGGCCGACGCCGACCGCGCCCGATCGATCCAAGACAGTGGCGCGCTCTCAGCCTCGCAGATCGCCCAGTACGTCACGCAAGAGAAAGTGGCCAAGGCGCAATGGGAGGCATCCAAAGCGCTGCTGAGCGCCACCGAAATCCGATTGGGCAACACCACGGTGAAAGCACCCGACGATGGCTTGATTTCAGCGCGCGGCGCGACCGTGGGCGCGGTGGTGGGCGCGGGCCAGGAGCTGTTTCGGCTGATCCGCCAGAGCCGTATGGAATGGCGCGCCGAGGTGACTGCCAGCGAGGTGGGGCGCATTCGCGTGGGCCAGAAAGCCCGGGTGACGCTGGCCACTGGCATCGAACTCAACGGTAAGGTGCGCGCGATCGCCCCCAGCGCGAACGAGCAGACACGCAACATCCTGGTTTATGTCGATCTGCCGCGCCACAACGACCTGAAGGCTGGCACCTTCGCGCGCGGTGTGTTTGCCATTGGCCAGAGCGAAGCGCTGACCGCGCCCACACCCGCCATCGTGGTGCGCGACGGCAACAACTTTGTGTTTGTGGTGGACGCAGAGAGCAAAGCCGCTGCCCGCCAGGTGCAAACCGGTCGGCGCGTTGGCGATCGGGTGGAGATCGTCGAAGGCTTGCAGGCGGGTGAGCGGGTGGCGGTGCAGGGCGCTGGTTTCCTGAACGACGGCGATCTGGTCAAAGTTGTGCAGTGAGGTCCACCACATGAACGTCTCCGCCTGGTCGATCCGCAATCCCATCCCCGCCGTCATGCTGTTCGTCATGCTGACGCTGGCGGGCCTGTTCTCCTTCAACTCGATGAAGGTGCAGAACTACCCCGACCTGGACGTGCCCAACATCACGGTCATTGCCACGCTGCCCGGCGCCGCGCCGAATCAGTTAGAGAACGACGTGGCGCGCGTGATCGAAAACAGCCTGGCTTCGGTGCAGGGCTTGAAGAACATCTACACCAAGGTGCAAGACGGCGTGGTGTCCATCACCGCCGAGTTCCGGCTGGAGAAGACCACGCAGGAGGCGCTCGACGATGTGCGCTCGGCCGTGTCGCGGGTGCGCGGCGATCTGCCGGGCGAGATGCAAGAGCCCATCATCAACAAGCTCGAACTGGCGGGTGGCGCCGTGTTGGCCTACACGGTGGCATCCAGCAAGATGGACGAGGAAGCGCTGTCTTGGTTCGTGGACAACGAGGTGTCCAAGCTGCTGCTCTCGGTGCCCGGGGTGGGCGCCATCAACCGCGTGGGCGGTGTGGAGCGCGAGGTGCAGATCCAGCTGGATCCGCTCAAGCTGCAGGCGCTGGGCGCCACCGCAGCCGACATCTCGCGCCAGCTTGGCAAGGTTCAGATCGAGAGCGCGGGCGGCGTTGCCGACATCGGCGGCAGCCAGCAGCCGCTGCGCACCGTGTCATCGTTGAAGTCGGCCGAGGAGCTGGCGCGCTTGGAGGTTGCGCTGTCTGATGGCCGCAGCATTCGGCTCGACCAGATCGCCACCATTCAAGACACGGTTGCCGAGCGCACCGCTGCTGCGTTCCTGAACGGCGAGCCGGTGGTGGGCTTCGAGGTGGCGCGCAGCCGGGGCGCCAGCGAAATCGAGGTGGGCGGGGGCGTGCGCCAGCGCCTGCAAACGCTGCGCGAGACGCGGCCTGATCTGGAAATCACCGAGTCGTTTGACTTCGTGACACCGGTGCAAGAGGAGTTCAACGGCTCGATGATGCTGCTCTTCGAGGGCGCCGTTCTGGCTGTGATCGTGGTCTGGATTTTTCTGCGCGACTTTCGCGCCACCATCGTCTCCGCCGTGGCGCTGCCGCTCTCGGCCATTCCGGCCTTCATCGGCATGCATTACCTCGGCTTCTCCATCAACGTGGTCACGCTGTTGGCGCTCTCGCTGGTCATCGGCATTCTGGTGGACGACGCGATCGTGGAGGTCGAAAACACGGTGCGCCATATGCGCATGGGCAAAACGCCGTACCAGGCGGCGATGGAAGCGTCGGACGAAATCGGCCTGGCGGTGATCGCCACCACCTTCACCCTGATCGCGGTGTTCCTGCCCACCGCTTTCATGTCGGGCATCCCCGGTAAGTTCTTCAAGCAGTTCGGCTGGACCGCGTCGCTCGCGGTGTTCGCCTCGTTGCTCGTGGCGCGTGCGCTCACGCCCATGATGGCGGCCTACCTCTTGCGGCCCTTCGTGTTGGCCAAAGACCGGCCCGCCTGGGCCAAACGCAACGCATTGTGCGCTGGGCTGTGGGCCTGGTCGAACCCGCAAGAAGAGCCCAAATGGCTCGACACCTACCAAGGCTGGGCTGGCTGGTGCGTGCGCCACCGCTGGATCACCGTGTTTATGGCTGGCGTGTTCTTCGTTGGCTCGATCTCGCTGATCCCGCTGCTGCCGCAGGGCTTCATTCCGCCCGATGACAACTCGCAAACCCAGGTCTATATCGAACTGCCACCTGGCGCCACCCTGCAACAAACCATCGCCTCCGCCGAGCGCGCGCGCTTGCTGGTGGCGGCGGTGAACCATGTGGAATCGGTTTACACCACCATCGGCTCCGGCTCGGCCGGCAGCGACCCATTTGCACCACAAGGCGCGATCGAGTCGCGCAAGGCCGCGCTCACCATCCAGCTCGCCGCCCGCGGCGAGCGCCCGCGCAAGCAGGTGATCGAAAACCAGCTGCGCCAGGCCATGAGCAACCTGCCCGGCGTGCGCAGCAAGGTCGGCCTCGGCGGTTCGGGTGAGAAATACGTGCTCACGCTCACCGGCAACGACGCCAACGCGCTGAGCACAGCCGCCAGCGTGATCGAGCGCGATCTGCGCACCATCCAAGGTGTGGGCAGCATCCAGAGCAGCGCGGCGCTGGTGCGTACCGAAATCATCGTCACGCCCGATCTCGCGCGCGCCGCCGAGCTGGGCGTGACCAGCAGCGCCATCGCCGAGACGCTGCGCATCGCCACGGTGGGCGACTACAACAGCGCCCTGCCCAAGATGAACCTGCCGCAGCGGCAGATTCCCATCGTCGTCAAGCTCAACGCCGCCGCGCGCGAAGACCTGAGCGTGCTGGAGCGCCTCACCGTGCTCGGTGCCCGTGGCCCGGTGATGATCGGCCAAGTGGCCACGCTGGAATTCGGTGGCGGCCCGGCGGTCATCGACCGCTTCAACCGCTCGCGCAACATCAACTTTGAGGTGGAGCTGGCCGGCATCGCGCTGGGCGACATGAAGACCGCTGTGGAGGCGCTGCCCAGCGTGCGCAACCTGCCACCGGGCGTGAAGGTGCTGGAGGTGGGCGACGCCGAGGTGCAGGGCGAGCTGTTTGCCAGCTTCGGCCTGGCCATGCTCACCGGCGTGCTGTGCATCTACATCGTGTTGGTGCTGCTGTTCAAAACCTTCCTGCACCCGTTCACCATCCTGGCCGCGCTGCCGCTCTCGCTGGGCGGCGCCTTCGTGGCGCTGCTGCTGGCCGACAAGAGCTTTTCCATGCCCTCGTTGATCGGCTTGATCATGCTCATGGGCATCGCCACCAAAAACTCCATCCTGCTGGTGGAATACGCGATCGAAGCGCGGCGTGAGCACGGCCTGAACCGCTTCGACGCGCTCATGGACGCCTGCCACAAGCGCGCCCGCCCCATCGTCATGACCACCATCGCCATGGGCGCCGGCATGCTGCCGATCGCCATCGGCTGGGGCGCGGCCGACAGCAGCTTCCGTTCCCCCATGGCCTGGGCCGTGATCGGCGGCCTCATCACATCGACCTTCCTGAGCCTGCTGGTGATTCCGGCGGTGTTCACCGTGGTGGACGATGTGTCGATCTTCTTTGCGCGGCTGTTTGGGCGCAAGCCGCAGGACGGGTCAAGCAAAAGCGTTCATGTGGAGCAGCCGGTGCCGCAGGCCGGGCGGTGAGTGCGGATGATCCTGAGCCCAGGGTCGCGCAGGTTCGTCGGACTGTCCATCATTGCGATCAACAAGCTGACCAAAGCCGCCATGTTGTCCATCGGCTTGTGCAGCAGCTTGGCTGGCGAGAAAGCGGCGAAATGCGACAAAACAAGAGCTCGCACATGGGCCCTAGCGTGAAAAATCTCGGCTGAAATCACAGAAATTTATAACGCTTCAGTATATTAAGTGTTATAAATCTTCCTATGAAAGCAGTTGTCTGGACACCAAAAGCCACCAAGCAACTCAAAAAGCTGGGGGACAAACGTGTTCAAAAAACCATCCTTGATGCAACGGCTGAATTGATTAATTTCCCAGCTGTCACTGGCGTGATCGCGCTCACCAACCACACTCATGGTCACCGCTTGCGAGTCGGAAATTACCGGGTGCTGTTCAACGTGCTTGCGACTGTCGAAGTGATCAACATTGAAGAGGTAAAAAAACGCGATGAACGCACATATTGATTTCCAAACCATCCTTGGACGCAATGGTAAGCCTGAGTTTTATGTGGTGCCTGCTCAGGCGTTTGATCGCATCCGACCCTTGCTTGAGGCGCAGACTGTCAAAAACGGCATACCTCAGGCCGTGGTGGAGGCACACGTTATGCACGATATCCCCATTGTCAAGGCTTGGCGCGAGCACTTGGGGTTAACACAGCAAGAGGTGAGCGACCGCGCTGGCTTGTTGCAACCTGCCTTGGCACGCATTGAAGCGGGAAGCAAGCCGCGCAAGGCAACACGGGAAAAACTGGCTGCCGCCATGGGCATCACGCCTGAACAGTTGCTGTAATTCAAGGTTGATTTGCTTGTGACAAGCAATCAGAATCTGACCCTCAGCATTCTGCAATCATTTCTCTTCACGTTGTCATCTGGCTATCGCCATCAGCCAAACCGGTCTGGGCGCTTTGCCCGTGAACGCCAGCGCAACCAGCAGGCCCTGCGCGGCCCAATCCACCGAACTTAAGCTGCCCGTTTGTAAGCCTGAGAGGGATGGGGCTTGTGTTTTGACTGTTTTCGAGGCCGGGATTGCCCCGCAACATGGCGAATCGGCGAGCGCCCCAAAGTCTGT